>Ga0160451_100367_pt1 | contig 28691 bp, 26 predicted proteins | sample HID1975M_E1MG_FD_108270 | JGI IMG/M metagenome (GOLD analysis project Ga0160451, IMG submission 108270) | Enriched soil microbial communities from UW Madison campus, WI, USA - HID1975M_E1 MG | ecosystem: Environmental > Terrestrial > Soil > Unclassified | place: USA: Madison, Wisconsin... | reverse complement strand
CTTCACCTTGACGAACAGCGCGCCGATGATCGAGGCGATGATCGACACGCCGCCCAGCACCAGCGGATACAGCACCGCGTTGCGGCCGACCTCGACCATCATCAGGCTGCCCAGCAGCATCGTCGCGATCACGGTGACCGCGTAGGTCTCGAACAGATCGGCCGCCATGCCGGCGCAGTCGCCGACGTTGTCGCCGACGTTGTCGGCGATCACCGCCGGGTTGCGCGGATCGTCCTCGGGGATGCCGGCCTCGACCTTGCCGACCAGATCGGCGCCGACGTCCGCGCCCTTGGTGAAGATGCCGCCGCCGAGCCGCGCGAAGATCGAGATCAGCGACGAGCCGAACGCCAGTCCGACCAGCGCATGCAGCGCGTCTTCGCCGATGATGCCCATCCAGCCGAGCACCAGCCAGTAGCCGGCCACGCCCAGCAGGCCCAGCCCGACCACCAGCATGCCGGTGATAGCGCCGCCGCGGAACGCCACGTCCATCGCCGCGCTTATTCCCTTGCGCGCCGCCTCGGCGGTACGCACGTTGGCGCGCACCGACACGTTCATGCCGATGTAGCCGGCCGCGCCGGACAGCACCGCGCCGATCAGGAAGCCGATAGCGGTCGGCCAGCTCAGGAAAAAACCCACCAGCACGAACAGCACGCCGCCGGCGATGGCGATCGTCGTGTATTGCCGGTTGAGATAGGCGCTGGCGCCTTCCTGGATCGCGTTGGCGATCTCCTGCATGCGCGCGTTGCCCGCCGGCTGCCGGAGAATCCAGCGTGCCGAAACGATGCCGTAGAGAATTGCGATCGCCGCGCAGATCAGCGCCAGCGTCAGACCGTGTTGTTCCAGCATGACCCCTCCCAAGGTTGACGGATATCGTCCAGCGAACGCATGAACTTGCTACCCAATCCCGTGGAGCCTGTTGAACGATCGGGTATTCCCCACGGCCGTGCGGCCGTTCTGTTCAGCAATTCCTGGAGCCGGGCCGAGTATGAACCGATGCCCGACGCATCGCCAGCGATGACGCAGCATTCAGGGCCGCCATGCCAGCCTGCCGGCCTTCGCAAGCGTGAGACACCACGATGAAAAGCCTGATTACTTGCGCGGCGTTACTGGCGCTACCGTCGTTCGCGATGGCGGCAGAGCCGGCCCCGGAAATCCGCCGCGATGCCGCCACGCCGCAGGCCATCGGCGCGCTGCATACGGTGCGCCAGATCCCCGAGGCCTGCGCGCGTATCGAGGGCCGTTTCACCGGTCAGCCCGCGCAGCCCTACGAGATGACCGTGGTCAGGACCAGCCCGCAATGCCAGCCGCGCGCACGGCTGGTCGACTACGCCAAGGCACAACCGTCGGAAGCGACGGGGTGGAAGCTCAACGACCGCTTCGCCATCCCGTCATCGGCTTGCCCCGGCCAGCAGGCGGTGGTGCGCGTGTGGCGCAAACCGGTCGCCGCGCGCACCCCCGAACTGGACGGCCAGGGACAGGCCCGCATCTATCTGCAGGATGCCCAGCAGCAGGCAGCGGCGGGCAAGGCACCGGCGGTGACGACGTTCGCGGTGAATCTGGATGTTGAAGGCAAATCCTGCCGTTGATTTGTCAGGCGCAGGGTCGTTTCGATGACGGCTATGACACAGCCGTATCGATTCGATGTCCTCACTCCGCAACGTGCCGCACAACGATTAGGCCAGTCATCGGCAGCAATCTATTCATTGCCATTCCTTGAAGAGCGGAGCGCGTGCGCTCAGCTTTCCCAGGCCGGCAGCTTCTTCTTCACCGCCACGTTCTTCAGCGTCACGTACTTGGGCAGGCCATCGGTGCCGTAGGCCAGCGGCGCTTCGCCCTTGATGAGGGGTTGCAGGTAGCGGCGCGCGGCGGTGGTGATGCCGTAGCCGTCCTTGCGGATGAAGCCGGGCGGGAACTTCTTCTCGTGGTTGGCGACCTTGGACAGCGGCGCGGCTTCGATCTTCCAGCGGTACGGCGAATCGGACGTGCGCACGATCACCGGCATCACCGCGTTGCGGCCCTTCAGCGCGTACTGCACCGCCGCCTTGCCCACGGCCTGCGCCTGCTCCCAGTCGGTCTTCGATGCGATGTGCCGCGCCGAGCGCTGCAGGTAGTCGGGCAGCGTCCAGTGCACCTTGTGGCCCAGTTCGTCCTTGACCCGGCCGGCCAGGTACGAGGCCACGCCGCCGAGCTGCGTGTGGCCGAACGAATCGGTGCCGCCGCCGGCATCGGCGACGAAGCGACCGTCGGCATGCTGGATGCCTTCGCTGGCGACGACCACGCACCAGCCGACGCGATCGACCACCTTGCGCACGTTGGCGAGGAAGTCCGCCTCGTCGTACGGCCGTTCCGGGAACAGGATCAGATGCGGCGCCTCGTCCGGGGATTGCCCCGCCAATCCGGCAGCGGCGGCCAGCCATCCGGCGTGGCGGCCCATCGCCTCGTAGACGAAGACCTTGGTCGACGTTTCGGCCATCGCCGCCACGTCCAGCGCCGCCTCGCGCACCGACACCGCGGTGTACTTGGCGGCCGATCCGAAACCCGGGCAGGTGTCGGTGACGGCCAGATCGTTGTCGACCGTCTTCGGCACGCCGATGCAGGCGAGCGGATAGTCGAACGCGGCCGCCAGCTGCGACACCTTCCACGCGGTGTCGGCCGAATCGTTGCCGCCGTTGTAGAGGAACCAGCGCACGTCGTGGGCTTTGAACACTTCCAGCAGGCGCTCGTATTTCGCGCGATCGGCCTCCAGCGATTTCAGCTTGAACCGGCACGATCCGAACGCGCCGCCAGGCGTGTGCGCCAGCGCGCGGATGGCCGCGGCCGATTCCTTCGACGTGTCGATCAGTTCCTCGCGCAGCGCGCCGAGGATGCCGTTGCGTGCCGCCAGCACCTTGACGCCGCGTGCGCGCGCCTCGCCGATGACGGCCGCGGCGGATGCGTTGATGACAGCGGTGACACCGCCGGACTGCGCATAAAGTAGGGTGCCTTGAGCCATGGTCGCCTCGTTCCGGGGTAGGGGGATGCGGTAAGCTTCACACATTGACGCGGTGCAGCGTCGGCGCCGGCGCACGGCCGGGGCGCTGTGGACGCCATGGATTCTAGTTCGGGAGTGACACGATGCGACTGGTATTGTTGGGACCGCCGGGATCGGGCAAGGGGACGCAGGCCGCGCGGCTGAAGGAATACCTCAAGGTGCCGCACATCTCCACCGGCGATCTGCTGCGCGCCGAAGTGGCCGCCGGCACGCCGCTCGGTCTGCAGGCCAAGGAAGTGATGGCGCGCGGCGACTTCGTCAGCGACGAAATCCTGCTGGGTATGCTGCAGGACCGCCTGGCCCGCCCCGATGCCACCGGCGGTTTCGTCCTCGACGGTTATCCGCGCAACCAGGCCCAGGCCGATGCGCTGGACACGCTGCTCAATCGCATCGGCCAGCCGATGGATTACGCCGTGCAGCTGGAAGTGCCGACCGATCTGCTGGTCGAGCGCATCGCCGGCCGCGCCGCCGCCGAAGGCCGCGAGGACGACACGCCCGAGGTGGTGCGCAACCGCCTGCACAAGTACGACACCAGTACCGCGCCGGTCATCGATTACTACCGCCAGCATGGCCAGCTCACCGTCGTCGATGGCGTCGGCACGCTGGACGAAGTGTTCAACCGGTTGATCGGGAAGCTGGCGCCGGCCAAGGAAGTGGGCTGACGGCACTCCTATACGAGCAGAAGCCGGACAGGCATGAAGCCGTCCGCTTCCATCGCCAGGCGGCCCGCTGATTATCGGCGGGCTTTTTCTTTGATATCGCGCGGCCGTCTTGCAGCTTCTTCGACGATGCTGCGCGCGGCTGGATGTGTGCAGCGGCGATACGCGTCGGTTTGTCCCGCCGCGGCAAGGGCTGGTAAGTTCGCCGCACCGCGCATACCGCGCCGCTGCCCGCAGGCCCTCCGATGAAGAAGACCGCCGCCGCCGTGTTGTCGCTGCTGTGCTTGGTGCTCGCGCAGGGCGCGCCGGCGAAGGACTTCCTGCGCGCCGAAGGCCGGCACATCGTCGATGCGAGCGGCAAGCCGGTGATCCTGCGCGGCATGGGGCTGGGCGGCTGGATGCTGCAGGAGGGCTACATGCTGGAGGTCGATGGCGTCGGCACGCAGCGCAGCATCCGCGCGCGCATCGCCGAACTGATCGGCGCGGAAAAGACCGAGGCGTTCTACCAGGCCTGGCTCGACAACCACACCACCAAGGCCGACATCGATGCGATGGCGGCGTGGGGCTTCAATTCCGTGCGCCTGCCGATGCACTACGGGCTGTACACGCTGCCGGTCGAAGACGAGCCGGTCGCCGGCGAGCACACGTGGCGGGAGGAGGGCTTCCGCCGCACCGACGAGCTGCTGGCCTGGGCCAAGGCCAACGACCTGTACCTGATTCTCGATCTGCACGCCGCGCCCGGCGGGCAGGGCAACGACATCAACATCGCCGACCGCGATCCGGATACGCCATCGCTGTGGGACGACCGCCGCCACCAGGACAAGATGGTCGCGCTGTGGCGCAGGCTGGCCGAACGCTACAAGGACGAGCCGTACATCGCCGCCTACGACATCATCAACGAGCCCAACTGGGGCTTCGCCGATCCCACCGATACCAACGGCTGCAAGGAGAACGGCAATGCGCCGTTGCGCGAACTGCTGGTGCGCACCACCGCGGCGATCCGCGAGGTGGACAAGCGCCACATCATCGTCATCGAGGGCAACTGCTGGGGAAACAACTACCGCGGCGTGCTCGACGACGGCCCGTGGGACGACAACCTGGTCATCAGTTTCCACAAGTACTGGAACGTCACCACCCGCGACAGCATCGCCGACATGCTCGCACTGCGCGACAGGCACGACCTGCCGCTGTGGCTGGGCGAGACCGGCGAGAATTCCAACGACTGGTTCGCGCGCACGGTCGCGCTGGTCGAGGGCGAGGGCATCGGCTGGGCGTGGTGGCCGCTGAAGAAGATCCGCTACAACAACCCGCTGCAGATCGCGCCCAACGACGGTTACCGCAAGATCCTGGCCTACTGGCGCGGCGCGGGCGCAAAACCATCGGCCGCCGACGCCGAAGCGGCGCTGATGCGGCTGGCCGGCCACGACGTACGCCACGAGAACAACATCGTCCATCCCGACGTGATCGACGCGCTGTTCCGCGCGCCGCATTCGGACCAGTCGGTGCCGTTCAAGCGGCACGTGATCGATGCGAGCGGCGGCACCATCGCCGCGGTCGACTTCGACATGGGCCGCAACGGCGTGGCCTATCGCGATCTGACGCCGGCCAACCAGCACATCTCCGACGGCGGCGAGCGGGTGACGTGGAACCCGGCGATGGCCTACCGCAACGACGGCGTCGATCTCGGCCGCTCGCCCGATGGCGGCCTGTTCGTGGCGGCCATGCAGCCGGGCGAATGGCTCAAGTACACGGTGACCGTGACGACGGCCGGCCGCTACCGGCTCGATCTGATCGCGCGCGGTGCCGGCAAGGTGTCGCTGCGGATCAACGGCGACGCCGTCGCAGAGGGTGCCGTCGATGCCGGGTTCGCCGGCATCGAACTGCTCGAAGGCCGCAATACGCTGGTGATCCAGGCGCAGGCCGGCGGTTTCGATCTCGAGTCGCTGCGCTTCAGCCGCTGACGGCGGTGCGAGCGGCGGATGCCGAATCGGCCGCGCTCGGCTAAAGTCGCCGGCAGCAATCACGGAAGCGTTGTCTTGAAGATCCACATTCTCGGAATCGCCGGTACGTTCATGGGCGGCGTGGCGGCGCTGGCGCGCGAGTTGGGCCATGCCGTCGAAGGCAGCGACCAGGCGATCTATCCGCCGATGTCTACCCAGTTGGAGCAGCTCGGCATCGCGCTGTCGCAGGGCTATCTGGCCGAGAACATCGCGCCGGATTGCGACGAGGTCGTCATCGGCAACGCGCTGTCGCGCGGCAATGCGGCGGTGGAGGCGGTGCTGGACGAAGGCCGCCGCTACACCTCCGGCGCGCAGTGGCTGGCCGAGCGCGTGCTGCCCGGCCGCGACACGCTGGCGGTGGCCGGCACCCACGGCAAGACCACGACGACGACGATCCTGACCTGGCTGCTGCAGGCCGCCGGGCGCGAACCTGGATTCCTGATCGGCGGCGTGGCTGAGGATTTCGGCGTGTCGGCGCGGGTGGGCAGCGGGCGCGAGTTCGTGGTGGAGGCCGACGAGTACGACACCGCGTTCTTCGACAAGCGCAGCAAGTTCGTCCACTACCGTCCGCTGGTGGCGATCCTCAACAACCTGGAATACGACCACGCCGACATCTTCCCGGACGTGGCGGCGATCCAGCGCCAGTTCCATCATCTGGTGCGCACGGTGCCGCGGCGCGGCCGGCTGATTGTCAACGGCGAGGACGCACGGCTGGCCGAAGTGCTGGCGATGGGCTGCTGGACGCCGGTCGAGCGCTTCGGGCTTCACGATGGCGCGTCCGATACCACGCTGGAGTGGAGCGCGCGGCTGCTGTCGGCCGACGGCAGCGCATTCGCGGTGCTGCATCGCGGCCATGAGATCGGCCAGGTGCATTGGCCGCTGCTCGGCCGCCACAACGTGCTCAACGCGCTGGCCGCGATCGCCGCGGCGCAGGCGGTCGGCGTCGATGCGGCCAGCGTGCTGCCGGCGCTGGCGGCATTCCGCAGCGTCAAGCGCCGGCTGGAAGTCATTGGCACGCACGGCGGCATCACCGTCTACGACGACTTCGCCCACCACCCGACGGCGATCGCGACGACGCTGGAAGGCCTGCGCGCGAAAGTCGGCGCGGCGCGCATCGTCGTGGCGATGGAACCGCGCAGCAACTCGATGCGGCTGGGCGCGCACGCCGACGCGCTGGCGCCGTCGCTGGATATCGCCGATGCGGTGGTGTTCCTGCACCGGCCCGAACTGGCGTGGGACGCGGGCAAGGTCGTGAGCGCGATCCGCGGACAGGCGCGCACCGTGGCCGATGCCGATGCGCTGATCGCCGCGCTGGGCGATATCGCGCGCGCCGACGACCATGTGGTGTTCATGTCCAACGGCGGCTTCGACGGCGCGCCGCGGCGGTTCCTGGCGGCGTTGCAGGCGGGTTGATGTCTTACTCCCTCTCCCCCCATTGGTGGGGAAGAGGGGCAATCCGTGCGGATGTCCGGAATTCCTTCGCCGTTTCTTCAACAGTCTCGTTTCGACGTACCGGCTTCGATGGCCCCCTCACCCGCAAACGGGGGGAGAGGGGAAGCGCATAAGGCTGGCCTTGGTCCGCCGCATGGGCATCCCTAGATGAGCATGAGCCCACCCTGCGTATGACGAAGCAATGCAATCGGCTCGCGTAGACTGCGCCCGATGACGCCCGCCACGTCGCTGCCGCTGTTTCCCCTGCATACGGTGCTGTTGCCGGGCGCGGCGCTGGGATTGCGCGTGTTCGAGCGCCGCTACCTGGATCTGGTGCGCGACTGCGGCCGCAACGGGCAGTCGTTCGGCATCTGCCTGATCCTGGAAGGCCACGAAGCCGGCGCGCCGGCCACGCCGGCGGCGTTCGGCACCGAGGCGGTGATCGAGGACTTCGACATCGACGAGGACGGGCTGCTCGCCCTCAAGCTGCGCGGCGCGCGCCGTTTCCATGTGCAGCGCACGCGCGTGCGCGACAACGGGCTGGTGATGGCCGACGTGGACTGGCGTGCGGCCGATCCCGACGACGAACTGCGCCCCGAGCATGGCCTGATGGCCACCCTGCTGCAGACGCTGCTGGAACAGATCGGCGATGCGACGCTGGCGGTGACGCCGGCGCAGATGGATCAGGCCGCGTGGGTCGGCTGGCGGCTGGCCGAACTGCTGCCGCTGAGCGCCAGCCAGCGACTGGGCGTGTTGCAGCTGGACGATCCGCATGCGCGACTGGATCGGCTGCTGTCCTTCATCGCCTGACGCGGCGGCGAAGGCCGCGCGGCGTCAGGGCGACTTGAACGTGCGCAGCCGCATCACCGGCAGCTGCGAATCCGGATGCACGCCGACGCTGTGATCGAAGCCGGCGGTATCGGCGGCCACCGCTTCCAGCGCCTCGCGCGCCTCGCGCAGCGGGTACCACACGCCGACCAGGTTGAAGACGCGGCGGTGGCGCAAGACCTGCGCGCTGCCTATCCATACCGGCTGGTCGCCGGGCTGGAGCTGTTGCGCACTGCGCCACAGGCGCAGCACGTAGCGCTCGCCGGGACGGCCGCCCTGGCGCACCATCAGCAGCGATTCGGCGCGCGTGTCCAGCGTGGCCGGCAGCACCGGCTGGTCGCCGCCATCGGCGTCGCTGTCCAGCAGCAGCAGCGCCTGTTCCCAGCCGGCCTGCGGCTGGGCGCGCCAGCCGACCCGTTCCAGCTGCGCGCGCAGCGGCGCCAGCGGACCGGCCACCTGCACGTCCAGCGGCCAGCGCTGGGCATCGTCGAACTCGTTGCGCCGCGCCGGCAGCCGTTGCCAGTCCCCGTCCCACCATTGCGCCGCGGCCATCGTCTGCGCCGGCAGCGGATGCTCGAACCGCGCCAGCATCTTCTCCACGTTGCGCGGCGCGTGCCACAGCGCGGCCAGCGCGAAGGCGCCATAGAACAGCCATGCCAGCGGCTTCATCCAGAACGAACGCACCGTGCGGCGGCGGTAGGCGATGCCCAGGATCAGCAGCCAGACGATGCCGAACAGCATCCCGCCGATGATGTCGCTGAGCCAGTGCGCGCCCAGGTACAGGCGCGCGAAGCCGATCAGCGCCACCACCACGGCGGACACCACGTACGGCCACACGCGCGTGCGGCCGGGCAGCTCGCGCGCGATCAGCACGGCGAAGAAGCCGAAGGTGATGGTCGACATCGTCACCGCGATGGACGGAAAGCCGAACCCGCTGGTCACCGACGGCGGCTTGGGGATGTCGATGGCCGCGCCCATCCACGCCGTCAGCGCCAGGCCGAACGCCAGCGCCGCCAGCCAGTGCGCCGCCGCCAGCCAGCGCTTGCGCCAGCACAGGTACAGCAGCACCAGCGTCGCCGCCGGCGCGAGCACCTGCGCGTCGCCGAGCGAGGCGAGCGCGGCCAGCGGATGATCGGCCAGCGGGTTGCGCAGCGACAGCATCAGCTCGTGCACCGCCAGATCCAGCGCCAGCGGCTCGCCATGGCCGATGACCAGCCCGAGGAACGCGAAGAACACCCACACGATGGCCAGCAGCAGGATCGCCAGCAGCGCCAGCGGCACCGATTCGCGCCGCGCCGGATCGAACACCGCCGCCGAATGCCGTCCCAGCACCGGATGCGCGTGCGACCACGCCAGCGCGCGCGCCAGCAGCGCATCGGCATGGCCGGCGAACCAGCGGTAGGAATAGATGACCAGCGCCCAGGCCGCGGCCAGCACCAGCACCAGCAGGCCCAGCACCAGCGTCAGCCGGCCGGCGACCGCGGCGACCGCATCGTAAGCCTGGCCCAGCACCCAGCCCGGCAGCAGGAACAGCAGCGCCCACGACACCGCCGCCACCGCGCTGGCCGGCAGGTAGCGGCGCAGCGGCATCTTCAGCATGCCGGCCACCGCCGGCACGAATGGCCGGATCGGCCCGACATAGCGGGCGATGAGGATGCTCTTGAAGGCATTGCGGCGGAACAGCGCCTCGCCGCGATCCAGCAGCTGCGGATACTTGCTGAAGGGCCAGTGGCTGCGCAGCTGCGGTCCCCAGCGGTGGCCGATCCAGTAGCTGGTCGCATCGCCGATCAGCGCGCCCAGCGAGGCGCAGATCACCGCGTACGGCCCGGACAGCTCGCCCAGCCCGATCAGCACGCCGACCGCGAACAGCAGCGGCAGCGCCGGCACGATGGCGCCCAGCACGATGACCGCATCGCAGAACGCGATGGCGAAGATCGCCGCGCCGGCGGCCCAGGGGTGCGCGCCGATCCAGGCCAGCACATTGTCGAACCAGGAGGGATTCATGGGCGGCGATTATAGGTGCCGCTTCCTGACAGGCGCCCGCCTGACGGCGATGGCCTGGGGCGGTTTCGACCATTGGACGCTGCTGTCGCGCCGTGGCCGTCCGCGGGGCGAAGCGCTGGCGGACGCGCCCGCTGCATGCGGCAACGGTCACGACTGGCGTGGCTCCCACACGATAGCTCTGCGCGCCAGCGAGCCGTCGCTGTCTCCTTCGGCGCCGTGGGAGCGACTTCAGTCGCGACTTCCGCCCGCCGCCGCCGCACGGCCCAGCGGAGGCATTCCCGTAAAATGTCGCGATGGAATCGCAGACCCCGGTGGAAGTGGCCGCGCTCAAGGCCGACAGTTTCGGCCGCATCGCCCTGATGGACGGGCCGCAGGGACTGTTCGTGCGCCGCGATCTGTCGGCCACGCCGTGGTGGCTGCGGCTGCCGGCCTGGCGGCTGGCGCGGCGCGAGGCGCTGGCGCTGCAGGCCATCGCCGGCCAGCCGGCCACCCCGCAGCTGCTGCGCTGGGATGGCGTGCGGCTGGATCGCAGCTACATGGCCGGCGATGCGATGTACCAGCGCCCGCCGCGTGGCGATGTCGCCTATTTCCGCGCCGCGCGCCAGCTGCTGCAACAGATCCACCGCCGTGGCGTGGCCCACAACGATCTGGCCAAGGAAGCCAACTGGCTGGTGCTGGCCGACGGCAGCCCGGCGGTGATCGATTTCCAGCTGGCGGTGCGCGGCCGGCCGCGCTCGCGCTGGATGCGGCTGCTGGCGCGCGAGGATCTGCGCCACCTGCTCAAGCACAAGCGCATGTATTGCCGCGAGTCGCTGACGCCGGTGGAAAAGCGCCTGCTCAAGCGCCATTCGTGGCTGCGCGACGCCTGGTTCCGCACCGGCAAGCCGGTCTACCGCTTCGTGACGCGCAGGCTGCTGAAGTGGGAAGACAACGAAGGGCAGGGGCCGAAGCCATGAACGGGCGGGTAGGGGGGAACGGGGAGCAGGCAATGCGGGACTGTCCTCGCCCGCACGCATGCGAGCTTTCCGGGACGCGCTGTCGAAGTCCCATCCATCGCCGGAAACGTCCATTCCCCGTTCCCTGTTGCCCGTTCCCGCTTTCCAACCGCTTCGGATCGCATCCATGAACACCCTGCAAGGCAAGACCCTGTTCATCACCGGCGCCTCGCGCGGCATCGGCCTGGCCATCGCGCTGCGCGCCGCGCGCGACGGCGCCAACGTGGCGATCGCGGCCAAGTCGTCGGTGCCCAATCCGCGGCTGCCCGGCACCATCCATACCGCCGCCGAGGCGGTCAACGCCGCCGGCGGGCAGGCGTTGGCGCTGAAGTGCGACATCCGCGAAGAGGACGAGGTCAACGCAGCGGTGGCCGCCGCCGTCGATGCGTTCGGCGGCATCGACATCCTGGTCAACAACGCGAGCGCGATCTGGCTGCGCGGCACGCTGGACACGCCGATGAAGCGTTTCGACCTGATGCAGCAGGTCAATGCGCGCGGCAGCTTCCTGTGCGCGCAGGCGTGCCTGCCGCACCTGCTGGCCGCGCCCAATCCGCACATCCTGACGCTGTGCCCGCCGCCGTCGCTCGACCCGAAGTGGTGGGCGCCGCATACCGGCTATACGCTGGCCAAGATGGGCATGAGCTTCGTGACCCTGGGCCTGGCTGCCGAGTTCGGCCCGCAGGGCGTGGCGGTCAACGCGCTGTGGCCGCGCACGCTGATCGCCACCGATGCGCTGAACATGATTCCCGGCGTGTCGACCGGCAACGGCCGCAAGCCGGAGATCATGGCCGACGCCGCGCATGCGGTGCTGACGCGGTCGGCGGCGGGCTTCGGCGGCCATTTCCTGATCGACGACGAGGTGCTGCGCGGAGCCGGCATCACCGACCTGTCGCCGTATACCGTCGATCCGTCGCAGCCGCTGCTGCCGGATTTGTTCCTGGATGCCGAGGGATAATCCATCGCCTTCGACCACACAGCGGCCGGCAACCGGTGCGGCCACGCCGAAGGACATCCCCGGCGACATCCCCTCCAACGCTGGCCGAGCGTCCACCCGCTTCCGGAGCATGCCGATGAACCCCGCACTTCCCGCAGAGGCATCCCGGCAGGGCCTGATCCTCATCCGCTGCAGCCTGGCGGCGCTGCTGTTCATCCATGGCGCGGCGCGCGTGTACGTGGGCGGCGTGGCGCCGTTCGGCGAGTTCCTGGAGACGCGCGGCTTCCCGTTCGGCCTCGGCATCGCCTGGTTCATCAGCCTGTTCGAACTGCTGGCCGCGCCGCTCCTGGCCTGGGGCCGCTGGGTCGCGCCGATCTCGCTGGTCTTCTGCGTCATCTACGCCTGCGGCATCTGGCTGGTGCACGCGTCGCAGGGCTGGTTCGTCGTGGGCCTGGGCCGCAATGGCATGGAGTACAGCGTGCTGATCCTGGCCTGCCTGCTGGGCAATGCCTGGGCGCATCGGCCCCGTTCCCTCACCCGTGACCCGAGCCTCCGATGAAATACCTGCACGCGATGATCCGCGTCCACGACCTGGACGCCACTTCGAAATTCTTCACCGAAGGCCTGGGTCTGCGACAGACCCGGCGCATGGACAACGAGGCCGGCCGTTACACGCTGGTCTACTTCGGCGCGCCGGAGAACCCGGAGGCGGAAATCGAACTGACGTACAACTGGCCGCCGGCCGACGGATCGCCGCCGGAGGATTACGGCAGCGCGCGCAACTTCGGCCACCTGGCGTTCCAGGTCGACGACATCTATGCGCTTTGCGCGCACCTGCAATCGCTCGGCATCACCATCCACCGGCCGCCGCGCGATGGCCGCATGGCCTTCGTCCGCACGCCCGACCTCATCTCCATCGAACTGCTGCAGAAGGGCGCGGCGCTGCCGCCGGCCGAGCCGTGGGCGTCGATGCCCAACACCGGGACGTGGTGATCCGGCCGGCCGGTTAACGCTCCGCCCCGTGCAGGCGTCCTGATCCATCAGACAGGAGGGACCGCAGGCCGCGTGGAGATCGTCGAATCAATCGAGTCGCTGGTGCGGGCGGCGCGCGCGGGCGATGGCGGCGCGATGGACCGACTGTACCGGCGGTTCGCGCCGGTCGTCCACGGCGTGCTGCTGGGCCAGGTGCAGCGGGCCGATGCCGACGACCTGACCCAGGACGTGTTCGAGACCGCGCTGCGGCGCCTGGGCGAACTGCGCCAGGACGCCGCGTTCCCGGGCTGGATCGTCAGCATCGCGCGCCACGCCGCACTCGATGCGCATCGACGCCGGCGCGAATGGACCGGCAGCGACAAGATCGACGTGGCCGCGCCCGGCAGCACCGAATCCCATGCCGATGCCGAGCGTTCGCTGCGCGCCATTCGCGCGCTGCCCGAGGCCTATCGCGAGACGCTGCTGCTGCGGCTGGTCGAAGGCCTGACCGGCCCGGAAATCGCCGAGCTGACCGGCCTGACGCCCGGCAGCGTGCGCGTGAACCTGCATCGCGGCATGGCGATGCTGCGCGCCTCGCTGGCCGTCGCCGTGGAAACGGGAGGAACGACATGAAAGACATCGATCCCCAGGACGACTATCTGTGGGATGGCCGCGGCACGCCCGCGCCGGACGTGGCCGAACTGGAGAAGCAGCTGCGCCCGCACGGCTGGCGTTCCGATACGCGCCCCACGCTGCACGCACAACCCGCACTGGCACCGCCGCAGCCAATGCCGAACCGCCGCCGCTGGACGCGCATCGCACTGGCGGCCGCGGCCAGCGTGGCGGTACTGCTGTTCGGCGGCCGGGCCGCGCTGCAGTACCGGCTGCAGTGGCCGCAGGCGCAGCCATGGCAGATGGCGGTGGTGACCGGCAGCGCGCGCATCGACGGCGAAGACGCGGCCGCGTTGCGCGCGCTCGCGCCCGGCCGCCTGCTGGAAACCGGGCACGGCGGCGCGGTGCGGCTGAAGGCGGCGCGGATCGGCGAGGTAATCGTCGGCGAGCAGTCGCGCTTCACGCTGGAAGAAACCGGCGATGGCCGCCATCGCACCCGGCTGCAGCAGGGACGGCTGTGGGCGCGCATCTGGGCGCCGCCGGGCGCCTTCGGCGTCGCCACGCCGGCGGGCGAGTTCTTCGATCTGGGCTGCGAGTTCCTGCTGTACGCCGAAGCCGACGGCAGCGGGTCGCTGTCGGTCGCCAGCGGCTGGGTGCAGATCGACACCGCCTGGCGCGAAGTGCTGGTGCCGCAGGGCACGCGCGTGGAGTTCGGCGCGCAGGGCAGGCCCGGCACGCCGTATGCGTCCGATGCGGATCCGCAATTCGTGCAGGCGCTGCGCCGCATCGACGGCGGCGCGGGACCGCCGCAACCCGCCGACGTGCGGCTGCTGGCCGAGCATGCGCGCACGCAGGATGCGATCACGCTGCTGACCCTGCTGCAGCAGTATCCGGCGCTGGCTGACGGTCCTGTCTTCGATCGCCTGGGCCGGATCATGCCGGCCGATGCGCGGGTGACCCGTGCCGGCGCGCGGTCCGGCGACTGGCGCGCGCTGTCGCCGTGGTGGGACGCCTTGCCGTATCCGCGCATCAAGCAGTGGTGGCTGCAATGGCCCGACGGCTTGCGCGCGCGCGCGGACGCGGCGGTACTGCTGCAGGAACCGAAGCCGCCGCAATGAAAGCCGGTTAACGCGACGCGCGCGACGGGCGTCCTTCCTGCGCGCAACCTTCGGCGCAACCGCGTCGCCGACGCGGTCCCTATCAGGAGAACCACGATGAAAACCGCCATCTCCCGTCTGTGGCTGCATGCCATCACCTTGGTCGCACTGCTCCATGCCGGCAACGCGCTGGCCGGCCCGCCGCTGCTGTGCGATCGCTTCGACACCGCCGGCGCGCCGACGCTGGAATGGGGCGGCAGCCGCTGGAACCAGCCGCGCGCCGATTTCGATCTGGCCACATTGGCCGAGCGCACCGAGGCCCTGCTCACGCCGGCCACGCCCGTCATCGTGCGGATGGAAACGCTGCGCCGCGCCGCCATCTACGCGGCCCGTGACGGCCGTGCCTTGCGCGCGCTGGATGCGCGCCTGCAGGCCGGCGTCGAGGCGACCCGCGATACCGACGACCACGCGCTGGCGCTGTTCGATGCCGGCTATTTCCACGAGACGCTGAAGGACATCCAGCGCCTGCAGGGTTACGACATGCCCGGCATCGGCCGCATCGACGCCGCCGCGTTGCGCCGACAACTGGCGCGCGGCGATGGACAGATGCGGATCGCGCAGGCTTTGTCGCTGCGTCCGCAGGATGCGTCGCTGCGCTTCGCCGCCGCGCTGGTGGCCAAGGCCAACGCGCGCGGGCAGGACGCCGAGGCCTACGCCGCGCAGGCTCGCGCCGGCATCAATGGCGATGCGCTGCTGGCGCGCAACATCGCGCTGGTGTCGCGCTGACGCGCGATGGGCCCGTCCGCCCCGGCGGACGGGCCTTGTTGCGGCGCGGATACGGCCGGCGGGCGCGCTGCGGCACAATACCGCCCTCCCATCGCCGCCGTACCGACATGTCCGCTCCCGCCAGTTCCGATCTCCTGTCCCTGGGCCAGCAGTACTACCTGCCGGTCTACCGCCCGCGCGAGATCGTGCTGGAGCGCGGCCAGGGCGCGCGCGTCTGGGACAACGCCGGGCGCGAATACATCGATCTGTCCGCCGGCATCGCCGTGTGCGGTCTGGGCCACAACGATCCCGATCTGGTCGCCGCGCTGACCGAGCAGGCCGGCAAGCTGTGGCACACCAGCAACATCTTCTACAGCGAGCCGCCGCTGCGGCTGGCCGAGGAACTGGTGGCGTCCTCGCGCTTCGCCAGGCGCGTGTTCCTGTGCAACTCCGGCGCCGAAGCCAACGAGGCGGCGATCAAGCTGGTGCGCAAGTGGGCGACCGCGCAGGGACGCCCGCCGCAGCAGCGCGTGATCGTCACCTTTCGCGGCAGCTTCCACGGCCGCACGCTGGCCGCCGTCACCGCGACCGCGCAGCCCAAGTACCAGGAAGGCTACGAGCCGCTGCCCGGCGGTTTCCGCTATGTCGATTTCAACGACGCCACCGGGCTGGAAATCGCGATGTCCGCTGGCGACGTGGCCGCGGTGATGCTGGAACCGGTGCAGGGCGAGGGCGGGGTGATGCCGGCCGCGCCCGGCTTCCTGCGCCGCGTGCGCGAACTGTGCGATCACCATGGCGCGCTGCTGGTGCTGGACGAGATCCAGTGCGGCATGGGCCGCACCGGCACGTTGTTCGCGCACTGGCAGGACGATGTCGTGCCCGACATCGTGACGCTGGCCAAGGCGCTGGGCGGCGGCTTCCCGATCGGCGCGATGCTGGCCGGGCCCAAGGTCGCCGAGATCATGCAGTTCGGCGCGCACGGCACCACCTTCGGCGGCAATCCGCTGGCCGCGGCGGTGGCGCGGGTGGCGCTGCGCAAGCTGGCTTCGCCGCGGATCGCCAGCAACGTGTCGCGCCAGGCGGCGGCGCTGCGGCAGGGACTGGAAACGATCAATGCCGAACTGGATCTGTTCGCGCACGTGCGTGGGCGCGGCCTGATGCTCGGCGCGGTGCTGCACCCGAAATACGCCGCGCGCGCCGGCGAGATCCTCGACCGCGCCACCGCGCAGGGACTGCTGTTGCTGCAGGCCGGACCGGACGTACTGCGCTTCGTGCCGGCGCTGAACATCACCGACGAGGAAATCGGCGAAGGCCTGCGCCGCCTGCGCGCGGCGCTGGCGGGGTTGCTCGGCCGCTGAAGGCCCGCCGCGGCCGGGCCGCATGCCGCAGCCAACACGCCACGCCAGCGTAGTAGCGGGACTTGCCTGGCTGTTTTGTTCGCCGCTGCCGGCGTAGCGGCGGAGCAAACCCGCTCTACGGTCAGGGGCTGTGCGCAGGGTTCTACCGCAGCGCCGGATGATCGGCCACGGGGCGATCCAGGAAGTAGCCCTGCACCATGTCCACCCCCATCGCGCGCAGCATCACCAGGGTCGTGCCGTCTTCGACGAACTCGGCCACGGTGAGCTTGCCCATGCCGCGCGCCACTTCGATGATGGCGCGCACGAACGCTTGGTTGCCGCGTTCCGACGGCAGGTCGCGGATGAACATGCCGTCGATCTTGAGCACGTCCGCCTTCAGGTTCTTGAGATAGGCGAAGGACGAGAAGCCGGTACCAAAATCGTCCAGGCAGATGCTGCAACCGGTCTCGTGCAGCGCGGCGATGAAACGCGCCGCGTCGCCCATGTCCGAGACCGCCGCGGTTTCGGTCAGCTCCACCAGCAGACGCCTGGGAGCCACGTTCTCCAGCCGCAGCTCGGCGCCGATGTAGGCCGGCAATTCCGGATCGTCGAAGGAGCGTCCGGAGAGATTGACCGCGATGGCGGGCAGCTGGGGCCTGGCGGCCAGCAGGCGGATGCTCTGGCGGATCACCCAGCGGTCGATCTCCAGGATCTTGCCGCTCTTCTCGGCATGCCCGATGAACTCCCGGGGCATGATCAACTCGCCCGGACGCGCTTCGTCCTCCATCCGCACCAGCGCCTCCAGATGCGCCAGCTCACCGTTACCGGCACGGTACACGCCCTGGAAATGCAGGCGCAGCAGGCCGTGTTCCAGCGCCCGCGCGATGCGATCGTTCCAGGCCATGCGCGCGACCATGAGCTTGCCGGCGTCGCTGTCCGGTCGGTACACGCTCCAGCGGCCCTTGCCGACCTGCTTGGCCTGGTACATCGCCGTGTCGGCATGCGCGACCAGATCCTCGGGATTGTCCGCATGCGTGGGGAAATGGGCGATGCCGAGGCTGGTGGTCAGCCGCACCGTCTGTTCGTGCAAGGTCAGCGGCGTCTGCGAGATTCCGCGCACGATCCGCTCGGCCAGGTGCCGGGCATCGTCCAGACCGGCCTCCGGCATCAGTACGGCGAACTCGTCGCCGCCGAGCCGGAACAGGACGTGCCCTTCGCGCAGCAGGGTCTGCGATTCGATCGCCACGCGGTTGAGCACCGCATCGCCGGCGCGATGGCCGAACGTGTCGTTGATGTACTTGAATTCGTCCAGGTCGAAGAACAGCAGGCTCAGCTGGCCGGGCGCACCGCCGGCGTCGCCGAACACACGCGCCAGCTCGTCCTCGAAGCGGCGCCGGTTGTACAGGCCGGTCAGTGCGTCGTGCTCGGCCAGGTGCACCAGCTGCCGCGCGGTCCGGCGCGCCAGGGTCACGTCCTCATGCACCCACAGCCGGCCGATGTGGCGTTCCTGCGCATCGCGCACCGGGTAGGCGTTGTGCATGACGATGCGGCCGTCGCGCAGGCGGATCTCCAGTTGGTACGAGGTGTCGGGGAACTGGATCCCCTGCTCGAACTCGCGCGCGACCTCCTCCGGGTCGGCCAGCTGCTCCTTCGCGATCTCCAGCAACTCCCAGCGGGCGCGGCCGATCAGCACGGTGTCCGCGGGCATCGCCCACATCGTCCGGAAGGCGGCGTTGCAGTAGATCACCTGGTCGTCGCCGCTGACCAGCAGGATGCCCAGATCCATCGCGCCCAGCAGCGCCAGCAGGCGCGCCCGCTCCTCCTCCAGATGGGTCATGAAGCGGCGGCGTTCGTCCACTTCGGTCTGCAGCTCCCGGGCGTGCGCCATCTGCAGGCCGTGCTGGCGCATCAGTTCGACCACCATGGCATCGAACGCGCCGGCCAGGCGCCCCAGTTCATCCTCCCCGTGCATCGCTATCGGCTTGGGTTCGCCGCCCTGGCCGAACTCGTCCACCGCTTGGGTCAGGCGATTCAGCGGAACGGTGATCAGGTGGTGCACTCGCCACCGCAGCAGCCACATCGTCGGCACCAGGGCGACGATGCCCAGGCCGAATACCGCCGCCAGGCCCCACATCAGCAGGCCGTTGACCCGCGACTGCGGCATCAGGTGGATCTGGTACCAGCCGGGGCCGTGGATCTTCGCCCACGCCACCCACTGGCTGCCGTCGGGCGTGCGCCCGGCGCCGCTGTCGGCGCCGGCGCTGGCGATCATGCGGTGCACCTGCTCCAGCAAGGGATCGTGCAGGCTCGACAGCTTCAGCTGCCCGTCGGCGGCGGCGATGCGCTGGCGCAGCTGCGGGTGGGCGATTAGGTCGCCGCCGGCGCTCATGATCAGCTGGGTGCCATCGCCGTCTTCGATCCTGTCGATCAGGGTCTTGATGGACACGTCGTGGCCGACGGTGCCGGCCCACTGTCCCTGCCAGTCCAGCGGCTTGATCACCGACACCATCCAGGTGTCGGCCTGGCGGTCCAGATAGACCGGCGTCCAGAACAGCTGGCGTTGCGGATTGCGGCGCGGATCGGAGCCGTGCATCGTCGGATAGCCGGTATTGGTGGCGCTGGCATCGGCACCGCTGCCCCAGTCCACGCCGCGGGCGTAGACCATCAGCCCGTCTTCGACGAAATCCATGTAGACCGAGAAGAACGGCGGCACCAGCGCCGGTCCCTGCTCGCGCAGCAGATCGTAGCTGGCCACCGCGCGCAGGCGGGCCGATTCGTCCAGGCCCTGGGCGGGCTGGTGCAGGTACAGGGTGGGCGCGCGCTCGGTATCGACCCGCTCCGGACGCAGCCGCCACAGGCCATCGGCGCTGCGCGCGAACAGCGCGTCGAAGCGGGCCAGGCCGGCGTCGCGGTCGGCCTGGTCGAGCCGCAGGAGCAGTTCGCGCTGCAGCCGGTCCACGCTCTGCTCGGCCTGGAGAAACAGGCTTTCGCTGGCACCGGCGCGCAGCGCGACCGTGTGCTGCGCCACCACCGGCACGAACCGGTCTACCGCCACGCGCATGGCCAGGTAGCCCAGCGCGGCCAGCAACAGCAGCAGCGCGAAGAACAGCACCCAGATGCTCAGGGACAGCCGTTGGATCAGCGAAGCACGCGACCGGGTATGCAGCACACGTTGTCCCCTGGAGATGCGGAGCGCCGGACAGTCAACGGATGCCGGGCGATCCCTGCTCCGGACTTCATACTAGACGGGCCGCGTCTCCGCAATCGGGCTGGACCGCCATTGCGCGATATCCCGGGGCGGGGCCGATCATGTTGTTGGACGCCTCCTGCCGAAGATCGCACGAGATCTGTTCGCGCGAGTGCGCGGACGCGGTCTTGAGGATCGACGCGGTGCTGCATCCGGAATACGCCGCACGCGCCGGCGCCATCCTCGACCGCCCCACCGCGCAGGGCCTGCTGCGGCTGCAGGCCGACCGGACGTGCTGCGCTTCGTACCGGCGCTGAACATCGCCGAAGGAACACGGCGGAAGCGTGAAGCGCCTGCACGCGGCGCCGCGTCCGGCCGGACGCGACCGCCAGCGATTATCATCGGCGCGCCGTCATGCATCGTTCGCTGCATGGCTCCGACGCGTCCTTCCGAGAATCGTCCGTATGCTGATCACCCTCCCCGACCTGTTGACCGCCGACCAGCTGCGGCAATGCCGGCAGGCGCTGGTGCAGGCCGAATGGGACGATGGCCGCCTCACTGCCGGCCATCTCGCCGTCAAGGTCAAGGACAACCAGCAGCTGCCGCTGGATCATCCGCTGGGCCGCCAGATCGGCGACATGATCCTCGAGGCGCTGGGCCGGCACCCGCGCTTCATGGCCGCGGCGTTGCCGCTGCGCGTGCTGCCGCCGCGCTTCAACCGCTATGCCGGCGGCGGCCAGTACGGCAACCATATCGACAACGCCATCTTCAACGTGCCTGGCACCGCGCTGCGCGTGCGCAGCGATATCTCCACCACCGTGTTCTTCAGCGATCCGGACGAGTACGACGGCGGCGAGCTGATCGTGCAGGACACCTACGGCGAGCACCGCGTCAAGCTGCCGGCCGGACATGCGGTGCTGTACCCGGGCACCAGCCTGCACCGGGTCGCGCCGGTCACGCGCGGCACGCGCTACGCGTCGTTCTTCTGGACCCAGAGCCTGGTGCGCGACGACGCCCAGCGCGCGCTGCTGCTGGAACTGGACGATGCCATCCAGGCGCTGACCCGGCAGCTGCCCGACAGTCCGGAACTGTCGCGGCTGACCGGCGTGTACCACAACCTGCTGCGGCAGTGGTCGCAGACGTGATGACGTTGCCGCCGCTGGCGCAGATTCCGCCGCAGATCGCCGCGGTGGCCGACTACGAGGCCTACGCGCGCGAGCGGATGACGCCGGCGGCCTGGTCGTACTTCAGCGGCGGCGCGGCCGACGAGCTGACCCTGCACGACAACGTCGCCGCGTTCCGGCGCATCCGCCTGCACAGCCGCGTGCTGCGCGACGTGGCCGGCGGCGACACCCGGCTGACGCTGCTCGGCGAGGCGTTCGACTACCCGATTCTGCTGGCGCCGATCGCGTTCCAGAAACTGGCGCACCGCGACGGCGAGTTCGCCAGCGTGCTCGGCGCCTCGGCGATGAAGGCCGGGATGATCGTCAGCACGCAGGCCAGCGTGCCGCTGGAAGCGCTGGCGCAGGCCTCGCAGACGCGGCTGTGGTTCCAGCTCTATCTGCAGCACGATCGCGACTTCACCGCGCAGCTGGTGCGTCGCGCCGAAGCCGCCGGCTACCGCGCGCTGGTGGTGACCGTCGATGCGCCGGTCAACGGCGCGCGCAACCGTGAGCAGCGCGACGGTTTCGCGTTGCCGGCCGGGGTGGAGGCGATCAACCTGCGCGGCATGGCCGCCGTGCCGGTGCATGCGGGCGAGGCGGGCGGCAGTCCGCTGTTCGGCACGACGCTGCTGGATGGCGCGCCGACCTGGGACGACGTGGCGTGGCTGCGCTCGCTGACCGCGCTGCCGATCCTGCTCAAGGGCATCCTGTCGCCGGACGATGCCCGGCGGGCGGTGGATGCCGGCGCGTCGGCCCTCGTCGTCTCCAACCATGGCGGGCGCACGCTCGACACGCTGCCGGCCAGCGTGGACGCGCTGCCGGCCATCGCGCGCGCGGTGCAGGGCCGCATTCCGCTGCTGCTCGACGGCGGCATCCGCCGCGGCACCGACGTGCTGAAGGCGCTGGCGCTGGGGGCCGACGCGGTGCTGGTCGGGCGTCCCTATATCCATGCGCTGGCCAGCGCCGGCGCGGTCGGCGTCGCGCACGTGCTGCACCTGCTGCGCGCCGAACTGGAAATGGCGATGGCGCTGACCGGCTGCCGCACGCTGGCCGATATCGACGCGTCGGTGATCTGGCCGGATTGAAGTTGCTTGGCGCGCGATGCGGGCAGTCGCTCGGTGGCCTGCGCAGTCGGATTGTCAGCGGCCAATGAACGGGTGCGAGGTGTCGATGAGATATCGCCGTAGAGCCGAGCTTGCCCGGCTGCGCTGTCTTCGACCCAAAAACAGCGAGCAAGCACCCTGGGAAAGCGGGCACAAGACGGCAACTGGAAAATCACAGCAACCCGTACCGCTTCAACACCCGCGCCATCGAACGCGCATCGCTCACCGTATCGGCCTGCAACCCGGCCTTGCGCGCGCCTTGCACGTTGGCGAACACGTCGTCGACGAACAGCACATGGCGTGCATCGACGCCGAAATGCGCCAATGCGCGTTCGAACGCCGCCACGTCCGGCTTGCGCACGCCCAGCGCGCCGCTGCACAGCACGCGGCCGTCCAGCAGCGGGAACAGCGGCGCGACGATGCCGCGCATCGCTTGCGCCATCAGCGCGCCGTTGTTGGTCAGCACGCTGATCGGCGTGTGCCTCGCGACCGCCTGCACCAGTTCCAGCACGCGCGCGTCGGCGCGGCTGCCGGCCACGCGCGAGGCCATCCAGCACGCCTCGTCCACCTCGCAATCCAGCCCTTGCCCGAGCCGGCGCAGGTAGCCGGCGGTATCGATGCGGCCGCTGTCGTATTCGGTTTCAAGGCCGGAGGCGAACAGCACGTCGGCCACGTGCGCCGCTTCCCGCCCGCTGGCCTGCGCCAGGTGCGCCACCCGCAGATCGTGCCGGTAATGCGCCAGCACGCCGTCGAAATCGAGCAGCAGCAGGCGCGGCCTGATCACGGCGTCAGCCGCGGGCGACGACCTGGAACGCCTCGCGCGCGGCTTCCACCGTCCGCGCGACGATCGCCTCGTCGTGCGCGCTGGACATGAAGCCGGCCTCGAACGCCGACGGCGCCAGGTACACGCCGCGTTCGAGCATCGCGTGGAAAAAGCGGTTGAACGCGGCGGTGTCGCAGGCCACCGCCTGCGCGTAGGTATCGACCTGCCGATCGGTGAAGAACAGGCCGAACATCGCGCCTACTTGCGTGGTGGTCAGCGGCACGCCGGCGTCGCGCGCGGCCGCTTCCAGTCCTTCGCACAGCGCCGCGGTGGATGCGGCCAGGCGATCGTGGAAACCCGGCTCCCGGATCAGTTCCAGCATCGCCAGGCCCGCGGCCATCGCCACCGGATTGCCGCTCAGCGTGCCGGCCTGGTAGATCGGGCCGGACGGGGCGATCTGCGACATCAGATCGCGGCGGCCGCCGTAGGCGCCCACCGGCATGCCGCCGCCGATGATCTTGCCGAACGTGGTCAGGTCCGGCGTGATGCCGTAGTGCGCTTGCGCGCCGCCGAGCGCGACGCGGAAGCCGGTCATCACCTCGTCGAAGATCAGCAGCGCGCCATGCCGCGTGCACAGATCGCGCAGGTGCTGCAGGTAGCCTTCGCGCGGCGGCAGGCAGTTGGCGTTGCCGACCACCGGTTCGATGATCAGCGCGGCGATTTCTTCGCCGATCTCGTCGAACAGTCGCGTCGCACCGTCGAAGTCGTTGTAGCTCAGCGTCGCGGTCAGCTCGCTCAACGCACTGGGCACGCCCGGCGACGTCGGCACGCCGAGGGTCAGCATGCCGCTGCCGGCCTTGACCAGGAACGAGTCGCCATGGCCGTGGTAGCAGCCCTCGAACTTGACGATGCGGCTGCGCCCGGTGGCGCCGCGCGCCAGCCGGATCGCCGACAGCGTGGCCTCGGTGCCGGAGTTGACCATGCGCACCATCTCGCACGACGGAATCAGGCCGGTGATCGTCTCGGCCATCGTCACCTCGGCCGGACACGGCGCGCCGAACGACAGGCCGTCGCAGATCGCGCGCTCCACCGCCGCGCGCACCGCCGGATGGTTGTGGCCGACGATCATCGGTCCCCACGAGCCGACATAGTCGATGTAGCGGTTGCCATCGACATCGAACAGGTACGGACCATCGGCGCGCTGCACGAAGAACGGCTCGCCGCCGACCGACTTGAACGCGCGCACCGGCGAGTTGACGCCGCCGGGCAGCAGCGCCTGGGCGCGGGTGAACAGGGCGTGCGAATGATCGTGGTTCATGGGTCAATCCAGATAAGAAGGAAGTCCGTTCTTGTGGGAGCGACGCGAGTCGCGATGAGGCCTTGCCGATAATCCGTGGCGACTCGCCTCGCTCCTGCAGGCAGGATCAACAGGACGCGAAACACCGGTGGTACGCATGCACCGCGGCGATCGGATCGTCTGCCTCGAACACGCCGCCGATCACCGCGACCAGATCCGCGCCGGCTTCGATCAGGGACCGCGTATTGTCCGGGGTTATGCCGCCTATCGCCACCCGCGGCACGCCCAGCGCGGCCGCCTGCCGCAGCAGATCCGGATACGCCTGGCGCGTCCCGGTCTTGCTGCGGGTCGGGAAGAACGCGCCGAAAGCCACGTAGCTGGCGCCCGCGGTTACCGCGCGGCGGGCCAGATCGAGGTCGTCGTAGCAGGATGCGCCGACGATCGCGTCCTCGCCCAACCGCGCGCGCGCGTCGGCGATGTCGCCGTCGTCCTCGCCCAGGTGCACGCCGGCCGCGCCGATCGCCAGCGCCAGCGCCACGTCGTCGTTGACGATCAGCGGCACGCGCGCCTTTGCGCACACTGCCTGCAGCGCCACCGCCTGTTCGTGCCGGAGCGCCGCGTCGGCCGACTTGTTGCGGTATTGCAGCCAAGTCGCGCCGGCCGCCAGCAGCGGCGACACCCGCGCCAGCAGCCGCGCCGTATCGGCCTCGTCGGGCGTAATCAGGTACAGGCCGCGTGGCGCGGCGGAGGGCAGGGGCATCGTGAGCTTTCCGGTGGAAGGAACGGATGGGACAATGCGGCCATCGCCGCGACCGACGCATTATCGATGACCGACGCCACCGCCACCGCCTACCGCACCTGGATGTGCGTCGTCTGCGGCTTCATCTACCGCGAGGCCGACGGTCTGCCCGAGGAAGGCCTCGCTCCCGGCACGCGCTGGGAGGACGTGCCGGACACGTGGACGTGTCCGGACTGCGGGGTCACCAAGGACGACTTCGAGATGATCGAGGTCGACTGAGCGGATATCCGCAATCGGCCGCTGTAGCGCCGAGCTCGCTGGGCGGCGCTCCCGGACGGGCCGAAGCGGCGGCGGAGCAAGCTCCGCTCTACGCCAGCACGCGGCGCCGGCATCGGTCTGTCTGCGACATTCGACCGCGGGTTGGGGCGGGGCCGAGCTGCGCGGATACGCGGGGTTCTTGCCGAAAGCGCCTCAGTGCATCCTGGCCGGGCGTCCCGTGTTCAGTTCGATCAGTTGCTCGCGCACTTTCGCCCCATCCTTGGCCTTCGGCGCGACCTGCAGATAGCGCGCCAGATCCTGCCGCGCGCCCTGGCGGTATTCCATCTGCAGATAGGCCAGGCCGCGATCGCGCAGCGCTTCGGGCTGGTCGGGCGAGAGCTTGATCACGCGATCGGCGCTGCGCGCGGCGCGATCCCACTCGCCGCGCTCGGCGTAGACGCCGTGCAGGTTGCGCAGGATGCGGATCAGGATGGCACGGTGCGAGGCCGGATCCAGGATGTGCAGCAGCGCGTTGTCGTCGGGGATGTCGCCGCCCAGGTGCGGCTTGGCGCGCTCGCGCAGCTCGTCCACGCCCAGCGGGCGCCCGCCGTTGAACGGATCCATCACCAGCAGGCCGTCGTCGACCGGCAGCCGCACCAAGAAATGGCCGGGGAACGACACGCCGTCCAGCGGCACGCCGAGCCGGCGCGCGACTTCCATCTGCACCATCGCCAGCGAGATCGGGTTGCCCAGCCGGCGCTCGAACACCTGGTTGATGTAGCTGTTGCGCGGGTCGTAGTACTCGTCGTGGTTGCCGCTGTAACCCAGTTCCTCGAACAGGTGGCGGTTGATCGCGGCCATCTTCAGCGGCCACGCGTCGATCGCGTCTATCTCGTGGCGCAGATGCTCGGCATGGCTCTGCACCAGCGTGTCGTAGAGGTCGGCATCCAGATCGGGGTATTCGTCGCGCGCGATCAGCAACGCGGTTTCCAGCAGCGGCAGCGTCTCGTCGGCCTGGCTCGCCAGCCCATTCCACTCCGGCAATGTCAGTCGAACCCCCATGCCGGCAGAGTGCGGGCAATCGGCGGGACAATCAACCCCCTGTAGCGCGCCGCACTAGGGCTTTCCGATATCGCTCTCGATGGAAGCGGTGCCGGCATGCCGGCACCGGTCAGTCGCGACGGCAGATCAGCGGGAAAGCCTCATCGCGACTTGCGTCGCTCCCGCATGCGGCGTCAATGGCCGGCCGGCGCAGGCGTGGTGGCGATATCGCGGCTGAAACGGATCTCGTCGCCGTTGTTCAGGCCCAGTCTGGCGGCCTGGCCGGCATTGAGCTCCAGCACATAGCGTGCCGGCGCCTTGCTCGGATACGACGGGCACGCGTCGCCGGCCGAGCACGGCGGCACGTTGCGCTGCTGCGCCACCAGCCGGCGCTGGCTGTCGAAGTAGAGGATGTCCAGCGGGATGCGCGTGTTCTTCATCCAGTACGCCAGGGGCTGATCGTCCTCATGGATGAACAGCATGCCGGTGCCGTCGGCCAGCACGTCGCGGAACATCAGCCCGCGCGCGCGCTCCTCGTGGTCGTCGGCCACTTCCACGGTGAAGCGCTGGCCGCCCACTTCCACCCAGGGTCCGGCGCTGGCGCAGCCGCTGAGCAGCAGCGTCAGGACAAGCAGGCAGAGGCGCAGGACGGACATGGCGGGTTCCCGGTCGGACGAGCGCCTAGTGTATCGGCGTGGCCGGCCGTTTTCGGGCATCCCGACAAACCGCCAACAGGGCGGGAGCGACATCGGTCGCGACGATCCTCGGCCACCGCTTCCCGGTATGTGGCGCCGACCGGTCGCGGCATCACCTCACGAGCACGCTGTCCGCAAGGCGGAGCAGCGGTTCAGAACAACGGCAGCGTCTGGCCGGTTTCGACGGCCGGTTCGTGCCGCTTGCCGGCGTTCCAGCCGCCGGCGCCGGCCTTGAAAGGCTCGGCCTTCACGGAGGGTCTGGCGCGCTGTTTCTGCGCTTCGCGATGGGCATGCTCGGCCAGCACCTTGTACTGGCGCTCGCGCTGCAGGTAGAGCTCGTCGGCGGTGGCGGTAGCCGCGGCGACGGCGGTCTTTCGGCGCGTACCGATATCCTCTTCGCTCGCGGTTTCCGGCACGTGCGAGAACGGGATCCGCATCGGCGCCGCGTCGTGGCGGATCGCGTGCTGCATCGTGCCGAAATAGATCGCGTTGTTGCCGTATTTCTGGTTGATGCGATCCACCACCCGGCTCATGTCGCGGTCGCGCTGGCGCGTGCCCATCAGCTCGGCGGTGACGTCGCCGGCCTTCTCCAGGCCCACCAGCGTCACCGCCACCGACAGCGGCGGATGCCGGCGCGGCTGCCAGCGCCGCTGCGCCACCGCGCGTTCGAGCGCCTGCAACTGCTCGCCGAGCAGGCGCAAGAAAGTGGGCGTGTCGTCGAGCGGCGCAAAGCCCAGATCGCGCTCGAAGCGGTGCTCCAGTCCGACGAAGCGGATGCGGATCGCCAGGCCGGTGGCCAGGAAGCCGTCCTTGCGCAGCCGCATCGCCGCCTTGGCCAGCAGCTTGAACAGCACCGAGCGCGCGCCGTCGTAATGGCGCAGTTCCGGCCCCAGCACGTGCGAATGGCCGATGGAGCCGCGCCGGGTCGCGCGTTCGGGCAGATCATGGCCGCGCAGCTGCAACCAGAAGCGTTCGCCTTCCACGCTGCCCCAGGCCGTGCGCAGGTGCTTGCGGGTCGCGTCGCACAGTTGCTCGACGGTATCGATGCCGGCCGCGCGCAGGCGCTGTTCCATCGACGGGCCGATGCCGCAGAAATCGCGCAGCGCCAATGCGTGCAGCTTGCGCGGCAGATCGTCCATCTCCAGCACGGTCAGGCCGTCCGGCTTCTGCATGTCCGAGGCGGTCTTGGCCAGGAAACGGTTGGGCGCGATGCCGATCGAGCAGCGGATCCAGTCGAATTCGTCGGCGATGCGTCGCTTGATCCGTTGCGCGATGGCCACCGCGTTGTCGCGCTGGCGCTCGCGACCGATCAGGAAGCACGGCACCTCGTCGATGGAGGCCGGCTCACCATGCGGGATGCAGTCGGCGATGGCCTTCATCAACCGATGATGGACTTCGACGTAACGCGCCGGCCGTGCCTCGACCAGCGGGAGCCCGGGATACTTCTCCATCGCCTCCCACACCGGCGTACCGGTGCCGATGCCGTGTTTCTTGGCCTCGATGCTGGCGGCGATGCAGCAGGTGGTCGCCGCGACCACCGGCACCACGCCCACCGGCCCGCCGCGCAGCGCCGGGTTGTCCTGCTGCTCGACCGAGGCGAAGAACGAGTTGAAGTCGACGAACAGGCAGCGCAGGGTCATCGCGGCGGCTCCCGGCGGGCCAGTATCCGCCCGCTTCGTCTCAGCGCCGGAGAAACCTGCCGGATCAGGCGTTTGCCACGGCACCGTAGCGCCTACAGCACCTTCGGCGGTTCGCCGCCGACGATCACCACGTCGGCCGG
>Ga0160451_100365_pt1 | contig 28755 bp, 23 predicted proteins | sample HID1975M_E1MG_FD_108270 | JGI IMG/M metagenome (GOLD analysis project Ga0160451, IMG submission 108270) | Enriched soil microbial communities from UW Madison campus, WI, USA - HID1975M_E1 MG | ecosystem: Environmental > Terrestrial > Soil > Unclassified | place: USA: Madison, Wisconsin... | reverse complement strand
CCGGAAGCCAAGATCGGCCGTCCGCGCCAGATCTACACCGGCTACGAGGAGCGCGACTACCAGGGCATCGACCTGCGCTGACGCCCCGCGCGAGATGTACGCGCGACAGCAAACGCCCCGCTCCGGCGGGGCGTTTTCTTTTCCCGCGGCATACCGTGACGGGGACGGATCACCGGAGGGGGCAGTTGCGCGCTAGGTCCGGCGCGATCGTCGTAGGAGCCGGTCTTGCCGGCGACCCGACGCCGTTGGCACAGGCGACGCCCTCGTGGTTCCGACGCCCATGTCGCCCGCAAGACGGGCTCCTACAGGGAAGCTCGCAGTTGCGCCCAAGGGTCCGGCACGATCGTCGTAGGAGCCGGTCTTGCCGGCGACCCGACGCCGTTGGCACAGGCGACGCCCTCGCGTTCCCGACGCCCGTGTCGCCCGCAAGACGGGCTCCTACAGGGAAGCACGCAGTTGCGCCCAAGGGTCCGGCGCGATCGTCGTAGGAGCCGGTCTTGCCGGCGACCCGACGCCGTTGGCACAGGCGACGCCCTCGTGGTTCCGACGCCCGTGTCGCCCGCAAGACGGGCTCCTACAGGGAACCCTCGTAGCCGGCGATTTCGTCGTCGGCCAGCAGCTGGCGCAGCTGCGCCAGCGAGGCCCGGCGCATCGGCCGTTCGTCCACCGCCGACAGCGGCGCCTGGCGCAGCGCCTGCAGCGGCAGCACGGTCACGTCGAACGCCAGGTCTTCGGCGCTGAACAGCCATACCGGCAGGTCCGCGCTGCGCTCGCGGTCCAGGCGCAGGCGCCGCGTGCGCGACTCGGCCGGGATGCCGTGCCCGTCGAGGAAGCGGGCGACCGCGTCGGGGTCGTCGGCATAGGCGTGCAGCAGCACCGGGGACGTCGCATCGGCGGTACCTTCCAGCACCGGCCCGACCAGCCGCGGCTCGAACGCGGCGAGGAATTCCAGGGCCCGTGCGGCGGCCTCGCGGCGCTGGCGCAGCGCGGCGGCCTGGGCGTCGCCGAGGAAGATGCGCTGGTATTCGCGCAACGCTTCCTCGATCTCGCGGTTGCGCGGCAGCGAGGCGTCGTCGTGGATGCCCAGGCGGGCGGCGGCCTTGAGCTTGGCCTGGTGGAAGTCGCGGATGCCGCCTTCGACCATCAGCCGGGCGGCCTCGTGGGCCAGGTGCCGGCGGCGTTCGCGGGTGCGGGTCTCGGCGTGCTGGCGGGCGCGGTGCATGGCGACACTCCCGGACGACGAGACCTGGGCCGACTGTAGCGCATGCGCGCCATCCGTCAATCGCACCCGCCATCACGCCGCCGCTGTGCAAGCGGTATCCGCCGTACGGCGCGGCGCGTCAGCGGGCGCCAGGATCACGGCGTGCCACGACGGCCCCGTTGCAGTCGCGCCGGCGCGGCGCCGGGATCACGCCAGACCCGGCGGCCTCATCGCAGGCCTCGCGAGGCGCCTGCGCGCGCACCCCATGCGGAAGCCGGGCCTGCGCCGCGCTGGCCCCGCGGCGGACGCCAGAGAGGTCCGCGTCAGAAGATGTCGAACGCTTTCTCGTCGCTCTGCTCGGGGCCGAGGAAATCGAGGCTGTTGCGCATGCGCTCCAGGTCCTCGACCTTCACGTACTCCACCAGGCCGCCGCCTTCGGTGGACATGTGCCCGGCATTGTCGACGTACACCTTGACCATCCCGGCTGGCGGTTCGTTGCTGGCGATGGGCTGGTCCTTGAGCGCCACGCGCATGTATTCGATCCAGATCGGCAGCGCTGCCTTGCCGCCGTACTCGCGGTAGCCCAGCGACTGGAAGTCGTCGCGGCCGACCCAGACCGTGGTCGCCAGCGGGCCGCCGAAGCCGGAGAACCAGGCGTCGCGATGGTCGTTGGTCGAGCCGGTCTTTCCGCCCACGTCCTCGCGCTCGAGCACCTTGGCCGCGGTGCCGGTGCCGCGCTGGACCACGTCGCGCATCATCGAGACCAGCTGGTAGGCGGTGCGCTCGTCGATCGCGCGGGGCGCGACCTTGCCGTCCACGGGCGGCGCGGCCGGGGTCGCGGGAGCGGTCGTGACGGCCGGCGCCTGGGCCTGTTGCGGCGCGGGCGCCGGCGCGGCGGCGCCGAAATTGAAGCCGTCGACCACCTGCGGGGCGGCGGCCGCGCCGGTGGTGCCGGCGACCGCGCCGCAGCCGCGGCAGGCCACCGCCGGGTTCTCCTTGAACAGCAGTTGCCCGTCGCGGTCGCGGACCTCGTCGATGAACCAGGTATCCACCCGTGAGCCGCCGTTGGCGAACACCGCGTAGCCACGCGCGATCGACAGCGGGGTCAGCGAGGCACTGCCCAGCGACATCGACAGGTTGGGCGGCAGTTCGGCCTCGTCGAAGCCGAACTGGGAGATGTAGGTGCGGGCGAAGTTCACTCCGATCGCGTCGAGCAGGCGCACCGACACCAGGTTGCGCGACTGCACCAGCGCCTCGCGCAGGCGCATCGGGCCCTTGAAGCCGCCGCCGTCGTTCTGCGGCTGCCAGGTGTTGCCACGGCGGTCGCGGAACACGACCGGCGCATCGAGCACGATCGAAGCGGGATTGAAGCCCTTCTCGAACGAGGCCGCATAGAGGAACGGCTTGAAGCTGGACCCCGGCTGGCGGCGCGCCTGGGTGGCGCGGTTGAACTTGTTGCCGGCATAGCTGTAGCCGCCGACCAGCGCGCGCAGCGCGCCGTTGTTGGCATCCAGCGAGACCAGCGCGGACTGGCCGCGCGGCACCTGGTCGAGCAGGAATTCGCCGTCCTTCTCGCCGCGGCGGATCCGGACCACGTCGCCGCGCTTGAGCAGCACCGCCGGGTTCTTGCCGGTCCAGCGCGCGGCCGAGGCGGGCAGGGCGACGCTGCTGCCATTGGCCAGCACCACCCGCGCGCCGCCGTCCTTCGAGGTGTCGGCCACTACAGCGGGCAGCATGCCGCCCTGTGCCGGGGTGCCGACCAGCGCCTTGGCCAGGGCGGCATCGTCGGCGTCGGCGGCCACCTCGGCCTGGCGTTCGACCCCGTGCCAGCCGTGGCGGTGGTCGTACAGATGCAGGCCGTCGCGCACCGCCTGCTCGGCCGCGGCCTGCAGGTCCGGCAGGATGGTGGTGGTCACGTGGTAGCCGCGGGTGACCGCCTCCGGCCCGTAGCGGGCGATCATCTCCTGGCGGACCATCTCGGCCACGTAGGGGGCGGACACTTCGACCGGCGGCTCGTGCGGGGTGGCGTGCATCGGCACCGCCTTGGCCGCGGCGGCCTCGGCCGCGCTGACGAAGCCGAGCTCGGCCATGCGTTCGAGGACGTAGTCGCGGCGGATGCGGGCGCGCTCGGGATTGCTGATCGGGTTGCCGCTGGAGGGGAACTTGGGGATGCCGGCCAGCGAGGCCATCTCGTCCAGCGACAGTTCGCCCAGCTTCCTGCCGTAGTAGTACTCGGCCGCGGCGGCCACGCCGTAGGCGCGATTGCCGAAGAAGCTCTTGTTGAGGTACAGAGCGAGGATCTCGTCCTTGCTCAGTTCGCGCTCCATCTTCATCGCCAGCAGCATCTCGGCGAGCTTGCGCTTGTAGCTGTACTCGGAGCTGAGGAAGAACTGGCGGGCCACCTGCTGGGTGATGGTCGAACCGCCCGGCACGCGCTTGTCGTCGGTGGTGGCCAGCAGCCAGACCGCGCGGGCCACGCCCTTGTAGTCGACCCCGCCGTGTTCGTAGAAGCGCGCGTCCTCGATGGCGATGAAGGCCTGGCGCAGGCGCTCGGGGACCTGGTCGATGGTGACCGGGTAACGGCGGTTCTCGCCGAACACGGCCATCAGCCGCCCGTCGGCGGCATAGACGTACAGTGGCTCCTGCATTTCGACTTGGCGCAGGGAGTCCACCTCGGGCAGGCGCGAGGAGACCACGTAATAGAGTGTCCCCAGGCCGATGGCTGCGAGCAGGGCCAGGCCGGCGGACGCGATCAGCGCCCAGCGCAGCAGGCGGCGGAAACGGGACATCGAGGGGATCCGATTGCAGATTTCGCGGCCGCAGAGTATAGATTAGCCAAGGACATGGGCAGGGGGTGTCCGGGGGAACCGTTAAGGGGGCGAAGGCCAAGGCCACGCGTGACAGGCATCCCAGCCTGCACAAGGGGGTGTTGCCAAGCCTGAAAAAACCGTTATCTAATGCGCGGGCACAGGTAGTTCAGCCAAGTGCCCGTCGGCAGGGGAGAAACCGTGGGGCTCATCCCGAAAAGTACGTCGCCGCTCATCGGCGTCGACATCAGCTCGACTGCGGTCAAGCTGCTGCAGCTGTCGCGCAGCGGCAACCGCTACCGCGTGGAGCATTACGCGGTCGAGCCGTTGCCGCCCAATGCGGTGGTCGAGAAGAACATCGTCGAGGTCGAGGCGGTGGGCGAGGCCATCCGCCGCGCCGTCAACCGTTCCGGTACCAAGGCCAAGAGCGCCGCCGCGGCGGTCGCGGGCTCGGCGGTGATCACCAAGATCATCCCGATGCCGGCCGAGCTGGACGACAACGACCTGGAAGCCCAGGTCGAACTCGAGGCGGTCAACTACATCCCCTATCCGATCGAGGAAGTGAACCTCGACTTCGAGGTGCTCGGGCCGATGCCCAGCAACCCGGAGATGGTCCAGGTGCTGCTGGCGGCGTCGCGCTCGGAGAACGTGGAGCTGCGCGAATCGGCGCTGGAACTCGGCGGCCTGAGCGCCAAGGTGATGGACGTGGAGGCCTTCGCGGTCGAGAACGCCTTCGCCCTGATCGCCGACGAACTGCCGGTGGGCCGCGACGGCGTGGTCGCGCTGGTCGACATCGGCGCGACCATGACCACCCTCAACGTCCTGCGCGGCGGCCGCAGCCTGTACAGCCGTGAACAGGTGTTCGGCGGCAAGCAGCTCACCGACGAGGTCATGCGCCGCTACGGCCTGACCTACGAGGAAGCCGGCCAGGCCAAGCGCCAGGGCGGCCTGCCCGAGACCTACGAGGTCGAGGTGCTGGAACCGTTCAAGGAAGCCACCGTCCAGCAGATCAGCCGCCTGCTGCAGTTCTTCTACGCGGGCAGCGAGTTCAACCGGGTCGACCAGATCGTCCTGGCCGGCGGTTGCGCCTCCATCCTCGGCCTGCCCGAGATGGTCGAGGAGCAGCTGGGCGTGCCGACCCAGGTCGCCAATCCGCTGGCGCAGATGACCCTCGGTCCGCGCGTGCAGGCGCATGCCCTGGCCCAGGACGCGCCGGCGCTGATGATCGCCACCGGCCTGGCCCTGAGGAGCTTCGACTGATGGCACGGATCAACCTGTTGCCGTGGCGCGCCGAGCGCCGCAAGCAGCGCCAGCGCGAGTTCCAGGGGATGCTCGGCCTGGCTGCGATCGCCGGCGTGCTGCTCTCGTTCCTGGTCTGGTTCTACTTCAACCAGCAGATCAGCGGCCAGCAGGAGCGCAATGCGTTCCTGCAGGCCGAGATCGCCAAGGTCCAGAAGCAGAACGAGGAGATCAAGGAACTCGACGCCAAGAAGGACCGCCTGCTGGCGCGCAAGAAGGTCATCGAGGAACTGCAGGCCAACCGTTCGCAGATGGTCCACCTGTTCGATTCGCTGGTGCGCACCATCCCCGACGGCGTGACCCTGGGCTCGATCAAGCAGGAAGGCGACATCCTGACCCTGCAGGGCAGTGCGCAGTCCAACGCCCGGGTCAGCGCCTACATGCGCAACCTGGAGATCTCGGGCTGGATGACCAAGCCGGACCTGTCGATCATCGAGGTCAAGAAGGACGAGAAGGCCCAGACCAGCAGCTCAGGCGTCAGCCGTACGCTGCCCTACACCTTCAGCCTGAAGGTGCAGCTGGCCAACCCGAACGCGACGACCGCCGAAGGCGGCGTGCCGGTGGTGACCGATCCCGCCGAGGCGGCTGAAGCGGCCGAGGCAGTGGCTCCGGCTGCGGCTCCGTCCGCGTCGGCCACCCCGCCGGCCGATGCCGCTCCGGCCGATGCGGCGCCGGCGCAGGCTCCGGCCGCACCGGCACCGTCCCAGTCCGAACAGCAGCCGGCCGCGCAGCAGACCGAGGGGAGGCCGGCGTCGTGAACCAGAAGAAGAAAACCAAGCTCAGCGACCTGGACTTCAACAACATCGGCGGCTGGCCGCAGCAGGCGAAAATCGTCTTCTGCATCCTGCTGGCGGCGTTCATCCTGGTCATGGCCTACCTGCTGCTGATCCGCGGCAAGGTAGACGAGTTGCGCGGCCTGGAAAGCCAGGAATCCACCCTGCGCGCCAAGTTCGAAGACGAACAGGGCAAGGCGGCCAACCTCGAACCGTTGCGCCAGCAGCTGGCGCAGATGGAGCAGGTGCTGCAGCAGATGCTGCGGCAGCTGCCGAGCAAGACCGAGATGCCCGACCTGATCATCGACATCTCGCAGACCGCGCTGTCCAGCGGCCTGGCCAACGAACTGTTCAAGCCCGGCGCGGAGACTCCCAAGGAGTTCTACGCGGAGAAGCCGATCGCCCTGCGCATGGTCGGCAACTACCACCAGTTCGGCGCTTTCGTCAGCGGCGTGGCCTCGCTGCCGCGCGTGGTGATCCTCACCATGCACGACATCCAGCTGCAGCCGAAGGGCGGCGGCAAGGTGATCACCCGCGGCGGCCCGCTCGAACTGTCCGGCACGGTGAAGACCTATCGTTACCTGGACGAGCAGGAGATCTCCGAGCAGGAGCAGGCCGCCAAGGGCGGCGGCAAGAAGGGGGCCAAATGAGCAGGGACGTGAACCACCGCGCCACCACAGTGCGCTGGCTGGCCGCCTCGCTGATGGTGCTCGCCCTGGGTGCGTGCGGCCGCGGGGTGACCAGCACGCCCGGCGATGCGCCCAACCTGGAGAGGTGGGTCGCCGACGTGCGCGCGCGGCCGGCGCCGCCGCTGGAGCCGCTGCCGGTCATGCAGCAGTTCGAGACCTTCGAATACGCCGCCCAGGACATGCGCGATCCCTTCAGCGACGCCTGGAGCAATCCTGACGGGGGGGCGGGCCTGCGCCCGGATCCGAACCGGCGCAAGGAACCGCTCGAGCAGTACCCGCTGGACAGCCTGGACATGGTCGGCACGATCGGTGCGGGCGGCGGGCTGATCGCGCTGGTGATGGCGCCGGACCGGGTGACCCACCGGATCCATCCGGGCGCCTACCTGGGACAGAGCGACGGTCGCGTGACTTCGGTCCGCGAAGACAAGATCGAACTGGTTGAACTGGTGCCGGATGGTGCGGGCGGCTGGCTGGAACGTCCGGCCTCCATCGCGCTCGAAGATCAATGATTAGGGGATAGCACGATGACCTTTTCCAATGCCCAGAGCCTGCGCACCCGTCGGCGCCCGGCGATCTCCGCGCCAGTGGCCTGCGGCCTGTGGCTCGCGCTGGCCCTGACCGTTCCCAGCTTCGCCGCGGTCGCAGCCACGCCGGCGTCCTCGCCTGCGGCGGCGGCCTCGACGACGGCCAAGTCCAAGGTGTCGCAGATCGACTTCAAGCGCGGCGATGGCGGTGCCGGCCGGCTGATCCTGCGCTTCGACGGCGAGGGGGTGGCTCCGGACCTGCGCAACCAGGACGGCAGCGTCGTGGTGGACGTGGCCAACGCCACGCTGCCGGCCGACCTGCAGCGCCCGCTCAACGTCACCGACTTCGCCACCCCGGTACAGCGGATCGAGGCCCGGTCGTACGGCGGCGGCACCCAGCTGGTGCTGAGCACCCGCGGCGACTACGAGTCGCTGGCCTACCAGACCGGCAACGAGTACGTGGTCGAGATCGCGCCGCGCGCGAGCGCGGCCGCGGTCGGTGCGGTCAGCGGCTCGGCGGTGTCCAGCGCCCAGGCCAGGATCGCCAAGCAGGGCTATTCCGGCCGTCCGGTGACCTTCAACTTCCAGGACGTGCCGGTGCGCACCGTCCTGCAGCTGATCGCCGAAGAGTCCAACCTCAACATCGTCGCCTCCGACACGGTGCAGGGCAACGTGACCCTGCGCCTGGTCAACGTGCCGTGGGACCAGGCGATGGACATCGTCCTGCGCGCCAAGGGCCTGGACAAGCGCAGGGACGGCAACGTCGTCTGGGTCGCGCCGCAGTCCGAACTGGCTTCGTTCGAGAAGGCCAAGGAGGACGCGCGCATCGACTTGGAGAACCGCGTCGACCTGGTGACCGACTACATCCAGGTCAACTATCACAATGCCGCAAGCATCTTCAAGGCGCTGACCGAGGCTCGGGGCATCGGTGGCCAGGGCGGCGGCGGTGGCGGCGGCAATGGCCAGGAGAACGGTTTCCTGTCCTCGCGCGGCCGCATCGTCGCCGACGAGCGCACCAACACCCTGATGATCAGCGACATCCCGAAGAAGGTCGCGCAGATGCGCGAGCTGATCGACGTGATCGACCGGCCGGTCGACCAGGTGCTGATCGAGAGCCGCATCGTCATCGCCACCGACAGCTTCGCCCGCGACCTGGGTGCGCGCTTCGGCGTCTCCGGCCAGCGTACCGGCACCAACACCGGTGCCATCGGCGGCTCCTTGACCGGCACGGGCAGCATCGTCGGTGCGAATCCTCCCGGAACTTCGGGCAACAACATGCCGCACACGGGCGGCCTGAACTTCAACCTGCCGGCGACCACCTCCAACGGCGCCAACGTCGGCGCGCTGGCCTACACCCTGCTCGGCGCCAACTTCGCCATCGACATCGAGCTGTCGGCGCTGCAACAGGAAGGCCGTGGCGAGGTGCTGTCCAACCCGCGCGTGGTCACCTCCAACCAGCGCGAGGCGGTGATCCGCCAGGGCCGGGAGGTCGGCTACGTGACCCTGACCGGCGGCGGCACCTCGGGCGTCGCCACCCCCAACGTGCAGTTCAAGGACGTGGTGCTCGAGCTGAAGGTCACCCCGACCATCACCAGCGACGACCGTGTGTTCATGGACGTGCATGTGACCAAGGACGAGGTGCTGCGCTACATCGACACCAGCATCGGCCAGGTCCCGGAAATCGCCACCCGCGAGATCAATACCGCGGTGCTGGTCGACGACGGCCAGACCGTGGTGATCGGCGGCGTGTACGAGTTCACCGACGCCAACAGCGTTTCCAAGGTGCCGTTCCTGGGCAACGTGCCGTTCCTCGGCGCCTTCTTCAAGAAGACCAGCCGCAGCAAGGAAAAGGCCGAGCTGCTGATCTTCCTGACCCCGAAGGTCATGCGGGTCGAGAAGCGCGCCTGAGCCCGGCGGCCATCGCCATGCGTTTCCGGACGGGGCCTGCGGGCCCCGTCCGCTTTTCCGGCGTTCATCCGGAGCGGGAACTCGGCGCCTGCCCATGGGTCAGAATGCGGCCATGGATACCCAGCCCCCCCAGCTTCCGACCGGCGGCCTGCATGCCGCCTTCCTCGCCCTGCGCGACCGCCTGTCCGCCGCCATCGTCGGCCAGTCCGCGCTGGTCGAGCGCCTGCTGATCGCCCTGCTGGCCGACGGCCACCTGCTGGTCGAAGGCGCGCCGGGCCTGGCCAAGACCACCGCCATCCGCACCCTGGCCGCGCACCTGGAGGCGGATTTCGCCCGCGTCCAGTTCACCCCGGACCTGCTGCCGGCCGACCTGACCGGCACCGAGGTCTGGCGCCAGCAGGAGGGCCGCTTCGAGTTCCAGCCCGGCCCGGTGTTCCACCCGCTGCTGCTGGCCGACGAGATCAATCGCGCCCCGGCCAAGGTCCAGTCCGCGCTGCTGGAGGCGATGGGCGAGCGCCAGGTCACCGTCGGCCGGCATACTTATGCGCTGCCGCCGCTGTTCCTGGTGATGGCCACGCAGAACCCGATCGAGCAGGAAGGCACCTTCCCGCTGCCGGAAGCGCAGCTGGACCGCTTCCTGATGCACGTGCGCATCGGCTACCCGGACGCCGGCATGGAAACCGAGATCCTGCGACTGGCGCGCGAACGCGCGCGGCAGACCCTGCAGGCCCCGCCGCCGCCGGCCGAGCGCATGCCGCAGGCGCAGGTGTTCGCCGCGCGCGAGCAGGTCCTGGACCTGCACGTGGCCCCGACCCTGGAGCGCTACCTGATCGAACTGGTGCTGGCCTCGCGTGATGCCGGCCGTTACGACGCCGCGCTGGGACGCCGCATCGCCTGGGGTGCCAGCCCGCGCGGTTCGATCGCGCTGGAGCGCTGCGCCCGCGCCAGGGCCTGGCTGGCCGGGCGCGACTACGTCACCCCGGAGGACGTGCGCGCGGTGGCGCCGGACGTGCTGCGCCACCGCGTGCTGCCCAGCTACGAAGCGCTGGCCGAAGGCTGGGACGGCGACCGCCTGGTCGCCGCGCTGCTGGAACGGGTGCCGCTGCCGTGAGCGATGCCGGCCCGGCGACCGCCGTGGCCGATGCCGCGCAGCAGGGCATCGTGCCGACGCTGGCCGAACTGGTCGCGCTGCGCGCCCAGGCGCAGCGCGCGCCGCAACCGCGGCGCGGCCGCCACGGCGTGCACGGTCCGGCGCCGTCCAGCCTGCGCGGCCGCGGCATGGAATACGCCGAATCGCGCGAGTACACGATCGGCGACGACGTCCGCCGCATGGACTGGCGCCTGACCGCGCGCAGCGGCCGCGCCCATACCAAGCTGTTCCAGGCCGAACGCGAGCGCCTGACCCTGCTGGTCGCCGACACCGCGCCGGCGCTGTACTTCGGCACTCGCGTGCGCTTCAAGTCGGTGCAGGCCGCGCGCGCCGGCGCGGTGGCGGTGTGGTCGGCGCTGCAGTCCGGCGACCGCATCGCGGCGCTGCGCGGCGGCGAGCCGGCCATTCCCCCGGCCACCGGCCTGCGCGGCGCGATGCGCGTGCTCGACGCGCTGGCGCGCTGGTACGCGCGTCCGCCGCAGCAGGACGCGGGGCTGGCTGAAGCCCTGGAACATGCGCAGCGGCTGCTGCGTCCCGGTGCGCGACTGCTGGTGCTGGCCGACGCGGCCAGCGCCGCGCAGGTGCCGGTGTTGCGCTGGACCGCGCTGGCGCGCCACCACCAGGCCACGCTGGTGGTGCTGCAGGACCCGCTGGAAACCGCGCCGCCACGCCGCGAGCTGGCGTTCCGCAGCGGCACCCGGCGCCTGCAGCTGGCGCTGGACCTGGCCGGCGTCCGCGAGCGCTGGGACCAGGCCTTCGTGGAACCGGCGCGCAAACTGGAAAGCACGCTGCCGGCGCTGGGCTGGCAGGTGCGTTGCCTGTCCAGCGACGCGGACAGCAGCGACTGGCTGCGTCCGCGCGACGCGCGGCCCACCGTGGACGACGCATCCGGTTCCGAACCCGTCGCGGCCGGGACGGGTTGAGGCGCATTGCGTGGATCCGACCCGACTGCCCCTGCGCGACGTGCACCTGCCGGCCTCGCCTCCGTGGTGGCCGCCGGCGCCCGGCTGGTGGTGGCTGGCCGCAGTTGTCGCGCTGGCGATCCTGGCTTGGACCGGCTGGCGCCTGTGGCGGCATGCGCGTCGCCGGCGCTGGCTGCGCTGGTTCGACGCCGGCAGCGGCCGCGGCACGCCGCCGGAACGGCTGGCGGCGATGTCCGGACTGCTGCGCCGTGCCGCGCGTCGGCGCCAGCGCGGCGCCGAGCTGCTGCAAGGGCAGGAGTGGCTGCGTTTCCTCGATGGCCCGGGTAGCGATGCCTTCAGTGCCGGCGCCGGTCGCCTGCTGCTCGACGGCGGCTTCCGCCCGCACCTCGAGCCCGGCGAATTCGCCGCCGTGCGCGCGCTGGCGCGGCAGCGCTTCGTCGACCTGATGGAACGCCGCCGATGAGCGCGTGGTGGTCCGCCTGGCAGGAGGGCTTCGCCGGGTTCGCCTGGCCCTGGGCCTGGGCCCTGCTGCCGTTGCCGGTGCTGGTGCATCTGTTGCTGCCGCCGCGGCAGGGCAGCGTCGCCGCGTTGCGCGTGCCCTGGGGCGCGCGCCTGGACGGCGTCGCCGCCACCGGCGTCAGCGGCGTGCGCATCGCCTGGCTGTTGCCGCTGCTGGCCTGGGTGCTGCTGTGCGCCGCCGCCGCCCGCCCCCAGCAACTGGGCTCCGCGCAGACGCCGCCGCACCAGGCGCGGCAGATGATGCTGGCCGTGGACCTGTCCGGCAGCATGAGCGAGACCGACATGGAGCTGGGCGGGCGGATCGTGGACCGACTGACCGCGGCCAAGGCGGTGCTCGCCGACTTCCTCGAGCGCCGCGCCGGCGACCGCGTCGGCCTGCTGGTGTTCGGCCAGCGCGCCTACATGCTCACCCCGCTCACCCTGGACCGCGATTCGGTGCGGCTGCAGCTGCGCGACAGCGTCGCCGGCCTGGCCGGACGCGAGACCGCGCTGGGCGATGCCATCGGCTTGGCGGTCAAGCGCCTGCGCGAACAGCCGGAAGGCCAGCGCGTGCTCATCCTGCTGACCGACGGCGTCAACACCGCCGGCGTGCTCGACCCGGTCAAGGCCGCGGAGCTGGCGCAGGCCGAAGGCGTGCGCGTGCACACCATCGCCTTCGGCGGCGGCGGCGCTTCGTTCTCCTTCTTCGGCGTGCCGGTGCCGGTCCAGGGCGGCGAGGAAGTGGACGAGGACACCCTGCGCAAGGTCGCGGAAATGACCGGCGGCCGCTTCTTCCGCGCGCGCGACACCGGCCAGCTGGCCGGCATCTATGCCGAACTCGACCGGCTCGAACCGGTGGCGGTGGCCGCCGCGCCGGTGCGCCCGCGGATCGAGCGCTATCCGTGGCCGCTGGGCGCGGCGCTGCTGCTGGCGCTGGTGGCGTGGCCGGCGCGCAGGCTGGGCGAGGGGAGGCGCGGCGCATGAACCTCGTCCTTCCCGACTGGCTGCCGCTGCCCGGTGTGCACTTCCAGCGCCCGCTGTGGCTGTGGGCGTTGCTGGCATTGCCGCTGTTGTGGCTGTGGTGGCGCGGGCACCGGCAACAGGGCTGGCGCGAGGCGGTGGATGCGCATCTGCTGCCGCACCTGCTCGAGCCCGGCCGCGGTCGCGCATGGCTGCGCGTGGCCGGCGTGTCGCTGGCCTGGGCGCTGGCGGTGGTGGCGCTTTCCGGTCCCGGCTGGGCGCAGGAAGAACAACCGCACTGGGAATCGCGCGCGCCGCTGGTGATCGCGCTGGACCTGTCGTCGTCGATCCTCGCGCCCGACCTGCCGCCCACGCGCCTGGCCCAGGCGCGGGCCAAGATCGCCGCGCTGCTGCGCGAACGCCAGGGCGGCGAAGTCGGCCTTGTCGCCTGGGCGGAGGATGCCTTCACCGTCGCACCGCTCACCGCCGATGCCGGCAACATCGCCCTGTTCCTCGATGCGCTCGCGCCGGACGTGATGCCGGCCGACGGCCACCGGCCCGAACGTGCGATCACCCACGCGGCCACGCTGCTGCACCAGGCCGGCTTCGAGCGCGGCGACATCCTGCTGGTGACTGGCGAGGCGGATGCGGACGTGCTCGGCGTCGCCTCGGCGGTGGCTGGGCAGGGCTATCGCGTTTCGGTGCTGGGCGTGGGCAGTGCGGGTGGCGCGATGTACCGCGACGCCGCCGGCACGATGCAACCGACCCGCCTCGACGAAGCCGCGTTGCGCGCGCTGGCCGCTGCCGGCGGCGGTCGCTACGCGACGCTGGGCGTGGGCGATGCGGACCTGCATGCACTGGGCGTGCTCGATCCGGCGGACGCCGCGGCCCGCGAGCGTGCCGGAGGCCAGCGCGTCTGGCTGGACCAGGGCTACTGGCTGCTGCTGCCGTTGCTGTTGCTGGCAGTGCTGGCATTCCGGCGCGGTGCCGGCGTGCTGGCCGCGGTGCCGCTGGCACTGCTGCTGGCCCTGCCGGCGCCAGCGCGCGCGGCCGACGCCGACGCGGGCGGCTGGTGGCGCCGTCCCGACCAGCAGGCGCAACGGAAGATCGAACAGGGCGTGGGCGCCTATCGCCAAGGCGATTTCGGTTCGGCCGGACAGGCCTTCGCCGACGCCGGCGCGCGCGGTGCCGACGCCGAATACAACCTCGGCAACGCGCTGGCCCGGCAGGGGCGTTACGACGACGCGATCGCCGCCTACGACCGCGCACTGGCGCAGTCGCCGGGCATGGAGGATGCCGTCGCCAACCGCGGCGTGGTCGAAGCCGCACGCCAGCAGCAACCGCCGCAGGGCGGGCAGGGACAGCGGAACCAGCAGAACCCGCAGGGCCAGCAGGATCCGGGCAAGCAGGACCCGCGGCAATCCGGGGCGGGCGATCCGTCTTCCGCCGGCGACACGACCGATCCGCAACAGAAGCAGGATCCGCAGCCGCAACAGGGCCAGCCGCCGTCGCAGCCTGGCGGGCAGCCGCCTCCGCAGGCCGAGGACGAGCAGGCGCACCAGCGCCAGGAGCAGGCCGACCGCGAACAGCGCGAACGCATGCAGCAGGCGTTGCAGCAGGACGCGGACGGAAAGCCGGCGCAAGGCGAACAGGCACGGCCGGCAGAAGAGGATCCGCAGGCGCGCGAGCAGCGCCAGGCGCGCGAAGCCTGGCTGCGCCGCGTGCCGGACGATCCGGGCGGCCTGCTGCGCGCCAAGTTCCGGCTCGAATACGAACGCCGCCAGCAGGAAGGGCGATGAACACGAACAGTCTTCCGCCGCCTCCCACGCGTTCCGCCTCGATGCGATGGCCTTCCTCATGGCGCGCCCGGACGCTGGCGATGCTGCTGTGGTTGCCGTGCGGTTTGGCGGTCATGCCGCTGGCGCAGGCCGGGACGCGCGCCTGGCTGGACCGCAACACCGTTGCCTCCGGCGAAGCGGTCACCCTCAACATCGAGACCGACCAGGCCGGCGCGACGCCCGACTACACGCCACTGCAGGCCGACTTCGCGCTGGGCCAGCCTTACCGCAGCACCACGGACGGCGACCGCACCCTGTTCGGCATCGCCCTGACCCCGCGCCGCGACGGCGCGCTCGACGTGCCTTCGCTGCGCGTCGGCGGCGAGCGCACCGCGCCGTTGAAGCTGGGCGTGTCCGCCGCGCAGGCACCGGCACAGGTGCCGCGTGGCGAGGTGTTCGTCGAAGCGCGGGTCGACGATCCCTCGCCCTACGTGCAGCAGAGCGTGGGCGTGACCTTGCGCCTGTACTACGCCACGCCGCTGCTGTCCGGGGAACTGGCCCAGGACGCGCCCGAGGGCGCCTCGCTGCAGCGCATCGGCGACGACGTGCAGAGCAGCCGCGAGATCGGCGGCCGCCGCTACCACGTGGTCGAGCGCCGCTACCTGCTGGTGCCCGAACGCAGCGGTCCCTTGGAACTGCCGCCGGCGCGCTTCCGCGGCCAGGGCGCGGGCGGGTTCTTCGACGATCTGTTCGGGAGCCGCCGCGACCTGTCGGCGCGGTCCGCGGCGCAGACCCTGCAGGTGCGCGCGCAGCCCGATGGCGCGCCGCAGCCGTGGCTGCCGCTGCGCGGCCTGGGCCTGCGTTACCTGGACGCGCCCGGCGCGGCCCGTGCCGGCGAAGCGGTGGAGATCGCGGTGGAAGCGGTGGCGCAGGGCGCGACCGCGGCGCAGTTCCCCGAGATCCCCGTGCCGCAGGTGCCCGGCGCGCAGGTGTTCGCCGAGCGCGCCGAGACCACCGAGCGCTTCGTCGACGGCACTCCGCAGCTGACCGTGGTGCGTCGTTTCTCGGTGGTGCCGCTGCAGGCCGGCCCGTTGCAGGTGCCCGGGTTGCGGATGGACTGGTGGGATGCCGGCGCCGGCCAGGCAAAGGTGGCCACGTTGCCGGACCTGCGGCTGCAGGTCGCCGCTGGAGTCGCGGCGGGCCCGGCCACCGGTCAGCCCGCTGCGTCTCCGGCGCCGTCGGTGCTGCCGGCCGATGCGGTCGCCATCGATTCCCGCACCGCCGCCCGTTCGCCGTGGCGCTGGCTGGCGCTGGCGTTCGCGCTGCTGTGGCTGGCGACGCTGGCCTGGCTGCTGCGGTCGCGGCGCCGGCTGCGTAGCCGTGACGCTTCCTTCGGCCGCGCTGCGTCGGCTCCGTCCGCGGACGGGCAGGCGCGCCCGGTCGCGGCCGACCTGCGCCGCGTGCTGGACGCAGGCGGTTTCGACGACGCGGTGCGGGTGCTGCAGCGGATGGCATCGCCGCCGGCGGCGGACCTGGACGACGTCCTCGGGCGCCTGGACGATCCGCGGCAGCACGAAGCGCTGGAGGCCATGCGCCGCGCGCTGTGGGCCGGCGCGGGCGACCCGTCCGTGGCCCGCGCCGCATTGCGCAGCGCCTTCCGCGACGGTCCCCGCTGGCGGCCCGTGGCGCCGGCGCCGGTCGCGCCGCTGCCGCCGCTGTATCCGCCGCGCTGAAGCGCCCTGCAGCCGGTTTGCTAAGCTGCCGGCTGCTTTTTTCCAGGGAACCGCGCATGACCGCGACCGCACGCCGCCGCTGGCCGATGCCGTGGAAGATGGGGCTCGGCTTCGGCCTGGGCCTGCTGGTGGGCCTGCTGGTGCACATGAGCGTGGGCCCGGACGCCGGCTGGGTCCGGGCGTTCACCGACTACGTGACCACGCCGGCCTCGCGCCTGTTCCTCAACCTGATCTTCATGCTGATCGTGCCGCTGCTGTTCTCGGCGCTGGTGATGGGCATCGCCGAGATGGGCGACATCCGCGCGCTGGGACGGATCGGCTGGAAAACGCTGGCCTACACCGTGGTGCTGTCGGGCGTGGCGGTGCTGCTGGGCCTGGTGCTGGTCAACGCGCTCAGGCCCGGCGCCGGTGTCGACCCCGAACTGGCGCAGCAACTGCTGGTGCAGAACGCCGAGCGCAGCCGCGAGATCGTCGCCAGCATCGACGAACAGCCGCGTGGCATGGACATGGTCCTGTCGATCGTGCCGAGCAACATCGTGCATGCCGCCGCCGACAACGGCTCGATCCTGGCGGTGATGTTCTTCGCGGTGATGTTCGGCGTGGGCATGGTGCTGACGCCCGGTGAAAAGGTGGCCACGCTCAAGCGCGGCATCGAGGGCATCTTCGAGATCTCGATGACCCTGATCGGGCTGGTGATCCGCCTGGCGCCGTATGCGGTGTTCTGCTTCATGTTCAACCTGGCCTCGCTGTTCGGCTTCGACCTGCTGCTGCGGCTGGGCGCCTACGTGGGCGTGGTGGTGCTGGCGCTGGCGCTGCACATGTTCGGCACCTACTCGGTCGCGGTGCGGATGACCGGGCGTTCGCCGCTGAAGTTCTTCCGCGACATCCAGGAAGCGGCGGTGATGGCGTTCTCCACCGCCTCCAGCAACGCGACCCTGCCCACGGCGCTGCGCGTGGCCGACGAGATGGGCCTGCCGCCGAAGATCTCGCGCTTCGTGCTGACCGTGGGCGCCACCGCCAACCAGAACGGCACCGCGCTGTTCGAGGGCGTGACGGTGATCTTCCTGGCCCAGTTCTTCGGCGTGGATCTGAGCCTGGGGCAGCAGTTCATGGTGATGCTGGTGTGCATCCTCGGCGGCATCGGCACCGCCGGCGTGCCGTCGGGCTCGCTGCCGGTGGTGGCGCTGATCTGCGCGATGGTGGGCGTGGATCCGATCGGCATCGGCCTGATCCTGGGCGTGAACCACTTCCTCGACATGTGCCGGACCACGCTCAACGTCAGCGGCGACCTGACCCTGGCCACGCTGGTCGCGCATGGCGAGAAGGACGACGGCACGCCGCTGCCCGCTTCGTTGTAGGAGCCCGTCTTGCGGGCGACGCGGCGCCATCGGCACAGGCGACGGCCTCACGATGCCGACGCCTTCGCGTCGCCCGCAAGACGGGCTCCTACAGAAAGTGCCGGTGTTTGTCCGGTCGTCGGGGAAACGGTTTCGGCATGCCGACGTCCTCGCGTCGCTCCAAGACGGGTTCCTGCAAAGAGGTGTCGGGGCTGTTGTAGGAGCCGGTCTTGCCGGCGACGCGACGCCATTGGCACAGGCGACGGCCTCACGATGCCGACGTCCTCGCGTCGCCCGCAAGACGGGCTCCTACAGAAAGTGCCGCTGCTTGCCCGTCGATCGTTTCACCGCCAACTGTGAGGAAGCGGTTTCCGCCGGGCGCAGGCGGGCGACGGCGCGCCCCGTACCGGCCCGCATGCCGATTTTTTCGCCGCGCCGCGGGACAGGAGTGGACAAGGAATGGGACAATGGGCGGCCCGCAGCCCCGCGGGTGTCCTGAAGACCACGCCGAACCGACATGACGACGCCGACCCGCCGCCAGCTGGCCAATGCCATCCGTTTCCTCGCCGCCGATGCGGTCGAAGCCGCCAAGTCCGGCCATCCCGGCATGCCGATGGGCATGGCCGACATCGCCGAAGTGCTGTGGAACGATTACCTGCGGCACAACCCGGCCGACCCGCACTGGATCGACCGCGACCGCTTCGTGCTGTCCAACGGCCATGGTTCGATGCTGCAGTACGCGCTGCTGCACCTGAGCGGCTACGACCTGCCGATCGACGAGCTCAAGCGCTTCCGCCAGCTGCACAGCAAGACCGCCGGCCATCCCGAGCGCTACGAGACCCCGGGCGTGGAGACCACCACCGGACCGCTGGGCCAGGGTTTCGCCAACGCGGTCGGCTTCGCGCTGGCCGAGAAGCTGCTGGCGCAGCGCTACAACCGCACCGGGCTGGACGTCGTCGACCACCGCACCTGGGTGTTCATGGGCGACGGCTGCATGATGGAAGGCGTCTCCCACGAGGCCGCGTCGCTGGCCGGCACGTGGAAGCTGGGCAAGCTGACCGCGTTCTGGGACGACAACGGCATCTCCATCGACGGCGAGGTGCACGACTGGTTCACCGACGACACGCCGGCGCGCTTCGAGGCCTACGGCTGGCATGTGGTGCGCGGCGTCGACGGCCACGACCCGGATTCGATCAAGGCGGCGATCGACGCGGCGCTGGCGGTGCACGATCGTCCCAGCCTGCTGTGCTGCAAGACCATCATCGGTTTCGGCGCGCCGCACAAGGCGGGCAAGGAAGAGTCGCACGGCGCGGCACTGGGCAAGGACGAACTGGAAGGCACGCGCAAGGCGCTGGACTGGCCGTACGCGCCGTTCGAAGTGCCGCAGGAGATCTACGACGGCTGGCGCAAGGGCGCCGGCGCGCAGCGCCAGGCGCAGTGGCAACAGCTGTTCGAGGGCTATGCGCAGCAGCATCCGGAGGTCGCCGCCGAACTGCTGCGCCGTTCGCGCGGCGAACTGCCGGAGGATTTCCTCGCCCAGGCCGACGCGTACATCGCCGCGGTCCAGGCCGAGGGCCCGAACATCGCCTCGCGCAAGGCCTCGCAGAACGCGATCGGCGCGTTCGCGCCGCTGTTGCCGGAACTGATCGGCGGTTCGGCCGACCTGGCCCCGTCCAACCTGACCCAGTGGAAGGCCAGCAAGTCCGTCACCGGTGCCGATGCCGACGCCAACTACGTGCACTACGGCGTGCGCGAGTTCGGCATGAGCGCGATCGCCAACGGCATCGCCCTGCACGGCGGCTTCCTGCCGTTCGACGGCACCTTCCTGGTGTTCAGCGACTACGCGCGCAACGCGGTGCGCATGGGCGCGCTGATCCCGGCGCACCTGATCCATGTCTACACCCACGACTCGATCGGCCTGGGCGAGGACGGTCCGACCCACCAGCCGGTCGAACACCTGGCCACGCTGCGCTACATCCCCAACAACGACGTATGGCGTCCGTGCGACGCGGCCGAGTCGGCGGTGGCATGGAAGATGGCCATCGCGCGCCAGGACGGCCCCAGCTGCCTGGTGTTCAGCCGCCAGAACCTGCCGCACCAGCCGCGCAGCGACGCGCAGCTGAAGCTGGTCGAGCGCGGCGGTTACGTGCTGGCCGACGCCGAGGGCGGCGTGCCGGACGTGATCCTGCTGGGTACCGGTTCGGAGGTGTCGCTGGCGGTGGAGGCCAAGCAGGTGCTGGATGCGGCGGGGTTCAAGACCCGCGTGGTGTCGATGCCGTCGACCGACGTGTTCGACCGCCAGGATGCCGCGTACCGCGAATCGGTGCTGCCGAAGGCGGTGCGCCGTCGCGTGGCGGTGGAAGCCGGGGTGACTGACTTCTGGCGCAAGTACGTCGGCCTGGACGGCGCGGTCATCGGCCTGGACCGCTTCGGCGCGTCGGCGCCGGCGGGCGAGCTGTACAAGTACTTCGGCATCACCACCGACAAGGTGGTCGAGGCGGCCAAGGCGCTCTGACGAGCTTCCATTGCGGCACAGAGCGCCGACGCCCCAGCGCGCCGGCGTTTCTGGTTCCACCGGCAGCCGTGCCTTGCCGCCGTCGCTTCGCCGGCTGAACCGCGCCGCCGTCGTGCCGGGGCGCTGGCGAAGTTTGCCGCGTCGCCAAGCACCCGCCACCCGGACGCGGCCCGTGCCCTTTGTAGGAGCCCGTCTTGCGGGCGACCCGAGGACGTCGGAATCACGAGGCGCCGCCCGTGCCGAGGGGGGGCGGCGTGTCGCCCGCAAGACGGGCTCCTACAACGGCTTCCCGCTCGGGGCGACATATGCCCGGAATCAGGTTGCCGCGTCGCCAAGCACCCGCCACCCGGACGCGGCCCGTGCCCTTTGTAGGAGCCCGTCTTGCGGGCGACCCGAGGACGTCGGAATCACGAGGCGCTGCCCGTGCCGAGGGAGGGCGACCCGAGGACTTCGGAATCACGAGGCGCCGCCCGTGCCGAGGGAGGGCGGCGTGTCGCCCGCAAGACGGGCTCCTACAACGGCTTCCCGCTCGGCGACGACGTATGCGCGGAATCAACCGTCGGCGACGGGGTCGTGCTTGCTGCCGCCCCGGCAGCGGGGCGAATCGGGCACGTCGGCGCCGTCCGCCCATTCGGCCGGGGTGTAGGTGTGCAGGCCGAGCGCATGGATCGTGCCCATCAGGTCGCCGAGCGCGCCGTAGACGGCCTGGTGCCGCTGCAGCGGGCGCTTGCCCTCGAAGGCCGTGCTGACGACCACCGCCTTGTAGTGGGTTTCCAGGCCGCGGCTGTGCATGTGGCTCTCGTCGACCACGTCGAGATGCTCGGGCTGCAGGGCGGACAACGCACTGCGGATCTGGTCGGCACGGGTGGCGGTCATGGGCGTGGTTCCGGGGACGGCGTGCCCGGCGGTTGCGGGACAGACTGCCAAGATGCTGGCGGGCGGGCGCCGGTTCAAGTCCCGCGGTCCGTCGCGCGGCTCAGCGCGACGTGCGCGCCAATGCCAGGCGCAGCAGGCGTGCGTCGAGCCGTTCGCCGATGCCGCGCGGCGCGGCCAGTTCCATCCGCTGCATCGCTTCCGCGTCCTCCGGCGGGGCCGCACGCAAGGCCTGCGACACCGTCCGCAGTTTCCCGGCGGGCGTGCCGGTGGCTGCCTGCAGCCAGGCCAGCGCCTTCACCAGGCGCTGCTCGACCGCGGTGAAGTCGCTGCCCAGCGGATAGTCGGGCAGGGTGCCGTCGGCGCGGAACGGGGCCAGCGCATCGCGCAGGCGCTGCGGGTTGTTGCGGTCCCATGCCGCCGGCGCGGCGAAATCCGCGCGCAGCTTGCGCGAGGCCTTCGCTTCCCCGAGCAGCGCCGGCCGGTGGCGGGCGTCGGTAATACCGGCCATGGCGACCACGCAGTCTTCGTCGCTGCGGTGGCGCAGATCGGCGATGCCGTACTCGCTCACGTAGATGTCGCGCAGGTGGCGGGGAATGGTGGCGTGGCCGTAGTTCCAGCGCACGTTCGACTGGGTGCGTCCGTGCGCCTCGCGCAGCGCGCGGAACATCAGCACCGAACGCGCCCCGGGCAGCGCATGCGCCATCGCCACGAAGTTGTACTGGCCGCCGACGCCGGACACCACGCGCCCGTCCTCCAGCGCATCGGACACCGCCGCGCCCAGCGCGGTGGCCATCATGCAGCTGTTGAAGAAGCGCGCGTCATGGCGTTGCAGCCGCTCCAGGCCCTCGTCGCCGCCGTAGAGCTGGTTGACCTCGCCGACCCGGCGCATGCCGATCGCGCGGCGCTGCCCGTCGGGCAGTTCGCGCAGCCACGCGTAGAAATCGTGCGAACCCAGGTAGAAGGCGCCGTGCAGGTATTCGCCGTCGCGCTCCAGGCGCGCGTGGTCGCCCAGGTTGGCGGTGCCGTCGGCCAGGCGCCGCATCAGCGCGGCATCGTCCACCACCTTGCGCCGGATCACGCCGGTCTCGACCAGGCGCTTGAAGCCTTCGTTGACCATCTCGCTGCAGCCGTACAGGCCGGTGGCGAACGGGGCCAGGCCGCCGCTGGCGAGCACGGCCGGATGCCGCTCCAGTTCCGGGTCCAGCACCGCCAGCAGCTGCCGGTAGCGCGCGTTGTCGGTGTGCCGCAGCACCAGCGCGTGGCACAGCGCGTCGGCCAGCGCGCCGATGCCGATCTGCAGGGTGCCGCCGTCGCGCACCAGCGCGCTGGCGTACAGGCCGATGGCGTGGTCGGCGTCGCCCACCGGCTGCCGCGGCAGGCCGAACAGGCGCGGATGCGGGCCGGGCGGATCGATTTCGATGTCGAAGAAACCCTCCGGCGCCATTGCGCTGCCGCCCAGCCACGGAAGCTCCGGGTCGATCTCGGCCACCAGCAGCGGCCGCGGCAGCCCGCGGGCCAGGTGCGCGTCGACCGTGTCCTGGGTGAGGTCGTTGTTGCACGAGAACGACAGCCGCGTGCCGCCCGGCTCGCGCGCCACCTTCTGCACGATCGCGTCCAGCCCGCGCTGGGCCAGCGCGTCGGCGACGTGGGTGTAGTTGAGGCTGGCGTAGCGGCGCTGGGTCTGCGACGAATCCAGCAGCGCACCGGACTGCAGGTAGAACTCCTCGACCTCGACGTGCGCCGGCAGCGCGTCGCGCTTCATCGCCCGCACGTAGGCCAGGCGCGGGAAATCCTCGCCGAAATGGCGCTGCAGGAACGGACGCAGGAACCGCGCCTGCAGGCCCTTGCCCGGCGCGGGCGGATCCAGCGACAGCGCCGTGTACAGGCGCAGCGGGCGGGCCGGATCGCGTTCGATGCGCGCGTACAGCGCGTTGAGCAGCCGGTGCGGCTTGCCCAGGCCCAGCGGCGCGGCGACGTGCAGTTCCGGCGGCAGCCGCGCCAGCACGTGGTCCAGCGCCGCCTCGATGTCAGTGAAATGCAGCGGCATGCGGCCAGCTTAGGCCATCGGCCGGGGTCGCCGCGCAGGGGCTTGACAGCCTGAAAATTTACGCATGTAATCGGTGAAAGTTTACACGCGTAATTGGAGCCCCATGGATACGACCCCGATCAGCGACGCCGAGGCGATGGTGATGGAGGTGCTGTGGCGGTCCAGTCCGCGCAGCGCCGAGGAGGTGATCGCCGCACTGGCCGACAGCACCGGCTGGGCCGAGCCCACGGTCAAGACCCTGCTCAACCGCCTGCTCAACAAGGGCGCCATCAGCGCCGACAAGGACGGCCGCCGCTACCTGTACTCGCCGGTGCTGCGGCGCGAGGCCTGGGTGCAGCAGCAGAGCGAGGGCCTGCTGGCGCGCCTGTTCGGCGGCCGGGTCGCGCCGCTGGTGGCGCATTTCAGCGAGCGCGGCAAGTTGTCGGCGGCCGACATCGCCGAGCTCAAGCGGCTGGTGCGCGAGCTGGACGACCCGGAATGAAGCAGCCCGGGTCCCGGCAATGCAGCCGGATGCCCACGGCGCAATCCCGCCGCCAGTCGGATGCCACTGGTTACCGCTTTCCGAAGGAGGACATCGTCATGACCGGTTACCGCAACGTTCCGAAGAGGCACCTCGTCGTCCCCATGTTTCTCGTGCTGGCCGTCGCCGGCACTGCGCACGCCGCCGTGGCCGATGCGCCGGTGGGGCACGGCGAACTGCCGGCACCCGGGTATCCCGCCGGGAGCACCCACCAAGGCACGGTGGTGATGCATCTGGAAGTCGGCATCGATGGAAGTGTCCGCCGGGTCGAGCTCAAGCACAGCTCCGGCCACGGCGACCTGGACCAGGCCGCGATGCAGGCCGCGCGCCGCTGGCGGTTCACGCCGGCGCTGGAGAACGGCAAGCCGGTGGCCTCATGGATCAGCGTGCCGGTGAACTTCGAGCGGCACACGGGCGACGCCGGTCCCGCCACGCCCGCGCAGGTACCGCAGGGCATGCTGCTCGCCACTGGAAATTGAACAGGCCGCCGGCCGCCGGCGCGGGACGCGGTTCCCGCGCTGCGTCCGGTCGCCGCGGATGGAAACGATCGAGGGGAGCGGAACGATGGACATCGAGCTTGCCGGCCTGCTGACCGAAACCACACTGGCCTCCAGCGCTGCCGTGTTGCTGATGCTGGCGCTGCGCCGGCCGGTGCGCGCGGCGCTGGGCGCCGGGGCCGCCTATGCGCTCTGGCTGTGCGTGCCTGTCGCGCTGGTCGCGGTGCTGCTGCCGCGCGGCGCCGATGTGCCGCTGGCCTTGCCGGTGGCCTGGGATGCGGCGCCGATGGCCGTCGCTGCGCTGGCCCAGGCACCGGGCGGCTTCGACTGGCGCGCGATGCTGCTGCCGCTGTGGCTGGCGGGTTCACTGGCCAGCGTGGGGCTGGCGGCGTGGCAGCAGCGCCGCTTCCTCCGGCGCCTGGGACCGCTGGGACGTCGCGGGGATGGCTGCTACGAATCGCCCCATGCCGTCGCCGGCCTGCCGGCGGTGTGCGGGCTGCTGCGGCCGCGCATCGTGTTGCCGGCGGATTTCGGGAGCCGCTACACGGAAGGCGAGCAGGCACTGGTGCTGCAGCACGAGCGCCTCCACGTGCGCCGCGGCGACCTGTTCGCCAATGCGCTGGCCGCGCTGCTGCGCTGTCTGTTCTGGTTCAACCCGCTGCTTGCGCTGGCGTCGCGCCGCTTCCGCCTGGACCAGGAGCTGGCTTGCGACGAAGCGGTGATCGCGCGCAATCCCTCGGCCCGCCGCGCCTATGGCGAGGCCATGCTCAAGACCCAGTTCGCGGAACTGCCGTTGCCGCTGGGTTGCCACTGGCAGGCCACGCATCCGCTCAAGGAGCGCATCGCCATGCTCCGGCGCCCCACGCCGTCGCCGTTGCGGTGGATGTCGGCGTTGCTGCTGACGCTGCTGATCAGCGCGTTCGCCGGATACGCGGCGTGGGCGGCGCAACCCGGCGAGGCCATGGGCGCATCGTCGGCGGGCGGACGCTTCCTGCTTACCCGGCAGACGGCATACGGCGGTGAAGCCGGCACCGGCGTGCTGAACCAGTTCGTGGACGCGGGCAAGCCGGCGGTGTCGATGGTGGGAGCCGGAGCGGACCGCTGGAAGAACACGGCCGTGGTCCTGCCGGGTCGCCAGCCGGGGACCGTGCTCGTGCGCATGACCCTGGAGCGCGGCGAACCGGGCCAGGTGGTGGCGACGCCGGCGGTGCTGGTCCGCGAAGGCGAGGCCAGCGCCATCGAGCAGCGCGACGCATCGGGCACCGTCGTCTATCGGACCGTGTTCCGGGTGATACCGGCGGAGGGGACGAACGAGGAGGCATCGGAGCGGATGCGGAAGCTCATGTCGTCCGCGGAAGGCGCATCCGTGGCATCGACGCCGGCGGCAGCGGACGAGGATGCCGCCGCTGTGGAAAACAGGATGCCGCCGCCCGTGTATCCGGTGGAAGCGGCCCGGCAGTACATCGGCGGCGAAGTGATCCTGCTGGTCACGGTCGCCCCGAGCGGAGAGGTGCGCGAGGTCGTGGTCGAGAAGTCGACGCCCGCCGGCGTGTTCGACGCGGTGTCGCTGGAAGCCGCGCGGCAGTGGAAATTCAAGCCGGCCATGCGCGATGGCGTTCCCGTCGAGGGACAGGTGCGCGTGCCGGTCAGGTTCTCGGCGGCGCCGACGGAGGAGGAAGCCGATGCCGCTTCCTGAGCGGTGGGCCGACACGCTCGCACGCCAGGCGCTGCCGCTGTCGCTGTTGCTGCCGCTGGTGTTCTGCGTGGGTTGCGGAACCACCCGCACCGCCGGCGTCGAGCAGCGCATGATCCAGCCCGAAGGAACGGCGCGGATGGAGATGGCCGCCAACCAGGCCTTCGTCTTTCCGGTAGCGCGCGAAGCGGCGGCACCAGTGTTCCCGCCGGGGCTGGCGATCCGCGAGTTGCCGCCGACCACCCTGTGCGTGTCCTTCGTGATCGACGGCGAGGGGACGGCCCGGCAGGTCAAGGCGCTCGGGCAGGAAGGATGCGCCGTACCCGAGCGGTATCCGGAACTGGCCGCCGCTTCGCAGGCGGCGGTGTCGGCATGGCGGTTCGAGCCGGCGCTGTTCTGCACCTATCCGGACGAGGCCACGCGCAACCGCGACTGGACCGGCGACGGCTGCGCCGGCGCGGTGGCGCAGGTGCAGGCGGTGCCGGTGACCCTGGCCTGGGCGTTCACCTTCGAGGTGCGCGAGGGTCGCGCGCGGGTCGAAGCGGCGCGTGCGCCGCAGGATCGTTGAATCCACCCACGCTTTTCGCGAAACCGGCGACGGGTCGCGATGGCCGGCCGTCAACGCAGCAATGGCGTATCCCAGTCGCGCGCGATGCCGGTACCGGCGCCATCGGCCGCGGCATCGAACCGGAGATCGCCGGCTTCGTCCCCGAGCAGGTGCCGCCGGATCGCATCGTGCGTGGCGGCGTCCCATTCCGGGCGCCAGGCGCAGTGCTTCGGGTCCTGCACGCGCGAGAGGTAGCCGATGTTGCCGGCCGCGCCGAGCGCCTTGTACACCTCCGCGCCCGCCAGTGCGCTGGCGTGGCCGTAGCGCGCACCGAGCCAGTCGACGTGCGGGTTGTCCAGGACCAGCAGGCCGCGCGGCGCGACCAGGCCCAGCACCTGGTGCTGGTCGGTCGCCAGCCGGTCCACCGAATCGGCGAAGGCGCCGAACGCGTCGCCCAGCCACGGCTGCTCGCCGAACGCGCTCTGCGGCGGCTGCGCGCCGTCGCCGCGTGCGACGCCGCGCCACAGCGGCGCGCCGCCGGCGCCGGATTCGATCGGGATGGTGAGCGCGACGCGCTGGTCGAACGCACCGGCGGCCAATGCGCCCTTGCCGTAACGCGAGCAGCCGGTGACGGCGACCGCATCGGCGCGCAGCAGCGCCTGGTCCGAAGCGGCGATGACGTCGATGATCCGGCTCACGCCCCAGGCCCACGCCATCAGCGTCCCGGACGCGGCGACCTCGTCGCCGTACAGGCGGAAGAACGCGCCTTCCTTCGTGCGGCCGGTTCCGGTCTCGGCGCCCACGTCGGTGTTGGGATAGTCGATGCGGGCCACGCCTTCGCGTTCGAGCAGCGCGTGGTCGACGCCAGCGACGCCGCCGACCACCACCATCGCCGGATGCGGGCCGGGGCCCGGGGGCAGGTGCAGCGCGGCGCTGAAGGTTTCCCGCCGGCCATGCCAGGCCACCGTCACCTCGATCCGGTCGGGAAGGACAATGCCGGTGACGCTGTCCGGCGCCGGACCCTTCCATCCGTACACCTGCTGCTCGAGCGCGCGCAGCGTCTGCTGGCGCTGGCAGCGCCAGTCGGCGCGGGTCGCCACGCGGGTGCCGTCGGGGCGGGCGAAGGGGTCGGGCAGGCCGGCCTGGGGCGTCGCGGCGACCGGGGCCGTGGCGCAGTCGATGCCGTCGTCCTCCACCACGCGGGAACGGGTCGCCTGCGCATCGCCCGCACCGGTGCCCGCGACATCACCGGCGACCGCGGCGTCCGCCGCCATCGCCACCAGGCACGACAGGGCCAGCGATGGAATGCGCCACCCGCTTGCGATCCGCATGGTTCGTCCTCCCCAGGTAATCCACGGCCGATCATGCCAGCCCGCGCGGCGAACAGCGCGCGCCGGAGACACGCCGCTCACTGTCCCAGCATGTCCGGCCGGAACAGGCGCCGCCGCGACACCTCCTTGCCTGCGACCATGAAGCGTCCCTCGCCGCGGTAGTGCACGGTGCGCGGCAGGCGCGGCGAAGCGGCGGCGTGCGCGCGCACCACGCGCCAGACGAACAGCGGGTAGTCGGCGGTGATCCGGGTCTCGTGCAGGCGGCACTCGAAACCGGCGTGGCACTCGCCGATCATCGGTGCGCCGACCTCGCGCCCCGGCACCGCGGTCAGGCCGAAACGTTCGAACTTGTCCACTTCGGCGCTGCTGCAGTTGCCGATGCCGACCACCGCGTCGAGCAGGTCGGCGGTGGGCAGGTTGATCACGCACTGGCGGCTGCGCCGGGCCAGCATGTGGCTGTGGTTGGCCTGCCAGATGTAGGTGCCGACCAGGTCGTAGCCGAGCATCATGTGCCAGCCGCAGGCCATGATCGCGCGTTCGCCCTTCCAGGCGGTGCTGAGCAGTACCACCGGTCCGGGCTCGAGGAAGCGGCGGACCCGGTCGATGGGGAAGGCGCGCCTGCGCGGCAGGGCCATGGTCTCGTTCCGTCGGGGGCGGGCCGCCAGCCTGCGCCGGCCGGCGGCAAGGACGCGTCAATCCAGCACGTGCACCGCATCGGCCAGCCGCCGCACCTCGTCGGGGTGGTGGCTGACGTAGAGCATCGGCAGGCGCACCTCGTCGCGCACGCGCCGCAGGTACGGGATCAGTTCCTCGCGGCGGGCCTGGTCCAGCGCCGAGAGCGGTTCGTCGAACATCAGGATCGCCGGCTGCGAGAGCAGGGCGCGCCCGATCGCCACGCGCTGCGCCTCGCCGCCGGACAGGTGCGCGGTGCCGCGTTCGAGCAGATGGCCGATGCCCAGCAGTTCCACCACCGCGTCGAAGCCGAAGCTGGCCTGCGCGCCGCGGTGGCGGCCATAGAGCAGGTTCCGGCGCACGTCCAGGTGCGGGAACAGCCGCGCATCCTGGAACACGTAGCCGATGCGGCGGCGATGGGTGGGCACGTCGATCTTGCGCGCGCTGTCGTAGAGCACGCGGTCGTCGATGCGGATG
>Ga0160451_100363_pt1 | contig 28836 bp, 24 predicted proteins | sample HID1975M_E1MG_FD_108270 | JGI IMG/M metagenome (GOLD analysis project Ga0160451, IMG submission 108270) | Enriched soil microbial communities from UW Madison campus, WI, USA - HID1975M_E1 MG | ecosystem: Environmental > Terrestrial > Soil > Unclassified | place: USA: Madison, Wisconsin... | reverse complement strand
GCGCGCGCGCTTCGATCGCATGCTCGCCAGCGCCGAGGTCGGCACGCTGATCACCGCGCTGGGCACCGGCATCGGCAAGGACGAGTACAACCCGGACAAGCTGCGCTACCACCGCATCATCATCATGACCGACGCCGACGTTGACGGCTCGCACATCCGCACGCTGCTGTTGACGTTCTTCTACCGGCAGATGCCGGAACTGATCGAACGCGGGCACATCTATATCGGCCTGCCGCCGCTGTACAAGCTCAAGCAGGGCAAGAGCGAGCTGTACCTGAAGGATGATGCGGCGCTCAACGTCTACCTGGCCAACAGCGCGGTCGAAGGCGCGGCGCTGATTCCGGCGGACGACGAACCGGCAATCACCGGCGAGCCGCTGGAGAAGCTGCTGCTGGCCTTCGCCAATGCGCGCGATGCGATCGCGCGCAACGCGCATCGCTACGATCCGCTGCTGCTCGAGTCGCTGATCGACTTCACTCCGCTCGATGCCGAACACCTGCAACGCAATGTCGACGAGCGCCACGAACTCGATGCGCTGGAAGCGCGCCTCAACCGCGGCGGTATCGGCAGCCCGCGCTATACGCTGCAGCTGCAGATCGCCAACGATCAGCGTCCGGCCGCGCTGCTGGCCACGCGCCGGCACATGGGCGAGGAATTGATCCAGGTGCTGCCGCTGTCGGCGTTCGAGTTCGGCGAGTTGCGTCCGCTGCGCGAGGCCGCCGATGTGCTGCACGGCCTGGTGCGCGAAGGCGCGCGCATCGCGCGCGGCAACAAGACGCAGGCCGTGGGCAGTTTCGCGCAGGCACAGGCCTGGCTGCTGGACGAGGCCAAGAAGGGCCGCCAGATCCAGCGCTTCAAGGGCCTGGGCGAAATGAATCCCGAGCAGCTGTGGGACACCACGGTCAATCCCGATTCGCGCCGGCTGCTGCAGGTGCGCATCGAGGACGCGGTCGCCGCCGATCAGATCTTCAGCACGCTGATGGGCGATGTGGTCGAACCGCGCCGCGACTTCATCGAAGCCAACGCGCTGAAGGTCGCCAACCTCGACGTCTGAGTACGCGGATCGCTCCGTGACAGCGGCTGATCAGGAACGGGCGGCGACATCGCCGCCGCGAAACGCGGGCCCATCCGCCCGCGTGCCGCTGCGCAGTGCGCTTGGCGCGTTCGCGTGGGATGTATGCCTGATCGTGGCGCTGATGATCGCCTTCATCGTCCTGCTGACCCTGCTCTGGGCGATGGCGTCCGGTGTGCGCGCCGCGATGCAGGGCGGTGTCGCGCAACCGGCCGGCGCGGTGGCGCAGCTGGCGCTGATCGTTCTCGCCAGTGCGGGCGTGGCATGGCTGCTGTATGCATTCCGGCGTCCGGCCACGGCCGGCGAGAAATTCCATTCGCGTGCGATGGCGCGCCGACCGCGCACCTGGTGGCTGGCCGCCGGCGTCGGCGCCGGCATGTTCCTGTTGATCACGCTGGCGACCTTCGCTTCGCGCCAGCTCGGCCTGGTGCCGGATCCCAGCAACCAGGCGCTCATCCGTGAGATCTGGCAAAGCCATCCGCTGCTGCTGGCGCTGTTCGTCGTGGTGCTGGCGCCACTGTACGAGGAAGTGCTGTTCCGGCGCGTGTTGTTCGGGCGGCTGTGGGCCCAAGGCTGGCCCGTGCTCGGGCTGTGGCTCAGTGGGCTGGCGTTCGCCTGCGCGCACGAACTGCCCTCGCTGGGACGCCATGGGCTGGCCAACAGCCTGCTGCTGATGGGCCTCTACACGTTGCTGGGAGTCGCTTTCGCCTGGGTCTACCGGCGCACCGGCACGCTGGCCGCGCCGATCGTCGCCCATGGCCTCAACAACGCGCTGGCGCTGGGCGTGATGGCGCTTTCACTGAACGGCTGACGACCGTGGTTTCGCGCTTGACGGAACATTAAGCCCTTCTTTCCCACACTACAGCCAACCGACGGGGGAGAGTTTCATGAAACAGTGGGTACTGGGTCTTGCGGTCGCGGCAGTGCTGAGCGCTTGCGCCACGACGACATCCTCGACCGGTCGCCGGCAATATGTCGGCGGCGTATCGCAGGCCGAACTCAACCAGCTCGGCGCGCAGGCCTTCACCGAAGCCAAGAACAAAGGCCCGCTGAGCACCGACGCCAAGCAGAACACCTACGTGCGCTGCGTCGTCGATGCGCTGGTAAGGCAATTGCCCGCCGACCAGCGCCAAATCGCGTGGGAAACGGCGGTATTCAGCCAGAGCGAACCCAATGCCTTCGCCCTGCCCGGCGGCAAGGTCGGCGTCAACACCGGCATCTTCACCGTCGCCAAGAACCAGGACCAGCTGGCCGCGGTGCTGGCCCACGAAATCGGCCATGTCGTCGAACGCCATCACGACGAACGCATCACCCGGCAGCAAGGAGCGTCTGGCTTCGTGCAGGTCCTCGGCGCGCTGGCGGGCGACTACGGACAGCTGGCCTCACAAGGCGGCGGCCTGCTGGCGCAGACCGGCTTCCTGCTGCCCGGCACGCGCGCGCAGGAATCCGAGGCCGATGTCGTCGGACAGCGCCTGATGGCGCAGGCCGGCTTCAATCCCGCGCAAGCCGTCGATCTGTGGCAGAACATGATCGCCGCCGGCGGCAGCCGTCCCCCGCAATGGCTGTCCACCCACCCGGATCCGCAGGCGCGCATCCAGGAGTTGCGCAGCCGCGCCGGCAGTCTGGAGGCGACCTACAACGATGCGCGCCGGGCCGGCAATACGCCGCGTTGCGGCTGACCATACGCCAGCGGCTTGATGCCTAGCAGCACGAGATGCGTTACCGCTACCGAGCCGTTTCTGATAGTTTTGCGGCCCCCGCGTGCATGCCGGGGCGCTCGTTCCCTCCCCTGACGGGGCCTTGAGAGGTAGACCATGAAGTTCCACAGCTCCAAGAAGACCGTGCTCAGCCTGGCCCTGCTGGCCGCTTTCGGCGGCGGTATCGCCGCCGACGCCATGGCGTTCCAGGCCCGTTCGGCCGATCGCAGCGAACGCGGCGGCAGCAAGAAGCAGGAAGTGCGCTACCCCGACGCCACCCGCGAAGCGCCCAAGGTCAAGGCGTCCTCGAAGATGCAGGCCAAGCTCGGCAAGCTGTACAAGGCCTACGAGAAGGACGGCAACGAAACCGAAACGCTGGCGCTGGCCCGCGACATCCTCGCCGATGGCGCCGCCAACGAATACGACAAGGCCGCCGCCGCCCAGATCGGCGCGCAGGCCGCCTACGGGCTGGACGACACCGCCACCGCCAAGCAGCTGCTGCAGCAGGTCGTCACCCTCAACGCGCTGGACAACAACAACCACTACCAGTCGATGCTGATGCTGGCCCAGCTGCAGCTGCAGGACGACGAGTCCGCACCGGGCCTGGCGACGCTGGACAAGTACCTGGCCGAAACCAAGTCCAACAAGCCCGAGGATCTGGTCCAGAAGGGACAGGCGCTGTACCAGGCCGAGCGCTACGCCGAAGCCATCCCGGTACTGAAGCAGGCCATCGACGCCAGCAGCGAGCCCAAGGACAGCTGGTACAGCTTGTTGCTTGCCTCGTACATCGAGGCCGATCAGCCGGGCGAAGCGCTCAAGATCGCCGAGCAGCAGGCCGCCAAGGCGCCGAACGACAAGAAGGCGCAGATGAACCTGGTGGCCACCTACCAGCAGGCCGATCAGTTCGACAAGGCGGCCGTGACGCTGGAGAAGCTGCGCGCCGCCGGCCAGCTGACCGACGAGAAGGAATACCGCCAGCTCTACATCACCTACGCCAACATGGACGGCAAGGAAAAGGAAACCATCGCGGTCATCAACGACGGCCTCCAGAAAGGCGTGTTGAAGGCCGATGACTACCAGTCGCAACTGGCGCTGGCGCAGGCCTACTACTACTCCGAGCAGATGCCGCAGGCGATCGAGGCATGGAGAAAGGCCGCGCCGCTATCGCCCAACGGCGAAACCTACCTGAACCTGGCGCGCGTGCTGTGGCAGGAGGACCGGATTCCCGAGGCCAAGCAGGCCGCGCAGGCCGCCCTGGACAAGGGAGGATTGAAGAACCAGCAGGACGCCAGGAAGATTCTCGCGCTGCCGAAATAACGGCAACGCGTGACGGAGCCCTGCTAAACCATCGGCAACGATGGTGCCGGGAGGGCAAATTGGTATAAGCTGGAGTTTCCGCTGACGGAAATGTTATCCACAGCGGGCAGCAACGAAACGGCGCCGTTCCGGCGCCTGCTCCCTAATCGAGTTTATTGGCGCATGGCTGAACAACTGGTCATCAATAGGTACGCGGCAGAAGAGGAAACCGGCCTCAACTGGCCCCGTATCATCGGTATCGCCTTCGTGATCGCGTTGCACGCGGCCGCGCTGCTGATGCTGCTCATTCCGGCGGTGGCCCCGCCGGCGCAGAAGGAACAGGAAATCCGCACGTCCGTCGTCATCGTCGACGCGCCGCCGCCACCGCCACCGCCGCCGCCGCCGCCGCCCAAGCAGGACACGCCGCCGCCGCCGGTCAAGAACCTGGCGCCGCCCAAGCAGACCCCGTTGCCGCCGCCGCCGGAAGCGCCGCCGGTGCAGGTCGACGTGCCGCGACCGACCGACGTCTACCAGCCGCCGAGCCCGCCCACCCCGCCGGCGCCGCAGGCCGACATCGGCGCCAGCGTGGACATCTCGTCCAAGAACATGAACCCGCCGAAGTACCCGCCCGCGGCCGCCCGCGCCGGCATTACCGGCATGGTGGTTCTGGTCATCGACGTCGATGCCAACGGCAACGTGACCAACGTGTCGGTCGAGAAGTCCAGCCGCAACCGCGATCTGGATCGTGCCGCGATGGATGCCGCGCGCAAGTGGCGCTTCAATCCTTCCATCGCCAACGGCCAGAAGGCCGCCGGCCGCGTCCGCGTCCCGGTCGATTTCACACTGTGATCGTTCTTGCCGGCGCCTGATGTCCATCAGGTCGCCGGATCCAACGCTTTCAAGCAACCCAATCCCGCAACACCCTCAATCAACACTTAGACAAAGGTAAGCGTCATGCTGCAGGAAACCATCATCGCCGCCGCGGCGGGGGGCAACAACGCCGCCAATGCCCTCTCTCAGATGGGCTTTGAACACATGATCAGTGAAATGGTCAGCAAGCCCGGAGAGTTCGCAGTCTCCTGGGTCGTGCTGCTGACCCTGGTCATCATGTCGGCCATGTCCTGGTACTGGACCGTCATCAACGTGTTGAAGAACACCCGCCTGAAGAGCCAGGGCGATCGCGTGACCAATACGTTCTGGGAAACCCCGAACGCGCAGGACGCGATCCGCCTGATGGAAGAGCAGCCGCGCAACGAGCCGTTCTCCAAGATCGCCCTCGACGCCGCGATGGCCGCCGCCCACCACCAGCGCCAGGAAGGCACCACGCTGGCCGAGTCGCTGAGCCGTTCGGAATTCGTCGACCGCTCGCTGCGCCAGGCGGTCACCCGCGAAAGCGCCCGCCTGCAGTCGGGCATGACGCTGCTGGCCACGGTCGGCGCGACCGCCCCGTTCGTGGGTCTGCTCGGCACGGTGTGGGGCATCTACGGCGCCCTGATCCGCATCGGCGCTACCGGCCAGGCCTCCATCGACGCCGTCGCCGGCCCGGTGGGCGAAGCGCTGATCATGACCGCCATCGGTCTGTTCGTCGCCATCCCGGCGGTGTTCGCCTACAACTTCTTCAGCAAGATCAACGGCACCACGATCGCCAAGTTCGATACGTTCGCCCACGACCTGCACGACTTCTTCGCCACCGGCTCGCGCGTGCGCTGAGCCGCTGGTCCGACGTCGTCTTCAACGTATTGACGGAGCCCGTTCATGGCTTTCAGTTCAGATAGCGGCAGCGGCGGCCCCATGGCCGACATCAATGTCACGCCCCTCGTGGACGTGATGTTGGTGCTGCTGATCATCTTCATCATCACCGCGCCCCTGATGTCCCACAAGGTCAAGGTGGAGCTTCCCGAGACGAACATGATCGTCGAGGAAGCCGAAGCGCCACCGGTGCCGCCGATCACCATCGCGGTCACGGAAGATGGTTCGCTCTATTGGAACGACGAGCCGATCAGCAAGGCGATCCTGGAATCCCGCCTGTCCAGCGCGGCCCAGCTGCAACCGCAGCCGAAGCTGAACCTGCGGGGCGACCGGACCACCAAGATGCGCACGATCAACGAGGTCACCAAGATCGCGCAGGGTCAGGGCATGCTGGATATCGGCTTCGTCGCGACCAAAGACAGGGGACAGTAAGCCATGGCGTTCAGCAGTGGAAACAAGGGCCCGATGGCCGACATCAACGTCACGCCCCTGGTGGACGTGATGCTGGTGCTGCTCATCATCTTCATCGTGACCGCGCCGATCATGACCTATCCGATCGAGGTCGCCCTGCCCCAGCGCGTGATCAATCCGCCGCCCCAGTTGCGCGAACCGCCGCCGCCGATCGACCTGCGGATCGACGCGGCCGGCCAGGTGTACTGGAACAACGGACCGGTCAGCGTCACGGCGTTGCAGAACCTGATGGAGAACGAAGTCCAGCGCGATCCGACCAACCAGCCGGAGCTGCGCATCGACGCCAATCCCGACGCGCAGTACGAACTGATGGCCAAGGTACTGGCGGCGGCGAAGAACGCGCAGATGCAGAAGATCGGTTTCGTGCAGTAAGCAGCAAGACGCCAACGAGTCCACGACTGCGCCGCCCTTATGGGCGGCGTTGTCGTTTCGGCTCCCCGGAACTTGCGCGGGACCGGCGGCAGGCGTAGCGTCGGCGCCGACCACAACGCAAGGAGTCGTGCCATGGCTTTTTCCGACGTTGCAGTGTCCGATCCGACTGCCGCCACCGCCCGCCCGCTGTCGGGCATCAACATCACCCCACTGGTGGATGTGCTGCTGGTGCTGCTGATCATCTTCATGGTCACCGCGCCGATGCTGTCGCGCCCGGTGTCCGTGTCGCTTCCGCAGATCTCCGACCGGGTTGTCGAAGTGAAGCCTCGGGTGCTGGACCTGGCGGTCGCGGCCGACGGCAGCCTGCGCCTGGACGATCGGCCGATGAGCCAGGCGCAGGTCCTGCGCCAGCTCGACGAGGCGGCGACGGCCGACGCGCGCACGCAGCTGCGCATCCGCGCCGATGCCAGCGCCGAGTACCAGCAACTGGTCAGCGCCACCGCGCTGGCGCGCCGCAGCGGCATCGCGAGCATTTCGCTGGCCGACTGAACCGGCAGCGGCCGGCCTTGCCAGCGGCCGGCCGGACCGGTCGCTGTGTTACGCCGCAACGAAAGGCGCTGATCCACCACCGTATCCGCCGCCACGCCAGGCAGGCGCCGGTTCGCGGTCAAGCCGCGGATTGCGCCCGGTGATACGCGACCAGCGCGTTGGCATGGCCGTGGCCGATGGCATGCGCGGACTTGAGGAAGGCCACCTGTTCCATGTGCTTCTGATGGCTGACCGAATCGAGAAGCTCGAACCAGTACGCCACCGGCTTGCCGTAGGTCTTCTCGATGGAAGGGAAGTAGGAAGCAGGTCCCTTGGCCTTCGTATCGGCTACCACGTGGTTGTTCCTTGATGTCCGGGAGAAAACGGCGTCGTTGAGCCATCAGGCAGCGGTCGTGCCGGCCCGTTCGAGGATGGCCAGGTATTGCTGGATGGTGCGCTGGAGGCCGGCGTACAGCGCCTCGCCAATCAGCGCGTGGCCGATCGACACCTCCAGCACGCCGGGCACCGCTTCGAGGAACTCGGCCAGGTTGCCCTGGCTGAGATCGTGGCCGGCGTTGACGCCAAGCCCCCGCTGTCGAGCCAGGTGCGCGGTGGCGGCGCAGGCGGCCAGCGCGGTGGCCGCATCGCCTTGCGCGATCGCGGCCGCGGCCGGGCCGGTATAGATCTCGATGCGATCCACGCCGATATCGGCGGCCTTGGCGAGCGAGGCGCAGCCGGCATCGACGAACACGCTGACGCGGCAACCCTGTTGCTTGAACGCCGCCACCAGCGGCCGCAGCCGCTCGGCGTCCTGATCGAAGTCGAAGCCGTGATCGGACGTGATCTGGCCATCGCCATCGGGCACCAGCGTCACCTGCGCCGGCCGCGCCTGTTCGCACAGCGCCAGCAGGCCCGGGTACGGACCGCGCGCCGGTGCGAACGGGTTGCCTTCGATGTTGAGTTCGACGCCGCTGTCGCGGGTCAGTTGCGCCAGCGCGAGTACATCGTCGGGACGGATATGGCGCAGGTCCGGACGCGGATGCACGGTGATGCCGTGCGCGCCGGCGTACAGGCAGGTGCGCGCGGCGCGCACGACGTCCGGCTCGTCGCCGCCGCGCGAGTTGCGCAGCACCGCGACCTTGTTGACGTTGACGCTGAGCACGGTCATCGCGGCGCTGTCCGGTCGCGCGCGATCAGGGCGCTGGCGGTTCTTCGGGCGGCTGCGCGGCGGCCGCCTTGCGGGCTTCGGCCAGTTCGCGCAGCCGGCGCAGCTCGGACGGGTCGATCATCTGCGAGGCGTCGCGGCTGCTGTCGCCCACGCGCGCGGCGTACCAGCCCATCACCCAGGCGATCAGCAGGCCCAGCGCCGCCAGCAGGCAGATCATCATCAACGCCAGCGACGTGGTGCGCAGGGCGACGACCAGCGCGCCGATGGCCAGCAGCAGGTAGAGCCAGTGCATAGGGTCCCCTCCAATGAACGGGCGCAGTTTACCGCCAACCCGGCGGCCGGGAAGCGGCGCCAATCACAGCAACGGCGACAGCAGCCGGGCCATCGCCTCGGGCAGGCGGTGGCGCCAGAACGTGCGCTGCGCCGGCTCCACCGCCTGGGCGATGGCGAACTCGCCCTCCAGCCATTGCGCCAGCGTGGCGGTCAGGCCGGCATCGCGGAACAGCATCGACAGCTCGAAGTTGAGCCGGAAGCTGCGGTGGTCGAAATTGGCGCTGCCGATCAGCGCCAGCTGGTCGTCGCACAGCAGCACCTTGCTGTGCATGATGCGCGGGCCGTATTCGTGGACCTTGACGCCGGCGGCGAGCAGTTCGTCGAAGTACGAGCGCGCCGCCCACGTCACCAGCCGCGAGTCGCTGAGCTTGGGCACCAGCAGGCGCACGTCCAGCCCGCCCAGCGCGGCCGAGGTCAGCGCCATCCGCGCCGCCTCGCCGGGCACGAAGTAGGGCGTCACCAGCCATACGCGCCGGCGCGCCTCGTGGATGGCGCCGACGTGCAGGCGATGGATCGGTTCCCACGCCGAATCCGGCCCGGACACCAGCACCTGCGCGGCGATGGCGCCGGCGACATCGTTCTCCGGCGCGCTCCACAGCCGCGTGCCCTGGAAATGACGGCGCTGCTGGCCGGTGGCGTAGACCCAGTCCTCGACGAACACCTGCTGGATGTTGCGCACCACCTCGCCTTCGATGCGCAAATGCAGGTCGCGATAGGCGTTGGGATTGCGGCGCTCGTCCTGGTCCTCGGTGATGTTGATGCCGCCGGTGAAGGCGAGGCGGCCGTCGATGACGACGATCTTGCGGTGGGTGCGCAGGTTGAACCACGGCCGCTTGAACGGGCGCAGGCGGGTGGGGTGGAACCACGCGCACTCGCCGCCGGCGTCCAGCAACGGTTTCAGGAAGCGGCTGCCGATGGCCGACGATCCCACCGCGTCGAGCAGCAGGCGCACCTTGACGCCCTGGCGGGCGCGCTCGACCAGCGCATCGCGCACCAGCGTGCCGCAGCGCCCCGGGGTGAGGATGTAGTACTCCAGATGGACATGGTTCTCGGCCTGGGCGATGGCGTCGAGGATCGCGTCGTAGGTGGCCGCGCCGTCGACCAGCAACTGCACGCGGGTGGCGGTGGACGGCGGCAGGCCGGTCGTGCTCTGCGCCAGCAGCGCCAGCTCGGTGCAGTCCGCGTCGGCCGGGCAGTAGGTCTCGTAGGTATCCAGCCCGGTGCGCGACTGGTGGCGGCGCAGTTGCTGGCGCTTGATCTTCTGCGGGCCGAGCAGGAAATAGATGATGAAGCCCAGGTAGGGCAACAGGGACAGCGACAGCACCCAGCTCAGCGTGGCCGCCGGCTCGCGCTTCTGCAGGATGATCCACACGCACAGCGGCACCAGGTAGAGCAGCCAGGCCAGCGTGATGTAGAGCTTGAGATGCGGGATGGCGCGGAGCGTCTCCCAGGTCTGCTGCGCGGTATCTAGCATGCCGGCGATTCTAGGCGAGGCGGCGCGCGGATGCTGGCGCCGGTTAAGCAACGTCGCCGGACGTGAGACGGCGCGGATCTAAGCTGCCGCGATGGGCGAAAGGATCAAGGGGCGCGGATCGACGGGCTGGCTGCCGGGCCGGTTCGCGGTCACCGTGGCCGAATCGGCGGACGACGGCTGGCACACGCCGCCGGCCGAGGAGGACATCGTTTCGGCGCCGCAGACGCAGGTGCGCGAGGAACGCGCGCGCAGCGTGATCAGCCGCAACCAGTCGCCCGACATCGGCTTCTCGCAATCGGTCAATCCCTACCGCGGTTGCGAGCACGGCTGCAGCTACTGCTTCGCGCGTCCGTCGCATGCGTACCTGGACCTGTCGCCGGGGCTGGACTTCGAAACCAAGATCTACGCCAAGACCAACGCGCCGGACGTGCTGCGGCAGGAACTGGCCAAGCCCGGCTACCAGGTCAGCCCGATCGCGCTGGGCATCAATACCGATGCCTACCAGCCGACCGAACGCCGGCTGCAGCTGACCCGCCGCCTCATCGAGGTGATGGCCGAGACGCGGCATCCCTTCACCCTGATCACCAAGAACGCACTGGTCGAGCGCGATCTGGATCTGCTCGCGCCGCTGGCCGCGCAGAACCTGGTGCAGGTGCACTTCTCGATCACCACGCTGGACAACCCGCTGTCCTCGCGGCTGGAACCGCGCGCCTCGGCGCCGCATTCGCGCCTGCGCGCGTTGCGCCAGCTGCGCGAGGCCGGCGTGCCGGCCGGCATCATGTTCGCGCCGGTCATCCCGTGGGTGAACGACAGCGAGCTGGAAGCGGTGCTGGAGGCCTCGCACGAGGCTGGCGCGCAGTCGGCCGGCTACGTGCTGCTGCGGCTGCCGCACGAGGTCGCGCCGCTGTTCCGCGACTGGCTGGCCACCCATGTGCCGGATCGCGCCGCGCACGTGATGAGCACGATCAACCAGCTGCGCGGCGGCAAGGATTACGACAGCGCGTTCGGCAAGCGCATGCGCGGCCAAGGTGTCTACGCCGATCTGCTGGCGCGGCGCTTCGCGCTGGCGCACAAGCGGCTCGGCTTCGATCGCCGCCGCGCGCCGCCGCTGGATTGCAGCCGCTTCGTCGCGCCGCGCAAGCCGTCGCCGCAGGGCGAGCTCTTCTAAGTGCCCGATACGATGATCGGCATGGCCTGAAGCGGGCGCGTTTGCCGTAAAGTCGACAAGGAGCACCTTCGCCATGCGGTTTTCGATGGCGCGCTGTACAGGGGAAATGATGCTGTTCGCTATCCGCCCGCGCCCGCGGCGCACGGGCTGTCATGACTGACGCCTATCGGGTACGCCTGGATCCGTTGCCGGATCCGGCCGCGTTGCGCGAGGCCTGGCAGGCGCTGGAGACGCGTTCGGCGTGCAGCGTGTTTCTGGCCTGGCCGTGGATGGAAAGCTGGCTGGCGATGATCGGCGATCGCCGCCGCGATGCGCGGCTGGTATCGGTATCGCTGGATTCGACGGTGGTGGGACTGGGCGTGCTGGTCGGGCGGCGTACGCGCGCCGGGCTCGGATCGCGCGGGCTGTGGCTGCACGAGACCGGGGCTCCGGCGCTCGACAACCTGACCGTCGAATACAACGGGCTGCTCAGCGAACGTGGCCGCGAGGCCGATTGCCTGCAGGCGATGGTTCGCCATCTGGCGCGGTCCGATTCTCACTGGTCACTGCTGCACCTGCCCGGCATCCCGGCGCAGCACGTCTGCGCGCAGCGTTTGCGCGCGCAGGGACTGGATTTGCACAGCAAGGAAAGCGCGACGCCGTATGTCGATCTGGCGGCGTTGCGCGAATTGGATCCTTCCTATCTGTCGCAGCTCAGCGCCAACACCCGCAGCGCGATCCGTCGCACGGCGCGCAAGATCGAGCAGCGTTGCGGCGCGCTGTCGCTGCGCGTGGCGGCCGATGACGGCGAGCGGCTGGACGCATTCGAGCGCCTGCGTACCTTGCACCAGCGCCACTGGACCGGCCGCGGCGGCGGCGCGTTCGCCGATCCGCGCATCGTCGAATTCCATCGCCGCCTGCTCGCCGATCCACGCATGGCGCCGCATGTGCAACTGGTGGAATTGCGCGCCGGCGCTCGGACGGTGGGCACCGTCTACAGTTTCCTGTGGCGCGGCACGACCTACTTCTACCAGGCGGGCATCGATTACGACGCGCACGTCGGCAGCGGCAGCCCGGGTCTGCTGCTGCTGTCGCAGGTGGTGCAGCGGGCCTGCGACGAGGGCCAGCACCGATTCGAATTCATGGCCGGCGATTCGCGCTACAAGCGCGCGCTGGCGACCCAGGCCGATCGAATGGCGTGGATCACGCTGGATCGCAGCGGCTGGCTGCTGCGCGTGCGGCGCGCCTGGTGGCGGTTGCGGCAGCGCGGCGCGGCAACGGCATGAGCGTCGAACTGCGATGGTGCGCATTGAGCGACGTGGACGCGGCCACGCGGCAGGCATGGACGCGGCTGGGGCAGGCGGCCGCCGAACCGGACATGTTCGCGATGCCGCAGTTCGTGATCCCGGCCGCGCGCTGGCTGACCCCGGAGCGGCCGCCGCAGGTGGCGCTGTTCGAACGCGCGGCGCGCGGCCGCCGCGAGCTGGTCGGCATCGGCTGCTTCACGTGGGAACGCGCCAACTTGTTCGTGCCGATGGCGCATCTGCGCGCGTATCGCAGCGAGCACAGCTATCGCACCGGCCTGCTGTGCGCGCCGGGAGAGGAAGCCGCCGTGGCCGAAGCGCTGCTGCGCCCGCCATCGAGCCGGTCACGCTGGCGCGCGATCGCCTTCCACAACATCGAGGACGCAGGCAGCTTCGGCATCCTGCGCGCGCAGGCGCAGCAGCAGGGCGGCGGCTGGTCGGAACTGCGCCGGTTCGCGCGTCCGGTCCTGCGCCTGCATCCGGATCAATCCGCCGACGCGCAGCTGCCGCGCGCGCTCGCCAAGGATCTGCGCCGGCGCCAGCGCCGCCTGCGGGAACAGGGCGAAGTGGAGGTGGCCATCGTCGAGGCGGCCGATAAGATCAACGAGGCGATCGAGCACCATCTGCGGCTTGAGCATCTGGGCTGGAAGCGGGAGGCCGGCACGTCGCTGCTCGGCGACGATCGCCAGGCCGCGTTCTTCCGCGAGATGGCGCGCGGGTTCGCCGGCATCGGCGCGGCCGCCTTCGTCGAACTGCGTGTCGATGGCGACGTGATCGCGTCGACCAGCAACTTCATCGTCGGCGGCACCTTCAGCGCTTTCAAGACCGGCTGGGATCCGCGGCTTGCCGCGTGCAGTCCCGGCAAGCTGGCCGAGTGGCTGTTGTTCGAGCGCATGCAGGCGCGATGGCCGGCGCTGCGCAAGTTCGACAGCAACGCCGCCGCCGGCTCCTACCTGGCCGACATGCTGCCGCACCGCGACACGCTGCTGTCCGGCTGCCTGACCGTCGACCGCGGTGCCGCGCGGACGATGCGCTGGGCGCGTCCGTTGCGCTCGCTCGCCTACCGGATCGGCCGCGAGCCCTGACAGGCGACATCGCTGCGCGTATGCCGTCGGCGTGCGTTTCATGGCGTCCCGCGAACATTGCCGGCGCATTCATCGGTCCGGATAGGGCACCGATACAATGCCGCGCCACCGTGGCTTTCAGGACCCCCCATGCTTGCAAGGATTCTTCGCCGCTCCCTTTCCCTGGGCCTGCTGCTCGCGCTCGGCGCATGCGGCGGCAAGGACGAGGCGCCTCCGGAGGCGGCCTCCACGCTGGCGGTGACGCTGGTGCCGGCGCAGGCGCATGAGCTGGCGCGCAGCGTGGTGGTGTCCGGGCCGGTGTCGCCGTACGAGGAGATGCAGCTGGGCGTGGAACTCAGCGGCGTGCGGGTGACCGCGCTTAACGTCGATGTCGGCCAGTCGGTGCGCAAGGGCCAGGTGCTGCTGGAACTGGACAGCCGCACGCTGCAAAGCGAACTGGCCCAGGCCGACGCGTCGCTGAAGCAGGCGCAGGCGTCGCTGTCGCTCGCGCAGGTCAGCTATACGCGCGGCGACCAGCTCGCGGCGACCCAGCTGATCAGCGCCAGCCAGCTCGACGAACTGCGCGCCACCCGCGTGCAGGCCGAGGCGCAGACCGCCACCGCGCGCGCGGCGCGCGATGCGGCGCAGCTGCGTCGCGATTTCGCGCAGCTGCGCGCTCCGGCCGACGGCATCATTTCCAAGCGGCTGGTGCAGCCGGGCCAGGTCGTCGCGGCCGGCAGCGAGTTGCTGCGGCTGATCCGCGATGGCCGGCTGGAGTGGCGCGCCGAACTGCCCGAAGCCGATCTGGCGCGGGTGGCGCCCGGCGCCATCGTCGAGCTGCCTTACCAGGGCCAGGCCGTCACCGGCCGCATCCGCGCGGTCAGTCCGGGCGTGGACAGCCAGACCCGCACCGGCACGATCTACGCCGATCTGCCCGAGCCCGGCCCGTTGCGGCCCGGCGTCTATCTGGAAGGGCGCATCGTCACCGGCGCCGGCCAGGCGCTGATGGTGCCCAGCGCTTCGGTCGTGCAGCGCGATGGCCACGCCTACGTGTTCACCGTCGACGACAAGCAGATCGCGCACCGCCGCCGCGTGCGCACCGGCGCGGTCGACGCCGGCCGCACCGAGATCGTCGAGGGCCTCAAGGCCGGCGAGCGCGTGGTCGCGCAGGGCGCCGGGTTCCTCGGCGACGGCGACAAGGTCCGGGTCGTGGCCGATGCCGTCGAGCCGGCGGCGAAGGCGGCCACGCCATGAATTTCTCCGCCTGGGCTATCCGCCGGCCGCTGCCGGCGGTGATGCTGTTCTTCGTGCTGTGCGTGGCCGGGCTGTGGGGCTTCTACAAGCTGCCGGTGGCGCGCTTCCCCGACATCGCCTTCCCGATGACCACGGTGACCATCGTCCAGCCCGGCGCCTCGCCGGCGCAGCTGGAAGCCGAGGTCACCCGCCGGGTCGAGGATTCGGTCGCCACCATCCCCGACATCAAGCGGGTGATGTCCTCGGTCAGCGAAGGCGTCAGCACGACCACCATCGAGTTCCAGCTGGAAGCCGAACTGGCGACCGCGCTGGACGATACCCGCGATGCAATCACGCGCATCCGCACCGATCTGCCGCAGGACATCCAGGAGCCGGTGATCTCCAAGGTGGACATTGGCGGCTCTCTGATGAGCTATGCGCTGGTCGCGCCGCAGATGACGCCGGACGAGGCCAGCTGGTTCGTCGATCGCGAAGTGACCAAGGCGATGTACGGCGTGCCCGGCGTGGCGCAGGTCAAGCGCGTGGGCGGCGTCGACCGGCAGATCCGCGTCGACCTGGATCCCAATGCGCTGCAGGCCTTCGGCGTGACCGCCGGCGACGTGTCGCAGCAGCTGGCGCGCATCCAGGTCGAGCGCGCCGGCGGCAAGGCCGAGCTGCAGGGCGCGCAGCAGGTGATCCGCACGCTTGGCACGGTCGGCGATGCGCAGGCGCTGCGCGACTACTCGATCAGCCTGCAAGACGGCCGCTCCGTGCGCCTGTCGTCGCTGGCCAGCGTCAGCGATGCGGCCGCCGATCCGGCCGAGGCGGCGATGCTGGACGGGCAGGACGTGGTCGCGTTCTCGATGTCGCGCACGCGCGGCTCCAGCGAGGTCGAGGTCGAGAAGGGCGTGCACGCCGCGCTGGACCAGCTCAAGGCGGCCCATCCCGGCATCGACTTCCGCCTGGTCACTACCGTCATCGACGAGACCCACCGTTCCTACGATTCGTCGATGACGATGCTGTGGGAAGGCGCGCTGCTGGCGCTGCTGGTGGTGTGGCTGTTCCTGCGCGACTGGCGCGCGACGTGGGTGTCGGCGGTGGCGCTGCCGCTGTCGATCATTCCGACTTTCGCGGTGATGCACTGGTTCGGCTTCAGCCTGAATCTCATCACGCTGCTGGCGTTGTCGGTGGTGGTGGGCATCCTGGTCGACGACGCCATCGTCGAGATCGAGAACATCGTGCGCCACCTGCGCATGGGCAAGCCGCCGATCGAGGCCGCGCGCGATGCCGCCGGCGAGATCGGCACGGCGGTGATCGCCACGTCGCTGACGCTGGCGGCGGTGTTCGTGCCGGTCGCGTTCATGCCCGGCATCGCCGGCAAGTTCTTCCGCGAGTTCGGCTGGACCGCCGCCACCGCGGTGCTGTTCTCGCTGCTGGTCGCGCGCCTGCTCACGCCGATGATGGCCGCCTACCTGCTCAAGCCGCACGGCGAGGAAAAGCCGGAATCGCGGTTGATGACGTGGTACCTGGGCTGGGTGGACGCGGCGCTGCGCCATCGCGCGCGCACGCTGTGGATCGCCACCGGCCTGTTCGTCGCGTCGCTGGCGCTGGTGCCGCTGATTCCAACCACTTTCATTCCGTTCTCGGATCTGGGCCGCAGCAACCTGAGCCTGGAACTGCCGCCGGGCACGCCGCTGCAGGACACGGTGGCAGTGTCCGAACGCGCCCGCGCATTGCTGTCCGACATGCCCGAACTCAAGCAGGTCTATACCACCATCGGCAGCGTGCTGGACCTGGGCGATCCGTCCAAGTCGGGCGTCGGCGAGGCGCGCAAGGCCACGCTGGTACTGGACTGGGGCAACGCCGACGATCGCGACCGCGACCAGAAGACGCTCGAGCGCGAGGTGCGCCGCCGGTTGGCCGATCTGCCCGGCGTGCGCGTGAGCTACGTCAGCTCCGAACCGGGCGAACTGCTGCAGCTGGTGCTGTCCGGCGACGATCCGCAGCGATTGCAGGATGCGGCGATCGCGCTGGAGCGCGATCTGCGCGGCCTCGCCGGGCTCGGCAGCGTGTCCTCGTCGGCGTCGCTGCTGCGCCCGGAGATCCTGATCGTGCCCGACCCCGCGCGTGCGGCCGATCTGGGCGTGGCCACCGCCGACATCGCCGAGGCCGCGCGCATCGCCACCGCCGGCGACTACGAGCAGCGGCTGGCCAAGCTCAACCTGCCCGAGCGGCAGATCCCGATCCGCGTCGGTTTCGCCGAGGAAACGCTGGCCAACCCGGCGCTGATCGGCCAGCTGCGCGTCAACGGCCGCTACGGCCCGGTGCCGCTGGCGGCGGTGGCCGAGATCCGCGAAGGCAGCGGGCCGTCGCAGATCTCGCGCTACCAGCGCCAGCGCAACGTGACGCTGACCGCCGAACTCAATGGCCGCCCGCTCGGCGACGTGATGCAGGAAGTGCAGGCGCTGCCCAGCGTGCAGCGCCTGCCGGCCGGCGTGAGCTTCCTCAACACCGGCGACGCCGAGGTATTCGTCGAGCTGTTCGTCGGCTTCCTGCTGGCGATGGCCGCCGGGCTGGTGTGCATCTACATGGTGCTGCTGCTGCTGTTCAACCATGCGCTGATGCCGCTGACCATCCTGACCGCGGTGCCGCTTTGCGCCGGCGGCGCGTTCGGCGCGTTGCTGCTGACACAGAACATGCTGTCGCTGCCGGCGCTGATCGGCCTGCTGATGCTGATCGGCATCGCCACCAAGAACTCGATCCTGCTTGTGGACTACGCGGTCATCGCCGAGGACGAGCACGGGCTGAGCCAGCACGATGCGCTGATCGATGCCTGCCGCAAGCGCGCCCAGCCGATCATCATGACCACGCTGGCGATGGGCGCGGGCATGATGCCGATCGCGCTGGGCTTCGCCGGCGATTCGAGCTTCCGCGCGCCGATGGCGATCGCGGTGATCGGCGGCCTCATCACCTCCACGCTGCTGAGCCTGATCGTGATACCGGCCGCGTTCACCGTGGTCGACGATCTGGGCGAGTGGATGACGCGGCGGTTCCGGCACCGCTCGTCGCATCCGGCGCAGCATGCCGAGGGTTGAGAACGGCATCAGGATTCATAGAGATAGCCTGCTTAATGCGACCACCCGTCATCCCAGCGCAAGCTGGGAGCCATTTTTTGCTCTTGGCTGCTCTAAAAAACTAAATCAAAGTGGATCCCAGCTTGCGCTGGGATGACGGGCGAAAGATTACAGGCTTCTACGGGCTACTGCCCGTACAGCTGTTCCGCACTCTGGAACAGGATCCAGCTGGTCGCGATGAACTTGTCGCCGCGCTGCGGACGGTTGCCGCGGTGGGTATGGGTGAACGCGGTCGGCGCGATCAGCAGGCTGCCGGTGCGCGGCGTCACCTTGCGCTGCTGGAACAGGAATTCGGTTTCGCCTTCGTCGAAGCCGTCGTTGAGGTACAGCGTCCACAGCAGGTGCCGGTGCAGCGTCTCGGCGCCGGCGTCGCGCGGGTACAGTTCGCAGTGCCAGTACGGATAGCCGCCTTCGCCGGCCGCGTACCACTGCAGGTTGATCGCGCCGGGCCGCAGGCAGGTGCGGGCCAGATCGGCGATGGCCGGCTCGTCCATCGCGGCGAAATCCTCGGCCTGCAATCGCCGCAATGTGCCGTCGGCGGCCGGCTGCTGCAGCATCAGCGGCGAGATCAGCGCCTGCGGAAACTTGCGCAGGTAGTGCAGCAGCGCGGCGAACACCGCCTGCTGCAATTGCGCCTCGGCCTCGCGCCACTGCGGATGGCCGCTGATGCGCAGGTCGCGGCTCTTCTTGAGTTCGGGATGCACGCCGCCGCCGACCTGGCCCGGCTGCAGTTCGGCGCTGGCGCGCAACCGCGCCACCAGCGCGTCGCAGGTATCGCGCGCGACCGCATCGGGATAGACCTCGATGAAGTCGGGCGCGCCGGTGCTCATGCCGCGTCCTGCGCGCGCGCGTCGGATTCGCGGTGGTAGCGTTCGGCGGCGGCCACTTCGTCCTTCGAGCCCAGGAACACCGGCACGCGCTGGTGCAGTTGCGTGGGCGCCAAGTCGAGGATGCGCTCGCGGCCGGTGCTGGCGGCGCCGCCGGCCTGTTCGACCAGCAGGCCCATCGGGTTGGCCTCGTACATCAGCCGCAGCTTGCCGGGCTTGCCCGGCTCGCGCTGATCCCACGGATAGATGAAGATGCCGCCGCGGGTCAGGATGCGGTGCACGTCGGCGACCATGCTGGCGATCCAGCGCATGTTGAAATCCTTGCCGCGCGGCCCGGTGCCGCCGGCCAACAGATCGCCGACGTAGGCCTGCATCGCCGGCTCCCAATGGCGCTGGTTGGACACGTTGACGGCGAACTCCTTCGTCTCGGCGGGAATGCGCATGTCGCGCTGGGTCAGCAGGAACGCGCCCTGCTCGCGATCCAGCGTGAACGCGTGCGTGCCGTGGCCGGTGGTCAGCACCAGCATCGTACTCGGCCCGTAGATGCAATAGCCGGCGGCGACCTGCGCGCGGCCCGGCTGCAGGAAATGCTCGTCGTTCGCGCACGCCACGCCGTCCGGGCAGCGCAGCACCGAAAAGATGGTGCCGACCGACACGTTGACGTCGATGTTGGAGCTGCCGTCCAGCGGGTCGAACAGCAGCAGGAAGCCGCCGCGCGGATAGGCGTCGGGAATCGGCTGGCTGTGGTCCATCTCCTCCGACGCGCACGCGGCCAGGTGGCCGCCCCAGGCGTTGGCCTCCAGCAGGATGTCGTTGCTGAGCACGTCGAGCTTCTTCTGCGCCTCGCCCTGCACGTTGCCGGTGCCGGCGTCGCCGAGCACGCCGCCCAGCGCGCCCTTGCTGACCGCGATGGAGATGCTGGTGCAGGCGCGCGCGACCACCGCGATCAGCTGGCGCAAGTCGGCGTCGATGCGGCCGGCGCGCTGCTCCTCGATGAGATAGCGGGTCAGCGAAACGGCGGTAGGGGCGGGCACGGTCATGGGGGAAGGACTCTCCGGCGAAAGAAGCGCATTGTCCAGACCGGGAAGACCAATGCAACACCACTGATGCGTTCAGCCCGCCGTGGGCGATAAGCGCAGGCGTCCTGCGGGTTCATTCCCGTCGTTTTGCGATCGCTTTCCTTTCGTAGAGCGGAGGTTGCTCCGCCGCTTCGTTTTTCGAGCCCTTCGGCCCGATACGTCCACCTCCATGCGATACGGCAGTCGATACCGCGCGGCTTGCCGTGACTGGTTCATGCCGCCGCGGGGATCAGCCGGTTCGGATGCCGACGAAGCGTGTGCGGTGCCGGTCCACGCCTTTCCGGAAACGGCCTCCAGTGTCGTAAGTATCCGGCTGCCATGAGCGGGCTTCGTTTCGCAGCAACGCCGGGCATCGGCGCGCGTCAGATAATCCGCAGCGTGATCGCCTTCAGCACCGCGCGCGTGCGATCGCGCGTGCCGAGCTTGTCCAGGATGGTCGACACATAGTTCTTGACCGTGCCTTCGGCCAGGAACAGCGTGCGCGCGATTTCCTTGTTGGAATAGCCGCCGGCCAGCAACCGCAGGATCGCCACCTCGCGCTCGCCGAACGTGTCGCGCGGCGGCGACTCGTCGCGGAAGCGGAAGCGCTCGCGGATCGGATCGGTGCTGACCGGCTGCAGCAGTGTCTCGCCGGCGGCCACGCGCGCGATGGCGTCGCGCAGATCCTCCGGCGCGGCGTCCTTGAGCAGGAAGCCCTGCGCGCCGGCTTCGGTGGCGCGCAGCAGCAAGGCACTGTCGTCGAACGTGGTCAGCAGCAGCACCGGCGTGGCGTCGCCGCGATCGCGCAACCGTGTCATCGCCTCGATGCCATCCATGCCCGGCATGCGGATGTCGCTGAGCACGACATCGACGCGTTGTCGGGCCAGCGCGTCGAGCAGATGCTGGCCGTCCTGCGCCTCGATGGCCACCGTGATGCCCTGCTGTTCGAGCAGCGCGCGCAGGCCGGCGCGAACCAGCGCCTGGTCGTCGGCCAACGCGATGGTCGGGCCGGTCGTCATGCCGGCAGCGCCACGTCGATGCGCAGCGCGCCGCTGGCGCTGCGGCCCAGTTCCAGCCGGCCTTGCAGCGCGCCAATGCGCTCGCGCATGCCGGCGATGCCGTTGCCTTCGCACACCCGGCCACGCACGCGGCCGTTGTCCTCGATCGACACGTGCAGCTCGCCTCGCCGGCGCGACAGGCGGATGTCGATGCGATCGGCCTGCGCATGGCGCGCCGCGTTGGTCAGCGCCTCCTGCACCAGCCGCAGCAGCGCCTCGGCGGTGGCGGGATCGTCGATCACCACGTCCTCGTCGATATGCAGGTGCATCGCCAGCGACGGCAGCGGCGCGGCCAGCGCATGCAGCGCGGTGCGCAGATCCAGGCCGCGGTCCTCGCGCATCTCGCGCACGACATCGCGGATGTCGGCCAGCAGTTCGCGCGACAGCCGCTCCAGCATCGGAATCTGCGGGTGCGCGGCCAGCGCCGGATCGCCGGCCAGCGCGCGCAGGTTGAGCTGCATCGCGGTGAGCTTGTGGCCGGCCACGTCGTGCAGTTCGCGCGCCACGCGCAGGCGCTCGTTGCTGCGCGCCGAATCGGCCAGCAGCGCACGCGTGGCCAACAGATCGGCGTTGACCAGCGCCAGCTGATCGCGCGATTCCTCGGCCCGGCGCGCGTAGTGCACGCACAGGCCGGCCAGCGCCTGGAAGCCGACGTTGATCAGCACCATCGTCAACGGCGAGTCGAAGCCGGTGTGCAGCATCAATGTATAAAGAGCGCCGTTGAGCGGCAGCAGCCATAGCAGCGCCCAGCGCGGCGGCAACAGGCTGAATGCGCACGCGGTCCAGATCACCAGCAGCACCTGCGCCACGCCCAGCCGCGGCGTCATCCAGGCCATCAGCAACGCCAGCGCCGCCATCGCGATCAATCCGAGGCGCCGGGCCGGCAACCAGTGGTCCGGGCCGATGGACAGCAGCAGGAACACCGCCGCATACGCTGCCAGCGTGGCGGCGGCGACCGGCAGCGTCGCGGCCGGCACGAAACGCAGCGCCAGCGCGACCGCGCCGATGGTGAACAGGCCGGCCAGCGTCATCGGTTCGCGCAGGCGGAGCAGGAAGGCTTTCATGCGCGCATGCTGCGATGCGGCCGCGCCGCGTACAACCACCGGCGCGCAAGTCGTGACTTCCGGCAGGTCGAGGCGGATTCCCCGCCATCGGGATCTGGTAGGCTTGGCCCGCACGCGCAAGGACTGCGCCGCGATCGTCAAAAGGAGTTGATGCATGAACGGTCCGCCGAACGCGCTGGACATCGCCATACCGGGATTTTCCCAGCAGCCGCGCCTGCTGGGACTGGACACGCCCGATGGCAGGACGTGGATCGTGGAACGCTTCAGCGGCGAGGAAGCGGTCTGTGCGCCCTTCCGATTCGACATCGATTGCCTGAGCGCCGACAAGAACTCCGCCGACGCGTTGCTGGGCCAGCCGCTGCGCCTGCACCTGCGTGGCGCCGACCAGCGCCGGCGCGCCTGGCATGGCCTGTGCACGGGCGTGGCGTCGCTGGGCAGCGACGGCGGCTGGCGCCGCCACCGGCTGACGCTGGAGCCGTGGACCGCGCTGCTGGCGCTGCGCCGCAATGCGCTGATCTTCCAGGACTGCAACGCGTTGGACGTGCTGGAGCGCGTGTTCGTGCATTATCCGGCGGCGCGCTGGCGTTTCGACGTGACCCGATCGCTGCCGGCGCGCGCCATCATCACCCAGTACCGCGAAAGCGATGCGGCCTTCGTCGAACGCCTGCTGGCCGAGGCCGGGCTGGCATGGCGATACGAACACGATCAGGGCGATGACGCCGACGCGGCCTCCGGATCGCCGGGACACACGCTGGTGGTGTTCGACCGCGACGCCGATCTGCCGGTTTCGCCGGCGCGGCCGGTGCGCTTCCACCGCATCGATGCCAGCGAATCGGATGACGCCATCAGCGAGCTGTGCGAACGGCGCGCCGCCGTGCCCGCGCTCGCCACTGTCGCCAGTTGGCAACCCGCCCAGGTATCGGCGCAGGCCGGCGTCGCGCAGGCGCAGGACGATGCGCGGGTGCCCGCGCGTGAAGTATTCAAAATGCCGCGCGTCGGCCGCCTCGATCGCGGCGACGATGCCGAGCAACAGGCTGCGTTGTTGCTCGATGCGCTTTGCCTGCCGCGACGACTGCAGGCCGGATCCGGCAGCGCGCGCGGACTGGCCGCCGGCGCGGCATTCGCGCTGACCGGCCATGCGCAGCTGGACGGCGAGCGCTTGGTCCCGCTGCGCATCGAGCACGTGGCCAGCAACGAACTCGGCACCGGCATCGCGGCGTTGCAGGACACGCCGGCGCTGGAACGCGGCAGCTATCGCAACCGCTTCGTCTGCGTGCCGGCCGATACCCCGCTGGTGCCGGCATCGCGTCCGCGGCCCACCGCCTCCGGCGCGCAGACCGCGCGCGTGGTCGGCCTGCCCGACGCCGCCGTCACCAGCACGCGCGATCACCAGGTACGTATCCAGTTCGCCTGGCAGCGCGGCGCCCGGCCGCTGGCCGGTGGTCTGCACGACACCGGCTCGTCGCAGGATGCGGATGGCCATGCGCCGGGCGACGATCGCAGCGGCACCTGGGTACGCGTGGCCGAATGGCTCGCCGGCCCCAACTGGGGCAGCCATGCATTGCCGCGCATCGGCAGCGAGGTCCTGGTCGAATTCCTGCACGGCGATATCGACCAGCCGGTGGTGACCGGCCAGCTCTACAACGGCGAAGTCCCGCCGCCCTTCGCGGCCGGACACGACACCGGCAGCAACCACGCCGGCACGATGTCCGGTCTGCACTCGCGATCGCTCGACGGCAGCCACACGCAGCAGTGGGTGATCGACGATGCGCCGGGACAGCTGCGCCAGCGCCTGCACACCAGCCTGGCCGACAGCCGGCTCGAACTGGGCTATCTCATCGCCCATGCCGATGCGCACCGCGGCGGCCTGCAGGGGCTGGGGTTCAACCTGTCCACGCAGGGCTGGGGCAGCGTGCGCGCCGATCAGGGCCTGCTGCTGTCGACCACGCCGCGCGGCCAGGCGGCTTCGACCCAGTTCGACATGACCGATGCCGTGGCGCAACTCAAAGGCGCCGAGCGCACCGCCGCCCGGCTGCACGACACCCTTCGGCAACAACGGGTACCCGGGCTGGACGCGGCGCCCGCGCTGACCGCCATGCGGCAACACGTCGACGTCGACGAACACGCACGTCATCCCGCCCAGGTCAATGGACAACCCGCCTTCAAACCCGGCGCAGACGGCCGCGAACCGGGACAGGCGCCGGTCGAACGACTGGCCAGCCCCTTGATCGTGGCCGAGTCGCCCGACGCGATCGCGTTGACCACGCCCGGCAGCGCCGCGGCCCACGCCAGCGGCCATGTCCATCTGACCGTCCAGGACGATCTGCACATGGCGGCGGGGCAGACCCACAGCACCGTGGCCGGCCAGCACGCCGCGCTCTACGCGCACGCGGGCCCGTTGCGCGTCATCGCCGCCGCCGGCCCGGTCAGCGTGCAGGCCCACACCGGCGCGCTTGAACTGCTCGCCGACCAGTCGGTCACCATCACCGCCACCGACGAACGCATCGACGTGCTGGCCGCGCAGAAGATCGTCCTGCAGGCCGGACGTAGTCGCATCACGTTGCAGGGCGGCGACATCACCTTTGAATGCCCTGGGGAATTCAGCGTCAAGGCGAGCCAGCATCCGTTCCTCGGGGCAGAAAGCGGCGCGGCTCAAATCCCACCACTGCCCGAAGGCACGATGGAGTCCATGGGCAGCGCTCCTTTCTCGGTCTAAGGACAAGACCATGTTGATCAGCTATCCCCTACTGCCTGCCGACGCCGCCGACCAATCAGAAACAGCCCGGTTCAATGCCATGCTCGAACGCATGCAGCGCGATCGCGGCCTATACCCGGTTACCACAGGCAACCGCTGGCATGGCGGAATCCACCTGTCGCCTGGCGAAGAGCCGATACGGGCCATCGCCGACGGCGTGATCGTCGCCTACCGTTTGGCACCTGATACGTTGGAATATTCAGGACACGGACGCTTCGACACAAGTTTCGTCCTGATCCGGCATGAGACCGAAACTGGAGAGAACACCCGCATCGTGTTCTATTCCCTATACATGCACCTCAGGCCAAAAGGCCTGTTGACCAATGCACAACGCGAACAATTGACTTCCTTCCTGCGCAATGCGGTTCCCAGTGCAGATGCCGTGCAGGCACCAGCCAATACGCGCATATGGCGCAAGGAAGTGCTGGGCTTTGGTGGTCAGCTGTACGGTCATCCGACCGTGCATTTCGAAATTTTCGCGACTGAAACGGATTTTGCAGCGTTTTGGCGAGACCGCGGCGCCATTGCCGCAGGCAATCACGGATCGGAGGACGTGTTCGGCGACATGCACTTCGTCATTCCCGCCAACCAGCAGTTCGCCGAGCGTCACCCACGCGCGATAGCGCCGCACAAAATCGATCTGCCGGGGGCAAATCAATTCTTCGATCTGGAACTGGGACAGGCCGGACAAAACAATGACCGGCTGCACGTGGTCGTCCAGCTGGAGACTGGCAATCGCATCGCCACCACCTTCCGGCTGGATGATCAGGGACGCATCAACGGACAGGTGGGCGATCCTGTCCGGCAGGACAACTACGAATACGAGTTGTATCGGCTGGCAACCGCGCTGTATCCGGATTGCCCGAGCGCGGGATTCGAATATCTGCGCTTCGGGCGATTGCTGGGACCAGACACCACCCATCAGGTCGAAAACTGGCAGCTGATCCGTTATACCGATACGCAAACGGGTTACATCAACCTTGCCGATCCTGCGCACCGGATCAGCGTGCTGTCCGACGCGGATTTCCCCATGCACTGGCAGAAGCTCGAAGAAGGCGACGCTGCGAGTCCCAACGACGGCATCGCCAATGTGGCACGGCTGACGGAGCTTCTGCAACTTCCCGCAACACCTTCTGCCGCCTCGCTATCGGCACCGGCGGACTTTGCGACACGGGCCACCGATACCGACGTAGCCGAGAAGCTACGCCACTTCATATGCAAGCATCCCAGCGAATGGGACGGCAGCAACCTGGAAACACGCTATGCAGCGTTGAGGCAACCTGGAAAGCCTTTGCAGGGGGACACCGCCTGGAAGGATTTTAAAGAGCACGTCGAAGCTATGACGTTTTGGGCTCGAACAGGATTGTCCAATAATACTATCTGGCATTTCCATCCATTACAGTTCATCAGGCATTACAGGCAGTGTGGGTGGCGATCACAACGTGAGTTACTTCAACTCGTACCGCAGAACATCATCCGTAAGCCCGGGTCCCATAACTCCGCCTCGCTAGGACATTGGGAGTCACCAGCTATCGGGCCAGCGAGCACACTGTTGGACACTCACGCTACCGAGTTGAACAATGCGCTACGCAAGTTCTGCATTGATAAACCTGTTCGGCAAGCATGCTTTTTCGGTAATGCGGTGCAGGAAACGCAGTGGTTTCGCTATTTGCGGGAGTCCAACGGCACGCAGCCCACTCTACATCTTGGCTGGTATGGCCGTGGTTTCCTGCAACTAACCAACCCGAACGGAAATATCAACAACGGCAACAACAACTACTATCGGTACTTCGAGTTCCTGGGCCGGCGTCCTATGTCGCCGCCAGGGGCACAAGAAACAACATGGCGGGATCAGATAGCGACCAATGCTAGACATGCTGCGCACAGCGCTGGTGCATATTGGGTGTGGCCCAACAAGTCGGCGCCTACACAACAAAATCCAAATAGGCCGCAGGTAGACAGCGCAAACAAGTATGCCGACATATCTGCCACTAATGTACGGCGCACTATTGCCACAGTTGGAATCGGCACCAAGACTTGGTATTACAATCAATCCTTTACTAACTGTTGCGCGGCCGTAAATTATCCTGGCACGGTCGGACAGAGTCCGCCTAACATGAATGGTTTGGTTGACCGTTCCACCGCATTCACCAATGCCTTGATGGTACTTGAAGATCTAGCTGCATTCCCTGACGTGCAAGGTGAGCGTAGATTTGTACCCGAGGATTATACGAGGCGTGTCGTTCCATGAAATTTCCCATGTCTTTCGCTTGGCATGCCGGCCTATTGCTTACTTGTCTGACAGTCCCAGCGGGGGCCACAGATGCTGCATTAGCTATGGACATGGCTCGCATCAAGTGCGGCTATGACCTGCGGGGATTAGAAGCGCACATCCTCAGCGTGCAAATCGAACAAATGGAAGAGGATAAGCTGCAACAGATATACGAGCTTGGCTGGAGAAAGAATGCAAAACGGTTCCTGGCTACGCTGACTCTGAACTGCGCGTCGAATATCTTTACACCTCCGGATGTTTCGTCTCCGGTTTCGGAACCCGGCGATCTAATTGCCGCAGAGGATTCAGGGGGCCGCTATGCGCGTCATGTCGCTTGGCAAAAACCGCTCACAGCGACCAATTGGACGGCGCAGGTAGCCTATGTTGACTACGTTGTCGGTGACGGCCAACGTGACGACACACGGGATTTCCTGATATGCGACAGCCAAGTCGCTACGCCTTGCATGGCGTTATCGGTCAGCAAGCCAAAACGGTTAAGCGCTGACAATATCGCTACAGTGCTGTCGATGCTGGGCAAGATATCCGTTACGTACTGACACGGATGTACCAACTAATCGAACGCCGTCGCGTCACCCATCGCCGCTCATGGCGCCGCGCTCCAGTTCCAGCGCAAACCCAGCAGTAAACCGCGGTCCGGGCCGGGTTCGTAATAGCGGCCATTGCCCTCATTGACGATCACCGAGCCGGCGTAGGCCTTGTCCAGTACGTTGTCGATGCGAACGAAGCCGTGGATCTGTCCGCTTGGCAGATTCCAGCGGCGGGTCGCTTCCAGATGGAGCAGCGCATAGCCCGATGCCGATTCGCTGGCGGTGTCGTTGACCACGACGCGGCCGACGCCGACCGCTTCGGCCGCCAGCGTCCAGTCGCGCGGTTGCCATTGCAGGCGGGCGTAACCCTGCTGGCGGGCGGTGCCGGGAATGCGCGAGCCGGATTCGACCGGGGTGGCGGGCACGGTGCAGCCGCTGCCGGTGCAGACCAGGAAGCCGTCGCGGAACGTCGCATCCAGCCAGGTCCACGCCACCTGCAGATCCCAGTCTCGCGCCCAGGGCCACCGCGCCGATAGCTCGGCGCCTTGCCGGCGCGCGCGGCCGACGTTGCGGAACGTGCTGCGGCCGCCGACGTTGCTGGCCACGGCCAGCTCGTCGTCGGTGTCGGCGCGGAACAATGCGGCCTCCAGCGCCGCGCCGCGCGCGTTGCGCCATTTGCCGCCGAGTTCGACGTTGCGGCTGACCGCGGGTTGCAGATCCAGCGCCAGTCCCGCGCCGCCATCGGCGCGGTAACCCAGTTCGTTGAAGGTCGGCGTTTCGAAGCCGCGGCCGGCCGATACGTACAGGCGCGCATCGTCGCTGGCATGGAAGGTCACGCCCGCGACCGGCGTGGTCTGCAAGTAGCGGGTGCGTCCGCTGTCGTCCGGATTGCCGGCAGCGACATAGCGATCGTCGGAGACGAAGCGCAGCTGGCTGTGGCGCGCGCCGGCGAGCAGCGACCAGCGTGGCGCGAATTGCCACCACGCCTGCGCGAACTGGTCGACGCTGTCCACGCGGTTGCGCTCGTCGCGCCGCAACGCGCCGCGCACGCCCAGCGTCGTGCCGACGAAGTTCTCGTAGCCACGCCGCTGCTGGCGCTGGCGATCGGCGTTGGCGCCGACGGTCAGTTCCAGCGGCTGGTCCGCCAGCTGGCCTTGCCACGACCAGCGCGCGTCGGCGCCGCCGTAGCGGTTGTCCAGATCGATGACGCCG
>Ga0160451_100359_pt1 | contig 29327 bp, 24 predicted proteins | sample HID1975M_E1MG_FD_108270 | JGI IMG/M metagenome (GOLD analysis project Ga0160451, IMG submission 108270) | Enriched soil microbial communities from UW Madison campus, WI, USA - HID1975M_E1 MG | ecosystem: Environmental > Terrestrial > Soil > Unclassified | place: USA: Madison, Wisconsin... | reverse complement strand
GGTGGCGAGACCGGGGGCGGTGGCGAGACCGGCGGCGGTGGCGGTGGCGGCGAAGTGGACGCTCCGCCTGGTGCCGGATCCGGGCGGGTATTGGCTCCGCCTCCCCCACATCCGACCAGCACCGTAGCAATGGCAACAGTCAACCCCAAGTACAGCGCAGCGCGCTTGTACTTTCCCCCGTCGATCGACATCAATCCCCCGAATCAGAAAGAAAACAAAATGAATTTCCCCGTCGCCGGTATACGGCAACGGCTCATCGAAAACCTTGCTCCCGGTCGCGGATCAGAACCCGACCGCGTACCGCACCGACACCAGGCCCGCATCCCCGCGCGGACCGAAGCGCTGGTCGTAGCCGAACGACAGCGCGGACTGCGGCGACAGCCACGCCTTCGCCGACAGACCGAACATGCCGCCCGACAGCGCCGGATCGGAGGCCGCCAGCGGCGACCACGCATCCACCCCAACGAAGCTGGCCGCCGTCTGCAGGCCCTCGCTGGCCAGGGTCTGCTGCCATTCGACGTAGCCATCGACATCGAAGGCATTCCACTGGCGGCCGGCACGCAGGCCGGCGATGGCCTGGGTGCGCGTGGACGTGCTCGCCCCGCTGCGCAGGCCAAACCCGGACGCGCCTTCCTCGCGGAAGCCGTCGCTGGCCACCCGTGCGTGCTCGGCGCCCAGGTACGGCACCAGCGTGCCGGCGCGGCCGTCGAAGCGGTAGCCCGTCTCCAGCCCGGCCACAGCGAAGTCGCCGTCGTAGTCGCTGTGCAGCCCGTAGCGATTGGCACCCAGCAGCAGTTCGCGGTCGATCTGACGCTGCCACTGGCCGGTGCCGAACTGGCCCAGCAGGTAGGCCTGGTTCCAGTGCGTGCCGAGGTAGGCCTGCGCCTGCGCCTGTCGTTCGCGGCTGCGGTCGGTCACGCCGTCGATGCGGGTATCGCTGCGGCTTTCGCCCACCGCCAGGCCGGCCACCGTCGAACCGTCCACGAACAGGTCCTGGCCGCCCATCCAGCCGTTGACCTGCGCGTCCACGCCCGACTGCGGCGTGGCCACGCCGCCCAGCGCCTGCAGCCAGGCGCCGCTGCGGCCGCGGTCTTGCGCCAGGTCGTCGAAGCGCGAGGACAGCGCCCGCCGGCTCAGGTCCAGCGTGTCGAACGTCGCCGCGGCCGCGGCCGCATGCATCTCGCCGGAGAGGCTGCGCAGGGACGCGGATGCGGCGCTGGCGCTGGCCGTGCCCTGGAAGTCGCCGGCGACGCGGATGAAGCCGTCGGAAATGATTCCGACACCATCGCGCTGCTGGTCGTCGATCCGGTCGAACGCCGCCTCCACGCGCTGCGCGGCACCGAGCGCGGCCGGGGTGATGGCGGACAGGCTCATCGCCGCGGCGGCCACGTCCAGGCGGGTGATGTCCATCCACGCCTGGGTGGTGCTGTAATCCAGGGTGGCTTCCAGGAAGATGCTTGACGCGGCGGTCAGGCCGTCGAATTTCCCGGTGATGCCGCCGTCGGCGGTGAGCACGTACTCGCGCGCCTGCCAAGTGTAGCCGCTACGCACTCCGGCGACATGCACGTCGCCGCCTTCCAGCGTCGCCTGGCCATCGACCCTCAGCTGGCCGCTGCCCAGGACCAGCGAAAGCTGGCTTCCGGGCTTCTGCACGTAGTTGCCGATCACCCGGATGTCGGCACGACCGGGCACGGTGTCGTCGATGTGGACCACGCCGGCGTTGGTGAGGTTGCCGCCGAGCGATGGCGCCCCCACCAGGCGGCCGCCGGCCTCCACGAACACGTCCGAGCGGTCGACATTGCCGAGGATCACCAGCGTGCCATCCTGGATGCGCGTGTCGCCGTCGTATTCCAGGCTCGCCAAGTCGCCGCCGATCGACAGCGTGCCGGTACCCCGCTTGATCAGGCCACCGGCGCCGGTGATGGCATTGGTCCACGCCGACTCGCCGGTGACATCGACCGTGACATCACCCCAGTCGAACTTCGCCGGGCCACCGAGCGCCTTTTCGACGTTGAGCAGGCCGTAGCCGAAGACCGCGTCGGGTCCAGCGGCGCCCAGGTCGGTGGCGGTGCCCAGCAGGGTCTGTCGTACCAGGTCGTTGGTGAAGTACGGGAATTTCTCCCAGACCACCGCCGCGGCGCCGGATACCAGCGGCGCGGCGTAGGACGTGCCGGTGCCGTAGTAGTAGTTGATGTCGCTGGTCGTATCGTCCTGGCCGGTGAACACCACCGTGCCCGGTGCGACCAGGCAGTAGTCCTTGGCGACGCCGCAGGCGTTGGAGTAGTACATCAGGGCGCTGGTGTCGGAGGTGTCCAGCGCGGCAACGGCCAGCCAGCCCTGCTCGAGGTCGGCGGCCGGCAGGGTGCCGTTCGGACCGGCCTGGCTCGGCAGCGCGGCCATGTCGGTGGGATCGGCGCCGCCCTCGTTGCCGGTGGCGAACACCACCAGGCCATCATGGTCGCGGATGAAGAAGCGGTACTCGTCGGCGATGGCCGCCGTGGCCGAGGCCTGGGTCCAGTACAGGCCGCCCCACGAGTTGTTCATGATCCGCATGCCGCGGGCCACCAGGTCTTCATGGATCGACTTGATGCCCAGGGCGCCGGTCACCTCGTTGCCCTGCCCGGAACCGTCGTCGTCCGGGCTCTCGTCGTTGATGATCCGCGCCGACAGGATCGTCGCCCCCGGGGCGATGCCGCCCGGCCAGTCGCCGAAGGCCGCGCCCGCCGCCAGTTGCGCCACGGTGGTGCCGTGGCCGACGACGTCGTCCACGCTCAGGTCGTTGTCGCGGGCGCTGACATAGGTCAGGTTGGCGGCCACCCGGCCGGCCAGCGCCGGGTGGTTGCGGTTGACGCCGGTGTCGATCACGCCGATCCGGTAGCCGGCACCCGTATAGCCCTGGCGTTCGGCCTCGGTGGCATGGGTCAGGGTCAGGTGCGCATCGATCGGCGGTTCCACCAGCGGTGGCGGTGGTGGCGAGCTGGGAGGTGGCGGTGGCGGCGACACCGGCGGCGAGGTCGGGGTTCCCGACTTCAGGTTGCCGCCGCCCCCTCCGCCACAGGCCACCAGTCCGCTCGCCAGCACGGTCACGACGGCGACCGCCAGCAACGAACGCGCCACGCCGCGCGTACCCTCTCCCCCGAACATGTGCATCCGCATCCTCATCCTCTTGACTGGAAGGGAACGTCTCCCGCGTCCGTCCCCCGACGCCGGTTCTATACCGCAATCGCCTGCGACTGTCGCCTGCCCGGGCGGACGGTGGCGGCCAGGTGCCGGCTGCCGCGATAATCGGGGCTCATCCGCAGAGGCACGCCCCCATGTCCGACATCGTCATCGCCGCCGCCAAGCGCACCGCCATCGGTTCCTTCCTCGGCCAGTTCAACGGCGTGCCCACTCCGACCCTGGGGGCGGCCGCGATCGCTGCCGCGCTGCAGCAGTCCGGCATCCCGGCCGCGGACGTCTCCGAAGTGATCATGGGCTGTGTGCTGCCGGCCAACCTGGGCCAGGCGCCGGCGCGCCAGGCCGCGCTGGCCGCCGGCCTGCCGGCCGCGGCCGGGGCCACCACCATCAACAAGGTCTGCGGCTCGGGCATGAAGGCGATCATGCTGGGCCACGACCTGATCAAGGCCGGCTCGGCCTCGGTCGTCGTCGCCGGCGGCATGGAATCGATGAGCAATGCCCCGCACCTGATCCCCAACTCGCGCACCGGCAACCGCTACGGCAATTTCCAGGCCGTCGACCACATGGCCTGGGACGGACTGACCAATCCGTACGACGGCCAGGCCATGGGCGTGTTCGCCGAGGCCACGGTGGCCAAGTACGGCTTCAGCCGCGAGGACCAGGATGCGTTCGCGATCGAATCGGTCAGGCGCGCGCAGGCGGCGCAGGCGGCGGGCGCGTTCGCCGGCGAGATCGTCCCGGTCAAGGTCGCCACCCGCAAGGGCGAGGTCGAATTCGCCAGCGACGAGCAGCCGGGCAAGTCGGACATCGCCAAGATCCCGACGCTCAGGCCTGCGTTCAAGAAGGATGGCAGCGTCACCGCCGCCAGTTCCTCGTCCATCTCCGACGGCGCCGCGGCCACCGTGCTGCTGTCGGCCGAGGAAGCCGCGCGCCGCGGGCTGCAGCCGCTGGCGCGGATCGTCGGCCACACCACGTTCTCGCACCAGCCCGAATGGTTCACCACCGCCCCGGTCGGTGCGATCTCGACGCTGCTGGACAAGGTGGGCTGGACGGTCGCCGACGTGGACCTGTTCGAGATCAACGAGGCCTTCGCGGTGGTCGCGATGGCGCCGATCAAGGAGCTGGGCATTCCCCACGACAAGGTCAACGTCAACGGCGGCGCCTGCGCCCTGGGCCATCCGATCGGCGCATCGGGCGCGCGGCTGGTGGTCACCCTGATCAATGCGCTGCGCACGCGCGGCCTGAAGAAGGGCGTGGCCGCGCTGTGCATCGGCGGCGGCGAGGCCACGGCGCTGGCGGTGGAAGTGCTGTAACCGTTTTTCACTACTCTTTTACAAAAGTGACCCGACCGGCGCTTGACAGCCGACACCGGCTTGTCATCATGTTGCCGGCGCGCAACCGCGCGTTGCCCAAACTAACGACGAGGAACATCCAATCATGAGCATCAACAAGCTGCTGATCGCCCTGGCTCTGGGTCTGGCCCTGGCCGCGTGCTCCAAGCAGGAGCAGGCCCAGGACGCCGCCGCCGCTGCTGACGCCGCCGCTGCCGAAGCCCAGGCCGCCGCCGACTCGGCCTCCGCCGCCGGTGCCGCCACCGCCGACGCTGCCCAGGGCGCCGCCGACGCCGCCGCCGCTGCCGCCGACACCGCCGCCGACGCTGCCGCCGCCACCGCTGGCGCCGCGACCGACGCCGCTGCCGACGCCGCCGCCGACACCGCTGCCGCCGCGCAGGACGTCGCCGAGCAGGCCAAGGACGCCGCCGAAGAGGCGAAGGAAGAAGTCAAGCAGTAATCTGCTGACTTTCCTGCTGCAATGGAAAGGCCGCCGGGAAACTGGCGGCCTTTCTTGTTTTGGGCCACCCGTTCCCGCTGGCGGTTCACAGTGCGCTGAGGCGGCTTCCGGCATGCTCCGCGGCGACCCCGAGTGGGTTCCCTTCTTCCCCTGATTGGAGTGTCGCCATGAACCGCCTCCTGCCTTTGCTGGCCCTTGCTGCCGCCACCACCCTGCTCGCCGCCTGCAACCAGCCTGCCCACGAAGACGCCGAGCGCGCCGCCGCGGCCGCCCGTGAAGCCGGCGCCGAAGCCAGGGAACGCGCGCGCGAGGCGACCGAAAGAGCCGGAGAGAAGCTGGACGAGGCGGCCGATGCCACCCGCGAGGCCGCCGATCGCGCCGCCGATGCCACCCGCGACGCGACCGCGCGCGCGGCCGACGCCACCGCCGATGCGGCGGAGAAAGCCGCGGACAGCACCCGCGAGGCCGCCGAAGAGGCCGAACGCAAGGCCGAGAAACGCTGACGGCCGTGGCGACCCGCACGTGACGTGATCGGGTGGGCCGGGGGCTGCCCGGCCCTTCTCAAGACCCGGCGTGTTGCGCCGCCAGAAGGCGGACGAGGAGCGCTGCCGTATCCTTCGTGCATCCGCACGCCAGGACGCCCATGCCCGCCCTCAGCAGCCAGATCGATCCGCGCTCGGCCGAATTCGCCGCCCACTCGAACCACCACCGCCAGCTTGCCGCGGAACTGGAACGCCGGCTCCGGCGTGCCGCGGACGGCGGTGGCGGGAAGGCCAGGCAGCGCCACACCGAACGCGGCAAGCTGCTGGCGCGCGACCGGATCGATGCACTGCTCGATCCGGGCTCGCCGTTCCTGGAGATCGCACCGCTGGCGGCCGAGGACATGTACGACGGCGCGGCACCGGCCGCCGGCATGGTCTGCGGCATCGGCCGGGTGATGGGCCAGGAAGTGGTGGTGGTGGCCAACGACGCCACGGTCAAGGGCGGCACCTATTTCCCGATGACGGTGAAGAAGCACCTGCGCGCGCAGCAGATCGCGCGCGAGAACCGGCTGCCCTGCATCTACCTGGTCGATTCCGGCGGCGCCTTCCTGCCGCTGCAGGACGAGGTGTTCCCCGACCGCGAGCACTTCGGCCGGATCTTCTACAACCAGGCGCGGCTGAGCGCGGACAACATCCCGCAGGTCGCGGTGGTGATGGGCAGTTGTACCGCCGGCGGCGCCTATGTGCCGGCGATGTGCGACGAGTCGGTGATCGTGCGCGGACAGGGCACGATCTTCCTCGGCGGCCCGCCGCTGGTGAAGGCGGCCACCGGCGAGGTGGTGGACGCCGAGGCGCTGGGCGGCGCCGACGTGCACACCGCCGTGTCGGGCGTGGCCGACCACTATGCGGAGGATGACGCGCATGCGCTGCAGATCGCCCGCGGCATCGTCGGCCATTTCAACCGGAAGAAGGCGGTCCCGGTCGCCGCGCGCGAACCGTGCGAGCCGCTGTACCCGGCCGAGGAGCTGTACGGCATCGTCCCGGCCGACACCCGCCGCCCGTTCGACATCCGCGAGGTGATCGCGCGGCTGGTCGACGGCAGCGAGTTCGACGAGTTCAAGGCGCGCTACGGCAAGACCCTGGTCACCGGCTTCGCCCACCTGCACGGCTATCCGGTCGGGATCGTCGCCAACAACGGCATCCTGTTCTCCGAGAGCGCGCTCAAGGGCGCGCACTTCATCGAACTGTGCAACCAGCGCGGCATCCCGTTGGTGTTCCTGCAGAACATCACCGGCTTCATGGTCGGCCGCAAGTACGAGAACGCCGGCATCGCCAAGGACGGGGCCAAGATGGTGACCGCGGTGGCCTGCTCGTCGGTGCCCAAGTTCACGGTGGTCATCGGCGGCAGCTTCGGCGCCGGCAACTACGCCATGTGCGGTCGTGCCTACGGTGCGCGCTTCCTGTGGATGTGGCCGAATGCGCGGATCAGCGTGATGGGCGGCGAGCAGGCCGCCAGCGTGCTGGCCACGGTGCGCCGCGACGCGATCGAAGCCGGCGGCGGCCAGTGGAGCGCGGACGAGGAAGAAGCGTTCAAGGCCCCGGTGCGCGAACAGTACGAACACCAGGGCAGCCCGTGGTACGCGACGGCGCGGCTGTGGGACGACGGCATCATCGATCCGGCCGACACCCGCCGGGTGCTGGGCCTGGCGCTGTCGGCCTCGCTCAACGCGCCGATCGAGCCGGCCCGCTTCGGCGTGTTCCGGATGTAGCCGGCGCCGGTCAAACCGCATCGGCCCGATCGACCTGGAGGGGAGCGATGGACCTGCAACTGCAAGGCAAGCGTTGCGCGGTGCTCGGCGGCAGCCGCGGCATCGGCCGTGCGATCGCGCTGGGGCTGGCGGCGGAAGGCGCGGACGTGGCGGTATGCGCGCGCGGCGCCGACGCGCGCGGCAGGAATGCGCTCGGCGAGACCGAGGCCGCGCTGCAGGCACACGGACGGCGCGTGCTCGCGCGGCCCTGCGACCTCGGCGATGCCGTGGCGCTGGCCGATTTCCTCGACGGCGTCCGCCAGGCCTTCGGCGGGATCGACGTGCTGGTGCACAACGCCTCGGCGCTGGCGCTGGGGCCGTCGGTGGCGGATTTCGAAGCCAGCCTGCGCCTGGACGTGCTGGCCGCCGCGCGCGCCTGCGGGCAGGTGATTCCCTGGATGAAGGCGGCCGGCGGCGGCAGCATCGTGCTGGTGGCCTCGATCTCGGGCCTGGAAGCCAGTCCCGGACCGGATTTCGGCTATGCCGCGGGCAAGGCCGCGCTGATCGCCTACGCCAAGAAGCTGTCGGTGTTCCATGGCCCGGACAGGATCCGCGCCAATGCCATCGCTCCCGGCTCGATCGAGTTCCCGGGCGGCCTCTGGGACCAGGCGCGGCGACAGGATCCGCCACGCTACGAAGCCGTGCGCGCGAGCATTCCCTGGGGCCGGATGGGCACGCTGCAGGAAGTGGCCGACGTCGCCGTGTTCCTGGCTTCGCCGCGGGCGATGTGGGTCACCGGCGCCTGCGTGCCGATCGACGGCGGCCAGCACAAGGGCATGCGCTGAGCCGCAGCGCACACCGGAGTTCCCCTCGTGTCGATCCGCGCCTGCCCGCTTCGTCGCATCGTCATGTCCCTCCGACCGACCAGGAGACTCCCATGCCCGGCACCGTCCGCTTCCACCGTGTCCTGCGCTGCCCGCCCGAGCGCGTCTATCGCGCCTTCCTCGAACCGGAGGCCATGGCCAAGTGGTTGCCGCCGCACGGCTTCACCGCGCGCGTCGACCGGTTCGACGCACGCGTGGGCGGCGGCTTCCGGATGGCGTTCACCAACTTCGGCACCGGCCACAGCCATTCCTTCGGCGGCGAGTACCTGGAGCTGGTCCCGCACGAACTGGTCCGCTACGTCGACCGCTTCGACGATCCCGGCCTGCCCGGCGAGATGCAGGTCGAGGTGAAGCTGAAGCCGGTGCTGTGCGGCACCGAGGTGGAGATCGTGCAGGACGGCATTCCCGACGCCATCCCTGTGGAGATGTGCTACCTGGGTTGGCAGGAGTCGTTGCGGCAGCTGGCCGACCTGGTGGAGCCGGACATTCCGGACGGGTGAGTCCGACGGCCCGCGCCGCTGCGCATGCGGGGAAGCATCTGCTAACGTCCCGTGCTTTCCACTGCTTGCCGTACAGGACCCGCATGCACGCCCGCCGCCTCCGGATCGTCCCCTGCACCTTCGTGCTGATCGCCGCGGCGTTCGCCGCGGCTTGCGCCCGGCCGGCCGCCGAAGCCACGCCCGCAGTCGATGCCGATGCGTCCGCGGCGACGGCGCCGGTCGCTGGCGCCGTCGCCAGTGGCCGCTACCCCGACCTGTTCGCGCAGGCCGGCTATCCGCGCGACCAGGTGGAGGCGAAGGTCGAAGCGGCGTTCCGACAGCTGTTCCACGGCGACCCCGGGAGCGAGGCGATCTACTACGAGGCCGACGGCAACGAGCGCGGCGCCACGGCCTACATCCACGACGTCAACAGCGGCGACGTGCGCTCGGAAGGCATGTCCTACGGGATGATGATCGCCGTGCAGATGGACCGGAAGCGCGAGTTCGACGCGCTGTGGAACTGGGCGATGACCCACATGTACCAGGATGATCCGGCGCATCCGGCGCACGGTTACTTCGCCTGGTCGATGAAGACCGACGGCACGCCGAACGACGAAATGCCCGCGCCCGACGGCGAGGAGTACTTCATCACGGCGCTGTACTTCGCCGCCGCGCGCTGGGGCGGTGGCGAGGGGATCTACGATTACCGCGCGCAGGCCGACCGCCTGGCCACCGACGTGCTGCACCGCCGGCGGATCACCGGCATGACCGGCCGCGGCGAGATGACCGCGGTCGGCCTGTTCGATCCGGACGCTAAGATGGTGCGCTTCACTCCGGACGTGGCGAACGCGGCGCACACCGACGCCTCGTACCACCTGCCTGCGTTCTACGAGATATGGGCGCGGGTCGGGCCGGCGTCCGACCGCCGCTTCTGGAGCGAGGCCGCACGGGCCAGCCGCGACTATTTCGCCATCGCCGCACACCCTCGGACCGCGCTCACCCCCGACTACGGCAACTTCGATGGCACGCCCTGGGCGGCGCCGTGGCGGCCGGAATCGGCCGACTTCCGCTACGACGCGTGGCGCAGCGCGATGAACTGGTCGGTGGACTGGTCGTGGTGGGCGGCGGACCCGCGCCAGGTCGGGATGAGCAACCGCGTGCAGGCATTCTTCGAGTCGCAGGGCATGGACGACTACCCGAGCCTCTACACCCTGGATGGCAAGCCGCTGGGCGGCGGCCACACCACCGGGCTGGTGGCGACCAACGCGGTGGCCGGCCTGGCCGCCGACCACCCGCGCCGGCTGGCTTTCGTGCGCGCGCTGTGGGAACACCCGGTGCCGAGCGGGCAACAGCGCTATTACGACGGGATGCTGTACATGATGGCCCTGCTCCACTGCAGCGGCGATTTCCGCGCCTGGCTGCCGGAAGACGCAGCCAACTGACGGCCCGCTCTTCTGTAGGAGCCGGTCTTGCCGGCGACACGGGTGTCGGGACTACGAGGGCGTCGCCTGTGCCGACAGCCTCGCGTCGCCGGCAAGACCGGCTCCTACGCAGAACGCTGCCCGGCGGCGGGGGCTAATGCCGCTTCGGCTCGGAGGAAGGCCCGCAGTTGTCGCAGCCACCGCACGCGGACGCGCCGCCGGACGGCGGCGGAGCCACCTGCCGTGCCAGCCTGCGCATCCACGCCGGCCGACCGTCGCGCACCAGCGGCGTGGCGATGGCGATGCGCAGCCTGCGCACGGTGCCGGGCAACTGCTTCTTCAGGAAGATCCACAGGGAGGCAGCGACCACCACGCCGACCAGTGCGTACTGCAGCCACAGCGGCAGTTGCAGGCTCATCGCAGCCACGCCGGCCGGTGCGGAGCCATCGTCGGCATCGCCCTAGCCCGCCCCCAGCCGCACCGCGACCTGGTAGGTCAGCAGCGAGGCCAGATAGGCCAGCGCGAACAGGTAGCCGGCCGACAGCGCCATGGTCTTCCATGAGCCGGTCTCGCGCTTGATCGCCGCCCAGGTGGCGATGCATTGCGGCGCGTAGATGAACCACACCAGCAGCGACAGCCCGGTGGCCAGCGACCAGCCGTCGGAGATCAACGGAGTCAGCGCCTGCGTCGCGGCATCGTCGTCGACGGCCGACAGCGCATAGACCGTGGCCAGCGAGGACACCACCACCTCGCGGGCGGCCAGCCCGGGGATCAGCGCGATGCTGATCTGCCAGTTGAAGCCCAGCGGCGCGAACACCACCGCCAGCGCGTGGCCGATGCGGCCGGCCAGGCTGTAGTCGATCGCCGGCATCGTCGCGTCGGCCGGCGCGGCCGGGAACGACAGCAGCACCCACAGCAGCACGGTCAGGGCGAAGATGATCCCGCCCACGCGCTTGAGGAAGATCATGCCGCGTTCCCACAGGCCGATCGCCAGGTCGCGCGCGTGGGGCAGGCGGTAGGACGGCAACTCCAGCATCAGCGGGTGTTCGCCCTGGTCGCGGCGCCACTTCTTCATCACCCACGACACCGCCAGCGCGCTGAGGATGCCGGCGAGGTACAGGCCGAACAGCACCAGCCCCTGCAGGTTGAGCCCACCCCACACCTGCCGCGCCGGGATGAAGGCGCCGATCAGCAGCGCGTACACCGGCAGCCGCGCCGAACAGGTCATCAGCGGCGCCACCAGGATCGTGGCCAGGCGGTCGCGCGGGTCCTGGATGCTGCGCGTGGCCATGATTCCCGGGATGGCGCAGGCGAAGCTGGACAGCAGCGGGATGAACGAGCGCCCCGACAGGCCCGCGCCGGCCATCATCCGGTCGAGCAGGAACGCCGCGCGCGGCAGGTAGCCGGACTCCTCCAAGGCGAGGATGAAGGCGAACAGGATCAGGATCTGCGGCAGGAACACGATCACCCCGCCGAGGCCGGCGATGATGCCGTCGACCACCAGGCTGGCCAGCGGGCCCTCGCCCATCCGCGCCCCCACCCACTCGCCCAGCGCGGCGGTACCGGCGTCGATCAGGTCCATCAGCGGCGTGGCCCAGGCGTAGACCGCCTGGAAGATCAGGAACATCACCACCGCGAGGGTCAGCAGCCCGAACAACGGATGCAGCAGCCAGCGGTCCAGCGCGTCGTCGATCTTCGCGGTGCGGCTGGGCATGCTGACCGCGGCCGCGAGCAGGCGCCGGGTCTCGGCGTGCAGATCGGCATCCTCGGCCAGCTGCACGGTCGGCAGGTGCAGGTGTGCGGCGAGCCGGTCGATGCGTTCGACCAGAGCGCGTGCGCCGTGATGGCGCACGGCCACCGTTTCCACCACCGGCACGCCCAACTCGCGCTCCAGCGTGGCGCGGTCGATGGCGATGCCGCGGCGCTGCGCGGCGTCGCTCATGTTCAGCGCCACGATCATCGGCTTGCCCATCTGCCGTACTTCCAGCACGAAGCGCAGGTGCAGGCGCAGGTTGGTGGCGTCGACCACGCACACCAGCACGTCCGGCGCCGCCTCGCCCGGATAGAAGCCGCGGCACAGGTCGCGGGTGATCGCCTCGTCCAGGCTGGCCGGGTTGAGGCTGTAGGCGCCGGGCAGGTCCAGCACCGCATAGCTCTTTCCGGACGGCGACTGCAGCCGCCCTTCCTTGCGCTCGACGGTCACGCCGGCGTAATTGGCGACCTTCTGCCGGCTGCCGGTGAGCAGGTTGAACAGCGCGGTCTTGCCCGAATTCGGGTTGCCCAGCAGCGCCAGGCGCAGGGGTTCGGCCTGGGCGCTCATGCGACCTCCCGCTCCGCCAGCGCCACGTGCACGCGCGCGGCCTCTGCGCGGCGCAGGGCGAAACGGGTATAGCCGACCTGGACCAGCAGCGGTTCGGCGCCGAACGGCCCCTGGGCCACGATCTGGACCCGTTCGCCGGCCACGAACCCCAGCTCGCGCAGGCGGCGGGCGATCGGGTCGTTGGGCTGGCGGTCCTCCACCGACTCGACGATGACGGGGATACGTGGCGGCAGCTCGGACAGCGTCACGGGGGGCATCAGGTGACCGGGGTTATCAAGAACTGTTCTCATTCTAGCATCGGCGCCCACCGCGCCGCGCTGCGTCATGGCCGTTGTGGCGGCCGCGGCTATCATCCGTGGCTGGCACCTCCCGGAAGCCCAGATGGCGCAACCGCTGCTGATCGAACGCGCAGGCCCCGTGCTGCGCCTGCGCCTGAACCGGCCGCAGCTGCACAACGCCTTCGACCCGGCCCTGATCGCCGCGCTGACCGCCGCGCTGGAGCACGCGACCGGCGATGCCGCGGTGCGGGCGGTGGTGCTGGAAGGTGAAGGCGCCTCCTTCTCCGCCGGCGCCGACCTGCAGTGGATGCGCGGCATGGCTGCCGCCAGCGAGGACGAAAACCGCGAGGATGCCCTGGCCTTGGCCCGGCTCATGCGCACGCTGGACGGCTTGCCGCGGCCGACAATCGCCAGGGTCCACGGCCCGGCATTCGGCGGCGGCGTCGGCCTGGTGGCCTGTTGCGACATCGCCATCGGCACGCCGCAGGCGCGCTTCGGGCTGACCGAAAGCCGGCTGGGCCTGCTGCCGGCGGTGATCTCGCCCTATGTCGTGGCGGCGATCGGTCCGCGCCAGGCACGGCGCTGGTTCGCCACCGGCGAGGCCTTCGACGCCGACACCGCCTTGCGGCTGGGCCTGCTGCACCAGCTCGTCGCCGCCGACGCGCTGGACGCGGCGGTCGCCGCACAGGTCGAGCTGCTGTGCCGCGCCGCGCCGCAGGCCGCGGCGGCCGCCAAGGCGCTGGTCCGCCAGGTCGCCGGTGACGCCGACCCCGTGCTGCAGGATCGCGCCAATGCCGAACTGATCGCGCGCCTGCGGGTGTCGGCGGAGGGCCAGGAAGGCATCGCCGCGTTCCTCGGCAAGCGCCGGCCCGCCTGGACGCCGGAGGAGTGACGTAACCCGCATGTTCACCAGGATCCTCATCGCCAACCGCGGCGAGATCGCCTGCCGGGTGATCCGCACCTGCCGCCGCCTGGGCATCGCCAGCGTGGCGGTGTATTCGGACGCCGACGCCGGCGCGCTGCACGTGCGCCTGGCCGACGAGGCGTACCGCATCGGCGATTCCGCGCCGGCCGACAGCTACCTGCGCGGCGACGCGGTGATCGACGCGGCCCTGCGCAGCGGCGCGCAGGCGATCCATCCCGGCTACGGATTCCTCTCGGAAAACGCCGGCTTCGCCGAGGCGGTGGCCGCGGCCGGACTGGTGTTCATCGGTCCGCGCGCGGAATCGATGCGGCGGATAGGCAGCAAGGCCGGCGCCAAGCAGTTGATGGCCGAAGCCGGGGTACCGGTGGTGCCCGGCTACAACGGCGAGGACCAGTCGCTGGCCACGCTCTCGCGCGAGGCGGCGCGGACCGGGTTCCCGCTGATGGTCAAGGCCGCGCACGGCGGCGGCGGCAAGGGCATGCGCGTGGTCCACCGCCTGGACGATTTCGCGCCGGCTTTGGAAAGCTGCCAGCGCGAGGCGCGCAACGCCTTCGGCCGCGACCGGGTGCTGCTGGAGCGCTACGTCGCCACGCCACGGCATATCGAGATCCAGGTCTTCGGCGACGCGCACGGCAACGTCATCCACCTCAACGAGCGCGAATGCTCGGCCCAGCGCCGCTACCAGAAGGTGCTGGAGGAATCACCCTCGCCGTTCCTCACCCCGGAGCTGCGCGCGGCCATGGGCGCGGCCGCGGTCGCCGCCGCGCGCGCGATCGGCTACGTCAACGCTGGCACGGTCGAGTTCATCGTCGACGCCGACGGGCGTTTCTTCTTCATGGAGATCAACAGCCGGCTGCAGGTCGAACATCCGGTCACCGAAATGACCACCGGCCTGGACCTGGTCGAGTGGCAGCTGCGCGTGGCCGCCGGCCAGCCGCTGCCGCTGGCGCAGGAAGAGGTGCCGCGGCACGGCCATGCGATCGAGGTGCGGCTGTACGCCGAGGATCCCGACGCGGGCTTCCTGCCGGCGTCCGGCACCCTGCGCGCGCTGCAGCTGCCGCCCGTTTCCGCGCACGTGCGCATCGACGCCGGCGTGGAAGCCGGCGATACGGTCAGCGTGTTCTACGACCCGATGATCGCCAAGCTCATCGTCCACGACAGCGACCGCCCGCGCGCGCTGGCGCGGCTGCGCCAGGCGCTGGCGCAGTGCCACGTGGCCGGGCCGAAGACCAACCTGGCCTTCCTGGAGGCGCTGGCGCGGCATCCGGCGGTGGTCGAGGGACGGATCGACACCGGCTACCTGGACCGCCACCTGGACGAGTTCATCGACGCCGGCGCGCCGGTTCCGGCGTCGCTGCTGGCCGCGGCCTGCAGTGCCTGGCTGCTGCGTGCGCAGGCCGACGAGGCGACGCATGCCGCGGCCGGCGGCGATCCGGGCTCGCCCTGGGCCATCGCCGACGGCTGGCGCCTGCGCGGCCGCGCCCCGCGGCGGCTGCGCCTGCAGGCGGGCAGCGCGGTCCACGAAGCAGTCGCGACCGGCCATGGCGGCGACTGGCAGGTCCTCGTCGACGGCGCCCATCACGACATCGCCGGCGCCCGCCTGGCCGATGCCGCCCTCGACCTGCGTGTCGACGGTCAGGGACGACACTTCCGGGCTTTCTTCGACGCGGACATGCTGGAGCTGCACGACGGCCACCGGCGCCTGTCGCTGCGGCTGTCGCCGGCCGAGCGCGGCGAAGGGCCGGGCGCGGCCGGCGGCGACGGTCGCGTGCTGGCGCCGATGCCCGGGCGCGTGGTGCTGGTCAAGGCCAGCGCCGGCGAGGCGGTGGCGGCCGGCGGCGAACTGCTGGTGATGGAGGCGATGAAGATGGAGTTGACGGTGCGGGCGCCGCACGACGGCGTGCTGGCGGAACTGCGCGTGGCGGCCGGCGACTTCGTCGAGGCCGATGCGCTGCTCGCGGTCGTGGCCGTGGCGGCGGATCCGGCATGACCGACTTCGTACGTATCGTCGAAGTCGGTCCGCGCGACGGACTGCAGAACGAGACGGCGATGGTCGCCACCGCCGACAAGATCGCGCTGGTCGACCGGCTTTCGGCCACCGGCCTGCGCAGCATCGAGGCGACCAGTTTCGTCAGCCCGAAATGGGTGCCGCAGCTGGCCGACGCGGCCGAAGTGATGGCCGGCATCCACCGCCGCCCCGGCGTGTCCTACCCGGTGCTGGTGCCCAACGAACAGGGCTACGCGCGGGCGCGCGCCGCCGGCGCCGACGAGGTCGCGGTATTCACCGCCGCTTCCGAAGCGTTCAACCGGAGGAACACCAACGCCTCGATCGACGAATCGATCGACCGCTTCGCACCGGTGCTGGCGCGCGCCCGCACCGACGGCGTGCGCGTGCGCGGCTACGTCTCCACCGTGCTCGGCTGCCCGTACCAGGGCGAGGTCCCGCTGGCCGACGTGGTGCGCGTGGCACGGCGCCTGCACGACCTGGGCTGCCACGAGATCTCGCTCGGCGACACCATCGGCGTGGGCACGCCATTGAAAGCCCGCGCCATGCTGCTGGCGGTGGCCGCCGAGGTCCCGATGGCGGCGCTGGCCGTGCATTTCCACGACACCTGGGGCCAGGCCCTGGCCAATGTCGCCGCCTGCATCGAGGCCGGCGTGCGGGTCGCCGATTCCGCGGTGGCCGGCACCGGCGGCTGCCCCTACGCGAAAGGCGCCAGCGGCAACCTTGCCAGCGAGGACCTGGTGTATATGCTGCAGGGCATGGGCATCGATACCGGCATCGACCTGGAGGCGCTGGCCGACACCGGCCGCTGGCTGGCGGCACGGCTGGGGCGCCGTACCGGCAGCAAGGTCGGACAGGCGCTGGCGGCCGCATGAGCGCCGCCGGCCAGACCGTCTCCGATTCCGCGCAGTTCGCGGACCCGGAGGCGGTTTTGGCCGCACTGGAACGAGCCCTGCAAGAGCACGCCCCGCTCGACCCGACCCTGCCCCACGCCACCCGCACGCTGCTGCAACGGGCCCACGACGCCCTGCGGCACGCACTGGCCGAGGGCGAATCGGCCCGCCTGCGCTACCACGCGCTGTTCGACGCGGTACCCGACCCGGTCAGCATCCTCAGCGAGACCGGCATCGTCCTGGACCTCAACAAGGCCGGCATCCGTGCCTACCACCGCCCGCGCGGGGAGATCGTCGGGCAGCCGATCGAGACCCTGAACCCGGACCTGCCGCCGGACCACCTCAAGCCGGTGTGGGAAACGCTCAACCGCGGCGAGACCTACGTCATCGAAGTCACCAACATGCGCGGCGACGGCAGCCGCTTCCCGGTGGAGGTGCACTCGGCCGGGTTCGAGCATGGCGGCCGCCGCTGCATCGTCGCCGTGGCCCGCGACCTCAGCGGCCGCTGGCAGGCCGAGTCGCGCTACCGCCTGCTGATGGAATCGATCGACAAGGGCGTGATCCTGCTGGACCGCAATTTCGTCCTGGTCTCGGCCAACCCGGCCGCGCACCGGATCCTCGGCCCGAACCTGGACCTGGACCTGCGCGCGCACAGGGGCGAATGGACCATCCTCGACGAACACGGCCGCGTGCTGCCCGAGGAACGCTGGCCGGCGCAGCGCTCGCTGCGCAGCGGGCAGATCATCCCCAGCACCACCATCGGCCTGCATAACCTGGCCAACGACCGCATGGTGTGGATCTCGGCGACCACCGTGCCGGTGTTCTCGACCGGGCGCAACGAGGCCGACCACGTCTTCGTGCTGTTCAGCGACATCACCGAGCTCAAGCGCGACAACACTCTGTTCGACCGCGCCCAGTCGCTGGCGCACATCGGCGGCTGGGAATGGGACCGCGGCCGGCAACGGCTGTACCTGACCGGCGAGGCCCTGCGCATCATCGGGCTGGAGCCGGGCCGGCGCGGCATGGACGAGCTGCTGGCGCGGCTGCGCAGCGGCGACCGGCGGCGCCTGGACGAGGCGCTGGACCGGGTGTTCGTCGAGCGCGCCGGCTTCGACCTGGAACTGCAGGGCCAGCGCGGCGACGGGCATACCTTCTGGATCCGCATGATCGGCGAGGTGGAACCGGGCAACTACGTCTCCCCGCGCATCGCCGGCACCCTGCAGGACATCACCGAGCGCAAGCAGGCCGAGGAAACCCTGCGCATCCAGGCGCGCACCGACCCGCTCACCGGCATCCTCAACCGCGACGCGATCCTGGGCGAACTGGACGAGCGCCTGCGCGAACCGTCGCAGGCCGAAGTGGCGGTGCTGTACATCGACCTGGACCGGTTCAAGACGGTCAACGACGTGCTCGGCCACGCCGCCGGCGACGAACTGCTGGTCCGCACCGGCCAGCGCATCGCCCACGCCATCGGCACCGAGGGCCTGCTCGCCCGCTTCGGCGGCGACGAGTTCCTGGTCCTGTGCGACGGCAGCGAACTCGACCACGCCCCGCAGCTGGCCGATGCGATCCTGCAGGCGCTGGTGCGCCCGTTCCTGTTCGGCGAGGACGAGTTCACGGTCAGCGCCAGCATCGGCATCGCCTACGCGCCGGCCGACGGCACCCGGCCGCAGCAGCTGATCCAGAGCGCCGACATCGCCATGTACGACTGCAAGCGCCGCAGCCGCAACGGCTGGCAGGTGTTCACCCCGGACCTGGCGCAGAAGCAGCAGGACCGCCTGCAGATCGAGACCCAGCTGCGCCGCGCGCTGGACAACGCCGAGTTCCGCCTGGTCTATCAGCCGCAGGTCGACCTGCGCCAGGGGAACATCGTCGCCGCCGAGGCGCTGATCCGCTGGCAGAGCCACCAGCTGGGCGAACTGCGCCCGGACCTGTTCATCAGCCACGCCGAGACCACCGGCGACATCGTCCGCATCGGCGACTGGGTGCTGCGCGAGGCCTGCCGCCAGGTGCGCGAGTGGCAGGAACAGGGCCTGGGCATCATCCGCGTGGCGATCAACGTCTCCTACCGCCAGTTCGTGGTCGAGGACCTGGCGGTGAAGGTGGCGCAGACGCTGCGCGAATTCTCCCTGCCCGGCTCGGCGCTGGAGCTGGAATTCACCGAGCGGGTGCTGATCGAGGATGCACCGGCCACGCTGCGCACCTTCGCCGAACTGCGGCGGTTGGGCGTGGTGCTGACCATCGACGATTTCGGCGAAGGCTACAGCGCGCTGAACTACCTGCGCCGGTTGCCGATCCACGGGCTCAAGCTGAGCCAGCTGTTCGTCGAGGGCGTGCCGGAGAACCGTTCCGACGTGGCGGTGTGCGAGGCGGTCGGTGCGATCGCGCGCAGCCTGGGCCTGGGCCTGGTGGCCGAGGGCGTGGAACTGGAGGCGCAGCGGCGCTTCCTGCTGGAACTGGGCGTGCCGGTCGGCCAGGGCTTCCTGTTCGCGCCGGGCCTGCCCCCGGACGAGCTGGCGCGACGGCTGGCCGCTGCGGGACCGCGGCCCGAGGCCTGATCCCCGGCAGCCCCCGGCCTTTCTGTAGGAGCCCGTCTTGCGGGCGACGCGAGAACGCCGGAACCACGAGGTGGCCCGGCATGCCACCGTTTTCTGTAGGAGCCGGTCTTGCCGGCGACGCGAGAACGCCGGAACCACGAGGGCATCGCCTGTGCCGACGGCGTCGCGTCGCCGGCAAGACCGGCTCCTACAGAAAACGCGCCGGGCCGCCCAGTCGCGAGTCCCAGCTTTCGGTGCCGCCCTGCTCCAGCCGGCGCTCGAACAGTTTCCGCCATGACGGCACCAGCGGCAGCTGCAGCGCCGCGGCCAGTTCGCCGCGGTCCAGCGTGCGCCGGTAGAGCAGTTCGGCCAGGCGCGTGAGCGGCCAGTCCGGATGCGGGCGTTCCAGCAGGACCAGTTCGTCGCCGGCCTCGGCCACGCCCGGCTCCAGCACCCGGTAGTACCAGCCGCTGCGGCCGCTGTCCTGCACCCGCCGCGCCATGTCGGCGATGCCGAAACGGTCGGACAGCTTCCAGCACGGCTGCCGCCCCTGCGACACCTCCACCCGCGCGGTTCCCAGCCGCAGGCGGTCGCCCAGGCACAGCCCGGCCTCGGTCACGCCGGTGGTGCTCAGGTTCTCGCCGAAGGCGCCCGCCTCCCGCAGCAGCGGATGCGGGCCGATCTCGCCGCGCCAGGCGGCATAGTGGTCGCGTGGATAGTGGTGGATCGCCTTGTCCGGCCCGCCGTGCACGCGGCGGTCGCCCTGTTCGTCGCCGTCGAGGCCTTCGAGGCCGACCGCGACCGGACCGTGGATCGGAACCTTGGCGATCGCACTGCGGCTGCCCGGCCGGGTGTAGTCCACCGCGCGGCCGGTCAGTACCGCCTCGATCCGGGCCAGTTCACGCGGAATCACGGCAACGCCACCTTGGCCATCGCCGGTGAAACGCCGCGGTCGGCGGCGGTACGCACGGCCGTCGGGCGCGTGGGTCCGGCCGGCCGCGACGCACCGGCGGGTCCTCAGGCCGCCGCGGGCAGCGCGGCGATCCCGGCCTTCAGCAGCTCGCCCAGCACCTTGACGCCGGCATCGATCTTCTCGCCGGGCACGGTGACGAAGGACAGCCGCAGGCTGTTCTTCTTCGGATCGACCGCATAGAACGGCGCGCCCGGCACGAACGCCACGTTGCGCTCCACCGCCTTGGCCAGCAGCGCGCCGCTGTCGATGCCCTCGGGCAGGTCGACCCAGATGAACATGCCGCCCTCGGGGCGGTTCCAACTCACCTGCGCCGGGAACTCGCGCTCCAGCGCCGCCAGCATGCGCTGGCATTGCGCCGCATACAGCGTGCGGATCTCCGGGATGTGGCGGTCGATGAAGCCGTCCTGCACCGCCTCGTACACGATCCGCTGCGAGAACGACGGCGTGTGCAGGTCAGCGGCCTGCTTGGCCTGGACCATCTTCGCGTGCACCTCTTCCGGCGCCACGACGTAACCCAGGCGCAGGCCCGGGGCGAGGATCTTGGAGAACGAACCCATGTAGATGACCCCGTCGGGATTCATCGACAGCAGGCTCGGCAGCGCCTCGCCGCCATAGGACAGCTCGCCGTACGGGTCGTCCTCGACCAGCGGCACGCCGGCCGCATCGGCCAGCGCGACCAGCGCCTTGCGCCGCTCCAGCGGCATGCGCCGGCCGGTCGGGTTCTGGAAGTTGGGCAGGCAGTACAGGAAGCGCGCGCCGGCCAGCTGTTCCGGCGACAGCGCGTCGGTGACGATGCCGCGGGCGTCGCTGGGCAGCGACGCGAACTGCGGCGCGAACAGCGAGAACGCCTGCAGCGCACCGAGGTAGCTGGGGGTCTCGACCAGCACCTTGCTGCCTTCGTCGATCAGCACCTTGCCCAGCAGGTCCAGGCCCTGCTGCGAGCCGGTGGTGACCAGCACGCGCGAAGCCGGAATGCGCGTGCCGCCGCGGCTGAGCCGCTCGGCGATCCATTCGCGCAGGGGGGTGAAGCCTTCCGTCGGCCCGTACTGCAGCGCGGCCTCCGGCGCCTCGCGCAGCACCTTCTCGGTGGCCTGGCGCATGCGCTCGACCGGGAAGGTCGCCGGGGACGGCAGGCCGCCGGCGAAGGAGATGACTTCGGGACGCTCGGTGACCTTGAGGATCTCGCGGATGGCCGAGCTGGTGAGCGCCTGGGCGCGACGGGACAGGGTGAATTTGGTGGTCATGGCCCATTGTACCGTCCGGGCCGGACCTGCATGGAACCTTCACGGCGCGGCAACGGCCGCTTAAGCCGCAGCGGGAATAATCGGCTCATCCGCGCCACGCGCGTCCATCCAGGAGGCACCGCATGTCCTTCCGCCAGTTCCCCGCCACCGGCAGCGATGGCAATCCCTACATCATCCTGGAGTTCCACGACGAGCACGCCGGAGGCGACGGCACGCCGGCGCTGCGCTATGAACTGGCCGACGGCCAACGCCTGCAGCGCAGGGACGACCGTTTCGCCAACGCCGACGGCACCCTGGTGCTGACCGCGGACTGAGCCGCCGCCGGGGCCGGGAGCCGCACCCTCGCAGAGCGGGGCTTGCCCCGCTGCCTTCCAGGCCAAGCCGGGTTCCGGGCGTGGCGCAGGCGGGCAAGCCCGGCTCTACGGGTTGTTGCGTCAGGGCCGCTCCAGCACCCGCCCCACGCCGCTGCCGTCGATGTCGGCGGCGGCGGCGCGCAGCGCGGCCACATCGGCGCCGGCGTCGAAACCGATGCGGAAATGCACCTCGCCGGCCGGGGTGCGCGAGGAATGGATCGAGGACAGGCTGATCCCATGCCGCTCGAACACGTGCAGCAGTTCGCGCAGCGAACCGGATCGGTCTTCGGGCAGGTGCACGCTCAGGCGCCGGGTCTCGGTCAGGTCGGCCAGCAGGTAACCGACGCGCTCGAAGGTGTAGCTGCCCTCCTCCGCCGCGGCCTGGCCCCAGGTGGCGCGGTTGGCGGACAGGAAGTGTCCGCGGAATTCGCTGCGGGCGGCTTCGTCGCCGCGCGCCACCAGCGCCTGCAGGCGCGCGATCTCCGCGCCCAGCCGCGCCAGCATCTCGCCGGTGTGCGGGTTGCCGAACTGGATGTCCTCGTAGATCTCCGGGTTCAGCGACAGGATCCGCGCGATCACCGCCGCGTCCATCTCGAACCCGATCGAACGATATGGCATCAGCGCCGCCGGCTCGCCCAGTTCGCCGGCGAAGCTGCGCAACACGCCCGCCTGGCCCAGGTGCGCGGCATGCACCATCGCCTGGACCAGTGCCATCACCCGGTCGTGGTGGTCGGGCGTGGTGCGCACGTACTCGCCCTGCAGCGCGTCGAGCAGCTGCGACAGCCACGGGCGCCAGGCATCGAGCCGTTCCTCGCATACCACCACCACCCGGCCCTTGAGGGTCGGCGTCTTCAGCGGCGCGGTCATCGGATGCAGGCCGACGACCTCGGCCTGCGACGCCAGCATCGCCGCCACCGGCGCCTGCTTGAGCGAGGTGATGTCCAGCCACAGCCGGCCCCGCTCGCGCCCGGCCGACTGCGCCGCGTACCGGCCGATCAGCGCCGGGGTCTGCCGGATCGGCGCGGCGAACACCAGCACATTGGCCTCGTCGAGCAGCCGCTCGGGCGGGTCGCTGTCCGGATCGACCGGATCGTGGCCGAGCACGCGCAGGCCCATGCGCTGTTCGAAGAAGCGCCGCAACCAGACCCCGTACGCGCCGGCGCTGCCGACCAGGCCGATCACCGGCCGGACGGGTGGCGCGGCGCGCTGCCCCTCCACCGCCGTCGTACTCAAAGCGGCACCGCCGGGAAGCGCGCCGGCCCGTCCGCCAGCGCCGCGGCGGGTGCCGCCTGCACGTCCAGTTCCTCCCAGCCGTGGGCCAGGGTGGATTCCAGCGCCGCGTGCACGCCGGCCAGCGCCCGTTCGGTGGCGCGCGCGGGGTGTTCGCCGCGCAGCAGGAATGTGGCCAGCAGTGCCGACAGCACGTCGCCGGTACCGGCCACGTCCACGTCCAGCCGCGGCGACTGCAGGCGCCACGCGCCCTCGCGTCCGACCAGCAGCGTGACCAGTCCGTCGTCCTCGCCGGCCACGCTGTGCGCCAGCACCCAGTGCGGCCCGCGTTCGAGCAGGGCGCGGGCCGCGCGCAGCGCATCGGCCTCCTGCAGCGCCGGCTGCCCGGCGAGGCGTTCAAGTTCGAAGGCGTTGGGCGTGACCATCCACGCCCGCGGCAGCAGCCGCGCGGCGAACACCGCTTCCAGCCCGGGCTCGACGTAGGCGCCGGTGTGGAGGTCGCCGATCACCGGGTCGAGCAGGTAGCGCGGCGCGGTGCCTTCGGCATGGTGGCGTTCGAGCCAGCCGGCGAACGCCTCGCCGTTGGCGACGCTGCCGAAATACCCCGAGACCAGCATCGGCGCGCGCGCGGCGACGCCGCGTTCGTCGAGGCCGAGCAGCAGGTCGGCCAGCCATTCGGCGGGCAGCACGCGGCCGCGCAGCGTCGCGTAGAAGGGCGTGTTGCTGAGCAGCGTGGTGGGCACCTCGGCCACGCGCACGCCGAGCATGCGCAGCACCGGCACCGCGGCGCTGTTGCCGGCGTAGCCGTAGGCCAGTTGCGACTGCACCGATACCAGGTCCACCGGCGACGGCCCAGCGGGCCGGTTGCGGCGTTCGTGGACCAGGTGGCTTTCCAGCGCGTCGCTCATTCGTTCGACCACGACAAGGGGCCCCGCATGCTAGCGCGCCGGATCACCCCCGGCGCGCAGCGTTTCAGCCGCAACGGAAATGGGCTGATTCCTTCGCGATATTTGCCGATCGCTGCATGCCCATGCCTGAGCGCGACGATGGATGCGCGCGAAACGATATGCGCACGTGGCGGTCAGGCGACATCGCCGGCCTGACGGGAGCCGGCTTGCCGGCTGCCACCGGGAAAAACCATCCATCTGCAGGCCATCGCTGTCGCCGGCAGGCCCGCCACCGCAGGAGCGGTACGGCTCCGTGACTCAGGACGAAGTCATCCGGTCCCAGAACGACTTGACCCCGTCCAGGAACGTGGCCGAACGCGGCGAATGCCGGCGCCCTTCCTCGCCGTCGAAGGTCGCTTCGAACTTCTCCAGCAACTCGCGCTGCTCGGCGGTGAGGTTGACCGGCGTTTCCACCACAACGCGGCAGTAGAGATCGCCGGCGCTGCGGCTGCGCACCGAACGCACGCCCTTGCCGCGCAGGCGGAACACCTTGCCGCCCTGGGTCTCGGCGGGAATGCGGATCTCCGCCTCGCCGTCGAGCGTGGGCACGTTGACCGTGTCGCCCAGCGCGGCCTGCGAGATCCGGATCGGCACGTCGCAGTGCAGGTCGTCGCCGTCGCGGCGGAAGATGTCGTGCTCGCGCACGCGCACTTCCACGTACAGGTCGCCCGGCGGCGTGCCCGGCGGGCCGGCCTCGCCCTCGCCCTGCAGGCGGATGCGGTCGCCGCTGTCCACGCCGGCGGGGATCTTCACCGACAGGACCTTTTCATCCTCGATGCGGCCGGCGCCGTGGCATTCCCTGCACGGATTGCGCACCACCTGGCCGCGGCCGCCGCATTCCGGGCAGGCCTGCTGCATGGTGAAGATGCCGCGCTGGAAGCGGACCTGGCCGCGCCCATGGCAGGTGTTGCAGGTCTCGACCTTGCCGTCCTCCGAGCCGCTGCCCTTGCAGTGCGTGCATTCGGCCAGGGTCGGGATCTCGATGCGCTTCTCGACGCCGGCGACGGCCTCCTCCAGGTCCAGCTCCATCACGTAGCCGATGTCGGCGCCGCGCCGCGCCGCGCGGGCGCCGCCACCGCCGAAGATGTTGCCGAAGATGTCGCCGAAGATGTCGCCCATGTCCGGGCCCGGGCCGCCACCGCCGCCCATGCCGTGCTCGAACGCGGCATGGCCGTGCGCGTCGTAGGCGCGGCGCCGCGCCGGGTCGGCCAGGACCTCGTAGGCCTCCTTGCACTCCTTGAACGCGGCCTCGGCACCGGCATCGCCGGGATTGCGGTCCGGGTGGTGCTTCATCGCGCAGCGGCGATAGGCCTTCTTCAGTTCCTCGTCGCCGGCATTGCGGGCCACGCCCAGCACTTCGTAGTAGTCGCGCTTGCTCATCGGATTTCCGTGTCTACCTCATGCGACAGCCCGCGCCACCGGTGGATGGCGCGGGCTGCATGGCCGCCGGGCGCCTGAGCGCCGCCGCGGATTACTTCTTGTCGTCGTCCTTGACCTCGGTGAACTCGGCGTCGACCACGTCGTCCTGCGCGCGGCCCGCGGCCGCACCGCCGCCGGCACCGGCATCGGCGCCCTGGGCGGACGCCGCCGCAGCCGCGTACAGCGACTGCCCGGCCTCCTCCAGCGCCTTGGCCTTGGCCTCGATCTGGGCCTTGTCGTCGGACTTGAGCGCGGTCTCCAGTTCGGCGATGGCGCCTTCCACGCGGCCGATCACGTCGCCCGGCACCTTCTCGCCATGCTCGGTTACCGCGCTGCGGGTGGCGTGGATCAGGCCGTCGGCCTGGTTGCGCGCCTGCACCAGCTCGTGGAACTTCTTGTCCTCCTCGCGATGGCTTTCGGCGTCGGCCACCATCCGCGCGATCTCCTCCTCGGACAGGCCCGAGCCGGCCTTGATCTCGACCTTCTGCTCCTTGCCGGTCTTCTTGTCCTTGGCGGTGACGTGGACGATGCCGTTGGCGTCGATGTCGAACGACACCTCCACCTGCGGCATGCCGCGCGGCGCGGCGTCGATCCCGGTCAGGTCGAACTTGGCCAGCGACTTGTTGAAGCGGGCCTGCTCGCGTTCGCCCTGCAGCACGTGCACGGTGACCGCGGACTGGTTGTCCTCGGCGGTGGAGAAGGTCTGCGAGGCCTTGGTCGGCACCGTGGTGTTCTTCTCGATGATCTTGGTGAACACGCCGCCCAGGGTCTCGATGCCCAGCGACAGCGGGGTCACGTCCAGCAGCAGCACGTCCTTGACGTCGCCGGCCAGCACGCCGCCCTGCACCGCCGCGCCCAGCGCCACGGCCTCGTCCGGGTTGACGTCCTTGCGCGGCTCCTTGCCGAAGAACTCGGCCACCGCCGCCTGCACCTTCGGCATGCGGGTCTGGCCGCCGACCAGGATCACCTCGCCGATGTCGCTGGCGCGCAGGCCGGCGTCCTTCAGCGCGGTGCGGCACGGCTCGATGGTCTTCTTCACCAGGTCGTCGACCAGCGCTTCCAGCTTGGCCCGGGTCAGCTTGATGGTCAGGTGCTTGGGGCCGGACGCGTCAGCGGTGATGTACGGCAGGTTGACCTCGGTCTGCTGCGCGGACGACAGCTCGATCTTGGCGCGCTCGGCCGCGTCCTTCAGGCGCTGCAGGGCCAGCGGGTCCTTGCGCAGGTCGATGCCCTGGTCCTTCTGGAATTCCTCGACCAGGTAGTCGATCACGCGCGCGTCGAAGTCCTCGCCGCCGAGGAAGGTGTCGCCGTTGGTGGCCAGCACCTCGAACTGCTTCTCGCCGTCGACCGAGGCGATCTCGATGATCGACACGTCGAAGGTGCCGCCGCCCAGGTCGTAGACCACGATCTTGCGGTCGCCGCCGGCCTTGTCCAGGCCGTAGGCCAGCGCCGCGGCGGTGGGCTCGTTGATGATGCGCTTGACGTCCAGGCCGGCGATGCGGCCGGCGTCCTTGGTCGCCTGGCGCTGGCTGTCGTTGAAGTACGCCGGCACGGTGATCACCGCCTCGGTGACCGTCTCGCCCAGGAAGGCTTCGGCGGTCTTCTTCATCTTCTCCAGCACCTTGGCCGAGATCTCCTGCGGGGCCATCTTGCGGCCGTCGCTGGTCTGCACCCAGGCGTCGCCGTTGTCGTGGGCGAGGATGCCGTAGGGCACCAGGTCCAGGTCCTTCTTGACCTCGGCGTCGGTGAACTTGCGGCCGATCAGGCGCTTCACCGCGTAGAAGGTGTTCTTCGGATTGGTGACCGCCTGGCGCTTGGCCGGCGCGCCCACCAGGACCTCGCCATCCTTGGTGTAGGCCACGATCGACGGCGTAGTGCGGTCGCCTTCGGCGTTCTCGATCACGCGGGCCTTGCCGCCCTCCATGATCGCCACGCAGGAATTGGTCGTACCCAGGTCGATGCCGATGATCTTGCTCATTAGTGTCTTGCTCCCTCTGGAATGGAATGGCCGGTGCAACCGTGGCCTTGTTCGCTAGATAGGGTCCGAGCGGCGCCGTTCAAGTAGGCGTCTCACCACGGAAGAGAAGCGTTCAGTCGTGGCGGGCGACGACCACCAGCGCCGGACGCAGCAGGCGGTCGTTGAGCACATAGCCCTTCTGGAACACCTGCAGCACGCTGCCCGGCTCGGCGCCGGCCGCGTCGGCCTGGCTGATGGCCTGATGGTGTTCGGGGTTGAACGGCTGCCCGGCAGGGTCGACCACGGCCAGGCCGTTGTCGGCGGCGACCTTGAGCAGCTGGCGCTGGGTCAGCTCCATCCCATCCTTCAGCGGACCGCTCTGGTCGGCAGCGGCGGCCAGGCCGGCGTCGAGGCTGTCGAACACCGGCAGCAGTTCGCCCAGCAGGCGCTCGTTGGCGAACCTGCGGGCCTGCTCGACGTCGCGGGCCACGCGCTTGCGCTGGTTCTCCAGGTCGGCGCGCTCGCGCAGCGAATCGGCGCGCAGCTGCTCGATTTCGCCACGCAGGGCCTCGATCTCGTCGCGCAGCTGCGACTCCAGGCTGGCTTCGGTCTCCTCGCCGGCGGGCGGGGTCTGGTTCTCGGTCATGCAATCGGCTCCCTGGCGGCGCTCCCGGCCGCCCATCCGGACCCAATGGGGGCCGGTGCGGAGCGATTCAAGGCGTGGCGCGATGCCCGATCGCGGCGCGATCAACCCGGGGCCTGGCCCAGGCCGGGCGGCTGCAGGGCCGCGCCCAGCGCGTCGGCCGCCGCCTGCACCACCGGGATCACCCGGTCGTAGGCCATCCGGGTCGGGCCGATCACGCCCAGCACGCCCAGCACCTGGCCGCCGCTCCCATAGGGCGCGGTGACCAGCGACACGCCATCCAGCGGGGCCAGCCCGGTCTCCTCGCCAATGAAGATGCGCACCCCGGGCGCGCGCTGGGTGCGTTCGAGCAGCTGCAGGATCTCGCGCTTGCGGGCGAAGGCCTCGAACAGCTCGCGCAGCCGCTCCACGTCGGACAGGTCCTGCAGGCCCATCAGCCGGGTCTGCCCGGCCAGGACCATGTCGTCGCCGGGCGGCTCCAGTGCCTGTTCGGCCAGTTCCACCGACTGCGCCAGCAGCAGCTCCATCTCGTCGCGGGCCTGGCGCAGTTCGTGCAGCAGGGTCGCGCGGATCTGCGCCAGCGGGCGGCCGGCGCAGTGGGCGTTGAGGTAGTTGGCGACCTTTTCCAGTTCGGCCGGCTCGAACGCACGCTGCGGCTCGATCACCCGGTTCTGCACCTCGCCGTCGGCGAAGACGACGATGGCCAGCACCCGGCGCCCGCCCAGCGGCACGAAATCGATCTGGCGGAAGGCGAACTGTCCGCGCCGCGGCGCGCTGACCACGCCGACGAAATGGGTCATCGCCGACAGCAGTTCGGAGGCGTTGCCCAGCAGCGCCTGGGTGCCGGCGCCGGCGGTCAGTTCGGCGCGCAGCCGCGCCACTTCGCGATCGCCCAGCGAGCGGACCTGCAGCAGGCTGTCGACGAACACCCGGTAGCCCTGCGCGGTCGGCACCCGCCCGGCGGAGGTGTGCGGGGAACTGAGCAGGCCGATCTCCTCCAGCTCGGCCAGGATGTTGCGGATCGTGGCCGGGCTCACGTCCAGCCCGGCGTGGCGGGCCAGGGTCTGCGAGCCGACCGGCTCGCCGTCGTGGATGTAGCGGCCGATCAGGGTGCGCAGGAGTTGGCGGGCACGTGGGTCCAGAGACGGCGGCGGCAGGTTCATGCCTGACTAGATAGCGGTCCGCCGGGCCGGCCGCAAGCAGCGGCCTTTCCTTCCTTCCGTCATGCCTCGCCAGTCGTCCCCGCGAAGGCGGGGATCCAGCGACTTTCCTGGGGCCTTCCGACCGGGGAGCGACGCACGAACCTCAGGAGCAGGAGCAAGCGTCTGGTTGGGCGTGCTTCGGCGGGAGCCGCGGCAGTGTGGAGGCAATAGCAAAAGCGTTGGGTTGCGTCGGCTTCGGCGGGAGCCGCGGCAGTGCGGGGGTATGGCGCATCGGCTGGCTCCGACGTCCTGTCTCCGACAGCCGACCGCAGGCCATCCCTGGCCTGCTTGCGCCATACCCCCGCACTGCCGCGTCTTTCGGCGCGTTGGGGGTGTGGCTTCGTTCAACCCCAACCGGCGTTCCCGTGTTGTAGGAGCCCGTCTTGCGGGCGACCCGACACCGTCGGCACGGGCGATGC
>Ga0160451_100348_pt1 | contig 30459 bp, 24 predicted proteins | sample HID1975M_E1MG_FD_108270 | JGI IMG/M metagenome (GOLD analysis project Ga0160451, IMG submission 108270) | Enriched soil microbial communities from UW Madison campus, WI, USA - HID1975M_E1 MG | ecosystem: Environmental > Terrestrial > Soil > Unclassified | place: USA: Madison, Wisconsin... | reverse complement strand
GGCGCCTGGGGCCGGGCCGTGCTGGGCGCCAGCCTGGACGCCCCCTCGGGCCTGGGCGGCTTCATCCAGGCCGAAGGCGACTTCGGCCAGGTCGAAGGCTTCACCGCCCGCGCCGGGATCAAGTTCAGCTGGTGACGCGCAGCACCCCGGCCGCCTGAAACGGCGGCCGGAACACCCAGCACTCGAGGCCCGCCGGAGCGATCCGGCGGGCCTTTGTCATGGTGGGTTCGCTCACAGATAGACATGCCCGGGAGCGCAGCTGGCCACGGGTGGGCGTCGGATCATGGGCGCCGCCATCATGTCTGCTACGCCCGACAGGCCGACTGGCTCGTCCAACCCAAGGCTCCAGACAAGAAAAAGACCCGCCGGAGCGATCCGGCGGGCCTCTTTCGTTAGGGACCGCTCCCCTATTGCAGGAAGGCCTGCTTGGTCCACTGCAGCGGTGGATTGGAGTGGTCCTGCTGGACGTGGCCATAGTTGATGGCCCAGACGATGGCGCCGCCCAGGCCGGTTTCGCGGACCCATCGACCCTTGGCGGCGATGGAGCGCTGGTCCTCATAGCTCAGCAGGCCGGCCGGGGCTCGACCGTCCGCCGGGCGATGCCCCGCGCCGCTGTAGACGCGATAGGTCGACTGCGACTCTTCGTGCCAACGCACATCGCCGGTATTGAAGTAGCCGTCGTCGCGCAGTCTGTTCCAGGCCAGGGCGTTGTCATCCATCTCCAGGCGCGTGAAATTCTGGCGGGGCCCCGTCACCCCGGGGTTGTAGTAGATGCCGAAGAAGCCGATGCCGATGCCCAGCTTGCTGCGGGGCACGCCCGCGTTGGTGTACGCCCTGACGCTGTAGTCCAGGCTGTAGGGCGTGCTGCCGGTCTCGCCGAAGATCGGGCTGGTGAACCAGGATTGCCAGCCATCGGCATCGTAAACGCTGCCGATGCCGTAGCTCATCAGATTGTACTGATCGACCGCATTGGCGATGTCGGCCTGCCACTGTTCGACGCGATGGCCGCCTTCCTCGTTCATGCTGCGGCCATAGCCGGGGAAGGTGATCAGGACCGGATTGTTGGGCGCGCGATAGCGGGCGCGGCTGTTGGCCTCGGCCCGGATGTCGTTGATCAGGGCTTGCAGACGGCGCAGCGATTCCGTGCCGCTGACGCCTGCGCCGCCGTCCGACAGATTGTCTTCCCAGTCCAGGTCCAGACCGTCGTAATTGTGCTCGACCATATAGTCGACGATGTTGCGCACGAACCGGGGCCGGACGTTGTCGGCCGACGAGCGGATAAAGCCCTCGCCATCGCCCATGCCGCCGATCATCAGCAGGGTTTTCACGCCCGCAGTCCGGGCGCGGTTGATCAGATAGTCCTCCTCGGCGATGCCCGGATATCGGGACGCGTCGGGATTGTGGAAATTGCCGGCGGCCTCGATCACGTCGCCGGGCTCCTGCGGTACGTCGTCGATCGTGCCGGTGCCGGGCGCGACACGGCCGATCGCCAGGTGCGTCATTGCCGTCATGTCGATGGTGTGCGGCGGCTGACCGAAGGTGCCGTCGGTCATGTAGTAGCCCAGGTAATAGGCGGTGACCCATGGGGTGGCCGCAGTCTGGCGCGGGCGCACGGTCACCGTGGCGCGGGCTGTCCGGCTGGTGTCGGCCGCGGCCGTGGCCGTGACATGATAGGTCCCCTGCGCCGTCGGGGCCGTATAGAAACCGCCGTTCGAAATGGTCCCGCCGCCCTGTTCGTCGACGCGCCACGTGCAGGCGGTGTTGGTCGAACCCGTGACCGTGCAGGTGAAGGCGACGGTTCCTTCGGCCGGCGTCTCGATGGCGTCGGGGGTGATCGTGATCTGGATGTTCTGGGGCGGGGGCGGCGGATCTCCGCCACCGCCGCCATCACCGCCGCCGCCGCCGCAGGCGGAGAGCAGCAGCAGGGCCGACAGGGCCAGGCCGATAGGTCGAAGGTTCATTTTAGGTCTCGGATCTTGGAGGATGGGCGCGCCCGCAAGGCGTTCCCTTCCATGATCGCCTGAAATCCCGTCTCATCGGGCGCGCAGCGACGGGTTTGAGACGGAAATCCGGACGCCGGAACAAGTCGCTCCGGGTGGGGACGGCTTTTCATCGAACCGCAGATTCAGTGTCGCGGAAGCGCTTCCCAAACGTCGCAATACGGCGAAGCCACTGTCATGCTCGGCCTCTAGGCAAGCCACCGGGGCAGGCGAGGGGGCCCGCGGCGCACCGCCGCGCGCACTCCGCCGTCCGACATTCTGGTCAGACCCGGTGGAGCACAATGGCCGCTTTCAAAACGAAATCCCTGATGGCGGTCGCCGCCAGCGCCCTCTTCCTTGCCGGCTGCGGCGGGGACGGCACGTCCGAACTGCAGAACCCGGGCAATACGGGCGGAAACCCCGGCACGGGCAATCCGAACAATCCGGGCAACCCCGGTGATCCGGGCAATCCCGGCAACGGCGCCTGCCCGCAGCATCCGAACGTGACGACCGTCACCGTCGGGACCCAGAGCCACTGCCGCGTCTCGGGCGACATCGTGACGAACCTGACCCTGACCGCCGGGCCGATCTACCAGCTGAACGGCAACGTCAAGGTCGGCCGCGATGTCGGCTACGACGGCCAGAAGGCCGGCGGCGCCGTCGCCGTGCTGTCGATCGATCCCGGCGTGCGCATCTATGGCGGCACGCGCACCTCGCAGCTGTCGATCCAGCGCGGCTCGCGTATCAACGCCCAGGGCACGGCCGCCCAGCCGATCGTGCTGACCAGCGCCGACGCCATGGGCTTCGCCAGCCTGCTGGGCCTGGCCGGCGCGCGTGACCCGCTGGGCGCGGGCGTTCGCAACGATCCGCACTCGGGCGAGTGGGGCGGTCTGCAACTGCTGGGTCGCGGCGTGATCAACAACTGCCCGGCCGCGCCGGCCGTGTGCGAGGCCGAGGCCGAGGGCGGCTCCGGGACCTACGGCGGCAATGTGCCGAACGACAACTCGGGCACCCTGCGCTACGTCCGCGTCGAATACGCCGGCGTCCGCTTCAGCGAGACCAACGAGCTGAACTCGATCGCCTTCTGGGGCGCCGGTTCGGGCACCACGGTCGACTATATCCAGGCCCACAACGGCGGCGACGACACGGTCGAGTTCTTCGGCGGTTCGGTGAACGCCAAACACCTGGTCATGACCGGCGCCGACGACGACGCCTTCGACTGGACCTTCGGCTGGAACGGCAAGGTGCAGCACGTCGTCATCGTGCAGAACCCGCTGCAAGCCGCCGGCGACGCGGGCTACGAGGCCGACAACAACGAACTGGGCCACGACATCACGCCGCGTTCGGCGCCGACGATCTCGAACGTGACCCTGGTGGGCAACACCGCCGGTGGCGCCGGTCTGCGCCTGCGTCGTGGCACGGCGGGCAAGCTGTACAACCACGTCGTATCGGGGAATTTCTCGCGCGGCTTGCGGATCGACGACGCGGCCACCTTCGCCCAGGCTGACGCCAACGCCCTGACGCTGACGTCCTTCTACATCTCGGTCGCTAATCCGTTCCACAGCACCCAAGCCGAGGCGGTCTTCACCAAGGACGCCAACAGCCGCACGGGTGTCTCGACCCTGTCGCCGTTCACCGCGGGGGGCTGGGCCTACATCAACGGCGTCAACGAAACGGGCGTGACGGCGGTCAATCCGGCCACTATCGATCCCTTCTTCGATGCGGCCAACTACGTCGGCGCCGTCCGCGACGCCGGCAGCAACTGGACCGTGGGCTGGACCCGCTGGCTGAACGACTAAGCCCGTCCCTGCCTTGAACGACGGGCGGCCAGCGGTCGCCCGTCGTCTCACCTTTCCAATCTTCTTCTTCCGGCGCCGCACCGAAGGACCTCCGAGATGACGCCTACCCGCACGATCGGCCTCGCCGGCCTGCTCGCCAGCACCATCCTGACCGCCCCGGCCCTGGCCTGGGGCCAGGACGCCGTCCAGACCTCGATCCCGGCGTCGCCCGCCGATCAGGACGCCGTATCGACCATCGACGACATCGTGGTGCGCGGCCGCTTTGTGCCGGACGTCAAGCGCGAAACCTCCGAGGTCGCCAACATCCTGAGCGTCGAGGACATCCAGCGCGCAGGCGACTCCGAGATCGGCGAGGCGCTTGCGCGCGTGACCGGCCTGTCCATCGTCGGCGACGGCTATGTCTATGTGCGCGGCCTGGGCGATCGCTATTCCAGCGTCGTGCTGGACGGCTCGACCCTACCCAGCCCCGAACCGCTGAAGCGCGTCGTTCCGCTGGACCTGTTCCCGACCTCGCTGGTCTCGAATGCCCTGATCCAGAAGACCTATTCGGTCCAGTATCCGGGCGAGTTCAGCGGCGGCCTGATCGCCCTGTCGACGCGCGCCGTGCCGAACGAACGCTTCTTCCAGTTCGGCGCCTCGATCGCGGCCCATTCGGAAACGACGGGCAAGGACGGCCTGTACTGGGATGCGGGCGGCGGCCTGTCGAACATCGGCATCGCCGACAACAGCCTGCACCTGCCCAATTTCATCGGTATCGACCCTTCGCTGGAATCGTTCCAGGGCAACCCGGCCATGCTGCGCGCGGCGGGTCTGTCGCTGCGGAACATCTGGTCGATGGACGCGGACAGCAACCTGCCGGACTTCGGCTTCAACCTGTCGGGCGCCGAGATCGTGGACCTGTCGAACGGCGTCCGCTTGGGCGCCTTCCTGGCCGCCGACTATGACTATCAGGTCCGCAACCGCGAGGGCGTCCGCAACTCGTTCGAGGCGGGCGGCGCGCCCGCCGACCGGTTCAGCCCCGGCGCCTGCGCCGACTCCGGCCTGTCCAACGCCGTGGATTGCGGCTCGCGCCGGACCGAACAGGAATACGCCCTCAACGCCCTGGGCGCCTTCGGCATCCAGTTCAACGAGAACCACGAGATCAAGCTGACCACCCTGCTGCTGCGCAAGACCCGTCAGCAGGCCGAGATCGACCGCGGGACCGACATCGACACGCCGTTCGACGTCGTCAGCTTCCAGCGGTTGAACTGGATCGAGCAGCAGATGAACGCGAACCAGCTTTCGGGCCGGCACGTCTTCTTCATGCCGCTGGCGCTGGACCGGCTGCAGATCGACTGGCGCGGCGCCTATTCGACCGCCAGCCGCGACACGCCCTATCGCCGCGAGTACACCTATGGCCTGGAAGGCGACAATGTCTTCCGCCTGCTGCCGGGCAACGCCTCGAACCGCACCTTCTTCAGCGCGCTGGAGGACGAGAACGTCGAGGGCGGCCTGGACCTGACGCTGAGCGGCGCGGTCGCCGGGCGCGAGGTCACCCTGCGGGCCGGCGGCCTGTATCAGGACCGCCAGCGCGACTTCGCCAGCCGCCGCTACTATTTCTATCAGGCGCCGGGCGTGATCGTGTCGCCGGAACTGCGCAGCTATGTGCCCGAGATCATCTTCAGCCCCGACAACATCGGCGGCGGGGACGGCGGCTTCACACTGAACGACATCACCGATCCGTCGGACTTCTTCGACGCGACGATGGAGGTCATGGCCGGCTACGGCTCGGCCGAAGTCCAACTGATGTCCACTCTGCGGGTCACCGCCGGCGTCCGCTACGAAGACTCCTCGCAACAGGTGAACAGCTTCGTGCCCCGCGGTTTCGCCGGCGAGGGCGACCCGGTCCGCGCCATCCTGGATCAGGACTTCTGGCTGCCGGCCGCGACCGCGACCTGGGAGTTCGCCGACAACATGCAGCTGCGGGCCGGCTATTCGAAGACGATCAACCGCCCCGACCTGCGCGAGCTGTCGAACGCCCTGTTCCTGGACGACGACTCCGGCACGCTGGAGCGCGGCAATCCCAACCTGAAGATCGCCGAGATCGAGAATTGGGACCTGCGCTGGGAATGGTATTTCGGCGAGCGCCAGTCGGCCACCATCGGCCTGTTCCACAAGACCTTCCAGAACCCGATCGAGCGCACCTATCAGCCGATCGGCGAGGGCTTCGGCCGCTCGTTCCAGAACGCGCGCGAGGCGACCTTGTCGGGCGTCGAGGCCGAGATCGACTACACCCTGCCGATGGACCGGTGGGCCCCGACCGTGGGCTGGTTCGAGCAGAACCAACTGTTCGTCGTCGCCAACGTCACCTGGTCGGACTCCGAGGTCACCGCCGACGCCTACACCCGCCGCATGCAAGGGCAGTCGGAATGGCTGGCCAACCTGCAGTTCGGGTTCGAGAACGAGACGGCGCGTCGCCGGGCCAACCTGCTGGTCAACTATCAGGGCGAGCGGATCTCGGACGCCGGCATCATCACCGGCGCCACCCGCCTGCCGGACGTGATGGAGACGCCGCCGGTGCTGGTGGACCTGGTCGCCGCCCAGACCTTCACGGTCGCCGGTCGCGACTATGACGTCAGCTTCAAGGCCGAGAACCTGCTGGGCGAGGAATACCGCCGCTTCCAGACCTTCACCGACGGCAGCGAGGGCGTGGTCGAGGGGTACAAGCTGGGAACCACCGTCTCGCTGGGCCTGTCGACCCGGTTCTGACGGTTTCCGAAAAGATGCGCCGGCGCGGGCTTTGTCCTGCGTCGGTGCAAATGTCATCGCAACGTCGTCGCAACGTCATTGCTCTGTGCGGCTCCTGACACGAGGGGTGCGGTATTGAGCGTGCGTCGCCCCGTTTCCGGGTCGACCGGGGCGTCGAGTGTCGATGAAAAGCGTCGCAGACGGAATGAAATCTCTCCGCGAGGGGGCGGGGCGGCTGGCCTCTGAACGTCTGGCGTCCGGGCGCGGATGGCTGGCGCTTGAACTGGCGCTGGTTGCGGTTCTGGCGCTCCAGGGCGCGCGACTGGCCATGATTTTCGTCGCGGATTCGCCGCTCGCCACGCCTCTGTCGATCACCGCCGCGCCCGCCGATCCCGGCGTCTTCGCCCGGTTCGACGCCTTCTTCCGCACCGGCGGGCAGGGTTCGCTGGCCGAGGCCACGGGCGCGGAGGCCAGCCAGATGCGTCTGTACGGCGTGCGCGCCGGCGGCGCCGACGGCGGCTCGGCCATCATCGGCCTGTCCGATGGCAAACAGGTCTCGGTCGCCGTGGGCGAGACGGTTCTGCCGGGCCTGATCCTGAAAGCCGTCGCCGCCGACCATGTCGTGCTGGCCCGCGGCGCCTCGCTCAGCCGCCTGATCTTCACCGAAAAGCCTGAGGGCGTCCCCGCCCCGCCCCCGCCACCACCCGATCCCCAGGTCATGGGGCCGTCGACCGCGCCCGCAACACCGCCCGCGCCGCTCGCTTCCGGCCCGTGGCACAAGGCGGCGCCCCCGACCCCAACGGTCGACCCGGCGCAACTGATGGCCCAGGCGTCGCTGCGACCCCGCCTGCGCGGCGCCCGCATCGACGGCTTCACCGTCGGCGCCCGGGGCGAGGCGCCCCTGCTGCGCTCAACCGGTCTTCAGCCCGGCGACGTCGTGCTGTCCGTCAACGGCACGCCCCTGAACAGTCTCGAGCGGGTCAGCGACCTGCGCCAGGACCTCGCCAACACCGACACCGCCGAGATCCGCTTCGAGCGGAACGGACAGGTGCAGACCACCACCATAAGGACCGGCCGTTGATGCCTTCCGTTCGCCCGCTCGCCGTCGCCCTGGCGGCCCTTGTCGTCGTCCAGGGACCGCTGGCCGCCGCGCCTGTTCTGGCTCAGACGGCGGGCCAGACCCTGAACGTCCAGGGCGCCGACATCCGCGCCTTCATCCAGGACGTGGCCCGCACCACCGGCCGCACCTTCATCGTCGATCCGGCCGTGACCGGCACGGTGACCGTCAGCAGCCAGCGCCCGCTCAGCCAGAGCCAGCTGTTCGAGGTCTTCCTGTCGACCCTGCGCGCCAATGGCCTGGTGGTTACGCCCACCGCGTCCGGCGCCTATCGCATCAGTCCGGCCCAGGGCGCCGCCCAGGGCCCCGCCACCGTCGGCGCCGAGCGGTTCGCGACCGAGGTCTTCACCCTTCGCCACATCGACGCGACCTCGGCCGCCGAGACCATCCGTCCGCTGGTCGGGGCCCAGGGGCAGGTCCTGCCCAACGCCGTCGGCAACAGCGTGGTGGTGGCCGATTTCGCCGACAACCTGGGCCGCATCCGCGCCCTGATCGCGCGCATCGACGTGGACCGGGCGTCGTTCGAGGTCGTCACGCTTCGGCACTCCTCGGCGCGCGAGATCGCCCAGGTGATCGATCAGGTTCTGGCCCCGCCGGGCGGCCAGCCGGGGCAGGGGATGGTGTCGGTGACGCCGGTGCTCAGCTCCAACTCCGTCATCCTGCGCGGCGACCCGCAGGCGGTGGCGCGGGTGCGTGGCCTGATCGACGATCTGGACGGTCGGGCCCTGTCGTCCGACGATGTGAAGGTGGTGTTCCTGGAGCACGCCAACGCCGAGCAGCTTCTGCCGGTTCTGCAACAGCTGGTGGGCCAGCCCATCACTGCAGCCACGGCCAACGCCGCGCCCGCCGCCGGATCGGCTCCGGCCGCCGAGGCCGCGGCGCCGGCCGCCCCGGTTCCGGGGCAAAAGGCCAGCATCGCCCGTTTCGCGGGCGCCAACGCCCTGGTCATCTCGGCCTCGCCCGAGACCCAGCGCATGGCGGGCGAGGTGATCCGCCAGCTGGACGTCCGCCGCCAGCAGGTGCTGATCGAGGCCATCGTGGTCGAACTGTCCGACAATGCGGTCAAGGAGCTGGGCGTCCAGTGGCTGCTGGCCGGGGCCGACGGCAATCCGGTCGGCCTGACCAACTACAGCGACAGCGCCACGCCGCTGCTGCCCATCGTCGGCGGCGCGGCGGCGAACGATCTGGACGAGGATGACCCCCTGCGCGACACCCTGCGCCGCGCGGCGGTCAACAGCCTGCTGGGCGCCAACGGCTTCATCGGCGGCGGTGGCGGTCGCATCGGCGACGGCCTGTTCGGTTTCATCATCAACGCGGCCAAGACGGACCAGGGCTCGAACCTGCTGCAGACCCCGTCGCTGATGACGCTGGACAACGAAGAGGCCACCATTCTGGTCGGTCAGGAAGTGCCGATCACGACCGGCGAGACGCTGCTGGACGGCAACTCCAACCCCTTCCGCACGACCCAGCGGCAGGACATCGGCGTCAAGCTGAAGATCAAGCCCCAGATCAACGCCGGCGGCTCCATCACCCTGGCCCTGCGTCAGGAGGTCTCGAGCATCAACGGCGTCCTGACCGCCAACGCCTCGGACCTGGTGCTGAACAAGCGCGAACTGGAGACGACGCTGATCCTGGACGACGGCGACATCGCCGTGGCCGGCGGCCTGCTGGATCAGAACGAGCGTCTGGCCGTCGACAAGGTGCCGGGCCTGGGCGACATCCCCGGCGTCGGCGCCCTGTTCCGCTCGACCAGCCGTCAGCGCGGCCGCACCAATCTGATGGTGTTCATCCGCCCCACCATCGTGCGCACGGCGGGCGACGCCCAGCGGGTCAGCGCCGACCGCTGGGGCTATATGCGCGGCGAGCAACTGCGCGTACGCCCGGACGAGGAGCCCAGCCTGGACGCCATGCTGCGCGATTACATGCGCACCCAGCCGCCCGCCGCGCCGTCGGCTCTCGACGCGCCTCCATCGGGGCCGATCGCTGCGGCCGCTCCGGTCGCGGGCGCCCCGCTGGCCCCGAAGACCGGCCAGCCCTGACCGCATGATCACCCTGGTCAATCCCTCGCTGCCCTATGCCTTCGCCCGCGCGCGCGGGGTGGTGCTGCTCGACCTGACCCAGGACGATCTGGCCGTGGTCGGCCTGCGTGACGGCGCGGACCCTCTGGCGCTGGTCGAGGCGCGCCGCGCGCTGGGCCGTCCGCTGACGATCCAGCGCCTGACCCGGGCCGAGTTCGATCGCCGCCTGTCCGACATCTATGGCGGCGACGGTCTGGCCGCGTCCGACGATCTGGACATGCCGTCCGGCCTGGACAGCCTGATCGACGACATGCCCGCGGCCGCCGACCTGCTGGACACCACCGACGATGCGCCGATCATCCGCCTGATCAACGGCGTCATCGCCGAGGCGGTGCGCAACGGCGCATCGGACATCCATATCGAGCCCTATGAACAGGCGCTGGTGGTGCGGATGCGCATCGACGGCGTCCTGCGCGAGGTGCTGAACCTGAACGCCCGCATCACCCCCCTGCTGGTGTCGCGGGTCAAGGTCATGGCGCGCCTCGACATCGCCGAGAAGCGCGTGCCCCAGGACGGTCGCATCCCCCTGACGCTGGGCGGCAAGACGCTGGACGTGCGCGTCTCGACCCTGCCGTCGCGGGCGGGCGAGCGGGTGGTGCTGCGCATTCTGGACAAGGATCAGGCCGGCCTGTCGCTCGAGGCGCTGGGCATGACGCCCGCCGCCCTGGTCGATTTCCGCGCGGCGCTGGCCGAACCCAACGGCGTCATCCTGGTCACCGGCCCCACCGGTTCGGGCAAGACCACCAGCCTGTACGCCGGGCTGGCCCTGCTGAACGACGCCACCCGCAACATCCTGACGGTCGAGGACCCGGTCGAATACGCCATCGACGGCGTCGGCCAGACCCAGGTCAACACCAAGGTCGGCATGACCTTCGCCGCCGGCCTGCGCGCCATCCTGCGCCAGGATCCGGACGTGGTCATGGTCGGAGAGATCCGCGATGTCGAGACGGCGGCCATCGCCGTCCAGGCTTCGCTGACCGGCCATCTGGTGCTGTCGACCGTTCACACCAACGACGCCACCGGCGCGGTGGTGCGCCTGCGCGACATGGGGGTCGAGCCCTTCCTGCTGGCCTCGACCCTGCGGCTGATCGTGGCCCAGCGACTGGTGCGGCGCCTGTGTTCCGAATGCCGAACGGCCGAACCCGCCGACGCCGCCACCGCCCGTCTGGCGGGCCTGAGCGAAGGCGAGACGGTGTGGCGGCCCCACGGCTGCGCCCACTGCAACCAGTCGGGCTATGTCGGTCGCATGGGCGTCTATGAGGTCGTTCGCGTCGATGACCGAATCCGCCGCCTGATCGCCGCCGACGCGACCGAGAGCGAACTGGCCGAAATCGCCTTCGCCGAACGCCCGACCCTGTTCCAGTCCGCCCGCGATCTGGTCCGTCAGGGTTTGACCTCGGTCGAGGAGGCGGTTCGTGTGACCCGCCAGGAAACATCCGAGCGCGCGCTTGATCCGGCAGAGGCCGTCGCCTGATGGCCGTGTTCGACTATGTCGCCGCCGACGCGAAGGGCCGCACCATGTCCGGCGCCGTCACGGCGAACGACGAGGCCGCCGCCCGCGCCCAGCTGGAGCGCCGCCGCCTGCTGCCCTTGCAGGTCGCGCCCTCGCGCGGTGGCGCCGCCCCGTCGGCCGAGGCGACCGGCCGGGCGAAGCTGGGCGGCAAGCAGCTGACCCTGATCACCCGCCAACTGGCGACCCTGGTCGCCGTCACCCCGCTGGAAGAGGCGCTGCGCACCATCGCCCTTCAGGCCGAGCGGCCGAACGTCAAACGCGTGCTGAACGGCGTCCACGCCGGGGTGCTGGAAGGCTATCGCCTGTCCGAGGCCATGCGCCGTCAGAGCGCGGCCTTCCCGCCGCTGTACCGCGCCATGGTCGCGGCGGGCGAAGGCTCGGGCGCCCTGTCGCCCATCCTGTCGCGCCTCGCCGATCTGCTGGAGCGCGAGCAGCAGGTGAAGGGCAAGGTGCTGACCGCCCTCATCTATCCCATCGTCCTGTCCGTCGTGGCGCTGGGCGTCATCGCCGCCCTGATGGTGCTGGTGGTGCCCAAGGTGGTGGATCAGTTCGAGAGCATGAATCAGAGCCTGCCGCTGCTGACCCGCGCGGTCATCGGCCTGTCGGACCTGATGGTCGGCTGGGGCTGGCTGGTGGTGTTGCTGATCGTGCTGGGCGTATTCGGCGGGGCGGCGGCGCTGCGTAATCCGGACCTGCGCCTGCGCTTCGACGGCTGGCTGCTGAAGGCGCCGGTGACGGGCCGCCTGACCCGCGACCTGCACGCGGCGCGCATGGCGCGAACCCTGTCCACCATGATCGCGTCGGGCGTGCCGGTGCTGGAGGGGCTGACCATCACCGCCCGCACCGTGCCCAACCGCCGCCTGCGCCAGGCGACCGAGGCCATGGCCGAGGCGGTGCGCGAGGGCGGGGCCCTGTCCGCCGCCATGCGCCGCGCCGACGTCTTCCCGCCGATCCTGGTCCACATGACCGCCTCGGGCGAGGGTTCGGGCAAGCTGGAGCCGATGATGGAGCGCGCCGCCGAATATCTGGAACGCGAGTTCGAGACCTTCACCGCCGTGATGCTCAGCCTGCTGGAACCGGCGATCATCGTCGTCATGGGCGGCGTCGTGGCGATGATCGTCCTGTCGATCCTGCTGCCCATCCTTCAGATCAACACCCTGGCCATGGGTTGAAATAGAGAGCCGCCATGACCCCGACGACGACGCCCCAAAATGTCGCGCAACGCGCTCAAGCAGCAAGCGGCCGCGCCGCGATCGATAGCGCCCAAAAACCCGCTCAAGCAGCGACGCGCCGCGCGCGTCGCGGTAGCGGATCCCGACAAGGGTTTACCCTTGTCGAATTAATGGTCGTGGTGGTCATCATCGGCCTGCTGGCGACGGTGGTGGCGATCAACGTCCTGCCCAGCCAGGATCGCGCCATGATCGGCAAGGCCAAGGCCGACATCGCCGTGCTGGAGCAGGCGGTCGAGACCTATCGTCTGGACAACCTGACCTTCCCCGACGGCCAGGCCGGGCTGAACGCCCTGGTCGCCGCGCCCGCCGGTCTGGCCAATCCGGACCGCTATCGCCAGGGCGGCTACATCCGCCGCCTGCCGCAGGATCCGTGGGGCAATCCCTATCAGTATCGCCAGCCCAGCGCCCATGGCGGCCAGTTCGACATCTGGTCCTTCGGCGCCGACGGCCGCGAGGGGGGCGAGGGCAATGACGCCGACATCGGCAACTGGCAGGGCTGATCGGCCCCGGCGCAGGGGCGGCTTCACCCTGGTGGAGCTGATGCTGGTGGTGGCCATCATCGGCCTGGCCGCCGCCGCCGTGGTGCTGACCGCCCCGCCGCCCGGCCAGCCGGTCGGGGTCGAGGCCGAACGCTTCGCCGCCCGCCTGATCCGCGCGCGCGAAGAGGCGCTGCTGACCAATCGCCCCGTCGCGGTCGAGGTCGACGCCGACGGCTACCGCTTCGCCGCCTTCGACGGCGCGGCGTGGAAACCGCTGTCCGAGGGCCCCTTCCGGTCCAGTGAGTGGGACGCCGACACGACGGTGCAGGCGCCCGCCCGCATCGTCTTCGATGTCATCGGATCGGCCGACCCGGTCAGCGTCGGCATCGCCCGCCCGCGCGGCGCCGCGCGCGTCACAGTGGACGCGGCGGGCGAGGTGCGCCTGTCATGAGCCGCCGCGTGGACCGATCCGGGTTCAGCCTGCTGGAGCTGTTGGTGGCCCTGGCCGTCTTCAGCCTGGCCGCCGTCGCCCTGTTGAATCTGCAGGGCGAAAGCACGCGCAGTCAGGTCCGGGTCGAGACGCGCACCCTGGCCGGCGTCGTGGCCCAGAATCTGGCGGTCGAGGCCGTCACCGCCCCCCAGCCCCCTTCGGATGGCGAGGGCCGCACCGCGCTGGCCGGTCGCGACTGGCGCTGGTCGCGCAGCGTCGTCGCCACCGACGATCCCGAGATCCTGCGTATCGATATTCGCGTCACGGACGGCGCCGACCCCGCCGCCCTGCTGACCGTGTTCCGGAGCGCGGCGCCATGAAGGGGCGCGCCGGTTTCACCCTGGTCGAGGTCCTGATCTCGCTGCTGATCTTCGCCCTGATCGCGGGCGCGGGCGCGGCGCTGCTGGCCGTGGCCAGCGACAATCGGCTGGCGGTGCGGGCGGCGTCGGACCGCACCGCCGACCTGCAACGGCTGCGCGCCCTGCTGGCCGCCGACCTGTCCCAGGCGTCGGGCCGCCGCACGCGGGACGAGCGCGGCGTGCGCGTCTTCACCGCCCTGGCCACGGGGCAGGAGGCGGACGGCGCCCTGCTGCGCCTGACCCGGGCGGGCTGGAGCAACCCCGGCGACACGCCCCGCGCCGCGATGCAGACGGTCGAATACCGCCTCGTCGAGAACCGGCTTGAGCGCCGCTTCCGCGCCCGTCTGGACGGCGCCCGCTGGGAGGCGCCGCAGGTCCTGTATCGCGGCGTCTCGGCCGCCCGCGTCGCCTTCATCGACGAGGGGCAGGAGCGGCCCGACTGGGTTGGCGGCTCGGACGACCCGCTGCCCGACGCCGTGCGTCTGGACCTGACGCTGGACGGTTATGGCCCCATGACCCAACTGTTCCTGGTTGGGAGCGGCCGATGAGCGCGCGCGCCAACCGCCGGGGCGTCGCCCTGCTGACCGTGCTGCTGCTGGTGGCGGTGGTGGCGGTGATCGCCGTGGCCATTCTGGACGACGTGCGCTTCTCGATCCGCCGCACGATTAATGTTGAGAGCGGCGCCCAGGCCCGCTGGTATGCGCTGGGGGCCGAGGCCCTGGCTCGCCACCAGATCGCCCGCCTGAACGACGCCGACGCCGTGCGCACGCCGGTCGATCCTCAGTGGAACGGCCGCGTCTTCGCCTTCCCGATCGAGGGCGGCTCGATCCAGGCCGCGATCCGCGACGGCCAGACCTGTTTCAACCTGAACAGCGTGGTCGAGGGGCACGGCGACGTGTTCCAGCGCCGCCCCCTGGGGGTCGAGCAGTTCGTCATCCTGGCTCGCGCCGTCGGCGTGCCGGACGGGCAGGGTCGCCAGATCGCCGAGGCGCTGGCCGACTGGATCGACGCGGACGGCACGCCCGGCCCGGGCGGCGGCGAGGACAGCCTGTACGCCGCCCGGAACCCCGCCTACCGCACCGCCGGAACCTTGCTGGCCGAGGTCAGCGAACTGCGCGCCGTGCGCGGGGTGGACGCCGCCGCCTATACGCGCCTGCGTCCCTATGTCTGCGCCCTGCCGATCGCCGACCTGTCGCCGGTCAACGTCAACAGCCTGACGCCCGATCTGGCGCCGCTGCTGGTCATGCTGACCGAGGGGCGGCTCAGCCTGCCCGCCGCCCGGCGCGCGATTGAGGCGACGCCCGCGGACGGCTGGAACGACATCAACGCCTTCTGGGCCCAGCCGGCCCTGCGCACCCTGGATCGCCTGCCCGAGACCTCGGACCAGGTCACGGTCCGCACCCTCTATTTCACCTTCCGCGCCGACGTCGAATTCGGCGGCGCGCGGATCGTTCGCACCGCGCTGCTGGAGCAACGCTCCGACGGCCGGCTGCGCACGGTCGCCCAACGCTGGACACCCGACGAATGAGCCGAACCCGTATCCTGCTGCTGGCCGAGGCGGGCCAGCCCTCGCCCTGGCTGATCGTCGGCGACGACGGCCATGTGCTGCAACGCGGCCAACTGGCGCCCGGCGAACGGCTGGAGGGCGAGCCCGTCCGCACCGTCCTGATCGTGCCCGGAACGGATGTCCTGATCCGCTGGCTGAACCTGCCGCGCAAGGGCGAGGCGCAGCTCACCACGGCCGCCGCCTGGGCGTTGCGCGATGATCTGGCCGTCGATCCCGACCGCGTCGCCGTCGCCCTGGGCGCGCCTGCGGCCCAGGGGCAGGGCCGGCTGGTGGCCGTCGCCGCCCGCCCGCTGATCGCCGCCTGGACCGCCTGGGCCGAGGACGTCGGCGGCGCGCCCGCCGTCATCCTGCCCGACAGCCTGACCCCGCCCGAACCGGCGGACGACACGGCGCTGGCCGCCATCGGCTTCGGCGCCCGCACCGCCCTGCGCGGCCGGGCCCTGGCCGTCAGCGCCGAGGCCGAACTGGTCGAGCTTCTGGCCGAGGGGCGCAGGGTCGAGCCCCTGACCGAGGCCGAGGCGGTCGAGCGGGCGGTGATCGCCGCCGCCCTGAACCCGGCGGTCAATCTGGCTGGTCGCCGCCGGGCCGCCCCCGCCGCGCCCGGTCGCTGGCGGCGCTCGGCGGTGCTGGCCGCGCTGGCCGTGCTGTCGCCGTTGGTCGTCATCCTGGCCCAGGCGGGGCATGACGAGATGCAGGCCCGTCGTCTGGACGCGGCCGCCCGCGCGGCTGTCCGTCAGGCCCTGCCGGACGCGCCGCCTACCAACGATCCCGCCGCCGAGGTCGCCCGCCGACTGGCCCAGGCGCCGCCTTCCGGCGGTTCAGCCAGCACGGCCGCGCGGCTGTTCGCGGCGCTGGAGCGGGTTGATGGCGCCGAGCTGGACAGCCTGGTTCTGGACCCTGGCGGCCTGCGCATCACCGTCACCTACGCCAACGCCTCGGATCTGGAGGCGCTGAAACAGGCGGCGGCCGGGCAGGGGTTGTCCCTGCGCGACCAGAGCACGGTCGAGGACGGCGGCCGCATCGTCAGCGACATGATTGTGGGAGCGGCGACATGAGCGCGATCTTCGGACCCCTGATCGAGACCTGGCGTGGCCGCACGGCGCGCGAGCGGCGGATGCTGGCCGGGCTGGGCCTGGTGCTGGCTCTGTTCGCCGCCTGGTACGGCGTGGTCGCACCTGCCCTGTCGTGGCGCGCGGACGCCGCCGAGCGGCTGGGTGCGACCCGAACCCGCATGGCGGTCGTTCACGACGGCCTGCCCCGGCTGAAGGGCGCGGCGCCCGGCGCGGCCCTGCCGCTAGGCGATGTCGAGGCCATCGTGCGCCAGACGGCGCAGGAGGCGGGCGTGGTCGTCGCGACTCAGGTTGAGGGCGACGCTCTGGGCTTCTCGATCGAAAGCGCGACCTCTGCCGGTCTGTTCGGCTGGCTGCAGACACTGGAGAGCCAGCATGGCGTCACCGCAACCGCCCTGAACATCGCCGAAAACGCCGACGCCACACTTCAGGTCCAGGGCGAGTTCCGGGCCGCCCGGCCATCATGACGACGCTAAAAATCTCGTTGTGAATCAGGAGGGGTAGCTGTTCCGATGCTGATCGGCATGACGGCTCTCGGCCGCGTGCTATGATCCCGGCTGGTTGAGCGTCTGGAGCCAGGGCAGCGGATCGAACCGGCGCGCTGAATTGCACTCTTGCACTGCACTGCACTCTTTTTTTGCGGCGTGCAGTGCAATCGGCTCACAGACCCAGCGGCCCATACAGCCGCGTCAGCCAGATTCCGGCCGCCAGGAACACCCCGAACGCCAGCCGGTCCTGAAGGCCCACAGGCCGCCGCAGGACCAGTCGCGCCACGACCAGACTAAGCCCCGCCGCCGACGCCCACAGCAGCACGCTGGGCAGCCCGATCCACCCGACCCACGCCCCGCCGGCCGCCAACAGGAACGGGTCGCCCCCGCCCAGCCCCTCGCGCCCGCGCACCCGCCGATACAGCCACGCCAGCAGCCACAACCCGCCAAAGCCGACCACCGCGCCCGCCAGGGCGTCGATCAGGGCCCCGCTCCAGTCGGCCCGGCCCAGCCACAGCGCCGCCGCAACCCCGGTCACGAACAGCGGCGCCGTCAGGGCGTCGGGCAGCCATTGATGCTCGCCGTCCACCACGGCGATCAGCAGCAACTGCCACCCCAGAACGGCCAGGATGACCCCCTCGACCGGCGTGGCCGCGCTCAATGCGGCCCAGGCGCCGATCCCCGCCGCTGCGGCTTCCATCGCCGGATAGCGAACCGATATGGGCGCGCCGCAGTCCCGGCATCGCCCCCGCTGGCTCAGCCAGCCCAGCAGCGGGATCAGCCGCCACGGCGACAGAGTCCGGCCGCATCCCCGGCACCGCGACCGGCCCAGCACGATCGGTTCGTCCAGCGGCAGCCGCACGGACACCAGCGCCAGGAAACTGCCCACCAGCAGTCCGGCCCCGGCCAGCAGCAGCGTCATCGTCAGATTGACCGTCATCCGTCCCTCGACCCGATCCCCTTCGCAGTAGGGCGCCGGGCTTCGCTCTGCCAGTCCGTCGCTCCGTCGCGCCCTGACGTTATTGGTCGAATGTCGGTCGCAGACCGGTGGCTGGTCGTGCGTTTAGCGGTCATGACGACGATCCATGGCGCGTCGCCCTCCAACGGCGCGCCGGGGGATTCCGACTGCAGCGACGCGGGGCGCCATCTACGCCCCGCGTCGTCGCTCGATGGCGTCCCGCAATCCTCGGGCCTCCAACCATCGGACGACATCTATGAAAACCCGTTTCCTGATCACTCTCGCCTCGGTCCTGGCCCTGTCGGCCTGTGGCGACAAGGCCGCCGCACCCGGCGTCGAGAAGGCCGAAGCCGGTGAAGCCGCCGCGACCTCCAGCAACCTGTCCTTCGACCCCAACGGCATGCCGATCTTCAAGGCGGGTCTGTGGGAATCGACCCATCTGGAAGGCGACGAAAAGGGCGAATCCAACCGCATGTGCGTCGGCCCCGAGCTTGACGCCGAAACCCGCGAACAGCTGTTCGGCGAAAAGCCGGGCTGCACCAAGACCGTCGACCGCGCGCGCGGCGGCCTGAAAATCTCGGCCGTCTGCGCCCAGTCGGGCGTCAGCACCAAGATGAACGTCACCATGGTCGGCAGCCAGACCGAGCAGCTCATGACCATGGAAATGGCGATCGACAACACCGCCGACGCCGAGCCCGCCTCGGTCCACAAGATGGTCATGAAGTCGCGCTGGGTCGGTCCGTGCCCCGCCGGCATGCGGCCCGGCGATCTGGTTCAGGACGGCGAATAGGCCGTCTCAAGGAATGTCGCGCGGGGACATCCCCCGTTGTCGCGCGACAGGCCTCGCCCCTTCGCGAGGCCGAACGCCGCCGGGTCCCCCCGGCGGCGTTCTCAATTCCGGTCATCCCGCGCCAGGCTTTGTCGCCCAGTGGTCGCGCTCGGGTTTGCAACGGCCCCGTTCGGTGACGTGCTGTCGGCTCATCTCGCGGGCGACCGCTCTCCGGAAACTCCCATGAAGACGCATTACCTGATCACCCTGGCCACCGTTCTGGCCCTGTCGGCGGGCCTTTCGGCGCACGACAAGAGCGCGGCCCAACCGCCTGCCCAGAGCCCCCGCGCCAGCAACCTGACCTTTGACGCTCAGGGCGTCCCGGTCTTCAGGCCCGGCCTGTGGGAAGTTGTGGACGAGGATGGCGACGGCCAGAAGGTCTGCCTGGGCGCCGGCCTGACCGACGAGTTGCGCGAGCAGCTCTTCACCAGGCGCGAGGAATGCACCCACAATGTCGACCGATCCGGCGGCGCCCTGAGGGTGTCGGGAATGTGCGCCAGGGACGGCATGCAGATCAGCGCCGATGCGACCATCGTCGGCGACCAGACCCAGCACGTCATCACCCTGCAGGTCGGCTTCGCCCGGCCCGGGCAGGCGCCGACCGGCCACACGATGACCATGCGGTCGCGCTGGCTCAGCGCCTGCCCCGCGGGCATGCAACAGGGCGACATCCTTCAGGAAGACGACGACGGATAGACCGCCCGCCGGGTCGCCCCGGCGGCGGTTTCAGCGTCAGGCGTAGCCCTGGATCGGCCGGACATCCAGTTCGCCGGCCTTGATGGCTGCGATGCCCTGCGCCGCCGCCAACGCCCCGGCGGCGGTGGTGTAATAGGGGATCTTCATCATCAGCGCCGAGCGGCGGATCGAGAAGCTGTCGGCCAGCGCCTGCTTGCCTTCGGTGGTGTTGAAGACCAGCTGGACCTCGCCGTTCTTCATGGCGTCCACGACGTTCGGGCGGCCTTCCAGCACCTTCTTGACGAAGCCGACCTCGACGCCCTGGTCCTTCAGATAGGCGTGGGTGCCGCCGGTGGCGATGACCGCGAAGCCTTGCGCCAGCAGGGCCTTCACGGCCTCCAGGATGAAGGGCTTGTCGGCGTCCTTGACCGAGACGAAGGCGGTCCCTTCGGTCGGCAGGACGGTGCCGCCGCCGATCTGTGACTTGGCGAAGGCGCGGGCGAAGGCGGGGGCCATGTCGGCCTCGCCGTCCCGCTTCCAGTCCAGGCCCATGACCTCGCCGGTCGACCGCATTTCCGGCCCCAGCACGGTGTCCACGCCGGCGAACCGCGCGAACGGGAAGACCGCCTCCTTGACCGCGATATGGTCATACGGCCTGTCGGTCAGGCCGAACGATTTCAGCGGCACGCCCGCCATGACCTTGGCGGCGATGGCGGCGATGGGCTGGCCGATGGTCTTGGCCACGAAGGGCGCCGTGCGGCTGGCGCGCGGGTTCACTTCCAGGACAAAGATGCGCGGCTCGGCGCTGTGCGGCTCCTCGATGGCGAACTGCACGTTCATCAGGCCGCGCACCTTCAGGGCGCGGGCCATGGCCTCGGTCTGGCGCTTCAGCTCGTTCACGATCTCCGGTCGCAGCGAGAAGGGCGGCATGGAGCAGGCGCTGTCGCCCGAGTGGACGCCGGCTTCTTCGATATGCTCCAGCACGCCGGCGACGAAGACGGTCTCGTCGTCGCACAGGGCGTCGACGTCGACCTCGGTGGCGCGGTTCAGATAGTGGTCGATCAGCACGGGATCGTCGCCCGACACGCGCATAGCCTCGTGCACATAGCGGTCCAGCTGCTCGCGGTCGTGGACGATCATCATGCCCCGGCCACCCAGCACGTAGGAGGGGCGCAGCACGACGGGATAACCGACCTCTTCAGCCTTCTGCGCGGCCTCTTCGGCGCTGCGGGCCAGGCCGTTCGGCGGTTGCATCAGGCCGATGTCGTTCAACATCCGCTGGAAGCGTTCGCGGTCCTCGGCCAGGTCGATGGAATCGACGCTGGTGCCCAGGATCGGCACGCCGTCCTCTTGCAGCGCATGCGCCAGCTTCAGCGGGGTCTGGCCCCCGAACTGCACGACCACGCCGATCAGATCGCCCTTCGCGCGCTCGACGTCGATCAGCTCCAGCACGTCCTCGCCGGTCAGGGGCTCGAAATACAGACGGTCCGAGGTGTCGTAGTCAGTCGAGACCGTCTCGGGGTTGCAGTTGACCATGATCGACTCGACGCCGATGTCGGCAAAGGCGAACGCCGCGTGGCAGCAGCAGTAGTCGAACTCGATCCCCTGGCCGATCCGGTTGGGACCGCCGCCCAGGATGATGGCCTTCTTCCTGTCCGACGGCTCGGCCTCGCACTCGGGGACCTGGCCCAGGGCGCCGGTCTCGTAGGTCGAATACATATAGGCGGTGGCTGATGCGAACTCGGCCGCGCAGGTGTCAATGCGCTTGAACACCGGGCGGACGTCCAGACCGCGGCGGGCTTTGCGGACCTCGGCCTCTGTGGTTCCGGTCAACTGGGCTAGGCGGGCGTCGGAGAAACCCTTGGATTTCAGCTTGCGGAAGTCGGTCGCCTGCGTCGGCAGGCCCTGCACGCGGACGTGGCCCTCGGTGCGGACGATGTCCGCGATCTGGCGCAGGAACCACGGTTCATACGAGCAGGCGGCATGGACCTCCTCGACCGACAGACCGTGACGGAAGGCCTGGGCGATGACGCGGATGCGGTCGGGCGTCGGCTGGCCCAGCGCCCTGACGACGGCGGCGCGGATGGAGGATTCGTCCTCCATCTCGGTCACGCCCTCGATCTCGATGTCGTCGAAACCGGACAGACCGGTTTCCAGCCCGCGCAGGGCCTTCTGCATCGATTCCTGGAAGGTGCGGCCGATGGCCATGACCTCGCCGACCGACTTCATGGCCGTGGTCAGGTGCGGCTCGGAGCCCGGGTATTTCTCGAAGGCGAAACGAGGGATCTTGGTAACGACATAGTCGATCGACGGCTCGAAGCTGGCCGGGGTGACCTGGGTGATGTCGTTCTGAAGCTCGTCCAGCGTATAGCCGACGGCCAGGCGTGCGGCGACCTTGGCGATGGGGAAGCCGGTGGCCTTTGACGCCAGCGCCGAGGACCGCGACACGCGCGGGTTCATCTCGATCACGACCATGCGGCCGTCGGCAGGATTGATGGCCCACTGGACGTTCGAGCCGCCTGTCTCGACTCCGATCTCGCGCAGGACGTTGATCGAGCCCGTCCGCATCAGCTGGTATTCCTTGTCGGTCAGCGTCAGGGCAGGGGCGACGGTGATGCTGTCGCCCGTGTGGACGCCCATCGGGTCGATGTTCTCGATCGAGCAGATGATGATGCAGTTGTCCGCCGTGTCGCGGACGACCTCCATCTCGTATTCCTTCCAGCCCAGCACCGATTCCTCGATCAGCACCTCGGTGGTCGGCGACAGGTCCAGGCCGCGCTCCACGATCTCGTGGAACTCCTCGACGTTATAGGCGATGCCGCCGCCGGTGCCGGCCAGGGTGAAGGACGGGCGGACAATGGCGGGCAGGCCGACGAAGGCCAAGGCCTCGTCCGCTTCCTCGATCTTGTGGATGGCACGGCTGCGGGGTGACTCCAGCCCCAGCTTGTCCATGGCGTCGCGGAATTTCTGCCGATCCTCGGCCTTGTCGATGACCTCGGCCTTGGCGCCGATCATCTCGACCCCGTATTTCGCCAGTGCCCCGGACTGCTCCAGCGCCAGCGCCGTGTTCAGCGCGGTCTGGCCGCCCATGGTCGGCAACAGGGCGTCAGGCCGCTCCTTGGCGATGATCTTCTCGACGAAGGCGGGTGTGATCGGCTCAATATAGGTGGCGTCGGCCACCTCCGGGTCCGTCATGATGGTGGCGGGGTTCGAGTTGACCAGGATGACCCGATAGCCCTCGGCCTTCAGCGCCTTGCACGCCTGCACGCCCGAATAGTCGAACTCGCACGCCTGGCCAATGACGATGGGGCCAGCGCCGATGATCAGGATGGACTGGATGTCTGTACGCTTGGGCATCGGGCTACTCAGTTCGTCACGACCGCGCACTCCCAGCCGTCATAGTCCAGCTGAAAGGCCGCGGCCCAGGATTGCATCATGGCCGATACCGGGGCGAAGGACGCCTCGTCGACCGCTATTGTCGCCTCCAGAACGGTCATGTCGTCCTGGCCGCGCGTCAGGAACCCGGCGCGCCGGGCCACCTCGTTCAGGTCGCCGTGCTCGCCGTCGCCATAGAAGTAGAACAGCGTATGGCGCGGCGTGACGCCGCTGTCGCCGCGCTCTGCAAGCGCGGCGCGCACCATGGCGTCCTTCTCCTCGTGGCTGGTCAGGGCGGCGGTCTCCACGCGCGCGAAAAGCCGGACGCAGGCGTCGCCCACGGCCGATCCGTTCGGGTTGTCGGTTAAGCGGCCCGTTTAGAGAGGGAAGCCCCTTTCGGCAAGGATTCCGTGAGGCCTCGTGTATTCGACTTGCGGTGTCAAAGTTTCGCTTCAATTGGGGTAATTGTGGCGAGTAATCGACATATCAGTGTCAGATATCATAGTCATATATGACTATAACAACGGTATGCGATTGAGTCGAGTATAGCGTAGCTTATGAAAAGGATCGCGTGACAATGATCGTTAAACGGCAAAGCCTGATGAATACCACCGTTCTGTCCGGTTTGATCGGCGTGGCGGGGCTGACTTTCGCGGGCTCTGCTTGGGCGCAGGAGACGCCACAGGCGCAGCCGACCGAAATCGAGGAGGTTGTGGTCACCGGTTCGCGCATTCCGCGCCCGAATCTGGAGCAACCGACCCCTGTCGCGACCGTGTCCCGTGAAGCGATCGAAACGGCGGGGACCCAGAATCTGGGCGACATCATCGCCGAACTGCCGGCGCTGAGCGCCAACGACACGGTGCGGGGCAACTCCGACAGCTTCGGCGATTCCGGCGGACTGAATTTCGCCAACCTGCGCTCCCTGGGCGCTGCGCGGACCCTGACGCTGGTGGACGGCAAGCGTCACGTCGGTGGTGACGCCGGCAACGCTGCGGTCGACCTGAACGCGATTCCGGCCGCCCTGGTCGATCGGGTCGAGGTGATCACCGGCGGCGCATCGGCCGTCTATGGCTCGGACGCCGTCACGGGCGTGGTCAACATCATCCTCAAGGATGATTTCGAAGGGGGCGAGATCACGGCCCAGGGGTCGGGCGCCGAGTCGGGCGACGGCCGCGAATGGGCGATCAACGGCCTGTATGGCCGGAACTTCAACTCGGGCCGCGGGAACGTCACCGCGACCCTGTTCTACGACCATTCCGATCAGGTCCTGGCCAGCGATATCGGCGCGCTCAAGAACTGGGGCACGATCGTCAATCCGGCGGACACCGGTCCGGCGGACGGCATTCCGAACCGCATCACCGTGCCCAATGTCCTGACCGATTATCTGGACGAGAACGGGGTGATCCTGGACTGGAACACCTTGGACATTATCTCGGCGTTGACCAACGACGGTCGTCCGACGCCGCAGGCCCAGCGGCTGGGCGACAACAGCTTCGCCTTCGGCCAATTCGATGCGTGCGAAACCTGCACCGCGCTGGACGACTATATCGTGCTGGTTCCCAAGACGGATCGTTACGGCACGAACATCCGCCTGCGTTACGACCTGACGTCCAGTATCACCGCCTATCTGGACGCCAAATACGTGCGGTCCGAGATCGAGGATTTCGTCCAGCCGTCCTTTACCTTCGGCGACTATTTCATCGAACCGGACAACGCCTTCATCACGCCCGAGATCGCGGCCGTGGTCGCGGGTCGCGACTTCACCTTCGGCCGGTTCAACGAGGATGTGGGCGTTCGCCGCAACGACATCACGCGGGAAACCTACCGGGCCGTGGCCGGCCTGCGCGGCGACCTGGAGACCGGCTTCGCCGATTTCAAATGGGACCTGTCCTACAACTACGGCGAGACCCGGAACGAGATCCGCGGCAGCGGCTCCCTGATCCCCGGCAACTATGCCGCCGCCATCGATTCCGTGGTGGCCCCGGACGGCACGATCCAGTGCCGGGTCAACGTCCCCTCGGCCCAGTACGACGGCTACGAGGCGCCCGAGGGCCTGACCAGCGACACCTGCGTGCCGTTCAATCCGTTCGGTCGCCAGAACACGGCCTCGGCCATCGACTATGTCAGCCATGACTCGATCCGGACCCACACCATCACCCAGGAGGTGCTGTCCGGCCTGTTCAACTTCGACACGTCGAAATTCTTCAACCTGCAGGGCGGGCCGGTGGCCTTCGCCGGCGGCTTTGAATACCGCAAGGAAACCAGCGAGAACATCAACGACCCGTTCGTGAAGTCGGGCCTATCGGACACGGCGCCGCAGCCGGACGCCTATGGCGAGTTCGATGTCACCGAGGGCTTCCTGGAGTTCAACGCCCCGCTGCTGGCGGATCTGCCCTGGGCCTATCGCCTGTCGATCGACGGCGCCTATCGCTATGCCGACTATTCGACCGTCGGCGGGGCCGAGGCCTGGAAGGTGGGGGCGATCTACGCCCCGGTTCGCGACATCACCTTCCGCGGCACCTATTCGCGAGCCGTGCGCGCGCCGAACATCACCGAGGCCTTCCTGCCGTCATCGGCCGGCTTCTTCTCGGTTACGGATCCTTGCGATGTCGATAATATCGATCTGGACCCGGATCGCGCGGCCAACTGCGCCGCGGCGGGCGTGCCTGCGGACTTCAATTCGAACACCAACGCCTCGATCGAAGGCTTCTCGAGCGGCAATCCGGACCTGGAGGCCGAAGAGGCCAAGAGCTGGACGGCCGGCGTCGTCCTGCAACCGCGCTGGATCCGCGGGCTCAGCTTCACGGCCGACTACTATGACATCCAGATCGACAATGCGATCTCGCTGGTCGGGGCCCAGGACATCATCGACAACTGCTACGACGCCAGCGGCGGCCTGGATCCCAGCTTCTGCTCCCTGTTCACGCGCGGGGCGGACAGCAACATCGATTTCATCGAAACCACCTTCATCAACGCCGCGGCGTTGACGACCAAGGGTTGGGATTTCGAGTTGGCCTACACGCGTGACCTGGAAGAGTTGGCCGACGCCAATCCGACCATGTTCGGCGGCCTGCGCGGCCGCCTGACGGGGGTGCTGACCGCGAACAAGCTGGAGGAGCTCAACTTCTTCGCCTTCGCAGATCGGCCGGACGAGATCGATATCGAAGCGGGCGAGATCGGTGACCCCGAATGGTCGTTCAAGTCTCGCCTGACCTGGCAGAACGGGCCTTTGGCCCTGACCTGGGCCACCCGGTACGAGGATCGCGTCGCACGCTTCGACGTCACGCCGACGCCGGGCGTGAACACCGAGGAGAACGCCTTCCCGGCCTATGTCCCGGCCCAGACCTACCACGACGTCGTGGTGCGCTACCGGATCGAGAACGCGCCGTGGATCGCCCGGGGGATCGAACTGTTCGCCGGTGTGAACAACATCACGGACAAGCAGATGCCCTATGGCCTCACGGGCAACGGAACGTCATCGACCTACGACCTCTACGGTCGTCAGTTCTTCGGCGGCATCCGCGCCAGCTTCTAAGGCGCGCCGACAGAGGAGAAAGGGCGGTCCGGTAAGCCGCCCTTTTCTTACCTTCAGTCTTCCATGGCCCTGATCCAGTCGGGCAGTTCCCCGATCCGGCTGAGCGAGACATAGCGCGGGTGGCCTTCGGGCGCGTCGGCCAGTTCGTGCGCCCAGGTGACATGGTACGGAATATGGACGCCGAAGCTCCCGGCCTCGATGGCCGGGAGAACGTCTGACCGCATGGAGTTGCCCGCCATGACGGCCTCCGTCGGCCCCGTGCCGTGACGAGCGAAGACGCGTTCATAGGTCCGGCGATCCTTCTCGGACACGATCTCGATCGCCGCGAACAGGTCGCCCAGGCCGGACGCCGCCAGCTTGCGTTCCTGATCCATCAGGTCGCCCTTGGTGATGAGCACCAGTCGATAGCGCTCAGCCAGATCGGCCACCACCTCGTCGACGCCGGGCAGGGTCTCGACCGGATGCCCCAGCATTTCGCGTCCGGCCGCCAGGATTTCGCGCACGACATGCGGCGGGGCCTGACCCTCGGTCAGCTCCATCGCCGTCTCGATCATCGACAGGGTGAAGCCCTTCACCCCATAGCCGTACAGGCCGAGATTTCGTCGTTCCGTCGCAGCCAGCCGGGATTCTATCGCATCGCGGTCGCCATGCTCGGCCAACAGATCCACAAATCGCGCATGCGTGAGACGGAAGATCGTCTCGTTGTGCCAGAGCGTGTCGTCGGCATCGAGGCCGACCGTGGTGATGGGCATGGCGGGGCTTTCTTCGGCGGATCGCGCGGGCTCAATACGGTGGTTCAACCCATGAAAAAAGCGATCTTTGGGGTGATGGCGGCGATGGCCGTGACGGCGAACGCCATGGCGCAGGACGCGCCTGCGGCCGGGCCGATCGCCCACATCGTGGACGCTCCCGAAGTCCAGACCACAGCGCCGGCTGCGGCCGCCCCCGCCGCGCCGCCGACTGCGGCCTCGGGCGACGCGCCGTTCCAGGTCGTGCGGGCCGGCGACAGCCAGTTGAGCTGCGAGGCGCTGATCGCCGAGGCCAACGCCCTGAACGCGCAGATGACGGCGACGCAGAACGCCATGTCCCAGCGCGCCATGGATATGAGCCGCTCGCGAATGAGCAGTATTCAGGCGCGTCAGGGTGTCTCGACGGCCATGGGCCTGGGCGGCATGGCCGCCGCCTTTGTTCCCGGCGCCGCCCTTGCCATGGGCGCGGCGCAAAGCGTGGCCGGCATGGCCCAACGCGCAGCGGCCGCGCAGCAGCAACAAAAGATGATGGGCGACATCGACGACATGATGACCGACATCCAGGCCAGCACGGATCAACTGATGCCGCTGATGAACCGGGCCGATCACCTGACCGACCTGTCGATGGCCAAGGGGTGCTGAGAGACGTTCACCGCTAAGGGGCGACGCCCGCCTCGTTTGGCGCTATGGCGTCGATCATGAGCCAGACCGACACCCTTCCCCTGCCGCACCGCCGTATCGGCTGGGGGCTGGCCGCCCTGGTGGTGGCCGGGAACATGATCGGCTCGGGCGTCTATCTGTTGCCGACGACGCTGGCGGCGACGGGATCGTCCAGCCTGATCGGCTGGCTGATCTGCGGCCTGGGGGCCATCACCTTGGCGGCGGTGTTCGGCGGGCTGGGCCGGATGCAGCCGGACGCCGATGGCCTGTCCGACTTCACCCGGCGTGGCATGGGCCGGTTCGTCGGCTATCAGACCGCGCTGGCCTATTGGGCCGCCTGCCTGACCGGCAATGTGGCCGTGGCGGTGGCAGGCACCGGCTATCTGGCCTTCTTCTTTCCCGCGCTGAAGGAGCCGATCTGGAGCGCGGTCAGCAATCTGGCGCTGATCTGGGTCACTACGGCGGCCTATGCGGCCGGCGCGCGGACGGCGGCGCGATTCGGCGCGATCACCCTGGGGCTGGGCCTGATTCCCATCGTCCTGGCGGTCGTCGCCGGGGCGGTGGCGTTTGACGCCGATGTCTTCGCCGCCTCATGGAGCCCGTCGGGCGCGCCGCTGACGGCGACGGTTCCGGCGTCCCTGGTCGTCATCTTCTGGGCCTTCCTGGGCGTCGAAAGCGCAGCGGTGCTGTCGCGACTGGTCAAGGATCCGGCCCGCGACGTGGCCCGCGCCAGCCTGGGCGGCGTCGCCCTGGCCTTCGTCGTCTATCTGGCCGCCAGCGTGGCGGTGTTCGGCGTCATCCCGGCCGACGTTCTGGCCCATTCCACCAGCCCCTACGCTGATCTGGCCGCGCGGGTGATGGGATCGTCGGTGGCTGGACTGGTCGCGGCCTGCGCCGTCATCAAGGCCACGGGCACCATCGCCGGCTGGACCATGCTGGGCGGCGAGACGGCGCGCAGCGCGGCCGAGGCCGGCTGGCTGCCGCGCTGGTTCGGCGGCGATGGTCGCCTGCCGCTGACCAATCCGCTGATCAACGGCATACTGATGAGCCTGATGATCGTCGCCAGCATCCAGCCGACCCTGGGCCAGCAGTTCGGCGTGCTGATCGGCGTGACCTCGGTGCTGACGCTGTGCCTTTATGCGCTCTGCTCCGTCACCCTGTGGCGGCTGACGACGAAGGCAGGCTGGCGCGCGCTGGCGGTGGTCGGGGTCGTCTTCTCGGTTTTCGCGGTCGGCGCGGCGGCCGGCGGCTATATCCTGCCGACGATCATCTTCTTCGCCGTGACCAGCGTCGCCTGGTTGTGGGTCCGGCGCCGCGACAGGGCGCGTGTTGACCCCGCCGCCTCATCTCTTTAACGACGCCGCCGTTTGTCCGCCCGTATTCGCCTGTAGGAGCCACGCCATGACGAAGACCCTTCTGCCTGGTGTGACCGGCGTTCTGGCGCTGGCGGACGGAACCATCCTTCAAGGCGTCGGCGTGGGCGCGACCGGCGCGGCCGTGGGCGAGGTGGTCTTCAACACCGCCATGACCGGTTATCAGGAAATCCTGACCGACCCGTCCTACATGAGCCAGATCCTGGCTTTCACCTTCCCGCATGTCGGCAACGTCGGCGTGAATGTCGAGGATGTCGAACAGATCGGCGACGGCTCGGGGACTTCGGCGCGGGGCGCGATTTTCCGCGACCTGCCGACCGACCCGGCCAACTGGCGCTCGAACGGCGATCTGGACGGCTGGATGAAGCGGCGCGGCGTGGTCGGCCTGTCGGGAGTCGATACGCGCGCCCTGACCAAGATCATCCGCGACAAGGGCGCGCCGCACGCGGTCATCGCCCATGATCCGGACGGCAATTTCGACCTGGACGCCCTGGTCGCCCAGGCCAGGGCGTGGACCGGTCTGGTCGGGCTGGATCTGGCCAAGGACGCCTCGACCCTGCAATCGTTCGACTGGGACGAGGGCGTCTGGGAATGGCCCGCCGGCTATCCGCGCGTGGAAGCGACGGACAAGTCGGTCGTGGTCATCGATTATGGGGTGAAGCGCAACATCCTGCGCGCCCTGGCCTCGACCGGCGCGAAAATCACCGTGGTTCCGGCGACGACCTCGGCCGAGGATGTGCTGGCCCGCAATCCGGATGGCGTGATCCTGTCCAACGGGCCGGGCGACCCGGCCGCGACGGGCGAATATGCGGTGCCGGAGATCAAAAAGCTGGTCGCCAGCGGCAAGCCGATCATGGGCATCTGCCTGGGTCACCAGATGCTGGCCCTGGCCCTGGGCGCCAGGACTGTGAAGATGGATCAGGGCCACCACGGCGCGAACCATCCGGTCAAGGATCTGACGACCGGCAAGGTCGAGATCGTGTCAATGAACCACGGCTTCACCGTGGACCGCGACAGCCTGCCCGAGGCGGTGGTCGAAACCCACGTCAGCCTGTTCGACGGCACCAATTGCGGCATCGCCCTGAAGGACAAGCCGGTGTTCAGCGTCCAGCATCACCCGGAAGCCTCGCCGGGGCCGACGGACAGCCTGTATCTGTTCAACCGTTTCGCGGAATCGATGCGGGCCTGATCGACTGAACCCTTGCCGTTCGGATAGCGTTCAGGTCTCGCGGTCGGCAGGAGGGTTCATGACACGGGACATAGGCGGCGCGCGCGGGCTGGTCCGCATGGTCTTCGCCGGCCTGGCCATGGCGCTGACCCTGACGGCTTGCGCCAGCGGCGCCCGCAGCGATTTTGGCCTGGGTGACCGCCAGACCGCCTTTCCCGTCGGCTTCCCCAATGTCCGCT
>Ga0160451_100345_pt1 | contig 30637 bp, 30 predicted proteins | sample HID1975M_E1MG_FD_108270 | JGI IMG/M metagenome (GOLD analysis project Ga0160451, IMG submission 108270) | Enriched soil microbial communities from UW Madison campus, WI, USA - HID1975M_E1 MG | ecosystem: Environmental > Terrestrial > Soil > Unclassified | place: USA: Madison, Wisconsin... | reverse complement strand
GTTCGTGCCGACCAACGTGATCTCGATCACCGACGGCCAGATCTTCCTGGAGACCGACCTGTTCAACGCCGGCATCCGCCCGGCCGTGAACGCCGGCATCTCGGTGTCGCGCGTCGGCGGCGCCGCCCAGACCAAGATCATCAAGAAGCTGTCCGGCGGCATCCGCATCGCCCTGGCCCAGTACCGCGAGCTGGCCGCGTTCGCCCAGTTCGCCTCGGACCTGGACGAAGCCACCCGCAAGCAGCTCGAGCGCGGCCAGCGCGTCACCGAGCTGATGAAGCAGAAGCAGTACCAGCCGATGTCCATCGCCGACCAGGCGCTGTCGATCTACGCGGTCAACGAAGGCCACCTGGACGACGTGCCGGTCGCCAAGATCGGCGCGTTCGAGGAAGGCCTGCACGCGCATTTCGCCAACACCGCCGGTGCGATGATGGACAGGATCAACGCCAGCGGCGACTGGAACGACGAGCTGGAAGCGGCGTTCAGGAGCGGCATCGCCGAATTCAAGGCCACCGGCAGCTGGTAACAGGGCCGGGATCCGTTCCCACGCAGCAGGCATAGCGAGCACGAGATGGCAAGCGGCAGAGAAATCAAAACCAAGATCAAGAGCGTGCAGAACACCCGCAAGGTGACGCGCGCGCTGGAGATGGTCTCGGCCTCGAAGATCCGCAAGGCGCAGGACCGCATGAAGGCCTCGCGCCCGTACGCGCGCGCCATGAAGCAGGTCATCGGCCATCTGGCCCAGGCCAACTCCGAGTACCGCCATCCGTTCCTGGTCGAGCGCGAAGAGGTCAAGCGGGTCGGTTTCATCGTCGTATCCTCCGACCGCGGCCTGGCCGGCGGCCTCAACAACAACCTGTTCCGCAAGATCCTGGGCGAAGTGCGCCAGTGGCAGGACAAGGGCGCCGAGGTCGACGTGGTCACCATCGGCCAGAAGGCCTCGGCCTTCTTCCGCCGGATCAAGGTCGGGATGCTGGCCAGCGTCGCCCACCTGGGCGACCGCCCGCAGCTGGAGCAGCTGGTGGGCGTGGTCAAGGTGATGCTGGACGCATACGAGGCCGGCAAGGTCGACCGCGTGTACCTGGTGTACAACGATTTCGTCAACACCATGACCCAGCGCGCGTCCTTCGACCAGCTGCTGCCGCTGCCGGCCGCCGACGCCCCGATCACCCGCCACGACTGGGATTACATCTACGAGCCCGACGCGGCGACCGTGCTGGAGCACGTGCTGACCCGCTACGTCGAATCGCTGGTGTACCAGGCGGTACTGGAGAACGTGGCGTCCGAGCACGCCGCGCGCATGGTGGCCATGAAGTCGGCCAGCGACAACGCCACCAAGCTGATCGGCGACCTGAACCTGATCTACAACAAGGCCCGCCAGGCGGCGATCACCCAGGAAATCTCGGAAATCGTCGGCGGCGCCGCGGCCGTCTGACGCGCGCCCCTCGCAAGGGCCCGCGCATCCACGTGCGGGCTTCTCAAGTAAAACCATCGGCGACCCGGGTCGCGACGAAAATTAGAAGAGTCTGAGGAAATCACCATGAGTCAGGGCAAGATCGTTCAGATCATCGGCGCGGTCGTCGACGTCGAGTTCGCGCGCACCGACGTGCCGAAGATTTACGACGCGTTGAAGGTGGACAACACCGCCATCACGCTGGAAGTGCAGCAGCAGCTGGGCGACGGCATCGTGCGCACCATCGCGCTCGGCTCCACCGACGGCCTGAAGCGCAACCTGGTCGCCACCAACACCGGCAAGGCCGTGTCCGTGCCGGTCGGCGCGGGCACCCTGGGCCGCATCATGAACGTGCTGGGCGAGCCGATCGACGAAGCCGGCCCGGTCGAGGCGACCGAGCGCTGGGAGATCCACCGCCCCGCGCCCGAATACGCCGACCAGTCCTCGGGCAACGACCTGCTGGAGACCGGCATCAAGGTGATCGACCTGATGTGCCCGTTCGCCAAGGGCGGCAAGGTCGGCCTGTTCGGCGGCGCCGGCGTCGGCAAGACCGTGAACATGCTGGAGCTGATCAACAACATCGCCACCGAGCACAGCGGCCTGTCGGTGTTCGCCGGCGTGGGCGAGCGCACCCGCGAAGGCAACGACTTCTACCACGAGATGGCCGAGGCCGGCGTCATCAAGCTGGAGAATATGAAGGAGTCGAAGGTCGCGATGGTCTACGGCCAGATGAACGAGCCGCCGGGCAACCGCCTGCGCGTCGCGCTGACCGGCCTGACCATGGCCGAGTACTTCCGCGACGAGAAGGACGCCGACGGCAAGGGCCGCGACGTGCTGTTCTTCGTCGACAACATCTACCGCTACACCCTGGCCGGCACCGAAGTGTCGGCGCTGCTGGGCCGCATGCCGTCGGCGGTGGGCTACCAGCCGACCCTGGCCGAGGAAATGGGCGTGCTGCAGGAGCGCATCACCTCGACCAAGACCGGTTCGATCACCTCGATCCAGGCCGTGTACGTGCCCGCGGACGACCTGACCGACCCGTCGCCGGCGACCACCTTCGCCCACCTCGACGCCACCGTCGTGCTGTCGCGGAACATCGCCGCGCTGGGCATCTACCCGGCCGTGGATCCGCTGGACTCGACCAGCCGCCAGCTGGACCCGAACGTCATCGGCCACTAGCACTACGACACCGCCCGCCGCGTGCAGGCCACGCTGCAGAAGTACAAGGAGCTCAAGGACATCATCGCGATCCTGGGCATGGACGAGCTGTCGGAAGAGGACAAGCTGGCCGTGTCGCGCGCGCGCAAGATCGAGCGCTTCTTCAGCCAGCCGTTCCACGTGGCCGAGGTGTTCACCGGCTCGCCGGGCAAGTACGTGTCGCTGAAGGACACCATCCGCGGCTTCAAGGGCATCGTCGACGGCGAGTACGACCACCTGCCGGAGCAGGCGTTCTACATGGTCGGCACCATCGAGGAAGCGGTCGAGAAGGCGAAGAAGATCGCCTGATGACCGGCGTGCCTTCCCGTTCGCGGGGAGGCGCCACGATGCTGGCCGTCGGGTCGGCATCGCATCCCCAGCCGCCAGTCACCATCGACTGGAAGGCGACACGGAAGAGAAGCGAAGCATGAGCACCACCATCCGTTGCGACATCGTCAGCGCCGAGCAGGAGATCTTCCACGGCGAAGCCACCCTGGTCGTGGCCACCGGCGAGCTGGGCGAGCTGGGCATCGCGCCGCGCCACGCGCCGCTGATCACCCGCCTGAAGCCGGGCAAGGTGGTGGTGAGCCTGCCCGACGGCACGCAGCTGGACTTCGCGATCTCCGGCGGCATCCTCGAGGTGCAGCCGCAGGTGGTGACGGTGTTGGCCGACACGGCGATCCGTGCCGAGGACATCGACGAGGCGGCGGTACGCGCGGCCAAGGAAGAGGCCGAGCGGGTGCTGGCCAACCGCAGCGAGGCGATGGAAGTGGCCGAGGCGCAGGCGCGCCTGGCCGAGGTCACCGCCCAGCTGCAGGCGCTGGAGCGTCTGCGCCGCAACCTCAAGCATTGATCCGGCCGGTTGCGGCCGGACGATCCAGTTCCGCGAACGCCGGCCCCAGGGCCGGCGTTTTGCGTTTGTCGCGGCCAACACGTGCACCTGTAGGAGCCGGCTTGCCGGCGACCGCCATCTGCCCGCAACCGCAACCGCAACCGCAGGAGCCAAGGCATTGGGTGGTGTCGGCTTCGGAGCCGCGGCAGTCCGGGGGTATGGCGCATCGGCTGGCTACGGCGTCCTACCTCCGACAGCCGACCGCAGGCCATCCTTGGCCTGCTTGCGCCATACCCCCGCACTGCCGCGTCTTTCGGCGCTTTGGGGAGCGTTGCTCCGTTCAACCCCAACCGGCGTTCCCGTGTTGTAGGAGCCCGTCTTGCGGGCGACCCGACACCGCCGGCACGGGCGATGCCTTCATGATTCCGGCGCCCTTGTCGCCCGCAAGACGGGCTCCTACAGCGGACGATGGCGATTGGTTGTGGCCGGCGATGCGGACGGTGCGTTGCTGCGTCCTGTCTTCGCCTGGCCACTGGTTTTTCGCCGAACGAAGCTACGACCTCAACGCCATCGGAGGACGTCGTGCCCTGGGGGTCTGGCGCAAGCAGGCCAGGGATGTGCTGCGGTCGCTCGTCGGAGCCATGGACGGCGGAGCCGAGCGATGCGCCAGACCCCCAGGGCACGGCGGCCCCGTCCGAAGCCAGCGCTTTCGCTCCGAACGCCAAGGTGCGGCGGCCCCGTCCGGAGCCAGCGCTTCTCCTCCAGCCCACAGCAAACAGCAGTCCCATCCGAAGCCAGCGCTTTTCCTCCAAGCCCGTCCGGAGCCGACGCTCTCAAATGCTTTGGCTTGAACCAGAAAGCCCCTGGGTCCCGCCTGCGCGTGGAAGACGGTAGCTGGAAGATGCGCCAGGCCTTCCTGGGATCACGGTCTGTCCGTAGCCCGCGCTTTGCATCGGAAGCAAAAATCGCCGGGTTCCCGACTGCGCGGGGACGACGGCAAAGGGGCCAGGAAGGGCCAGCGCTTCCTGCCGACGCGCTAGACTCGCAGGGTTCCCGCACACTGCCGCGCCCATGACCATCACTCCCCAGGAAGCCCTGCAGCGCACCATCGAGCACCGCGAGATCTTCCACGACGAGATGGTCGGGCTGATGCGGCAGATCATGCGCGGCGACGTCTCGCCGGTGATGGCCGCGGCGATCCTCACCGGCCTGCGGGTGAAGAAGGAGACCGTCGGCGAGATCGCCGGCGCCGCCACGGTCATGCGCGAGTTCTCGCGCACCGTCGAGGTCGCCGACCGCACCCACCTCGTCGACATCGTCGGTACCGGTGGCGACGGTTCGCACACCTTCAACATTTCCACCTGCTCGATGTTCGTGGCCGCCGGCGCCGGCGCCCGCGTGGCCAAGCACGGCAACCGCAGCGTGTCGTCCAAGTCCGGCAGCGCCGATGTCCTGGAGGCGCTGGGCGCCAGCATCGAACTGCAGCCGGAGCAGGTGGCCGAATCGATCGAGCGCTGCGGCATCGGCTTCATGTTCGCCCCGATCCACCACCCGGCGATGAAGGTGGTCGCGCCGGTGCGGCGCGAAATGGGCGTGCGGACCATCTTCAACATCCTCGGCCCGCTGACCAATCCGGCCGGCGCGCCGAACATCCTCATGGGCGTGTTCCATCCGGACCTGGTCGGCATCCAGGCGCGCGTGCTGCAGGAACTGGGCGCGCAGCGCGCGCTGGTGGTCTGGGGCCGCGACGGCATGGACGAACTGTCGCTGGGCGCGTCGACGATGGTCGGCGAGCTTCGCGACGGCCAGGTGCGCGAGTACGAAGTGCACCCGGAGGACTTCGGCATCGCCATGTCGGCCAGCCGCAACCTGAAGGTGGCCGACGCGGCCGAATCGCGCGGCATGCTGCTGGGCGTGCTCGACGGCGCGCCCGGGCCGGCGCGCGAGATCGTCGCGCTCAACGCCGCCGCCGCGCTGTACGTGGCCGGGGTGGCAGTGGACATCGCCGACGGCCTCGCCCGCGCGCGCCAGGCCATCGACAGCGGTGCGGCGCGGCAGGCGCTGGCGAGCTACGTCGAGACCACGCGCAGCCTTGCCACGGAAACGGCCACCCCGTGAGCGGCGACGGCTTCGCCCGCCTGCCGCCACCGCCGTACTACGCGGTGGTGTTCAGTTCCCGGCGCAACGATGTGGATCCCGAAGGCTACGCCGCCGCATCGGAGCGCATGCTCGAACTGGCCGGCCTGCAACCCGGATTCCTCGGCGTGGAGTCGGTGCGCGGCGACGACGGCTTCGGCATCACCGTGTCGTACTGGGACAGCGAAGCTGCGATCCGCGCCTGGCGCGAACATGCGGAGCACAGCGAGATACGCCGCCACGGCCGCAACCACTGGTACGCGCACTACGAACTGCGGGTGGCCCGGGTCGAGCGCGCGTCGGGATTTGGTCCCGCTTCGTAGCCGCATTCCGCCGTCGTCCCGGCGGACGCCGGGCGCCAGCGCCCTTGAACGCCTGGGCTCCGCAGCCACGGGATCCAGGCCGCCGGGTCCCGGCATCCACCGAGGCGACGGTGACGGGAACGCGCTGGCTGTAGTCGCGCCCGCTCGTGCGAGAATGCCCATCCGCCGCGCGCGAGACCGCGACTGCCGATGAGCGACATCCTCCAGACCATCCTCGCCCGCAAGGACGACGAGATCGCCGCGCGCCGGGCACGCGTGCCGCTGGCGGAGGTCGCCGCCCGTGCCCGCGACGCCGGCCCGGTGCGCGGCTTCGCCGCGGCGCTGCAGGCCGCCATCGCCGCCGGCGATCCGGCGGTGATCGCCGAGGTGAAGAAGGCCAGCCCGTCCAGGGGCGTGATCCGCCCGGACTTCCGCCCGGCCGAGATCGCGGTGAGCTACGAGTTCGGCGGCGCCGCGTGCCTGTCGGTGCTGACCGACGTGGACTTCTTCCAGGGCGCGGACGACTACCTGCAGCAGGCGCGCGCCGCCTGTACGTTGCCGGTGCTGCGCAAGGACTTCACCGTCGATCCGTACCAGGTGCACGAGGCGCGCGCGCTGGGCGCCGACTGCATCCTGCTGATCGTGGCCGCGCTGGACGACACCCGGCTGGCCGACCTGTCCGGGCTGGCGCTGGAGCTGGGCATGGACGTGCTGGTCGAGGTCCACGACATCGACGAGCTCGAGCGCGCGATCCAGGTGCCGGTGCCGCTGGTCGGCATCAACAACCGCAACCTGCGCACCTTCGAGGTCTCGCTGGACACGACCCTGGAGATGAAGGACGCGGTGCCGCGCGACCGCCTGCTGGTGACCGAGAGCGGGATCCTGGCGCACGGCGACGTGGCGCGGATGCGCGCCGCCGGCGTGCACGCGTTCCTGGTCGGCGAGACCTTCATGCGCGCCGAGGAGCCGGGCGAGGCGCTGCGGCAGCTGTTCTTCGAAGCATGAGCGGCGGCCCGTACCCGCCACCGCGCGAAGATGCGCCGCTGGTGGTGTTCGACTTCGACCACACCCTGTACGACGGCGATTCCGGCAGCCACCTGTTCGCCTGGATGATCCGGCGCAACCCGCTGCGGCTTCTGGCCGCGCTGCTGGCCACGCCGCTGCTGGGGCCGATGGTGGCGCTGCTGCCGACCCGGCGCTGGGGCATTTCCGGCTACGTGTGGATCGGCAGCTTCGGGGTGCACCGCGTGCGCCAGTTCGACCGGGTGATCGACCGCTACGTGGCCACCCACCGCGGGCAGATCGCCGCGCGGCTGTTGCCGGTGGCGCTGGAGGTGTTCGCCGGGCACCGTGCGCGCGGCGACCGGGTGGTCGTGGCCACCGGCGCGCCACCGGAACTGGCGCGGGCGATCCTGGGATTCGTCGCCCACGAGGACGTGCCTGTGATCGGCACACAGGTGGGCCCGCGCCTGGGCGGGATCGGCGCCCGGCGCCACTGCCACCACCAGGAAAAAGTGCGGATGCTGCGCGAGCGCGGCTACGCCGACATCGACATGGCCTATTCCGACTCGGCGGCCGACCTGCCATTGCTGCAGGCCGCGCGCCGGCCGGTGGTGGTCAATCCCAAGCCGGGCCGGGTGGCGATGTTCCGCGAGGTGCTGCCGCCGGGCACGCCGATCCTCAACTGGGGCTGCCGCGACCGCGGCGGGGCTCCGGTGTAGCGCCTGCGGTGCGGGCCGCTTGGGCGAGTGGCTCCGGGAGGCATGCCGCAAGACGAGTCATGACCCGCGGCTTGGTCCCAGTGACCTTTCCAGAGAGGAGCGCCCCCTTGGTGAGGGGCGCGCGTCGACAGGCGCTGGGATCGGAGGCCCATGAGCCGAGACCCGCGGTTTGCGCAGCGAACCGTGGGGCGTTTGCGCGAATGCGCAGACGCGGCGCCTTCAGCGGGTCCCGTACAGCACCACGGTCTTGCCGCGTGCATGCAGCTGGCCGTCGGCCTGCAGCTTCTTCAGCACGCGGCCGGCCATTTCCCGCGAGCAGCCGACCAGGCGGGCCAGTTCCTGGCGCGAGACCCGCATCTGGGTGCCCTGCGGGTGGCTCATGGATTCCGGTTCCCTGGCCAGGTCGTGCAGGGTCCGCACGATCCGGTCGGTGACGTCGAGGAACGCCAGGCGGCTGGCCTTGCGGCTGGTGGTCAGCAGCCGGCGCGAGAGCTGCACGCCGATCGAATACAGCAGACGCGGTGCGTCCCCGGACAGCGGACCCAGCATCAGTTGCTGCAGGCGGTCGTAGCTGATCTCGGCCAGCTCGCAGGGGGTGCGGGTGCGCAGGATGACCTCGCGGCTGTCGGACTCGATGAACAGGCCCATCTCGCCCACGAACTCGCCGGCGCCGTAGTAGCCGAGCACCAGCTCGCGGCCGTCCTCTTCCTCGGCGATGATGCTGACCGAGCCGTTGACCACGTAATAGAGCGTGCCGGCAGGATCGCCGGGGCGGAACACGTCGGTGCGGTTGGGGTAGCGGCGGCGCTGGCAATGGGACAGGAAGCGCTCGACGGCGGCCTGGTCCAACAAAAGCGGGCTGCTGGTGAAGCGCAGGGGAGTCACGTCAGGGGTTCCGGTATTTTCGGGGGAATCGTCCGAAGATAGCCCGGCCGGGGCCGCCCGGCAAACCCCGGCGGCCCGCGTACATACCGCGGTCACCGGGTTTGGCCCATAATGCCGCGTTTTCCCACCCCCGAGGCCCGACCGCCGTGGTCAAACCCCTGCCGCGCCTGAGGCTGCAAGGCTTCAACAATCTGACCAAGGCGCTGAGCTTCAACATCTACGACGTCTGCTACGCGGTCTCCGAGGACGAGCGCCAGCGCTACATCGAGTACATCGATGAGGCGTACAACGCCGACCGCCTGACCCAGATCCTGACCGACGTGGCGCAGATCATCGGCGCCAACATCCTCAACGTGGCCCGCCAGGACTACGACCCGCAGGGTGCGTCGGTGACCATCCTCATTTCCGAGGAACCGGTGATCGACAAGAAGCAGGCCGGCAAGGAGGTCATCTCCGACGCGGTGGTCGCGCACATGGACAAGAGCCACATCACCGTCCACACCTACCCGGAGACGCACCCGCAGAACGGCATCGCCACCTTCCGCGCGGACATCGACGTGGCCACCTGCGGAGTGATCTCGCCGCTGAAGGCGTTGAACTACCTGATCGAGAGCTTCGAGTCCGACATCGTGGTGATGGACTACCGCGTGCGCGGCTTCACCCGCGACATCAAGGGCAAGAAGCACTACATCGACCACAAGATCAACTCGATCCAGGACTACCTGGCCAAGAACATCCGTTCGCGCTACGAGATGATCGACGTCAACGTGTACCAGGAGAACATCTTCCACACGAAGATGCATCTGAAGGAGTTCGACCTGGACACCTACCTGTTCGAGGAAAAGGCGCGCAACCTCTCGTTCAAGGAGCGCATGCGCGTGGAAGCGCTGCTCAAGCGCGAGATCGAGGAGCTGTTCCACGGGCGCAACCTGGTGGAGTGAGCCGCGCCTGATGGCGTGAACAGTGCCGGCTGCGGGTGCATGGGGTTCAGCCCGGTACCGGCAGGATGCCGCTACGACGACATGCGCGGGACGGCCCGCGCGCGGCCCCGGGCCGCGGACGCAGACCGACGGCGGTCCGGAGCCCAGCGCTCCGGGCCGTTTCTTTTTGGGCCGGTGGCGCCTTGGCCACGGCCTGTCGCGACAAGGAGCAACGAAGATGGCGTGGACCTACCTGCTGCTGGCCGGACTGTTCGAGATCGGCTTCGCCCTGGGCCTGAAGCAGACCGACGGTTTCACCCGGCTGTGGCCCAGCCTGGGTACCGCGGCGGCGGCGGCGGCCAGCCTGTACCTGATGACGCTGGCCATGCGCAGCATCCCGGTCGGCACCGCCTATGCGGTGTGGACCGGCATAGGCGCGGTGGGCGTGGCGGTGCTGGGCATCGTCCTGCTGGGCGAAAGCGCCACGCCGGCGCGGGTGGCCTGCATCGGCCTGATCGTGGCGGGGGTGATCGGGTTGAAGCTGGCGTCGCCGGGTTGAGCGGCCCTGTAGGAGCCCGTCTTGCGGGCGACGCGACCACGTCGGAATACGCAATCGCCCCGGCCATCGGACTGGCGCCGGGTTGCGCAGGTCCGCTTTGAGCGCCGGGTCCCTACCCGCCCGGGTCGCCCGCAAGACGGGCTCCTACGAGGCCGGCGCTCCGTCAGAGCCGGTAAGCGACCAGCTTCATCAGCTTCGAGGCGGCGGCCATCGCCTGCGGGATCGGTGGCGGCAGCACCCGCGCGCCAGCCTGTTCGGCCTGGTCGGCATGGCGGGCCTCGTCGTCCTTCATCACCCGGATGATCTCGCGGCTGCGCTCGTCGGCGGCCGGCAGCGATTCCAGGTGTTCGTCGAGGTGGGCCTCGACCTGGCGCTCGGTCTCCACCACGAAGCCCAGGTTCCAGCCGTCCCCGCGCAGCCCGGCCAGGGTGCCGATGGTGTAGCTGCCGGCGTACCACAGCGGGTTGAACAGGCTGGGGCGGCTGTCCAGTTCGCGCAGGCGGGTCGCGCACCAGGCCAGATGGTCGGTTTCTTCCTGCGCCGCCTCGAGCAGGTGCTCGCGGGTGGCTGGATCGCGGGCGACCGCGGCCTGGCCGAAGTACAGCCCCTGGGCGCAGACCTCGCCGACATGGTTGATCCGCATCAGGCCGGCGGCATGGCGCCGGGCCGGCCTGGGCAGGACCGGGTCCGCTGCGTGGGCCGGGTAGGGGCGCGAGGCCGGGGGATCGCCCAAGGTTGTTTCCAGTGCGCGCTGGGCCTCGACCAGGATGCGGTCGAGCGGGGACAGGTGGCGGACGGCGGACATGGGCGGCTCCGGGCGGGTCGACCGGGCCGCAGCGCGGCCCGCCGGCCGATTGTCCGCCCCGGGGCGCGGGGCTGCCAAGCGACGCCCGGGTCCGCCGGTGCGGGGGCGAGGTTGCACGGGGGCGGGCTGGCAGGTATCATTCCGCCTCTTTGTTGCACCTTTCACAACGCGAGGCAAAGTTCCGCCCGGGCAATCCGGCCACGGAATCCGCCCGACCAACGACCCGAGTTCACATGAAGACTTTCATCGCCAAGTCCGAGACCGTCCAGCGCGACTGGTATCTCGTCGACGCCTCCGGCAAGACCCTCGGCCGCCTGGCCGCCGAGCTTGCCCACCGCCTCCGCGGCAAGCACAAGCCCGTCTACACCCCGCACGTCGATACCGGCGACTACCTCGTCGTGATCAACGCCGAGAAGATCGCGGTGACCGGCAAGAAGCTGCAGGACAAGATGTACTACCGCTTCACCGGCTATATCGGCAACCTCAAGAGCGAGACCCTGGGCCAGGCGCTGGAGCGCCACCCGGAGCGCGTGCTCGAGATCGCGGTCAAGGGCATGCTGCCCAAGGGCCCGCTGGGCCGGGCGATGTACCGCAAGCTCAAGGTCTACTCCGGTTCCGAACACCCGCACGCGGCGCAGCAGCCGCAGCCGCTGGACATCTAAGGCACAACGATGGCTACCACTCAGAATTACGGCACCGGCCGTCGCAAGTCCTCCACCGCCCGCGTGTTCCTGCGCAAGGGCAGCGGCAGCATCACCGTCAACGGCCGTCCGCTGGACGAGTTCTTCGGCCGCGAGACCGCGCGCATGATCGTGCGCCAGCCGCTGGAGCTGACCCAGAGCACCGACAAGTTCGACATCTTCGTCACCGCCGCCGGCGGCGGCACTACCGGCCAGGCCGGTGCGATCCGCCTGGGCATCGCCCGCGCGCTGGTCGAGTACGACGAGTCGCTGAAGAGCGATCTGCGCAAGGCCGGGTTCATGACCCGCGACGCGCGCGAGGTCGAGCGCAAGAAGGTCGGCCTGCACAAGGCACGCCGCGCTTCGCAGTTCTCCAAGCGCTGATGCGTTTGGCCGGCTGCTTCCCGTTCGCGGGATGCGGCCTTCGCGGACCGGGCCTGGCGGGCCCGGTTCCGTGTTTCCGGTGGGACGCGCCTCCGGGATGCATCCACCGGGCGCCGGGACTATAATCCCGGCCTGCCTACAGCCCCGTCGCCAAGCGGTAAGGCACCTGACTCTGACTCAGGCATTCGGAGGTTCGAATCCTTCCGGGGCTGCCAATTCCGGAAAAAGCCCGGCCACCAGGCCGGGCTTTTTCTTTTCTGCGGGAGCCGTCACGGTTCAAGGGGCCTGCCATGGCACGCCTCTTGCGAAAATTCTGGCATTCCTTTTTCCAGTCCGACCGATGCCGCAGTCCGCGCCGCCCGCCGATTCCGGGGGATCCCGCTTCGTCCGCTACACCTGCGCCATGCGCCTGCTCGGCACCGTCACGAGCGTGATGGGCGTGGGCGCGTCGCTGCACGCGCATGGTGCGTCGGCGCTGTGGTGGCCGCTGGTCGTGTTCACCGGGCTGGGCTGGCCCTGGCTGGCGTGGCGCATCTCGCGCAACAGCGCCGCGCCGGTGGAGTCCGAATTCCGCAACCTGGCGATCGACGCCGGCGTGGCCGGGTTCTGGATCGCGATCATGCGCTTCGACCTGCTGCCGTCGGCGCTGCTGGTGTCGGTGATGACCATGGACCGCACCGTGGCCGGCGGCTGGCCGCTGGCGCGGCGCTCGATGCTGGCGATGGCGTCGGTCTGCCTGGTCGTCGCGGCGTTGAACGGCTTCGCCTTCCAGCCGTACACCGAGTTCGCCACCATGCTCTGGTGCATGCCGTTCCTGATGCTGTACCTGCTGGCGATCGGCGTGTCGGCGCGGATGTTCGCCGACAAGGTGCGCGCGCAGAAGCGGGTGCTGGAGAACGTGGTCCGGATCGATGCCGAAACCGGCCTGGCCACCCGCCAGCAGTGGCTGGCCATGGTCGGGGAGCAGCTGCGCCGGTTCCAGCGCTACGGAGCGGTGTCGTCGCTGCTGATGATCGACATCGACCAGTTCAAGCGTGTCAACGACAGCCAGGGCCATGTGGCCGGCGACCAGGTGATCCGCCAGGTCTCGGCCCAGCTGCACGGCGGCCTGCGCAGCGTCGATGCCGCCGGCCGCTACGGCGGCGACGAATTCGGCGTGCTGCTGCCGGGCACCGACGGCCGCGCTGCGCTGGAAGTCGCCGAGCGCCTGCGCCAGCGTGTGGCCGCGCAGGTGGTAGCCGGCGACGAACCGGTCACCGTGAGCATTGGCGTGGCGGAGCTGCGCGCCGGGATGGACGGGATCGAGGACTGGACCGGAGCGGCCGACGAGGCGCTGTACCGGGCCAAGGCCGCCGGACGCAACCGCGTCGACAGCTGACGCGGAGGGTCAGCTGTCGGCGCTGCGGCATCCCAGGGCCGCCAGCGGGCCATGCAGCGCGGGCACCTGCATCAGCCACGGCGCCGACAGGGTCAGCAGTCCGGCGCCGAGCACGATGCCGCCGAGGGCGCTGCGCAGGCCCGGCCGCTGCAGCCACCCGTGCATGCGCGCGCCCGACCAGGTCAGCGGCAGCATCACCGGCAGCGTGCCCAGGCCGAACGCGGCCATGACCAGCGCGCCGCCGCCGGCGCTGGCCTGCAGCCAGGCCACGGTCAGCAGGCCCAGGCTCAGGCCGCACGGCATCCAGCCCCACAGCGCGCCAAGGGCGATGCGGCGCCAGGCGGTGTTGGCCGGCAGCAGGTTGCGGTGCAGCGGCTGCAGCCAGCGCCAGGCGCGGACGCCGGGCCGGGCGAGGAAATCCAGGCGACCGCCGCGGTCGAGCAGGCGCAGCGCCACCAGCACCAGCGCCATGCCGGCGGCCATGCGCAGGCCCAGCGCCAGGGCATCGATCCGCAGCAGGCGCAGCAGCCCGCCGCCGAGGCCGCCGGCCACCGCGCCGGCGACCACGTAGCCGCCGATCCGGCCGAGGTTGGCCTGCCAGGCCACGCGCAGCGGGCGACCGGGCGCCATCGCCGGGAAGCTGGCGGCGATCCCCCCGCACATCACCGCGCAGTGCACGCCACCGAGGAGTCCGGCGAGCGCGGCGGCGAGCAGGGTCGGCAGGTCGGCCGGCATCTCAGGCGTCCGTGCCGGGCGCGTCGCGCGGCTCCGGCGGTGCGGCAGGCGCGGGTGGCAGCGGGCGCTCGTCGTCTTCGAGGATGTCCAGCGCCGGCGTGTCCAGGTCGTCGAACTGCCCGCGCCTGACCGCCCATACGAAGGCGGCCACCGCCACGCCCAGCAGCACCAGGCTTAGCGGGATCAGCATCAGCAGGATGTTCATGGCGTGGCCTCCGCCGGCGCGGCCGTCGAGCCGCGATCGGCCACGGCTACGCGCGTCAGGCGCAGCGCATTGAGGGTCACCAGCAACGAGGAGGCAGCCATGCCCAGCGCGGCCAGCCACGGGGTGACCAGCCCGGCGGCGGCCAGCGGCAGGGCCAGCAGGTTGTAGCCGGCGGCCCAGGCCAGGTTCTGGCGGATGACCCGGGCGGTGCGCCGCGACAGCGCGACCGCCGCGGGAATGCGCCGCAGGCCGCCGCCGGTGGTGACCAGGTCGGCGGCGCGGTGCGCCAGCGGCGCGCCTTCGCCCATCGCGATCGACACGTCCGCGCCGGCCAGCACCGGCGCATCGTTGAGGCCGTCCCCGACCATCGCCACCACCCGGCCCTGGGCCTGCAGGCCGCGCACCAGCGCCAGCTTGTCCTCCGGCGACTGCCGCGCGTGCACCTCGTCCAGCGCCAGCGCAGCGGCCATGCGCCGCACCGCGGGCCCGCCATCGCCGCTGGCCAGGTGCAGGCGCAGGCCCTGCGCGCGCAGGGCCGCCAATGCCGCGGCGGCATCGGGACGGGGCCGCTCCTCCAGCACGAACCGCGCCGCGGCCCGCGCGCCGTCGCCCAGCCACAGCGCGCCGTCGTCGTCGCGAGCGGCGGCGAAGTCGGCGCGGCCCAGCCGCCAGTGGCGGCCGTCGACCCTGCCCTGCACGCCGCGGCCGGGCACCGTTTCGACCTGCGTCGCCGGCAACGCGCGCGCATCGTCGGTTGCGAAGGCCGCGGCCAGCGGATGGCCGCTGTCGCGTTCCAGTGCCGCGGCAATGCGCAGCGCATCGCCGCGATCGACACCGAACGTCTCCACGGCGAACAGCGCGGGCCGTCCGTCGCCGAGCGTACCGGTCTTGTCGAATACGACGTCGGTCGCGCGCGCCAGCGTGTCCAGTCCATCCGGGCGCAGCGCCAGCAGGCCGATCTTCGCCAATGCGCCGTGTGCGGCGGCCAGCGCCGCCGGCACCGACAGCGACAGTGCGCAGGGACAGCTGATCACCAGCAGCGCCAGGGTGACTTCCAGCGCGCGCGATGGTTCGTGGTGCCACCACCACGCGAACACCGCCGCCGCCACCGGCAGCAGCGCCAGCACGAAGCGGCCGGCGACGCGGTCGGCGTTGCGGGCCAAGGCGGGCCGGTGCGCCTGCGCCTGTTCCACCAGCCGCGCCAGCTGCGACAGGCGGGTGGCCGCGCCGGTGCAGGTCACCGCCAGCCGCGCCGGGCGCTCGCGGCAGACCGTGCCGGCGTAGACCGGATCGCCGGCGGCCTTGCGCACCGGCGCCGCTTCGCCGGTCAGCAGCGCTTCCTCGAACCAGGCTTCGGCATCGAGGAGGGTACCGTCGGCCGGCACCGCCTCGCCGGCCGCCACGCGGGCCACGTCGCCGGCCTGCAGCGCCGCCAGCGGCACGGCCTGGCGGCCGCCGCCGGCCAGTTCGCGGGTGGCGAAGGCCGGGCGCGCGCGCGCCAGCGCATCGACCTGGGCGCTGGCCACACTGCGCGCGCGCTGCTCGAGCATGCGCGCGGCCAGCAGCAGGAACACGAACATCACCGCCGCGTCGTACCACACATGCGGACCGCCGCGGATCGTCTCGAACAGGCTGGCGGAATAGGCCAGGAGGGTCGAGCCGGCGACCAGCACGTCCATGCCCAGCCGGCGTCCGCGCAGTTCGCGCATCGCCCCGGCGATGAACGGCCAGCCGGAATAGAACACCACCGGCGTGCACAGCAGGAAGGTGAGCCAGCGGAAGAAGTCGCGCGTGGCCACCGGCATCGAATTGTCGAAGTCCAGATACAGCGCCTCGGCCAGCATCATCGCCTGCAGCGTGCCCAGCCCGGCGATGCCCAGGCGCAGCAGCCAGCGCCGGCGCTCGCGGGTGCGTTCGCGCTCCAGCGCTTCGCTGCCGGCCAGGTAAGGCCGGTAGCCGAGCATCGCCAGCCGCCGCAGCGGCGCCGACAGCGCGGTGCGCGCCGGGTCCCAGGCGATGCGGATGCGCCCGGTCACGGCGTTGGCGCTGCAGTCGAGCACGCCCGGCTCGCGCCGCAGCGCGCGGTCGATCAGCCACGCGCAGGCGGCGCAGCGCATGCCGTCGGTGAGCAGGGTGATCTCGCGGCCGTCGCCGGCAAGCGCGCGGCTGTGCTCGGCCTGCACGTCGGCGCGGTCCCAGACCGCCAGGTCGGGCAATTCGTCGCCGACGCGGCCGCCACCCTGGCCGCCGCTTGCGCTGCGCAGGCGGTAGTAGCCGTCCAGCGCGGCATGGTCGATCCATTCCGCCGCCGCCGCGCAGCCCTGGCAGCAGAACCGGCGCGGCTGGCCGTCCAGCAGCTGCACGGCGGGTCGCGCCGGCAGGGCTTCGCCGCAGTGGTGGCAATGGCCGGTGGCCACCGGAGACACGCTGTGCATGGCCAGATCCGCCGTCATCCGCGTGCTCAGCCGTCGCCGCCCAGCTTGGGTGCAAGGCGCGCGGCGTGCTGCCCGCGGGGCAGGCGTCCGTGCAGGCGCCAGCTGCCGTCCGCGGCGCGCAACTGCACGACCCAGTCGTGGCCCGGGTCGACCGCCTGCCGCAGGCGCCAGCCGGGGCCTTCTGGCGTCAGTTCCAGTTGCAGGTCCTCGGCGCGGTGCGCCGGATGTTCCAGGGTCAGCTGCAGCTTCTGCCCGCGCGGGAACGCGCCGGTGGCCGGCAGCACCTCGACGATGCCGTCCTCCACCCGCAGCACCGCGCTCAGGCCCAGCTTCCCGGCCTGTGCGTCCGGACCCAGGTCGGCGGTCTGGATCTGCGCCACGCGCCGCACCGGATCGGACACGCTGTCGTCGCCGCCGGCGCGCGTTGCGACCACCACCAGGCCGACGCCGGCGACGATCGACAGCAGCGGCAGGCCGACGACCAGCCACATCACCGGATTGCGCCAGGGGGAGTGCCGGGTTTCGGAGGGGCCGGTCGCGGCGGGTCGTTTCTCGGCAAAGCCGGGTTCGTTCATTGGGTGGGTCCGAAGAAGCTGCTCTCGATGACGTGGCGGTCGCGCCCGTCCTCGCTCTCGACCACGAAACGGATCGCGTGGCGGCCGCCGACGCCAGGATCGGCGGCCACGCTCAGGGTAACCGGCAGCACCTGCTCGGGACCGACCTCGACTTCCGCCGGACCGGACAGGCGCAGGCCGGCGCCGGCCGGCTCGAGCGTGACGCGGAAGCGGCGCGCGTCCTGGCGCTTGTTGGCCAGCTTGAGCGTGTAGTCGTTCTCGATGCCGCCGGCGGTCTCGCGGTACAGCGCGTTGCGGTCGCGCAGCACCTCGGCGATCAGTTCGCTGCGGTGGCCCACGCCCCAGGCCCAGGCGCCGCACAGGCCCAGCAGCAGCAGGCCGTAGGCCAGGATGCGCGGGCGCAGCACGCGGGTGGGCCTGCCGTCGATCGCATTCTGGGTCGAGTAGCGGATCAGCCCGCTCGGGTAGCCCATCTTGTCCATCACCTCGTCGCAGGCGTCGATGCAGGCGCCGCAGGCGATGCACTCGTACTGCAGGCCGTTGCGGATGTCGATGCCGGTCGGACAGACCTGCACGCAGATCGTGCAGTCGATGCAGTCGCCCAGCTGTTCGGGGGCGAACTTCGGCAGCGGCTCGGCCACCGCGCCGACCCCGGCCAGGGTGATGGTGCCGTGCGCCTGCAGGCGGTTGTCGGCGGCGGTGGGATGGGCACTGGCGCGGAACACGTAGTCGTAGGCGGTCTTCGCATCGAGCAGGCCGCGCACGCGCTCGAGCACGCTGCCCAGGCCGCGCTTGCGCGGGCCCCTGGGTTCACCTCGCATCGGGTCGTAGGCGATCAGCAGGGTGTTGCGGTCGAACATCGCGCTCTGGAAGCGCGCGTACGGGCACATGTACTTGCATACATGTTCGCGCAGGAAGCCGGCGTTGCCCCAGGTGGCCAGCGCGTAGAACAGTACCCAGAACGTCTCCCAGCCGCCCCAGCCGAAAGGCACCAGGCGCGAGCCCAGGTCGGTGATCGGAGTGAAGAAGCCGACGAAGGTGAAACCGGTCCACAACGCGAACAGCATCCACAGCGCATGCTTGGCGCCCTTGCGCAGGACCTTTTCGCCGGTCCACGGGCCGGCGTCGAGTTTCATCCGCCGGCCGCGGTCGCCCTCGGTCCAGCGCTCCATCCACAGGAACACCTCGGTCCACACCGTCTGCGGGCAGGCGTAGCCGCACCACAGGCGCCCGGCCAGCGCGGTGAAGAAGAACAGCGCCATCGCCGCGATGATCAGCAGCAGCGCCAGGAACAGGAAATCCTGAGGCCAGAACGCCAGCCCGAACACGTAGAACTTGCGCGCCGGCAGGTCGAACAGCACCGCCTGGCGGCCGTCCCAGTGCAGCCACGGGAACAGGTAGAACATGCCCAGCAGCCACACCACGGCGGCCACGCGCAGCCGGTTGAAGCGGCCGGCCACGTCGCGCGGGTAGACCTTGCGCTCGCTCACGTAGAACGAGTTGCCATGGTCGTCGACGACGTCCAGCGGGATGCGCCTGCTCATGGTCGCCGTCCTGGCGTGGTCGTCGCGCACCTGTGCGTGCGGAGGCCGTGGCGGGGGGATCGGGTCGTCGGGTTCATCGGCTTCGGCTGGGCCGCGTGGCGCGGCATGGCTGGGGATCGTTCCGCGTCCCAGTATCCGCATCCTGCGGCCGCGCGACAGACGTCAGATTGTCGCAGGGCACCGCCGGCGCGCCGTTCACTCCGGCGGCAGCGCGCGGTTGTAGCGGCTGGAGGGACGCAGCAGGATCCAGGTGAACAGGCTGGAGGACGCGGTGGCCAGCCAGAACATGAAGAAGCCCAGCGTGTAGCCGAGCTCGCGGGTGAGCGGCAGGTCGGGGAAGGTCAGGTCGCGCAGCGCCAGCGGGTCGATGAAGGCGAAGAACACCATCGTCGCAACGCCGGCGGCGAAGAAGCTGGGCCAGGCGATCGCCCCCACGCGCTGCGCCAGCGGGCGCGGGGGATGGTCGAAGCGCGGCTCGCTGAAGTCGGTCACTGCGCACCCGCGCCCGCACCCGCGGTCCTGGCCGCGTTGTGCGACAGCGACCAGACGTAGGCGGCGACCAGCCGCGCGCGGGTCTCGCCGAGCAGCTCGCGGTGCGCCGGCATGCTGCCGTGGCGGCCGTGCATGACGGTCTGGCGCAGGCTCTCGCGGCTGTTGCCGTACATCCAGTAGTCGTCGGTCAGGTCGGGCGCGCCGAGATCCGGGTTGCCCTTGCCGTCCACGCCATGGCAGGCCGCGCACACGCCTTCGTACAGCTTGCGGCCCTGTGCGGCCATGAAGTTGTTCTGCAGCGTCTCCGGCGCCGACAGGGTGCGCACGTAGGCGACGGTGTAGTCCACCGCTTCCGGGCCGCCCATGCCGGTGAGCACCGTGCCCCACTCGGGCATCACGCCTTCGCGGCCGTCGAGCACGGTCTGCAGGATCTGTTCGGGCGAACCGCCCCAATGCCAGATGTCGTCGGTGAGGTTGGGATAGCCGATCGCACCCTGGCCGGAGGAGCCGTGGCAGGTGGCGCAGGTGTTGCCGAAGATCGAGCGGCCCAGCGCCACCGCGGTGGGATCCCGCGCCAGCGCGTCGATCGGCTTGCCGGCGAAGGGTTGGAAGGTCTGCTCGAGCTTGGCGTCCTCGACCGCCTTCTTCTTCGCGTGCTCCTGGGTCGAGGTCCAGCCGCTGTAGCCGGCGATGCCTCCGAGCCCGCCGAACCAGGCCAGGTAGCCGATGGCGAAGAGGATGGTCAGGTAGAACAGGTTGATCCACCATTTCGGCAGCGGCTTGTTGTACTCGGTGATGTCGCCGTCCCAGACGTGCGAGGTGTCCTCGGGCCTGGGATCGCCGGGACGGCGGCGCGCGGTCCACCACAGCAGCCAGGCGCAGCCGCCGATGTTGAGCGCCACCAGGAAGATGACGTACCACGTCCATGCGCTGCTCATGTGGCGTTCCCCCCCTGATCCTGCGCATCGTCCCGCACGTCGTTCCGCCAGCCTTCGCCGTCGTCCAGCGGCAGCCGCGCCGCCTCGTCGAACGCCTGCCTGCGCTTCGGGTTCCAGGCCCAGATCCAGCCGCCGACGAACAGCAGCAGCAGCGCGGCGGTGACGATGCCGCCGATCATGGCTGGCCTCCGCGTGGCGCGTGCCGTCCCAGTGCCTGCAGGTAGGCCACCACCGCGTCGAGTTCGGTCCTGCCCTCCACGTCGGCCGCGGCCTGGGCGATCTGCGCGTCGGTGTACGGGTCGCCGAGCGCCTTGAGCGCGGACATGTGGCGGGCGATGGTCCCGCCGTCGACCTGATTCTTCGCCAGCCACGGGAAGCCCGGCATGTTCGACTCGGGCACCACGTCGCGCGGATTGGTCAGGTGCACGCGGTGCCAGTCGTCGGAGTAGCGGCCGCCGACCCGGGCCAGGTCCGGGCCGGTGCGCTTGCTGCCCCACTGGAACGGACGGTCGTAGACCGATTCGCCGGCCAGCGAGTAATGGCCGTAGCGTTCGGTCTCGAAGCGCAGGGTGCGCACCATCTGCGAGTGGCAGTTGTAGCAGCCCTCGCGCACGTACACGTCGCGGCCGGCCAGTTGCAGCGCCGGGTAGGGTTCCACGCCCGGCAGCGGCTCGATCGCCTCGGCCTGGAACATCAGCGGCACGATCTGGGCCAGGCCGCCGAAGGAAATGGCGACCGCGATCAGCACCGCCATCAGGCCGATGTTCTTCTCGATCTTCTCGTGGGGGTTCGGGTTGTGTCCGCTCATGGGGTCCTCAGGCGCGCACTTGCGAAGGGTCGGCCGGCAGTACCGCCTGCGGTTCGATCGCGGGGACGGCGCGGTAGGTACGCACCAGGTTCCAGGCCATCACCCCCATGCCGGCCAGCACCAGCAGGCCGCCGCCGAGGCGGATCAGGTAGTAGGGATAGGTGGCGCTGAGCGCCTCGACGAAGCTGTAGGTCAGCGTTCCGTCGTCGTTGGTGGCGCGCCACATCAGGCCCTGCATGACCCCGGCGATCCACATCGAGACGATGTAGAGCACCACGCCCAGGGTGTGCATCCAGAAGTGCAGGTCGATGGCCTTGACCGAATGCATCTGCTCGCGCCCCAGCAGCCGCGGCATCAGCGAGTAGATCGAGCCGATCGAGATCATCGCCACCCAGCCCAGCGCGCCGGCGTGGACGTGGCCCACGGTCCAGTCGGTGTAGTGGGACAGCGAGTTGACTGTCTTGATCGACATCATCGGCCCCTCGAAGGTGGCGATCATGTAGAACGAGATCGCCACGATCAGGAACTTCAGGATCGGATCGGTGCGCAGCTTGTACCAGACGCCCGACAGGGTCATCACGCCGTTGATCGCGCCGCCCCACGAAGGCGCCAGCAGGATCAGCGAGAACACCATGCCCAGCGACTGCGCCCAGTCCGGCAGCGCGGTGTAGAGCAGGTGGTGCGGGCCGGCCCACATGTACACCGCGATCAGCGCCCAGAAGTGCACGATCGACAGGCGGTAGGAGTAGATCGGCCGCTGCGCCTGCTTGGGCACGAAGTAGTACATCATGCCGAGGAAGCCGGCGGTCAGCAGGAAGCCGACCGCGTTGTGGCCGTACCACCACTGCACCATCGCGTCGACCGCGCCGCTGTACACCGGGTACGACTTGGTCAGGCCGGCGGGGATGGCGATGTTGTTGACGATGTGCAGCAGCGCGATGGCCAGGATATAGGCGCCGTAGAACCAGTTGGCCACGTAGATGTGCTTGACCCGGCGCTTGACTATCGTGCCGAAGAACAGCACCGCGTAGGCCACCCACACCACCGTGATCAGCAGGTCGATCGGCCATTCCAGCTCGGCGTATTCCTTGCCCTGGGTCATGCCCAGCGGCAATGTGATCGCCGCCGCCACGATCACCAGCTGCCAGCCCCAGAACACGAACGCCGCCAGCCGGTCGGAGACCAGCCGCGCGTGGCAGGTGCGCTGGACCACGTGCAGGCTGGTGGCGAACAGCGCGCTGCCGCCGAAGGCGAAGATCACCGCGTTGGTGTGCAGCGGCCGCAGCCGGCCGTAGCTCAGCCATGGCAGGTCGAAGTTCAGCGCCGGCCAGTACAGCTGGGCGGCGATGAGCACGCCTACGGCCATGCCCACGATGCCCCAGACCACGGTCATCACCGCGAACTGGCGCACCACCTTGTCGTTGTAGGTCCCCTGCACGCTCGGCATGCGCTCCGTCCTTCGGCTGAACGGGGGCGATCATCCCCCGGTGGGGCGATCCGGGCCTTGATTGCAATCAAGGCCGTGCGGATGGCGTCGCGCTACCCCTCGCCGGACGTCGCGTGCCTGCAGGCGTGGAACGGGACCGCCTGTCTGCCGTGCCGGCGCTGGGTTAGCCCTTGGGCCAAGCATAGGACAACGGGCGCCCGTTGTGAGCCGGTCACATTGTCCGGGGGTGGGGGAGCGGTGGCGGGCGCGGTATCGTGGACCCGCGATCGCAGCGGAGGCATGGAAGACATGAGCACCTACGCCCTGGACGCCGTGTTCCGTCCACGCTCGGTGGCCGTGGTCGGGGCCAGCCCGCGCGAGCGTTCGGTCGGACGCGCGGTGGTCAGGAACCTGCGCGAGGCCGGTTTCGCCGGGCCCGTGGGCCTGGTCAACCCCAGGTACCGGCAGATCGACGGCGTCGCCGCGGTGGCGCGGCTGGCCGACCTGCCGTTCCGGCCCGAGCTGGTAGTGGTCTCCACCCCGGCCGACACCGTGCCCGGGGTGATCGCCGAAGCGGTGGCGGCGGGCGCGCGGGCGGCGGTGGTGGTCACCGCCGGACTGGGGCAGGGCCCCGGTTCGCTGCTGGAACGGCTGCGCGACATCGCGCGGCCGCACGGCCTGCGCATCGTCGGCCCCAACTGCCTGGGAGTGATGGCGCCGCATGCCGGGCTCAACGTCAGCTTCGCCGCGCGCAGCCCGCTCCCGGGCGATCTGGCCCTGGTGTCGCAGTCCGGGGCGATCGCCGCCGGGCTGGTGGAGTGGGGCGCGGCGCGCTCGATCGGCTTCTCCGCGGTGGTCTCGCTGGGCGACGCGCTGGACGTGGACTTCGGCGACCTGCTGGACTGGTTCGCGCAGGATCCGAAGACCCGCGCGATCCTGCTGTACATCGAATCGATCCGCGACGCGCGCAAGTTCATGTCCGCCGCGCGCGCGGCCGCGCGCGCCAAACCCGTCGTGGTGGTCAAGTCCGGCCGCCATGAGCAGGGCGCCAGGGCCGCCGCGACCCACACCGGCGCGCTGGCCGGTTCCGACGCGGTCTATGACGCCGCGTTCCGCCGCGCCGGCCTGCTGCGCGTGCTGGCGCTGGACGAACTGTTCGCCGCGGCCGAGACCCTGGGCCACCTGCGCCAGGCGCCCGGGCGGCGGCTGGCGATGCTGACCAATGGCGGCGGCATCGGCGTGCTGGCGGTGGACCGGCTGGTCGACCTGGGCGGCACCCTGGCGGCGCTGGACGCGGCCACCGTGCAGCGGCTCGATGCGGTGCTGCCACCGACCTGGTCGCGTTCCAATCCGGTGGACATCGTCGGCGACGCGGACGCGGCGCGCTACACGGCAGCACTCGAGGCGCTGCTGGAGGACCGCGGCAACGACGCGGTGCTGGTGATGAACGTGCCCACCGCGCTGTCTTCTTCCGAGGAAGCGGCCGAGGCGGTCGCCGGCGTGCTGCAACGGCGACCGCGCCCCGGCGCCGGCAAGCCCGTGCTGGGCGTGTGGCTGGGCGAAAAGCCCAAGGCGCTGGCCACGCTCGATGCCGCCGGCGTGCCCACCTACGGCACCGAGGCCGACGCCGTGCGCGGCTACACGTACCTGGTCCGCCACCGCGAAGCGCAGCAGGCGCTGATGGAAACCCCGCCCAGCCTGCCCGACGACTTCGTGGTCGACGCCGCCGCCGCGCAGGCGGTGGTGGACGCCGCGCTGGCGCAGGGGCGGCGCTGGCTCGATCCGCTGGAAGTGGCCGCCGTGCTCGACGCCTACGGCATTCCGATTACGCCGGCGGTGCTGGCGCCGGATCCGGACGCGGCCGTGGCCGCCGCCGCGCCGCTGCTGGCGCAGGGCCTGCCGGTGGCGTTGAAGATCCTGTCGCCGGACATCGTGCACAAGTCCGACGTCGGCGGCGTGCGCCTGAGCCTGGCCAGCGAAGCGGCGGTGCGCGAGGCCGCCGCCGGGATCCTGCAACGCGCGCGCCAGGCGCGCCCGGACGCGCGCATCGACGGGGTGATGGTGCAGCCGATGATCAGCCGGCCCAAGGCGCGCGAACTGATCGCCGGCCTGGCCGACGACGCTACTTTCGGTCCGGTGATCGTGTTCGGCCGCGGTGGCACCGCGGTGGAGGTGATCGATGACAAGGCCCTGGCGCTGCCGCCGCTGGACCTGCGCCTGGCCCACGAACTGATCTCGCGCACGCGCGTGTCGCGCATCCTCAAGGCCTACCGCGACGTGCCCGCCGCCGACGAGCGTGCGGTGGCGCTGGTGCTGGCCCGGCTGGCGCAGCTGGCGGCCGACATCCCGCAGGTGCGCGAGCTGGACATCAATCCGCTGCTGGCCGACAGGGACGGCGTGATCGCGGTGGACGCGCGCGTGGCGATCGCCCCCTGGGACGGCCCGGTGCAGAAGGGGCCGTGGCACTCGCGCTTCGTGGTGCGTCCGTATCCGAAGGAGTGGGAGCGCCAGGTGGACCTGGCCCACGACCGGCGCATGTTCGTGCGTCCGGTACGGCCGGAGGACGAAGACCTGTTCCGCGCGTTCTTCGCGCGGGTCAGCGACGAGGACCTGCGCCTGCGCTTCTTCTCGGCGGTGCGCCACTTCAGCCACGAGTTCATCGCCCGCCTGACCCAGCTCGACTACGCGCGCTCGATCGCGCTGGTGGCGATCGATCCCGACAGCGGCGAGATGCTCGGCGCGGTGCGCCTGCTGGCCGACGCCAACTACGAGCGCGGCGAATACGGGATCCTGGTGCGCTCGGACCTGAAGGGCTACGGCATCGGCTGGCGGCTGATGGAAATCATGATCGAGTACGCCGGCTCGATCGGCCTGAAGATCGTCGAGGGCCAGGTGCTGCGCGAGAACGTGACCATGCTGGCGATGTGCCAGCAGCTAGGGTTCCGGATCCGGCCGGACGCGGACGATCCCACGCTGATGGACGTGGTCCTGGACGTGGCCACCCCCGATCGCGACGCCCCCCTGTAGGAGCCCGTCTTGCGGGCGACCGGGCGCCGGGACCATGAGGGCGTCGCCTGTGCCGGCGTCGTCGCGTCGCCGGCAAGACCGGCTCCTACAAGGGCACGGTGCCGGCCGGTACGCGCACCCGGCCTTCCATCAGGTGCCGGCAAGCCCGGCTCCTGCACAGCAACGTCGCGACGGCTCCCTGTAGGAGCCCGTCTTGCGGGCGACCGGGCGCCGGAACTACGAGGGCGTCGCCTGTGCCGACGTCGTCGTGTCGCCGGCAAGACCGGCTCCTACAAGGGCACGGTGTCGGCCGGTACGCGCACCTGGCCCTCCATCAGCACCCGCGCGCTGCGGCTCATCACCACCCGGGTCACGGTCCATTGGCCGTCGACCTGCTTCGCTTCCGCGCCCACGCGCAGCGTGCCGGAGGGATGGCCGAAGCGCACCGTGTCGTGTTGCCCGCCGCCGGCCGCGATGTTGACCAGGGTGCCGGGAATCGCCGCCGCCGTGCCGATGGCCACCGCCGCAGTGCCCATCATCGCGTGGTGCAGCTTGCCCATCGACATCGCGCGCACGCGCAGGTCGATGCCGGCGCCGTCCACCGCCTTGCCGCTGGAGGCGATGTACGACGCGGGCGGGGCGACGAAGGCGACCTTGGGCGTGTGCTGGCGCGTGGCCGCCTGCGCCACGTCGCCGATCAGGCCCATGCGCAGCGCGCCGTGCGCGCGGATCGCCTCGAAGCGGGCCAGCGCGGCCGGGTCGGAATTGATCGCGTCCTGCAGTTCGCTGCCGTCGTAGCCGAGCCCGGCGGCATCGACGAAGATGGTCGGGATGCCGGCGTTGATGAGCGTCGCCTTGAGCGTGCCGACGCCCGGCACTTCGAGCTCGTCGACCAGGTGGCCGGTGGGGAACATGGCGCCGCCGTCCTCGCCTTCGTCGGCCGGGTCGAGGAATTCGAGCTGGATTTCCGCGGCCGCGAAAGTGACGCCGTCCAGCTCGAAGTCGCCGTCCTCCTGCACCTGGCCGCCGACCATCGGCACGCGGGCGACGATGGTCTTGCCGATGTTGGCCTGCCAGATGCGCACGCTGGCGATGCCGTCGGCCGGCAGCTCCGCCGGATCGACCAGGCCGGCGGAAATCGCGAACGGCCCCACCGCCGCCGACAGGTTGCCGCAATTGCCGCTCCAGTCGATGAAGGCGCTGTCGATGGAGACCTGGCCGAACAGGTAGTCCACGTCGTGGTCCGGGCGCCTGCTTCTCGACACGATCACCGTCTTGCTGGTCGAGGACGTGGCTCCGCCCATGCCGTCGATCTGCTTGCCGTACGGATCGGGCGAACCGGTCACCCGCAGCAGCAGCGCGTCGCGCGCCGGGCCCGGGACCTGCGCGGCGTCCGGCAGGTCCTGCAGGCGGAAGAACACGCCCTTGGAGGTGCCGCCGCGCATGTAGGTGGCAGGGATGCGGAGCTGGGGTCGTACGGTCATGGTCGTGGGCCTGGCAAGGGTCGGAGGTCAGCGCAGCAGGTCGAACTGCATGGGCGATGGCGCGGACGCTGCATGCAACGGCCAGGCCTCGACCACCTCGTAGCGGTAGTCTTCGCCACGGCCGGCCACCTGCACCAGTTCGATCGCGTCGACCCACCACGCCACCGGCGGCAGATGCAGCGTGCCGATGCCTTGGTTGGCGGTGTAGCTGACCGTGACGTGGGCACTGTGTCCCTGGATGTCGTCGATCCCCTGCGCGCCGAGCACGGCCTGCAGTTCGGCGCGCAGCAGCGCCAGTCCGTCGGGCTTGCCGGCGGACGGGACGAACTCCCAGTGGATGTGGCCGGGCCCCGTACCGGAGCTGCGCAGCCGGTCGAGGCGGAGCTCGAAGGCGCTGGCGTCCAGTTCCGCGCAGGCCCGGCACAAAGCCTCCCGCGCCTGCGGCGGATGCAGCGCCGACAGCGACTGGTGCCAGTTGCGCGGCGGATACAGGGCCCTGCCAAGCTTCGTGTCAAGGCCGCCGGCGGCGAGCGCTTCCATCAGCGCCGCCCGCACCGGTGCGGGCACGCGCGCCATCACGAACAGTTCGCCCGGCCGCGCCACTCAGGCCGCCTTCGCCGCCTCGAGGAAATCCTGGGCGAAGCGCTGCAGCACGCCGCCGGCCTCGTAGATCGACACTTCCTCCGCGGTGTCCAGGCGGCAGGTGACCGGCACCTCCACGCGCTCGCCGTCGCGGCGGTGGATCACCAGGGTCAGCTCGGCGCGCGGCGCGCGCGCGCCGACCACATCGAAGGTCTCGCTGCCGTCGATGCCGAACGTGTGCCGGTCCTGCCCCGGCTTGAACTCCAGCGGCAGCACGCCCATGCCGATCAGATTGGTGCGGTGGATGCGCTCGAAGCCCTCGGCGACGATCGCCTCCACCCCGGCCAGGCGCACGCCCTTGGCCGCCCAGTCGCGCGAACTGCCTTGGCCGTAGTCGGCGCCGGCGATGATGATCAGCGGCTGCCTGCGCTCCATGTAGGCCTCGATCACTTCCCACATGCGCATGACCTCGCCGTCCGGCTCGAGCCGGGCCAGCGAGCCCTGCCGCACGTTGCCGGCCTCGTCGCGGACCATCTCGTTGAGCAGCTTCGGATTGGCGAAGGTCGCGCGCTGCGCGGTCAGGTGGTCGCCGCGGTGGGTGGCGTAGGAATTGAAGTCCTCTTCCGGCAGGCCCATCTTCGCCAGGTATTCGCCGGCGGCGCTGGAGGCGAGGATCGCGTTGGACGGCGAGAGGTGGTCGGTGGTGATGTTGTCGCCCAGCACCGCCAGCGGGCGCAGGCCGAGCAGCGTGCGTTCGCCGGCCAGCGCGCCTTCCCAGTACGGTGGCCGGCGGATGTAGGTGCTCATCGGACGCCAGTCGTACAGCGGGGCCACCGCGCCGCCGTGCTCCACGCGCACGTCGAACATCGGCCCGTAGACCCTGCGGAACTGCTCGGGCTTGACGCTGGCGCGGACGATCGCGTCGATCTCGGCGTCGTCGGGCCAGATGTCCTTGAGTCGAACCTCGTTGCCTTCGGCATCCAGGCCCAGCACGTCCTTCTCGATGTCGAAGCGCACCGTGCCGGCGATGGCGTAGGCGATCACCAGCGGCGGCGAGGCGAGGAAGGCCTGCTTGGCGTAGGGATGGATGCGGCCGTCGAAGTTGCGGTTGCCCGACAGCACGGCGGTGGCGTACAGGTCGCGCTCGACGATCTCCTGCTGGATCGCCGGGTCCAGCGCGCCGCTCATGCCGTTGCAGGTGGTGCAGGCGAAGCCGACGATGCCGAAGCCGAGCTGCTCGAGCTCGGGCAGCAGGCCCGACTCTTCCAGGTACAGCTGCACGGCCTTGGAGCCCGGGGCCAGCGAGGTCTTCACCCATGGCTTGCGCAGCAGGCCGCGCGCGTTGGCGTTGCGGGCCAGCAGGGCGGCGGCGATCACGTTGCGCGGGTTGGAAGTGTTGGTGCAGCTGGTGATCGCGGCGATGATCACCGCGCCGTCCGGCATCAGGCCGCGGGCCTCTTCGTTGTGCCCGGCCTCGAGCTTGGCCTGGTCGGCGATGCCGCGCTCGGCCAGCGCCGAGGTCGGCAGGCGCCGGTGCGGGTTGGACGGCCCGGCCATGTTGCGCACCACCGAGGACAGGTCGAACTCGAGCACGCGCTCGTACTGCGCATCGGCCAGGTCGTCGGCCCACAGGCCGGCGACCTTCGCGTAGGTTTCCACCAGCCGCACCTGCTTCTCCTCGCGGCCGGTCAGGCGCAGGTAGTCCAGGGTCTGGCCGTCGATGTAGAACAGCGCGGCGGTGGCGCCGTACTCGGGGCACATGTTGGAGATGGTGGCGCGGTCGCCGATGGTGAGCGCGGCGGCGCCTTCGCCGAAGAACTCCAGGTAGTGGCCGACCACCTTCTCCTTGCGCAGGAACTCGGTCAGGGCCAGGACCACGTCGGTGGCGGTGATGCCCGGCTGCGGGCGGCCGGACAGCTTCACCCCGGTGATCTCCGGCAGGCGCATCCACGAGGCGCGGCCGAGCATCACGTTCTCCGCCTCCAGGCCGCCGACGCCGATCGCGATCACGCCCAGCGCGTCCACGTGCGGGGTGTGGCTGTCGGTGCCCACGCAGGTGTCGGGGAAGGCGACGCCGTCGCGGGTGTAGACCACCGGCGACATCTTCTCCAGGTTGATCTGGTGCATGATCCCGTTGCCCGGCGGGATCACTTCGACGTTGCGGAAGGCCTTGCTGGTCCAGTCGATGAAGTCGAAGCGGTCGGCGTTGCGGCGGTCCTCGATCGCGCGGTTCTTCGCGAACGCCTGCGGGTCGTAACCGCCGCATTCCACCGCCAGCGAGTGGTCCACGATCAATTGCACCGGCACCACCGGGTTGACCTGGGCCGGGTCGCCGCCCTGCTCGGCGATGGCGTCGCGCAGGCCGGCCAGGTCGACCAGCGCGGTCTGGCCGAGGATGTCGTGGCAGACCACCCGCACCGGGAACCAGGGGAAGTCCAGGTCGCGGCGGCGCTCGACGAGCTGCACCAGATAGTCGTGGAGCCGGTCCGGTTCGGCGCAGCGGACCAGGTTCTCGGCGTGGACGCGCGCGGTGTAGGACAGGCCGGCCCAGGCGCCGGGGCGGATCGCATCGACCGCCTCGCGGGCGTCGAACCAGTCCAGGGAGGTGCCGGGCAGGGGCTTGCGGTATCGGGTGTTCATGGCGGGCGGGGTGCGCTGGCGTAGCTGGCCGTCATGCCCGTTGCCGGAACGGCGCGGGTGACGTGCCTGGCAGGAAGGAGATGGCGACGATTCTACGTTCGCGCAATCCCGTGCCCGGGCCCCGTTCCCGGTCCATTCGGCCAATCCGGCGGCGATCGCGCGTGAAGTATTGATGCAGGCGATCAACGCTTCGGTGGCACCTCACGGATGCGGTCGCGTACGTGGATGCGCCCCGCGTCCTTCGCATAGGGACTCCGGGGCGAGCGCGGAAAGCTTCGGTTCCAGACGGGGCGGAAGCTTGCTGGGGTTTAGAGCGAATCCGCTGGCCTCGGAGGGACCGCTACTGGCTGTGGGTTGGAGGAAAAGCGCTGGCTCCGGACGGGGCCGCCGCACCCTGGGGGTCTGGCGCATCGCTCGGCTCCGCCGTCCGTCGACAGCGGGCCACGGGCCTCTCCTTGCCTCGGGCCGTGGCGACGGCCCCTCTATCTCTCGCAGGGGAGAGCATCCCGGGGCGC
>Ga0160451_100342_pt1 | contig 30942 bp, 28 predicted proteins | sample HID1975M_E1MG_FD_108270 | JGI IMG/M metagenome (GOLD analysis project Ga0160451, IMG submission 108270) | Enriched soil microbial communities from UW Madison campus, WI, USA - HID1975M_E1 MG | ecosystem: Environmental > Terrestrial > Soil > Unclassified | place: USA: Madison, Wisconsin... | reverse complement strand
GCCGCGGTCGATGCGCCGAGTGCCCGTCCGTGGCCGCGTTCGGCGTTGCCGCAGTACCCGGCGGCAGGCGGCTTCACCGCCGGCTATTCCAGCCAGTCCTCCAGCCGCGCGTTCTATCCGTTCGAACCGGATCTGCTGCCGCCGCAGGCGGCGTCGCCGGAGCCGAACGGGCAGGAATGATCCTGCCTGCGGTGATGTATTTCCCCTGCAATCGATTCCCTTGATCGAGGTCCGTTGTCGATGACTTTCCGTGCCCGCAAGCCCCTGCTGCTCCTGTTGACGCTGACCTTGCCGCTGGCCGCCTGCGCCCGACAGCCCGAGGGCGATACGCCGCTGGCGCTGGCCGCCCCGGTCATCGCACAGGCTTCGCCGGCGCCGCAACTGGTCACCGGGTTGCCCGATTTCACCGCGCTGGTCGAACAGGTCGGACCGGGCGTGGTCAACATCGAGGCGCGTTCGGGCACGCGGCAGGCATCGCGCGCGCAGGCGCAGGAAGAGGCCGAGATTCCGGAAATCCTGCGCCGCATGTTGCCGCCGGGCTTCCAGATTCCCGGGCCGGGACAACAGCCGGGGCCGGGCCGGCGCGGCCTGTCGATGGGCTCGGGTTTCATCCTTTCCGCCGATGGCTACGTGCTGACCAACCACCACGTCATCGACGGCGCCGATCAGGTGACCGTGCGGCTGCCGGATCGCCGCGAATTCAACGCCAAGGTAGTCGGCAGCGACCAGCAGTATGACGTGGCATTGCTCAAGATCGAGGCCAGTGGCCTGCCGACGGTGCGGCTGGGCAGTTCGGCCACGGTCAAGCCGGGCCAGTGGGTGGTCGCCATCGGTTCGCCGCTGGGACTGGACCACTCGGTCACCGCCGGCATCATCAGCGCCACCGGCCGCAGCGCCTCGGCCGAGCAGCGCTATGTGCCCTTCATCCAGACCGACGTGGCGATCAACCAGGGCAACTCCGGCGGTCCGCTGCTCAACACGCGCGGCGAGGTGGTCGGCATCAACTCGCAGATCTTCTCGATGTCCGGCGGCTATATGGGTATCAGCTTCGCCATCCCGGTGGATCTGGCGATGGGCGCGGTCGAGCAGATCAAGAAGACCGGCCGGGTCAGCCGCGGCCAGCTGGGCGTGCAGGTGCAGCCGTTGACCGCCGACTATGCGCGCGGCCTCAAGCTGCCCGATACCCGCGGCGCCTTGGTGGCCGAGGTGCTGGAAGGCAGCCCGGCGGCGAAGGCGGGCGTCGAGCCGATGGATGTCATCACGTCCTTCAACGGCGTGACTATCAACCAGTCCAGCGATCTGCCGCCGGTGGTGGGCGCGCTGCCGCCGGGCACGCGCGCCAAGGTCACCGTGCTGCGCGATGGCAAGACGCGCGAGTTCAACGTCACCCTGACCGAACTGGACGAGGGCCAGGCCTCGGCGACCCCGAGCGTGCCGAACACTCCCGGCGCGCCGCCCGCCGCCGCCGCGGCCAATCCGCTGGGCATCGCCCTGCAGGAAGTCGATGCCAATACGCGACGGCAGCTGGGCCTGAAAGCGGGCGAGGGCGTGCTGGTGAGCCGCGTCACCGGCAACGCGGCGCGCGAGGCCGGCATCGGCCCGGGCATGGTCATCCTGCAGGTCGGCCGCGAACCGGTCGGCACGCCGGCCGCGCTGAACCGCTTGCTGGCCGGCGTCAAATCCGGCGACACGGTCATGCTGCTGGTCCGCCAGGGTGGCGCGACCCGCTTCGTCGCGGTGAACGTGCAGGACGAATAAGGCGGCGATATGGCGCTGCGCGCGTGTCTTGGCGCGGCGTCGGCTGGTTTCGGCGGGTTCTGCCCGCCTTGCGCAATGCAAGCTGCTCCCGCCGTGTCTGCATGGCCCGGGCGGGAGCAATCGGCCTGAGCGTGCGATAATGCCGCGTTAATCCCGACACTTTCCTGACGACGGCCAAGGCCGCCGCCCTCCATGTCTTCCGATTCCATGCGGTATATCCGCAACTTCTCCATCATTGCCCACGTCGATCACGGCAAGTCCACGCTGGCTGACCGGATCATCCAGCTATGCGGCGGCCTCGAGGCCCGCGAGATGGAAGCGCAGGTACTCGACTCCAATCCGATCGAGCGCGAGCGCGGCATCACCATCAAGGCCCAGTCCGTATCGCTGCCGTACAAGGCGAAGGACGGACAGGTCTACCAGCTCAATTTCATCGATACCCCCGGCCACGTCGATTTTTCCTACGAGGTCAGCCGCTCGCTGGCCGCCTGCGAGGGCGCGCTGCTGGTCGTCGACGCGGCGCAGGGCGTGGAAGCGCAGTCGGTCGCCAACTGCTACACGGCGGTCGAACAGGGCCTGGAAGTGGTGCCGGTGCTCAACAAGATCGATCTGCCGACCGCCGATATCGCACGCGCGAAGGCCGAGATCGAGGCGGTCATCGGTATCGACGCCGAGGACGCGGTGGCGGTCAGCGCCAAGACCGGCCTGAACGTCGATCTGGTGCTGGAAGCCATCGTCCAGCGCATCCCGCCGCCCAAGCCGCGCGATACCGACAAGCTGCAGGCGCTGATCATCGACTCGTGGTTCGACAACTACCTGGGCGTGGTGTCGCTGGTGCGCGTCATGCAGGGCGAAATCACCCCCGGCAGCAAGATCCTGGTCATGTCGACCGGTCGCACGCACCAGGTCGACAAGGTCGGCGTGTTCACGCCCAAGCGCAAGGAGCTGAAGAAGCTCGGCGCCGGCGAGGTGGGCTGGATCAACGCGTCGATCAAGGACGTGCACGGCGCGCCGGTCGGCGACACGCTGACCCTGGCCGGCGATCCGGCGCCCGGGCCGCTGCCCGGTTTCCAGGAAATGCAGCCGCGCGTGTTCGCCGGCTTGTTTCCGGTCAACGCCGAGGACTACCCGGCGCTGCGCGAGGCACTGGAAAAGCTGCGCCTGAACGACGCCGCGCTGCGCTTCGAGCCGGAGAGTTCCGAGGCGATGGGCTTCGGCTTCCGTTGCGGCTTCCTCGGCATGCTGCACATGGAGATCGTGCAGGAACGGCTGGAGCGCGAATACGATCTGGACCTGATCACCACCGCGCCGACCGTGGTCTACGAAGTGCTGAAGACCGACGGCACCGTGCTGTCGCTGGACAACCCGGCCAAGCTGCCGCAGTCCAATCTGATCGAAGAGGTGCGCGAGCCGATCATCCGCGCCAACATCCTGACCCCCGAGGCCTACATCGGCGCGATCATCAAGCTGTGCGAGGAGAAGCGCGGCATGCAGCTCGGCATCCAGTACCTGGCCAGCCAGGTGCAGATCAGCTACGAACTGCCGATGGCCGAGGTGGTGCTGGATTTCTTCGACAAGCTCAAGTCGGTCAGCCGCGGCTACGCCTCGCTGGACTACTCGTTCCTGCGTTTCCAGACCGGACCTTTCGTGCGCCTGGATACGATGATCAACGGCGACAAGGTCGACGCGCTGAGCCTGATCGTGCATCGCAGCCATGCCGATCGCCGCGGCCGCGAGCTGACCGAAAAGATGCGCGAACTGATCCCGCGGCAGATGTTCGACGTGGCCATCCAGGCCGCCGTCGGTTCGCAGATCATCGCCCGCAGCACGGTCAAGGCGATGCGCAAGAACGTGCTGGCCAAATGCTATGGTGGCGACATCAGCCGCAAGAAGAAGCTTCTGGAAAAGCAGAAGGAAGGCAAGAAGCGGATGAAGCAGGTCGGCCGCGTGGAGATACCGCAGGAAGCCTTCCTGGCAGTGCTGCAGGTGGACAGCAAGTGATGAAGCGGGAAATGGGGAACCGGAAACGGGGAATGAAAAATCCTGGCCATCTGTCCGGGATGCTCCGTAACCCACATTCCCTTTCCCCCTTTCCCCGTTCCCGCTTTTAGGAATCCGTATGGTCTGGTTCGAAACAATCCTCGTCGTATTGACCCTGTTGAGCGGCGCCATCTGGCTCGGCGACAAGCTGCTGTTCGCCAAGCGCCGCGCGGCGCGCGGCGGGCTGCTGGACGAGGAGCCGGTGCTGGTGGACTACTCGCGCGCGTTCTTCCCGGTGCTGGCGGTGGTGCTGGTGCTGCGCAGCTTCATCGCCGAGCCGTACAAGATCCCGTCCAGCTCGATGATGCCCAACCTGCTGATCGGCGATTTCATCCTGGTCAACAAGTTCAGCTACGGCTTGCGCCTGCCGATCAACAACCACAAGTTCGTCGCGCTGGGCGAGCCCAAGCGTGGCGACGTGGTGGTGTTCAAGCCGCCGCACGATCCGCAGAACAACTGGATCAAGCGCGTCATCGGCCTGCCGGGCGACCATGTCGTCTTCCAGGGCAACGCCCTGACCATCAACGGCCAGCAGCTGCAGTACCGCGAACTGGGTACCTATACCGGGCGCGGCGTGGCCTTCGGGCTGGACAGCGCCACGTTGCTGGAAGAGGAACTGCCGGGCCGCGCCCACCAGGTGCTGGAAGGGCTGCAGCGCCATGTCGGCGAGGGCGAATGGACGGTGCCGGCGGGCCACTATTTCGTCATGGGCGACAATCGTGATAATAGCGAGGACGGCCGGCTGTGGACCCAGACCCACTTCCTGCCCGAGGAAAACCTGCGCGGCAAGGCGTTTCTGATCTGGCTGAACTGCGAGGACTGGTTCTGCAAGGGAAGTTTCGACCCGTCGCGGATCGGCAACCGCATCAAGTGATGCGCGCAGCGACGGAAACTCAACGGGGATGACGGGGGAAACACTATGAAGCGCAAGCAAAGCGGCATGACGTTGATCGGCTTTCTGATCGTGCTGGCGGTGGTGGGTTTCGCCGCCTATATCGGCATGAAACTGTTCCCGATGTATCAGGAGTACTACTCGGTGCGAGCGGCGATGAAGGGGCTGGCAGCGGAGCCGGGTATCGGCGATATGGATCCGTCGAAGATCCAGGATCTCATGTCGCGTCGTCTGAGCATCGATTACGTCGACAGCGTCAAGAGCAGGGATTTCAAGATCGAGCGGATGGAAGGTGGTTGGCTGTTGAAGGTCGATTACGAAGTCCGCCGTCCGTTGGTCGGGAATCTCGACATTGTCGGCAAGTTCAATTCCTCACAGGAGTTGACGCGCCGCAGTGGCGGAGGCTGACCCGGGTTGAGTGCGGATCGCATCGGCCACGACTTCGCGGATGAGGGCCTGCTCGCGCAGGCCCTGACCCATCGCAGCGCCGGCGCGCCGCACAACGAACGGCTGGAGTTCCTCGGCGACAGCGTCGTCAACCTGCTGGTCGCCGAGGCGCTGTTCGCGCGCTGGCCCAAGGCCGACGAGGGCGCGTTGACGCGCGCGCGTGCCGAACTGGTACGCGAGGCGTCGCTGGCCACCATCGCGCGCCAGCTGGAACTGGGCGCGCGGCTGACGATGGGGCCGGGCGAGATGAAGTCCGGCGGGCACCGCCGCGATTCGATCCTGGCCGACGCGCTGGAAGCAATCGTGGCCGCCATCTATCTGGATGCCGGATTCGAGGCTTGCCGCGCGCGCGTGCTGCCGTGGTTCGAGGAAGCGCTGGCCGCGCTGCCGGTCGGCAAGCCGGAGAAGGACGCCAAGACGCGGCTGCAGGAATGGCTGCAGGCGCGCCAGCGCGCGTTGCCGGCCTACGAATTGATCGAGGAAAGCGGCGACGACCATGCCAAGCAGTTCAAGGTCCGTTGCGTGATCGTCGATCCGACCTTGGCCGCCGAGGGCGAGGGCACCTCGCGCCGCACCGCCGAGCAACAGGCCGCCGCGGCCGTCATCGAAAAGCTGGATGTCGTCAAATGAGATATACGAAGTGAATACCGCGACCCCGCACCGCAGCGGCAGCGTGGCCGTCATCGGCCGCCCCAACGTCGGCAAGTCCACGCTGACCAACGCACTGGTCGGGGCCAAGGTCAGCATCGTGTCCAACCGGCCGCAGACCACGCGCCACCGGCTGCTCGGCATCGCCACGTTCCCGGCCGGGCAGATCGTGCTGGTCGACACGCCCGGCCTGCACCGGCAGCAGGGCAAGTTCTCCGCGTCGGCGATGAGCAAGGTGATGAACCGCGCGGCGCGCGGCGCGCTGGAAGGCGTAGGCGCGGCGCTGCAGGTCATCGAGGCCGGCCGCTGGGACGAGGAGGACACGCTGGCCTATAACGTGCTCAGCGATGCCGGCATCCCGGTGGTGCTGGTCGTCAACAAGGTCGATCGCCTGCGCGAGAAGGCCGAGCTGTTGCCGTTCCTGGCCAAGGTCAGCGAAGGGCGCCAGTTCGCTGCCGTGCACCCGGTGTCCGCGCTCAAGCGCAACGGACTGGAGGCGCTGGTGCGCGAAGTGCTGGCGCTGTTGCCGGAAGCCCCGCCGATGTTCGGCGAGGACGAAATCACCGACCGCAGCGAGCGTTTCCTGGCCGGCGAACTGGTGCGCGAGCAACTCATGCGCCAACTCGGCGCCGAGTTGCCTTACGCCACCACGGTGGAAATCGAACGCTTCGCCGAGGATGAGACGACCAAGCAGGGCGAACTGCTGCGCATCGGCGCGGTCATCTGGGTCGAGCGCGAAAGCCAGAAGGCCATCGTCATCGGCAAGGGCGGCACGCGGCTCAAGGAAATCGGCAGCAAGTCGCGCCTGCAGATGGAGCGGCTGTTCGGCCGCAAGGTGTTCCTGGAAACCTGGGTGCGCGTACGCGAGGGCTGGTCGGACGACGAGACCGCGCTGAAGGCGTTCGGGTATGAGTGAGGCGGGGAACGGGGAATGGGGAACGGGGAAGGGATTTTTCCCTGCACCGACGACATCCCGACTTCCGTCCCTGATTTTCTCCCGCTCAGAGAAAGCGTCGTTCCCCGTTCCCCGTTCCCCGTTCCCGCTTTCCTAGCCCATGCGCCTCGCCGGCGAACACGCGTTCGTCCTGCATGCCCGTCCCTGGCGGGAAACCAGCCTGCTGGTCGAGACGCTGACGGGCGGACACGGTCGGCTGGGGCTGGTCGCCCGCGGCGTGCAGGGGCCGAAGAAGCATGTCCTGCGCGCGGCGTTGCAACCGCTGCAGCACATCCGGTTGGACGCGGTGCTGCGTGGGGAACTGGCGCAGCTGGTGTCGGCCGAGGCACTGGATGCCGCGCCGCGGCTGACCGGCGATGCGTCGCTGGCCGGCTTCTACATCAACGAGCTGGCGCTGCGGCTGGTGCCGCGCTACGACGCGCAGCCCGACATCTACGATGCCTATGCGCGCACGCGCAACGAACTGGCGATGGCCGATTCGCTGGCGTGGACGCTGCGCCGCTTCGAACGCGACCTGCTCGAGGCATTGGGTTTCGGTTTCTCCTTCGGGCAGGACGGCGATGGCGGCGCCATCGATCCGGCCGCGCGCTATCGCCTCGATCCCGAGCACGGACCGCGCCGGCTGCTGAGCGATCGCGGCCATGCCGATCGCAGCCGCGCCGCGACCGGCCACGCGCTGCTGGCGCTGGCCGCCGATCGCCGTCCCGGGGCCGAGGATCTGGCCAGCCTTCGCCTGCCGCTGCGCGGCGTGCTGGCGCATCATCTCGGCGCGCGTGGCCTGAAATCGTGGGAGATGGCCGGCGAACTCCATCGCATCGGCCGTCCTCCCACCGAATAGCCGCGACCGGGACGACAACGGAGCGGCGACCAGGATCGGATGGCGCCGGTGTGGTGCTGCTGCGTAAATGGTAGGCCAGAATCACCCGCGGTTTGCCAGCGCCTGCGAGACGGCCATGAACTTCTCCAGCGCGGCGGCCGATTCCGGGGCGCGATGCAACCGCTCCACCGCTTCCGACAAGCGCATCGCGCCGACGAAGCCGCAACTGGCGCGCAGCCGGTGCAATACGGCACGCATCGATCCGACGTCGCCGCTGCGTGCCGCCGCCGCGATGGATTCGCGCAGCGTCGGCAATTCCTGCAGGAACAACTGGCGCATCTGCTGGACATGCTGCTGGCGCCCGTGCAGCGCGCGCAGCGCGATGGCATCGTCCCAGTCAGGAACCACCTGGCGCGACGCTTCGCCGAGTTCAGTTTCCTTCGGCAAATCCAGCGCATCGCGTATCGGATCGAGCAGCGATCGCGCCGACATCGGCTTGACCAGCACGTCGATGAAGCCATGGTCGCGCAACTGCGCGTGCAGGGCCACGGTGGTGTCCGCGGTATGCGCGAAGGCGCGCAGGGAGGGATGCGACTGCCGCGCGCGCGCCAGCAGATCGCTACCGCTGCCGTCGGGCAGGTTGGCATCGATCAGCCACAGATCGTAAGTGAGCGGCCTCGCCAGCGCGTCGGCGCAATGGGTCGCCGTGTCCACGTGGGCTGGCAGGGATTCCAGCACCGCCTGCATGTAGCCGGCGCTGATGGGGTCGTCCTCGACCAGCAGCAGGCGGGGAAGGGTTGCGTCCTTGTCGTGCATGGCATCTCGCCTCGTCGCGTCCTGGCCGTATCTTAGCGGCACGCCGCCATCGCCCGGTCCATGGCGCGGGAGCATCTGCGACAATGGCGCCCCGTAATCGCACGCAGCTTTCGCCACGTGGCACGACACCGTTCCCCCCGCATCGACAAGACGCCTTTCGAGGCCGACATCCTGGATCTGAGCCACGACGGACGCGGCGTGGCGCGGCGCGAAGGCAAGGCGGTCTTCGTTGCCGGCGCGCTGCCGGGCGAGCGGGTGATCGCCGAGCAGACCGCGAAGAACCGCCATTTCGACGAGGCGCGCACGCTGGACGTATTGCAGGCGTCGGCGCACCGGGTCGTGCCGCGCTGCCCGCATTTCGGTGTTTGCGGCGGCTGCGTACTGCAACATCTGGACGAGGCCAGGCAGATCGGCGCCAAGCAGCAGGTGCTGCTGGACAACCTGACCCGCATCGGCCACGTGACCCCGGAATCGGTGTTGCCGCCGTTGACCGATGCCAGTTGGGGCTACCGGCGCAAGGGTCGTTTTTCGGTCCGACGCGTGGACAAGAAGGACAAGACGCTGGTCGGCTTCCGCGAGCAGGATCCGCGCTTCGTCGCCGATCTGTCCGAATGCCATACGGTCATCCCGGAGATCGGGTTCCGCATCACCGCGCTGGCGCACCTGGTCGAGGGACTGGAAGCGCGCGCGCATATCCCGCAGATCGAGTTCATCGCCGGCGATGCGAGCGCGGAGTTCAGCGGCATCGCACTGGTGGTGCGGCATCTGCAGCCGCTGGGCCAGTCAGATCTTGCCGCGTTGGCGGCGTTCGGCGAGGAACTGCGCTGGGCGATCTTCCTGCAGCCCGGCGGCATCGACAGCGTGCATCCGCTGTGGCCGGCATCGCCGAGGCTCGCGTTCGCGCTGCCGGCCTGGAACGTCGAACTGCTGTTCCGTCCGCTGGATTTCATCCAGGTCAACGCCGGCCTCAACCAGAAGATGATCGCGCGCACGTTCGAGCTGCTGGATCCGCAGCCGCGCGATCGCCTGCTCGATCTTTTCTGCGGACTGGGCAACTTCACCCTGCCGCTGGCACGGTTGGCCGGCGAGGTCGTCGGCGTGGAGGGCGAGGCCGGGCTGGTGGCGCGCGCGCGCGAAAACGCCGCGCACAACGGGCTGGGCAACGTGCAGTTCCATGCCGCCGATCTGACCCAGGATCAGCGCGGCGCGACGTGGATGCGGCAGGGCTTCGACAAGTTGCTGCTGGATCCGCCGCGTTCGGGCGCCATCGACGTGCTGCAACAGCTGCCGCTCAAGCAGTTCGACCGCATCGTCTACGTCAGCTGCCATCCCGGTTCGCTGGCGCGCGACGCCGGCTATCTGGTCAACGAGCAGGGCTATGCGCTGAAGTCGGCCGGGGTGATGGACATGTTCCCGCATACCGCGCATGTGGAGTCGATTGCGTTGTTCGAGCGGGGTTAGGGCGGGATTCGGCTCTTGTATTCGAGATGGCCGATCGTTAAAAAACACAAAAGCCGATACGTTTCCGAACGTCATTCCAGCGCAACCTGGAAGCGCTTTTCAACAGCCGATGGCTGGTCATCCATTCTTGTTCTTGCTTTACGATTTTGGAGCCGAGCAACAGCCACGTGGATCCCAGCTTGCGCTGGGATAACGACGGAAAAAGTGACGCCTATTCTGTGCTCCATAAGATTCAATATCCCCGTTCCCCGTTCCCCGTTCCCGGCCTCCCCATGCCCCTCGAAATCGAACGCAAATTCCTCGTCACCGGTGACGCCTGGCGCGATGCCGCGCACGACGTCATCCCAATGGCGCAGGGCTACATCAACGACCTCGGCGCGATGGACCGGGGCGAGCAGAAGGCGTCGGTGCGCGTGCGCATCCAGGGCGAGGCCGCCTATCTGAACCTCAAGTCGCGCGAGCTCGGCCATACGCGGCAGGAATTCGATTATCCGATCCCGGTCGAAGACGCCCGCGCGCTGCTGGCGCTGTGCGTGGGCGGCATCGTCGACAAGCGCCGCCATCACGTGCGCCACGAAGGCCATCTGTGGGAAGTGGACGAGTTCCTCGGCGACAACGCCGGGCTGGTGGTGGCGGAGATCGAGCTGAAAAGCGCCGACGAGCCGTTTGCGCGACCGGCGTGGGCAGGACGTGAAGTGACCGACGCACCGCGCTATTACAATCTGGCCCTGGCTTCGCGCCCGTATTCGCAATGGAGCGAAGCCGAGCGCGCCGCCGCCGACATTTCCTGAAGATGGAGCTTGCCAACGCCATGCGGAACGCTGACGTTGACCAAGTAGTTCCACCCGAGGGCGCGCCTGAGTGCGCGCGGGTCGGCGTCATCATTCGGGCGTGTATTGACATACACTTCCTCATTCTTCCTTGTCCCGCACACACTCGGGTGCGGCGTCAGCATTCCGCATAGCGTTGGTAGGCTCCTCATGCTCGTCATCGGCATCGCCGGCACCGAACTCACCGCAGCCGAACGCGACTGGCTGCAGCACGACAGCGTCGCCGGCGTGATTCTGTTTACCCGCAATTTCGCCTCGCGCGCGCAGGTCGCGGAACTGTGCGCGGCGATCCGTGCCGCCGCGCCGCGTCCGCAGCTGATCTGCGTCGATCAGGAAGGCGGCCGCGTGCAGCGCTTCCGCGATGGTTACAGCGCATTGCCGCCGCTGGAGGAATTCGGCCGCCTGTATGCGCGCGATCCGCGGGCCGCGCTGGCGCTGGCCGAGGAGCACGCCTGGCTGATGGCCAGCGAAGTGCAGGCCAGCGGCGTGGACCTGAGTTTCGCGCCGGTGGTGGACCTGGCGCGCGGCAACCGCGCCATCGGCGATCGCGCCTTCGCCGCCGATCCGCAGGTGGTGGCCGAGTTCACCCGCGCCTACGTGCGCGGCATGCATGGCGTCGGCATGCCGGCCACGCTGAAGCATTTCCCCGGCCACGGCACGGTGCTGGAGGACACGCATTTCGACGACGCGATCGATCCGCGCCCGCTCGAGGTGCTGCGCAACGAGGATCTGGTGCCGTTCGTGGCCGGCATCGACGCCGGCGCCGATGCGGTGATGATGGCGCACGTGGCCTATCCGGCGGTCGCGCCGGAGCCGGCGGGCTATTCGCCGTTCTGGATCCAGACCGTGCTGCGCGAGGAAATGGGCTTCCGCGGCGTGGTGTTCTCCGACGACATCGGCATGGCGGCGGCGTTCTCCGCCGGCGGCGTCAAGGCGCGCATCGACGATCACCTAGACGCCGGTTGCGATGTCGTGCTGGTGTGCTCGCCCAAGCTGGTGGACGAATCGCTCAGGGCGGTACAGGGCCGCAGCTTCAACACCGCCGCGCTGCTGGGGCTGATCGGCCGCGGCGCGCTGGGCTGGGACGGCCTGCTGGCCGATGGACGTTACGAACAGGCGCAGGCGCGACTGCCGCGCCCCGAACAGGGAACCGCATGATGTCGACGCTGGGCAATCAACGTCCGCCGCTGGCCGAGGCGCTGCCGCGCTCGGAACTGCTGCTGGATCGCGCGCAACTGGAAGCCGCCATCGACGGCATGGCCGATGCCATCGCGCGCGACTACGCCGGCGAAGTGCCGGTCTACCTGACCATCATGCATGGCGCGTTGCCGTTCTCCGGCCTGCTGTCGCTGGCGCTGGGCGCGCGCGGCATCGATCTGGAATTCGACTACCTGCACGCCACCCGTTACCGCGGCGCCACCAGCGGCGGCGAACTGGTGTGGAAGCACCGTCCCGCCACGTCGCTGTATGGCCGCCGCGTGCTGCTGGCCGACGACATCCTCGACGAAGGCCACACGCTGCTGGCGGTGCGCCAGTGGTGCCTGGAGCAGGGCGCCACGGACGTGCGCATCGCCGCGATGACGGTCAAGCGGCACGACCGCTGCGCCGACGGCATCGGCGCCGACTACGTCGGCCTGGAAGTGCCGGACCGCTACGTGTTCGGCTTCGGCATGGACTACTACGAACAGGGCCGCAACCTGCCGGGCATCTACGCGCTGAAGGAAGAGGCATGAGCCGCGACATCGCGCTGGCGATCATCGGCGGCACCGGGGTGTACCGGCTGGCGTCGCTGGACGATGTGGACACCCGCGAGGTGGACACGCGATTCGGCGCGCCGTCCGGCCCGGTGCGCATCGGCCGCCTGGGCGGCCAGCGCGTGGCGTTCCTGGCGCGTCACGGCGAGGGCCATTCGGTGCCGCCGCACCGCATCAACTACCGCGCCAACCTGGCCGCGCTGAAGGATCTCGGCGCCACCCGCGTGCTGGCGCTCAATACGGTCGGCGGCATCACCGACCGGTTCGGCCCGCGCGTGCTGGCCTGCCCGGACCAGATCGTCGATTACACCTGGGGCCGCATCGCGACGATCTGCGAGGAACCGGGCGAGGAGGTGCTGCACGTGGATTTCGGCGAGCCGTACACGCCGTTGCTGCGCCGCAAGGTATTGGCCGCGGCGAAGGTGACCGGCGCGGCCGTGGTCGATGGCGGCTGCTATGGCGCCACCCAGGGTCCGCGGCTGGAAACCCGCGCGGAAATCGCGCGGATGCGCCGCGACGGCTGCGATCTGGTCGGCATGACCGGCATGCCGGAAGCGGCGCTGGCGCGCGAGCTGGGACTGGACTACGCCTGCCTGGCCATCGTCGCCAATTGGGCGGCCGGCTGCGGCGACGGGCTGGAGATCACGATGGCCGAGGTGCTGGCCAACGTCGAGGCGGCGTCGGCCGGTTTGCCGGAACTGATCGGCGAACTTGCGCGCGGGTGATTGTCAACGGCCGCCGGGCTTTGCATACTCGGCCCTGTGCGGCGGTCTGCCGCACATCCACACCCGTTAACACAAGGAAACGCAAGCGCTATGCCGTACGGTACTGTGAAATGGTTCAACGATGCCAAGGGCTTCGGGTTCATCGCGCCAGAAGATGGCAGCGCCGATGTCTTCGCGCATCACACCGCGATCAACTCCAAAGGCTTCCGCAGTCTGCAGGAAGGCCAGCGCGTCAGTTATGAAGTGACCCAGGGCCCGAAGGGCGCCCAGGCTTCCAACATCGCCCCGGCTGCCTGAAACCACTTCAAGATTCCCTTGAACCCCGCTTCGGCGGGGTTTTTTATGTCTTCGCCCGGTAGCGCCATGCGCAAGCTCGACATCGCCGTCATCGGCTACGGCACCGCCGGCCAGGCCGCCGCATTGCTGCTGGCCGCTGACGGCCATCGCGTACAGGTGTTCGAGCGTGCGCCGGCGCTGGGACCGGTCGGCGCCGGCTTCCTGCTGCAGCCGACCGGCCTGCAGGTGCTGTGGGAACTGGGACTGCTTGCGTCCGCGCTGCGGCATGGCCGCATCGTGCGCCGGCTGTACGGCGAAACTCCGTGCGGCCGCGCGGTGATGGACATGCGCTACGCGGATCTGTCCGCGGCGCTGTACGGCCTGGGCATGCAGCGCGGCGCGCTGTTCTCGCTGCTGGCCGGCGCCCTGCCGGCGACGGTGCCGGTGCATTGCGGCAAGCGCATCGTCGATATCGATTCGAAGGCCGGACGCATCACCGACGAAAACGGCGCACGGCATGGCTCGTTCGATCTGGTGGTAGCCGCCGATGGCGCCGCCTCGCTGTCGCGTGTACGCACCGGCGGTATGCGCCGCGACACGCCGTATCCGTGGGGCGCGCTGTGGTGCCTGCTGCCGCAAGCCGACTGGCCATGGCCCGACGAACTGCGCCAGCGTTACGTCGCCGCGCGCAAGATGATAGGCCTGCTGCCGGTCGGCACGCGTCCCGGTGACGATACGCCGCGGTTGAGTTTCTTCTGGAGCCTGCCCGCGTCGGATTTCGATGCCTGGCGGCAACAGGGCCTGCCGGCGTGGCTGCAGGAGATCGAATCGCTGTGGCCGCAGGCGCGACCGCTGCTGCGGGACGTCGACGACGGCGCGTTGCTGGCGCGCGCGCAGTACCGCGACACGGTGATGCATCCCTGGCACCGCGACCGGCTGGTACTGATCGGCGATGCCGCGCATGCGATGAGTCCGCAGCTGGGGCAGGGCGTCAACATGGCGCTGATGGACGCGTTGGCATTGCGCGATGCGTTGCGCGCGGAAACGGCGATCGCCGGCGCACTGGCGCGCTACCAGCGTGGCCGCGCCGCGCATGTGCGCATCTACCAGTTCTGGAGCCGCTGGCTGACGCCGCTGTTCCAGTCCGACTGCGATGCCATCGCCATGCTGCGCGATCTCGGCTTGCTGCCGCTCGGGCGCCTGCCCGGCGGCCGTGGCCACACGTGGCCACATGCTGCGGGTGCTCAGCGGTACCCAGCATGGCCTGTTCGGGCGCCTGCGGCTGGATCCGGATTTCCTGCGCGCACTGGCTGACTGACGGAAGGCACCGCCTCTACGCTCCCGCGCCGAAAGCCGAGTTCGCGCAGGCAGGCATCCCCGCCATGCATGCGCCACAATCGCGGCGACTCGCCGGGAATGAACATGCACACCACATCGCCCTTCGAAACCCATCGCGTCGACAACCAGCCGCCGCCGTTCGAACCGCGCGATCTGTGGGCCGACGACCTCGCGCTGCGCGAGGCCATCGCCCGCGACGGCGCACATGATTTCGCCGCCGATCTGTCGCGCTATGCCGCGCTGGCGGGCGATGAGCTCTACCGCATCGGCTTCGATGCCAACCGTGATCGCCCGCGGTTGCGGACGCACGATCGTTACGGCCACCGCATCGACACGGTCGAATTCCATCCTGCCTACCACCGGCTGATGGAAGCGGCCATCGGCCACGGCGTGGCGGGATTATCGTGGGCGAGCGATCGACCCGGCCGGCATGTCGCGCGCGCGGCGCTGAGTTATCTCCATCACCAAGTCGAGGCGGGCACCAGCTGTCCGCTGACGATGACCCATGCCGCGATGCCGGTGCTGCGCCGCGAACCGGCGCTGCGCGACTGGGCCGACAGGATCGCCGCGCTGCGCTACGACCCGCGCGATCTGCCCGTCGCCGACAAGGCCGGGGTGACGCTGGGCATGGGCATGACCGAGAAGCAGGGCGGCTCGGACGTGCGCAGCAACGCCACCGTCGCCACGCCGCTGGCCGGGCAGGGCGAATATTCGCTGATCGGCCACAAGTGGTTCTTCTCCGCGCCGATGTCCGACGGCTGGCTGGTGCTGGCGCAGGCGCCGGGCGGGCTGAGCTGCTTCCTGCTGCCGCGCCGGTTGCCCGATGGGCAGAAGAATGCCTTCCGGCTGATGCGGCTGAAGGACAAGCTCGGCGACTGGGCCAATGCGTCGTCGGAAATCGAGTTCACCGGCGCGTGGGCGCAGCGCATCGGCGACGAAGGCCGCGGCGTGGCGACCATCATCGGGATGGTGATGCTGACCCGGCTGGACTGCATGCTCGGCGCCGCCGCGCAGATGCGCATGTCGCTGGCGCAGGCGCTGCATCATGCGCGCCATCGCCGTGCCTTCGGCGGCGCGCTCGATTCGCACGCGCTGATGCGCAACGTATTGGCCGATCTGGCGATCGAATCGGAGGCGGCGCTGGTGCTGGCGATGCGCACCGCGCGCGCGGTCGATGCCGCGCCGGCGGACGCGCACGAGGCCGCCTTCGCGCGCATCGCCACCGCCATCGGCAAGTACTGGCTGTGCAAGCGCGTGCCGGCCTTCGTCAACGAGGCGCAGGAATGCCTCGGCGGCGCCGGCTATGTCGAGGAGTCGATGCTGCCGCGCCTGTACCGGCAGGCGCCGCTCAATTCGATCTGGGAGGGCAGCGGCAACATCCAGTGCCTGGACGTGCTGCGCGCGCTGTCGCGCGAGCCCGAGGCGGTACCGGCGCTATGGCGTCAATTCGAACCGGTGCGCGGCGCCGATGCGGTGCTGGACCGCGCCATCGCGCAGCTGCGCGACCTGTTGCCGAAGGCCGACGAAGCGGGTGCGCGGTGGCTGGTCGAAAAGCTGGCGCTGGCGCTGCAGGCGGCATTGCTTCTGCAGGTGGGCAGTCCCGCCGCGGCGATATTCATCCGCAGCCGGCTGGGCGGGGAGCGCGGACTGGCATTCGGCACCTTGCCGGCCGATGCGGGTCATGCGGATCTGCTGGAGCGTGCGTTGCCGCGGTGACGATTACCGTTGGCGCTATCCCCGGATCGCGCGGCGCATGACGAACGCGCATCGGATCAGGAAGCTGACCTTCGTCCGCTGAACTTGTTGGCGTGCAGTTCGGCCATTTCCAGCAGGATGGCGCGGGTCTTCGGCGGTACCGAACGGAATGCCTTGAGCAGGCGGCGTTCCTCCGCATCGTCGACCATTTCGCCATCGACCGCCGGCACTTCCTCGGCATCGGGCTTGAAGGCCATGCGCCCACGCCCCGTCGCCAGCCACTCGTAGGACACCCCGGTGGTCAGGGCGATGCCTTCCAGCCGCATCGTCACCGGATGGACGCCGTCGTCGCACTCCCAGTTGGCCACCGCGCTGCGGCTGACGCCCAGATGGGCGGCCAGTTCTGCCTGCGACAGGCGCGCATGGTGCCGCGCCACCCTGATCCTCATTCCCAATTTCATGCAGACAAGTCCATTTCAAGGCCACTGGTGCTCGTAAAGGCTAGAGCCAGGGCCGGTACGGTTGCAAGTGAAACCATCTATGTCAGCAACATTGACATCACATTGTACAGTCCTGCTGACATGCGACTGCGCAAAGGTTTTGGGTCAACGAAAAGTGCAGATCATGTCAGCGATGCTGACCGAAATGCGCTCCCGTTCTCACTTGCAAGTGGCATGCCGTACGGCGAAATTACCCACCGTCGGCTGATGAAGGATTCCAAAAATCAGCGGCGCAGGGATGCGCCCTCGACGTTGGCCCCCCGGGACGGCTGGGACGCCGACCCGGGACGGTCCATAAGGAAACGGAGTTTCCGACCAAGGAGCAGTATGCATGCGGTTGCGAAGGGATGACGCAGCCGCATATTGCTTATCAGGGCAATAGCCAGACAGGCGAATGAGCCATGTCGGCCAGCCTTTCTCGCCGAGATCAGCGCCTGCCGACCCCTGCGTTCGGATTGCGGCCCAGTCCGCGCGCGCCGGTCAGGATCATGCGGATCATCTGCGACATCTGCTCGACCAGTTCGGCGTCCTTCTCCGGCGGCATGTCCATCGCGGTGGCGCCCATCGCGAATACCAGCCGGGTAATCGCCTTGGACACCAGCGCCGGTTCGTACAGCGTGGCGCCGTCCGCGGCGGCCAGGCGGATCAGGTCTATCCGCAGTTCTTCCTCGAAGAAATCCAGTTCGCGTTCGACCGCGTGCTTGAACGCGTCCGAGCCGACCGCGCCTTCGCACAACAGCACGTGCAGCAGCTTGTCGTCGGCACGCAGCTGCTCCATGAAGGTTTCCACCGACGTGCGCACGACGCTGCGTTCGGGCGTGGCGGCGCGCTTGCGCGCCTGGCCGATGATCCGGCGCAGCGAGCGTCCGGCCAGATCGATCAGCGTCACCGCAAGTTCGTCCATGTCGCGGAAGTGGCGGTAGAAGCTGTTGGGCGCGATACCGGCCTCGCGGGCGACCTCACGCAGGCTCAGCGTCGAGACGCTGCGGTGCGGACCGACCAGCTTCAACGCCGCGGCAATGATGTCCTCGCGCGAGATCGAGGCCTTGCGTCCAGGCGCTTGGTCTTCGGTCGGTGGCGCGGCGATGTCTGAGCTAGTGGCCAAGGCGGATGAACGGCAGGAGGTGTCCGGGCATCATAGCCGCGTTATTTAATATACGGTTGTATACACATCTGTATCTGCATGTGTATAGTGGCTGCCATGAATGCTGCCGCTACCGCTGTCCCAACCCGTCCGCGCGCCTTGCGCCGGGTGATGCGTCCTTTCTTGACGCCCCATGTCTTCGATTTCTGGGCTTCCAGCGTCAACCGCCTGTGGAGCTGGGAACGGCCGCTGGCCCGGCTGGTGGCGCGCGAGCGCGCTTCCAGCGACGCGGTCACGCTGGTGTTCAAGCCCAACCGCCACTGGCGCGGTTTCGCGCCGGGCCAGCACGTGACCCTCGGCGTGGAATTCGACGGCCGCCGGATCAGCCGCAGCTACAGCCTGACCGGGCTGCCGCGCGACGACGGCCGCATCGAAATCACCGTCAAGGCCATGGAAGGCGGCAAGGTCAGCCGCTATCTGCACGCGCAGGCGCGCATCGGCGATGTATTCGAGATCGGCCCGGCCTTCGGCGAGATGACGCTGCCGGCCAGTCCGGAAGGGCGCTGGCTGATGCTGGCGGCCGGCAGCGGCATCACTCCGCTGCTGGCGATGACGCGCCAGCTGGCGGTGCAGGGGATGCCGGTGGATCTGACGCTGCTGTACTGGGCGCGCAGCCGCGAGGAAATGTGTTTCGTCGACGAACTGGAAGCGCTGGCGCGGCGCGAACCGCGCTTCCGTTTCCATGCGCTGACCACGCGCGAAGCGATGGCCGATGGCGCCGCTCGCGCGCCGCGCCTGGATAGCGATGTGCTGCAGCGCCTGGTCGCGCAGGCGGAAGAGTGCCAGGTGATGGCCTGCGGTCCCGGCGGCTTCGTCGCCACCGCGCGCGAATTGCTGGAAGGGCGCGCGGCGTCGTTCCAGGCCGAAGCCTTCAGCCTGCCGCCGATGACGGTGGAAGACACCGGCACCGTACAGGTCCGGCTGGCGCGCAGCGGACGCACGCTGACGCTGCCGCGCGGCCAGTCGCTGCTCATCGCGCTGGAAGACGAAGGCTTGAAGCCGGCGTCCGGCTGCCGCATGGGCATCTGCAACACCTGCGTCTGCGGCAAGTCCGAAGGCGCCACCCGCCACCTGCCCAGCGGCGGCGTCGACAACGAACCCTCCATGGCGCTCAAGCTGTGCATCAACAGCGCCGCCACCGACCTGGTGCTCGATCTCTGATGGCTACGCAGAACAAACCCGCGACCCGCAACCGTGCGCTGAGCGCCGAGGATCTGGAGCGCTTCGGCGCCGAACTGGACGAACTGCGCGCGCGCACCGTCGCCACGCTCGGCGAGCGCGATGCGCGCTACATCCGCCGCGTCGTCAAGGCGGTGCGCTACACTGGCATCGCCGGGCGCACGCTGATCTTCGTCGGCGCTTTCGTGCCGATGCTGCTGTGGCCGGCGTGCATCGCCGGCGTGGCGCTGCTGGCGATGTCCAAGATCCTGGAGAACATGGAACTGGGGCACAACGTCATCCACGGGCAGTACGACTGGATGGGCGATGCGCACCTCAACGGCAAGACGTACGAATGGGACATCGTCGCGACCAGCGAGAACTGGCGCCATTCCCACAATTTCCGCCACCACACCTACACCAATGTGCGCGGGCTGGACGACGACATCGGCTATGGGCTGCTGCGCATCTTCCCCGAGCAGAAGTGGAAGCCGTTCTATCTCGCGCAGCCGTTCATCGCGGTGTTCTTCGCGCTGTTCTTCCAGTGGGGCGTGGCGATCCAGAACGTCAAGCTGGGCCGCTGGTGGAGCGGCAAGATGAGCACGCGCCAACTGGGCCGCACGTTCGCGCCGGTGGGCCGCAAGATCGGCCGCCAGCTGCTGAAGGACTACGTGCTGTTCCCGCTGCTGGCCGGACCGTTCTTCCTGCCGGTGCTGCTGTCCAACATGGTCGCCAACGGCATCCGCAACGTGTGGACCTACGTGATCATCTTCTGCGGGCATTTCACCGCCGACGCGGAAACCTTCCCCAAGGAATGCGTCAAGAACGAAACGCGCGGCCACTGGTACATGCGCCAGCTGCGCGGCTCCTCGAACATCCGCGGCGGTTTCCTGATGAACGTGATGTCGGGCAACCTGAGCCACCAGATCGAGCACCACTTCTATCCGGACATCCCGGCCAACCGCTATGCGGAGATGGCGGTGGAAGTGCGCCGGATCTGCGCGCGCCATGGCCAGCACTACAACACCGGTACGCTGCCCACGCAGTTCGGCCAGGTGATCTGGCGCATCGTGCGCCATGCCTTCCCCAGCCGGGTGCGGGTGAAGCTGCCGAAACTGCCCCAGTCCGAGCCGCAGCCGCAGCCGGAAGGCGCGGGCTAAGAGGCTACCGGCCTATTGAGTCAGAGGCGAGGGCATTGCCCTCGCTTTTTTTTGGAGTTCGATCGGTCCGGCAAATGTACCAACGGAGCATCGAGCAACACCGGGCGCGCATCAATGCCGGATGTCCTCAAAGCGACGCCGATTTCGCCGCTTCGGACAGCGCCCGCATCGCCGCCAGGTACGGGCCCGGGCCATGGCTGATACGCGCCACGCCGAGTTCGGCCAGACGCGCGAGCGGCGGCGTGGCCGCGCCGGCCATGATGTTGACCGGCAGCGGCGCGCCTTTTACCAGTTCCGCGATCAGGCGCTCATCGACCAGGCCGGGCACGAACAGGCCGTCGGCGCCGGCCTCTGCGTAGATGCGCGCGCGTTGCAACGCATCGTCGACCATCGTCCTGTCGTGCGCTTCGGGCGGCTTCTGGAAGAACACATCGGTGCGCGCGTTGATGAAGAAGGGGATGCCGGCCGCCTCGGCGGCCTTGCGCGCCTGCGCCAATCGTTTCGCCTGTTCGCCGGGATCGCGCAATCTGCCGTCGGCCGGCAGGCTGTCTTCGAGGTTGCAGCCGATCGCGCCGGCCGCGATCGCGCGCGCCACCGTCTGTCCGACGTCGGCCGCGGATTGGCCATAGCCGCTTTCCAGATCCAGCGTGACCGGCAGATCGGTCGCCGCCACGATCCGCGTCAGGTTGTCGAGCACCCAGTCGAGCGGAATGCGTTCGCCGTCGGCATGGCCATGGGCCGCGGCCACCGCCCAACTGGCGGTGCCGAGCGCGCTGGCGCCGCTATCGGCGACCGTCCTGGCGCTGCCGGCGTCCCAGATGTTGAACAGCACCAGGGGATGTCCGCCCTCGTGCAACGACCGGAACAATCCTGCCTTCTCTGCCTGGCTGCGCATATTTTCCTCACTCGATGGATGACGGAAGCATAGCGTGGGCAACCGGCGGCAACGCCGCAATGACCGCGCGGGTCGCGCCACGATGACCTGCGAGGTCATGGATCCGCGCAAGCCCTGCGACTTATCCTCGCGTGCATGGAAAACAGCACCTCACGACCCGCTCCGCCGCCTGATACGCCAGTGGGCGCGCTGCTGCGCGAGTGGCGCGCCGCGCGCCGTCTCAGCCAGCTGGATCTGGCGCTGTCGGCCGGCATCTCCGCGCGCCACCTGAGCTATGTGGAAACCGGCAAGGCGCAACCCAGCCGCGAGACCGTGGCGCGGCTGGCCGACGCGCTGGAGATGTCGCTGCGCGAGCGCAACGCGCTGCTGCTGGCGGCCGGCTATGCGCCGAGATATCCCGAAACCGCGCTGGGCACGCCGGGCCTGGCGCGCATGCAGCGCGCGATCGAGTTCATCCTGGCGCAACAGGAGCCGTATCCGGCCTTCCTGATCAACCGCCACTGGGACGTGCTGCAGGCCAACCGCGGCGCGGTGCGGATCAACGGTTTCATGCTCGGCGGCAAACCCAGCGCGCATGCCAACATGGTGCGGCAATTCTTCGATCCCGACGATCTGCGCGCCGCGGTCGCCAACTGGGAGGAAGTGGCCGGCGAGATGATTCGCCATCTGCACGATCATGTCGCGGCCACGCCGACCGATCACGCCGCACGGGCGCTGCTGGATGAGGCGCTTGCCTATCCCGGCGTACCGGCGCACTGGCGCCTGCGCGATCTGTCCGCCGCACCGTCGCCATTGCTGACCACGGTGCTGCGGCGAGATGGCATCGAGTTGCGGTTCTTCTCCACCATCACCACCTTCGCCATGCCGCGCGACATCACCCTGGACGAGGTGCATATCGAATGTTGTTTTCCGATGGACGAGGAAACCGCCGCGCATTGCCGGCGGTTCGCGCAGGACGACTGAACGCCAACGGGCGCCAAGCCGGACGCGCTTGGCAGACGGGGCGCTGCAAGCCGTTCGCTAGGCGGCGATGGCCTCTTGCCTGAGCGAGGCGAGCGCATCGTCCAGCGATACGTGGCCCTGGAATCCGCCAGCGCTGGTGGCGGATGCCTGCGCTTCGATCGCATGGGCGAAAACGACGGCGGGATCGGCCTCCAACCTGTCGAAGAGCCGCTGCAGGCGGGGATAGTCGCTGCGGTCGATCACGTCGTGGTAGTTCGTCCAGCGCGCGATGCCGATGAAATAGGCATCGGCCAGCGTACGCCGCTCGCCGAGCAGCCACGGCTGGTCGCCAAGCATCGCTTCCAGCTGCGCGTGCGCCTTGGCGACGCTGTCGCGGCCGTATGCCTTCAGTGCGGCCTGGCCATCGCCTGGCATTTCGTGTTCGAGCACATGCCACAGCGGCGAGAACGCGTTGAAGAAGGTCGTATTGAGCCAGGCCAGCATGCGGTTGAGGCGATCGAAATCGTGCGTGCCCTGCGCGAAGCCCAGGCCGCCGTCGATGCCCGGAACTGCGAGGTGGTTGAGGATGGCCATGCTTTCCGACAGCGCGTGACCGTCGGCGGTAAGCAACGTCGGGGTTTCGGCGACCGGATTGATGCGCCGGTAACCATCGGTGAAGCCTTCGGGCATCTCGATGCGGCACAGACGATACGGCTGGCCGAGCCATTCCAGCGCGACGATCGAACCGAAAGAACAGCCCGAAGGCACGCCGTAGAAAAGGATGGGGGACATGGGGTTCTCCTGAGGGGAACGGATCGGAGCGATCCGCCACCCGGAAGATAGATTCATGGACATCGCCCGTGTAGTCGGCAGAAGATGGACTTATCGTCTACGGATGCGGACTTTGCGATGCTCAATCTGAACGATCTGCTGATGTTCGCCGTCGCCGTGGAGTACGGCGGTTTCGCCGCGGCGGCGCGCCAGCTGGGCGTGCCCAAATCCACGATCAGCAAGCGGGTCGCGGTGTTGGAAAGCGCGCTCGATGCGCGCCTGATCCATCGCACCTCGCGCAGCTTCACGTTGACCGAGGTGGGACGCGACTTCTACGAACACGCCCGCGCCGCGCGGATCGAAACGGAAGCGGCCGAGGACGTGGTGCGCCGTCGCGTCGCAGAGCCCAGCGGCACAGTGCGGATCACCGCGTCGGTGCCGACAACGCAGTCGCTGTTGTCGCGGCTGTTGCCTGAGATCGCGCAGCTATACCCGAAGCTGCACATCGATCTGGACGTGACCGACCGTTTCGTCGACGTGGTGCAGGAGGGCTACGACATCGCGTTGCGCAGCCATTTCGCGCCGCTGCCGGATTCGGGGCTGGTGCAGCGGACGCTGCAGGTGGAGCCGTTCATATTGATCGCCGCACCCGGCTATCTCGCTGCCTGCGGCGAACCGCAGCAGCCATCGGATCTGGCCCGACACGATGGCCTGCTGGTCGCCAGCCAGACACGCGAATGGACGTTGACCGATCGAGCCGGCATCAGCGTGCGCGTATCGCCGCAGCCGCGCATGACCGCCAACGAATCGACGGCGCTGCTCGCGGCGGCGGTCGCGGGACTGGGCATCACGTACCTGCCGGAACGACTGTGCCGCGAAGCGTTGACCGCGGGCGCGCTGCAACGCGTTCTGCCGGACTGGAACGCCGGCCGGGTCACGACCACGATCGTCATGCCGCATCGGCGCGGCCTGTTGCCCGGCGTGCGCGCGGTGGTGGACTATCTGGTCGCGAACGCCGAGCGCGGTTGATGCGCTACAGGAAAGATCAGTTGATGAACTGCAGCCTTGCCAGTTCGGCGTACAGCCCGCCTTGCGCGATGAGTTCGGCGTGCGTGCCTTGGGCGACGATGCGACCGCCATCCATGACGACGATGCGATCGGCCTTGAGCACGGTGGCCAGGCGGTGGGCGATGACCAATGTAGTGCGGCCTTCCATCAGCCGTTCCAGTGCCTGTTGCACGGCGCGCTCGCTCTGCGCGTCGAGCGCGCTGGTGGCTTCGTCGAGCAGCAGGATTGGCGCATCCTTGAGCAGCGCCCGGGCGATGGCGATGCGCTGCTGCTGGCCGCCGGACAGGCGTGCGCCGCGCTCGCCCAGCGGCGTGTCGAAACCTTCCGGCAGCTGGTCGAGGAAGCCTTCGGCCTCGGCCGCGCGCGCGGCGGCGCGCAACTCGGCGTCGCTGGCCTCCAGGCGGCCATAGCGGATGTTCTCCGCGGCGCTGGCGGCGAACAGCGTCGGCTGCTGCGGCACCAGCGCGATATGCGCGCGCAACTGCACCGGATCGACGTCGCGCAGATCCACGTCGTCGATGCGCACGGCGCCGGACTGCGCGTCATGGAAACGCAGCAGCATCGAGAACACCGTGCTCTTGCCGGCGCCGGACGGGCCGACCAGCGCGACCGTTTCGCCGGGCCGCACGGTGAGATCGAAACCATCCAGCGCCGGCAGGTCCGGCCGGGCCGGGTAGTGGAAGACGACGTCGTCGAAGCGGATTTCGCCGCGCAACGGCTGCGGCAACGACGCGGGCTGCGCGGGCGCGCCGATGGTGGGCGTTTCCTGCAGCAGCTCGGCGATGCGGCCCATGCCGCCGGCGGCGCGCTGCAGTTCGTTCCACACCTCGGCCAGCGCGCCGACCGATCCGCCGCCGATCAATGCGTAGAACACGAACTGCCCGAGTTCGCCCTTGCTGATGCGCCCGGCGATGACGTCGTGCGCGCCCGACCACAGCACCAGCACGACCGCGCCGAACACCAGCGTGATGACGACGGCGGTGACCAGCGACTGGGTGCGGATGCGGCCGCGCGCGGTATCCACCGCGATCCGCACCGCCTCGCCGAAGCGGCCGACCTCGTAGGTTTCGCGCGCGTGCGCCTGCACGGTACGCACCGCGCCCAGCGTTTCGCTGGCCAGGCTGTTGGCGTCGGCGACGCGGTCCTGGGTGGCGCGCGAGGCCTTCTCCAGCCGGCGCGCGCCGAGCACGATCGGCAGTACCGCCAGCGGGATGCCGACCAGCGTGAACGCGGCCAGGCGCGGGCTGGTGACGAACAGCATCGCGATGCTGCCGATGACGGTGACGGTGCTGCGCAACGCCACCGACATGCTGCTGCCGACCACGCTGCGCAGCAGTTCGCTGTCGGCCGACAACCGCGAGACCAGCTCGCCGCTGCGGGTGCGATCGTGGAACTGCGCATCCAGCGCGATCAGGTGCGCGTACAGCTGCCGGCGCAGATCGGCCACGACCTTTTCGCCCAGCAGCGACACGAAGAAGAAGCGCGCCGCGCTGGCGATGGCCAGCACCACCACGACCACGAACACCAGCAGGAACACCTGGTCGATGTTGCCGCCGCTGCTGAAGCCGTCGTCGATCATCCGCCGGAAGGCGACCGGAAAGCTCAACGTCGCGGCGGATGCCACCGCCAATGCCGCCAGCCAGGCCACGAACAGGCCGGTGTGCTTGCGCACGAACGGCCACAGCGCGCGCAGCGTGCCGAGCCGCGCCTTGGCGGAAGTGCGGGGCGCGGGTTCGGTCGCGGCGTTGGAGTCGGTCATCGGGAAATCGGAAAGGGAGAAGGCGGTGCGGCGGATGGCCGCGATCTGCCGCGGCTCATGCCTGGCCCACGGTATCGAGCCAGCGTACCCGGTCACGAGTGGCGTCGCGCAGCTGCATTTTCAAGTCGTCGACCCGATCGGCGGGCAATTCGATGCGCAGGCGCGCGCCGTGTTCGTCGAAGTTTTCCGTGCATTTCTCCGCCGCGTGCAGCGCCAGTTGCGCATGCACGCTGCCGAGATCGTCGAACGGGCAGGCCAGGGTGAGTCGTCGCATCGCGATCAGCGGCCGTCTGGGCGCCAGCCGCAGGCATTCGGACGCCGCGCCGCCATAGGCGCGCACCAGCCCGCCGGCGCCGAGCTTGATGCCGCCGTACCAGCGCGTCACCACCACCATCACCTGGTCGCAGTCCTGGCCGTCGATGGCGGCCAGGATGGGACGCCCGGCGGTACCGGCCGGTTCGCCGTCGTCGCTGGAACGGTATTCCCCGCCGATGCGGTAGGCCCAGCAATTGTGGGTGGCGTCGGCGTCGCCGGCCTGCTTCAGGAACGCGAGCGCCTGTTCCGGCGTGGCCGCCGGCGCGGCATGGGCCAGGAAGCGGCTGTGCCTGACCTCCAGCAGGTGCGTGGCGGCCGCGACGAGGGTGTGGCTCATTCGGTCAGAAGCGGTTGCAGATCTTCGGGCACCTTGCGGAAGGGATGCTCCTGCACGTACAGGCGCAGGCTGGCGGCGGCGCTGGCGCGATCGCCCAGGTCGCGGCGCAGGCGGATGCGCTCGATCCAGTCGTCGCTGGACAGCTTGGCGTCCTCGGGCACCGGCAACTGCAAATCGGTGCGCTGGATCGGCGATGCGGCGCCGGCCGCGCGCTCGGGAACCTCGTCCTGCGCGGACAGCTGGCGCGCTGCTCCGGCGGCGCGGCGGTCCTCCTTCAGCAGCAGTTGCGGGCCGGCGTCCGCGCGTTGGGCGGCGCCCTGCTCGCGGGTTTCGGAGGCGGCGCGTCGTCGTTGTGCGGCTGCCACCGCCACCGTATCCGGCGCCTGCGCCGATGGGGAGGAGGGCGTCGCCACCGGCGGTGCCGACACCGGTGCGGGTGGCGCGGGTGGCGGCGGTGGCGCATAGCCTTCGGCGCGCTCGCGACGCGGGCTTTCCGCAGGCGCGCTTTGCGGCGCAGGCTTGCGGGCCGTTGCGGTCGGGGCCGTCGCGGCTGCGTCCTGTTGCGCCAGGGCCGGGAAGGCTTCGGGCGCGGGAGCGGTCGCGATGCTCTCGGTCGCGGTGCCGTCGCGGATCGGTTCGGCCATGGCGGGAAGCGCGGGCGCGGCATCGACGGACGATGACGCGGCAGCGGGCGTTTCCTTGTCGCCGAGGATTTGCGGCGATTCCTGCAGCGGCCGCAACTGCCAGGCGATTCCCACCGCAAGCAGGGCCGAGGCCGCCAGTCCCATCGCCACCGGCCAGCGCGCGCGGCGTTGCGCCGCGGTCGTGGCCTGCGGCGCATCGGCCGGCATGGCCGCCGCACTGCGCGCAGCCGCGAGGATGCGCGCATCAAGCGCGGGCGAGGGTTGCACGCCGGCGTCCAGCCGCGCCAGCCGCTCGGCCAGCAGGCGCTCCTCCGCATTCAACGGTTCGCGCGCGCTCATGCGCTCAGCCTCGCGCGCAGCTTGTCCATCGCATAGCGCAGCCGCGACTTGACCGTCTCGCGGCCCACGCCGGTGATGTCGCCGATCTGTTCCAACGTCAGTTCCTGTTCCAGCCGCAGCAGCACCACCTCGCGCTGTTCGTCCGGCAGCTCTTCCAGCGCCTGCTGCAGGCGCCTGCGCTGTTCGAACTCCGACAGCTGCCGCTCCGGCGTATCCGGGTCGGGGACGCGGGCGGCGCGCTCGTCGGCGTCGTCGGGCGCCGGCGGGCGGTGCTTGAGCGATCGCCAGTGATCATTCAGGCGATTGTGGGCGATCCGGTACAGCCACGTGGTGAACGCGGCCTCCGGTTTCCAGCCCGCGCGCGCGGCGATGACGCGTTGCCAGACATCCTGGAAGCATTCGTCGGCCTGCGCGGCGTTGCGCAGGTGGCGCATCAGGAATCGGTACAACGGGCCGCGATGGCGGGCATAGATCTGCTCGAACGCGCGCGCATCGCCGGCCGCATAGGCCAGCATGAGCGTCTCGTCGGCGGGTTCGGACGTGTCATTCACCGCCGCCAGCGTAAGGGTTGGCGTGGCTGTCGTGAAGATACGCCCGCGCGCCGCTGACGGCCGAGCATTCAGCAACGACGGACGGCAAAGGCGCAGGGCGATGGCATCAGGCATGCATCTTGCAACGCGCCGCAGGGCCGGGTGGGGTTTGCCCCGACTTGCCGATCCGGCGCCTGCGGGCGCTATGCTCGCTGCCGGGGGAAACGTTTCCACCACCTGCGCACCCTCCACTCCAGCCAGCGACGGCATGTCGATCCGCAGCAACAGCCCAGAAATCCCGGACCGCAACGATGCGGCCGCCCAGGCGTCCCGCGTCGTCGCGCTGCTGTGCGCACGGCTGCCGCAGGGCGCGGCGATGGCGGTGCATTGGCGCGACTGGTCGCTCGGCTCGGACGCGGCGCTGTCGCCGGGCGCGCCATTGACGCTGCGCCGCCATGCCGAGCAGCTGCTGTCCGGCGCCAGCGCCGAACCCGACGACGCCCGCCTGCTGGCTTACGGCTGGGACAACCGGGAAGGCAATGCGCGCATCGCCATCGTCGCCTCGTTGCCGCAGCCGTTGCCGCCGGATCGGCAGCAGGCCTGGCTGGAGGTAGCCAAGGCGACGATCGAACTGATGCTCGATGCGGCGCGTGCGCAGGCGCGGGTGGTATCGCTGGAAAAATCCAAGCGCCTGCAGCAGGCGCTGTACGAGATCGCCGATCTGGCCGGCGCGGATCTCGAGATGTCGGAAATGCTGCGACGTATCCACGTGGTGGTCGGTTCGCTGATGTACGCGGAGAACTGCTACATCGTGCTGTACGACGATCAGCGCCGCAGCATCCGCTTCCTGTATTTCGCCGACCTGAAGGATCCTTACGTCGCCGAGCCGGAGCGCGAATTCAGCGAGGAGGAAATGCTCAACAGCATCACCTTCGCGCTGCTGCGCCACGGCCAGCCGCTGCGCGGGCCTTCGACGCTGATCCGGCAGAAGCTGGGGGTGGTGCGCGATCCGTCGCACGGGCCCGACAGCCTGGACTGGATGGGCGTGCCGATGCGGCGCGACGATCGCGTCTGCGGCGCCATCGTGGTGCAGAGCTACGACACGCCGGCCAGCTACGACGACGAGGATCGCGCGTTGCTCGGCTATGTGGCCCAGCACATCCTGACCGCGCTGGATCGCAAGTACGCGCACGTGGAGCTGGAGCACCGCGTCCAGTTGCGCACGCGCGAACTGCAGCGCACCAACCGCGACCTGCAGGCCGAAATCATCGAGCGCAAGCGCGCGGAAAAGCTGCAGGGCGCGCTGTTCCGCATCACCGACCTGGCCATCACCTCCGAGACGCTGGAGCGCTTCTACGCCGACGTGCACGCGGTGGTGGACGAACTGATCAATGCGCGCAATTTCTACATCGCGCTGCTGTCCGACGACGGCCAGACGCTGCAGTTCCCATATTCCATCGACGAACGCGACGGCATGCGCAAGACGCGGCCGATGGGCAACGGCCTGACCGAATACGTCATCCGCACCGGCAAGCCGCTGCTCGCCGATCGCACCGTCATCACCCGCCTGGCCGACGAAGGCCACGTCATCCAGCATGGCCCGCCGGCCAACAGCTGGCTGGGCGTGCCGCTGCTGCGCGGCGAGGACATGGTCGGCGCGGTGGTGGTGCAGAGCTATTCCGCCGGCGTGAACTACACGCAGCACGATCAGAACCTGCTGGCCTTCGTCGCCCACAACATCGGCAACGGCCTGGGCCGGCAGCGCGCGCAGGAACATCTGCGCGCCGCCCATGCCGAACTCGAACACCGCGTCGAGGAGCGCACGCGCGAACTGGCCGCCGCCAACGAGCAGCTGCGCGCGCAGATGGCCGAGCGCCTGCGCGCCGAGCAGCGGCTGACCCACCAGGCCACGCACGATGCGCTGACCGGGCTGCCCAACCGTCCGCACCTGCTCGACAGCCTGGCCGCCGCCATCCATCGGGCGCGGCACGGCGACGGGCAGTCGTTCGCGGTGCTGTTCCTGGATCTGGATCGCTTCAAGCTGGTCAACGACAGCATCGGCCACGCGGCTGGCGACGAACTGCTGATCGAGGTCGCGCGCCGCATCACCCTGTCGATGCGCGCCGGCGACGTGGTGTCGCGGCTGGGCGGCGACGAGTTCGCCGTGCTGGTCGAATACCAGGAAGGCGAGAACGTCGTCGAACTGGCGCAGCGGCTGCTGGCGGTGCTGTCGCGGCCGATGTGGGTGGCCGGGCGCGAGTTGTTTCCCTCGGCCAGCCTCGGCATCGCCGCCTGGCATCCGCGCTACCGCAGCGGCGAGGAGCTGCTGCGCGACGCCGATGCGGCGATGTACCGGGCCAAGGAGGAAGGGCGCGATCGCTGCGCGGTGTTCGACGAGGCGATGCGCGAGTCGGTCATGCATACGCTGGATCTGGAAGCGGACCTGCGCCGGGCGATCAACCATGGCGATTTCCTGCCCTATTACCAGCCGATCATGCGCATGGACAGCAGCGAGATCATCGGCCACGAGGCGCTGCTGCGCTGGCGGCACGAGCGGCGCGGCCTGCTGACGCCGGCCGAGTTCATCAGCCTGGGCGAGGACAGCGGACTGATCGAACAGGTCGACTGGCTGCTGTACGAGCAGGTCGTGCACCAGCTGGCGCGCGGCGGCGAGGGCTATATCTCGGTCAACGTGTCGCCGCGGCATTTCCGCTCGCCCAACTTCGCCGACCGGCTGCTGGCGATGTTCGACGCCATCGGCGCCGATCCGGCGCGGCTGCGGCTGGAGATCACCGAGGTCGCGCTGCTGGACGATGCGCCGCGCACGCTGCGTACGCTGCGTACGCTGCGCCAGCACGGCATCCTGGCGCAGCTGGACGATTTCGGCACCGGTTTCTCGGCGTTGTCCTACCTGCACCGCTTCCCGAT
>Ga0160451_100341_pt1 | contig 31225 bp, 17 predicted proteins | sample HID1975M_E1MG_FD_108270 | JGI IMG/M metagenome (GOLD analysis project Ga0160451, IMG submission 108270) | Enriched soil microbial communities from UW Madison campus, WI, USA - HID1975M_E1 MG | ecosystem: Environmental > Terrestrial > Soil > Unclassified | place: USA: Madison, Wisconsin... | reverse complement strand
CGCCGGCAACGTCGCCGCATTAGCGAACGCGACCGGCGCGCACGAATTCCATGCGTCGGCCAAGGCACCACGCATTTCGCCGATGCGATTCTGCAATCCGGCGTTGGACGGGCTGTCGCCAGACTGGTTCGAGACCGATCCGGCCCGTGTGCGCGCACTGCGCGCTGTGCTCGATGCGCTTTAGAGCGTCGACAACAAGGGGAACTCGGCTGCTGTGCAGTCTGTGAAGGGGAAGGTCGGCTGCTGCGCGCCTTGAAAGCAAAAGCCGAAGCACTCCCATTCACTTTTCGAGACCCGGACATCGGCGACTTTCCTGCGCGACGCCCACGACTTCATCACTGGGACATCGAATACGGCCGTTGCGCCGGGTCGGTCGCCCATGCCTTGTTCGGTTCCGCCTGCATCGTGAAGCGCAATTCGCCGCCGGCCACGATCTCCTCATGGGTCAGGTAGGCGCGATCCAGTTGTTTGCCGTTGAGCATGGCGTTGCCGATGTAGGCATGCGCGGCATCCAGGCCGTCGGTGACGATGGTGAAGCGCTTGCCGTTGGGCAGATGCAGGGTGGCGCGGGGCAGGAAAGGACGGCCGATGACGTACTGGTTGCTGGCCGGCGTCACCGGGTAGAAGCCCAGCGCAGTGAACACGTACCACGCGGACATCTGGCCCAGATCGTCGTTGCCGGCCAAACCATCGGGGCGCGGTGCGTACTGGCTGTCCATGATTTGTTTCAGCCGCGCCTGCGTGCGCCACGGCTGGCCGGCGTAGGCGTACAGATAGGCCACATGATGGCTGGGTTCGTTGCCGTGCGCGTACCAGCCGATCAGGCCGGTGATGTCTTCCATGTGTTCGAACACCGACGGATCCACGTTGGCGTCGAATACCGCATCGAGTCTGTCCAGCAGCTTGTCGCCGCCGCCATGCGCGGCGGCCAGGCCGGCTACGTCCTGCGGCACGTACCAGGAGTATTGCCACGCGTTGCCTTCGGTGTAGTCGGTGCCGTAACCGCTGGCGGTGGGATCGAACGGCTCGCGGAAACTGCCGTCGCGCTTGCGCGCGCGCATGAAGCCGGTTGCCGGATCGAACGCGTGTTTCCAGTTCGCCGCGCGTTTGCCGAACTCGGTCGCGATCTCCGCGTTGCCCATCGTCCGCGCCACCTGCGCGATGGTCCAGTCGTCGTAGGCGTATTCCAACGTCTTGCTGGCCGCTTCGCCTTCCTCGTCGATCGGCACGTAGCCCAGTTCGCGGTATTGGGCGATGCCGTCGTAGGGGCCGTAGTTGGCGCTGGCCACCATGGCCCGCAAGGCTTCCTCCGTGTCGTAGCCGCGAATACCTTTCATGTAGGCGTCGGCGATCACCGGCACGGCGTGGTAGCCGATCATGCACCACGTCTCCAGGCCGTGGAACGACCAGACCGGCAGTACCCCATAAGGGCTTTCGCGGCGCGCGGCCAGCAGGGAATTGACGAAGTCGTTGGTGCGCTGTGGCGGCTGCACCAGCGTAGCCAGTGGGTGCAGTGCGCGATAGGTATCCCATAGCGAGAACGTGGAGTAGTTCGTCCAACCCTTCGCCTGGTGCACGGCATTATCCGGGCCGCGGTAGCGGCCGTCGCTGTCCATGAACAGCGTAGGGCCCAGCAGCGTGTGATACAGGGCGGTGTAGAAGCTGGTGCGTTGCTCGGCGCTGCCGTGCGCTTTCACCGCACCCAGCGCTTCGCTCCATTGCCGCTTGGCGTCCGCACGCATGCCGTCGAAGTCCCAGCCCGGCGCTTCGGCGTCCAGATTGGCGATGGCGTTGTCTTCGCTGACGGGGGAAATCGCCACCTTCACCAATACGGGTCCAGCGGCGGCCGGGGCGATGTCGAACTCGGCGACGAGTTGCCGGCCTTCGATCTGTGCGCGCTGGCGCGGATCCTTTTCGCCCGGCGGGGGAAAGCCCTTGTAGACGACGTCCTGCTCGGTGTCGTGCAGGGCGTGGCCGGTGAGCGGCTGAGAGAAGCGCAGGGCGAAGTACAGCTGCCGGCCCGGCGCCCAGCCGCGCGTTTCGCGGAATCCGGTAACCGTGCCGTCGCTGCGCACGCGCAGGCGCGACCACAGCACCTTGCCGGGGTAGTCATACATGCTGGTGCGCAGGTCCAGCAGCACGTGCGCGGGCTTGCCGGCGGGGAAGGTATAGCGGTGCATGCCCACGCGGGGGCTGGCGGTCAGTTCGGCGCGCACGCCGTAGTCGTCCAGGGTGACGGCGTAGTAACCGGGCTGGGCGGTCTCGGTGGCGTGGCGGAAGCGGGAGGTGTAGCCGCTGCCGGGTCGGTCGGGATCGCCGCGTTCCAGTTTCGGCTCGCCGGTGGTGGGCATCAGCAACAGGTCGCCCAGATCGGAGTGGCCGGTGCCGGAAAAGTGGGTGTGGGAGAAGCCGACGATCGTGGTGTCGTCGTAACGGTAACCGGCCGCCCAGCCGTAGCCGTCCTTGCGCGGCTGGATGCGGGTGTCGGGGGAGAGCTGCACCATGCCGTAGGGAACGGTAGCGCCGGGATACGTATGACCTTCGCCGCCGGTGCCGATGAACACGTCCACGGCGTTGTAAGCGGCCTCACCGATATCCGCCGTTGCGGCCCATGCGCTTCCGGAATCCGATGCGGCCCAACCCGCGAAACCCGCCAACAAGGCCATCGTCGCACCAAGTCTGGTCATTGCGCACCTTTTTGGATCGGTTGAATTTAAGGAAATTAGCATAGTCCACGGGTAGATCATTGAGGCGCTAGGCGGTTTACTCGGCGAACAATCCGCAAAAATCGCGATGCAGCGTTCGTCGGCTGCTGCGCAGCAACATGCGTCGCCCGGTCGGTCGTGCTAAATCTTGCAAAGTGAATTAGATCGATCCAAGTCAGTATGAGTCATGCGCGAGTCTCATGGGGCGGCGGGGTGCCGATCATTCATTCGCTTTTAAAACAGGCTGCATGCGTAAAAGCGCCCGTGCGCGCGTGCCGCACATGCTGAGCGACGCACGCATCCGGTCGACGAGGGAGTTCACATGCTGAGACGCTACATTACGCATCAGGCTGCCCGCACGCTGCGTCGCCTGCCGCCCGCATATCTCCTTTGCGTCTTCGTGCTGGTTTTCGGGCCGGCATCCGCCATCGCCGGCCCGGTGGGCGAACGCATATTGGACAGCGGCTGGGAGTTTCGCCAACTCCCCGGCGCCGCGACATTGCCCGTCTCATCGCCGAACAAGGCACTGCAATGGCTGCCTGCCACGATGCCCGGCACCGTGCATACAGACCTGTTCGACAACGGCCGGATTGCCGATCCCTACATTGGTGCTCCGGAAGCCGACCTGCAATGGATCGGTCTGGCCGACTGGGAATACCGTACACGCTTCGACGTGTCCCGACGCGTACTCGATGCGGCGCGCAGCGAACTGGTATTCGAAGGCCTGGACACCTTTGCCGAAGTATTCCTCAATGGCGAGAAGGTGCTGGACGCCGACAACGCTTTCCGCACCTGGCGCGTGCCCGTGCAGGGCCGGCTGCGCGAGGGTGGCAACGAACTGCGCGTGGTGTTGCACTCGCCGATAGCCAAATTCCTGCCGCACGTGCAGGCGATGCCCCACCGCATCGCGGGCAACTATCCTTCGCCGTACGGCGACGAGCCGAAGGACGCGATGACCGCGAACTTCGCGCGCAAGCCGGGCTATCACTACGGCTGGGACTGGGGGCCGCGCTACGTCACCGCCGGCATCTGGCAACCGGTACGCCTGCTGAGCTGGGATCGTGCGCGGATCGACGACCTGCAACTGCGACAGGACCGTGTCGCGGAAGATCTCGCCGAGCTCACCGCAGTCGTAACGATCGATGCCGCCCGTGCGGGCGACTATGTATTGCGTCTGTGGCAGACCTCGCCCGATGGCGCGCGCAGGCTTGCGGCGACGCAGCGCTTGTCGATGCCCGCGGGCATGAGCCGCATTTCGCAGGCCTTGCGGATTGAGCGGCCGCAGCGCTGGTTCCCGGTCGGTTACGGGGCGCAGCCTTTGTACCGTTTCGACCTGGAGCTTCTCGACGGGACGCAGGTCGTCGACGCCCTTGGCGAGCGCACCGGCCTGCGCAGCATCGAACTGCGCCGGGAGACCGATGAGCATGGCAGGGGCTTCGCGTTCGTCGTCAACGGCATCCCGGTCTTCGCGAAAGGCGCCAATTCGATCCCGTTCGACATGTTCCCGCCGCGCGTGACTACCGCACAGCTGCGGCGCGTCCTGCAATCGGCCGTCGACGCGAACATGAACATGATCCGCAGCTGGGGTGGAGGCTACTACGAAAGCGGTGCGTTCTTCGACATCGCGGACGAACTCGGCCTGCTGGTCTGGCAGGACTTCATGTTCGGTGGCGGCATGCAGCCGGCTTACGATCCCGTGTTCCGCGCCAACGTGGTGGCTGAGGCGCGCGACCAGGTACGGCGTCTACGAAACCATCCCAGCATCGTGCTGTGGTGCGGCAACAACGAGGAAGAGATCGCCTGGAAGTACTGGGGCCACGGCAAGTCGCTGAAGGACGCAGATCCGGCATTCGCGGACAAGGTCTGGAACGGTTACGTGCAGTTGTTCGACCGCGACCTGCGCCAGGTCGTGGCGGAGGAGGCCGGCGGCATCGCCTACTGGCCGAGTTCGCCGAGCGACGACATGGCCGAGGTGGCGAATACGCAGGCCAGCGGCGATATGCATTATTGGGAAGTGTGGGGCAATCCGGCGCGTCCACCTTCCGCCTATCTGGACATCACGCCACGTTTCATGTCCGAGTATGGCCTTCAAGCGTGGCCAGTTCGGCCCACGATCGATCATTTCGCATCGCGCGACGAGCAACGTATCGACGCGCCGATCATCGAGGCACACCAGAAGTTCATGGCGGGCAAGGGCAACGAGCGCCTGCTGCACTATGTGCGCATGGAATTCGACGAGCCGCGCGATTTCGGAGATTTTGTCTATCTCAGCCAAGTGATGCAGGCCGAAGGCATCGGGCTGGCGGCGCGGCACCATCGCGCCAGCCGTCCGATCACCATGGGCTCGCTGTATTGGCAACTCAATGACGTGTGGCCAGGCGCTTCGTGGTCGGGTATCGACTGGTTCGGGCGCTGGAAGGCATTGCAGTTCCATGCGCGCCGGTTCTTCGCGCCGGTGACCGTCACCGCGCTGCGCAAGGACGGCCGCACCACGGTCAGCTTGGTCTCCGACCGCACCACGCCGCGCCATGGAGCATTGCGCCTGCGTGTGATGGACGTAGGCGGCCGCGTGCTGCGCGACGAGCGTGTGGCGGTCACATTGCCGTCGCTGTCGGCCACGGGGATTGCCGACTACGTCGATGCGGACCTGCTGGGCGATGCCGACCCGGCGCGCACGGTGGCGGTGTTCGATCTGGATGTCGAAGGCGAACCCGGTGCACGCGAAGTCGTGTACTTTCTCGCCGCGAAGGATATCGCCTGGCCTGCTCCCGGACTGCGCGCCTCGCTTCACGCCGATGAGGACGGGCCGGTCCTCGACTTGGCCGCGGACGCGCTAGCGCGCGCGGTATGGATCGATTTCGGCAACGTCGACGCCGAACCAGCCGACAACGCCCTGACCCTGCTTCCCGGCGAGCGCGTCACGCTGCGTATCGCGTCCACCGCAGACCTCGATACGCTACGCGGCGCGTTGCATGTGCGCACGCTGGCCGATGCGCTTTCATTCGAATCCCCTTCCTCACCGAGCATTCCCACGCCATGACGCAGAACGTCCCCCCGCACGACGACTTCCGCAGCGAGACCTTCCTGCGCGACCACATCCGCAGGACCATGGCCTTCTACCATCCGTGCTGTATCGATCCGGCGGGCGGCTTCTTCCATTACTTCAAGGACGACGGCCGCGTCTACGACGCCTCGCACCGCCATCTTGTCAGCAGTACCCGGTTCGTCTTCAACTACGCCACCGCGGCCTGCGAGTTCGGCGACGAGGATCCGGGGCTGCGAGACGAATACATGAAAGCCGTGCGCCATGGCCTGGCTTTCCTGCGCGACCGGCATTTCGATCCGCAGAGTGGCGGCTACTTCTGGACGCTGCGCGACGGCGCGCCGGAAGACACCACGCAACATTGTTACGGGGCGGCCTTTGTCCTGCTGGCGTATTCCATTGCGCTTCGTGCAGGCGTGGAAGAATGCCGGCCATGGATGGACGCGCACTGGGATTTGCTGGAAACGCGCTATTGGGAGCCTGAATACGGCTTGTATCGCGACGAGGCCACGCGCGAATGGCGCTTCAGCGACTATCGCGGACAAAACGCCAACATGCATATGTGCGAAGCCATGCTCGCTGCGTATGAGGCAAGCCATGAGCGCCGCTATCTGGAACGCGCACTGCAGTTGGCCGATCACATGACCCGGCGCCAGGCCGCCCAGACAGAGGGGCTGGTCTGGGAACACTACGACCTGCAATGGCAGGTCGACACCGACTATCACCGCGAGGATCCGAAGCATCTGTTCCGACCGTGGGGCTTCCAGCCCGGGCACCAGACCGAATGGGCCAAGCTGTTGCTGATCCTGGATGGCCATCTGCGCCACGCGGGAACGCCCATCGACTGGCTGGTGCCGCGTGCTGCCGAGCTGTTCGACCGCTCGGTGGAAGCGTCGTGGGATGCGGAGTTCGGCGGGTTGGTCTATGGCTTCGCTCCGGAATCGCTGCGCAAGGACATTACTGGCCCCTCGCTCCCCGACGGACTGCATTTCATCTGCGATGACGACAAGTACTTCTGGGTGCAGGCCGAATCGCTGGCCTGTGCGGCGCGGCTGGCGAAAGCGAGCGGCGAGGAGCGCTACTGGCAGTGGTACGACCGCCTGTGGGAATACGCGTGGCGGCACATGATCGACCATGAACATGGCGCGTGGTACCGCATTCTCGACCGCGAGAATCGCAAGTATGACGACGACAAGAGTCCCGCCGGAAAGACCGACTACCACACCATGGGGGCCTGCCATGACGTTCTGTCCGTGCTGCGCAAGGGGGCCTGACATGCTTCGTAAACGCAGAGGAACCCTGTTTTCCTTCGCGGCGTCGCTGCTGTTGGCATCCGGCGCCGCAGGCGCGAGCGATGCACGCTTTGCGACGTCGTTCGAGCCGGGTGAACCCGTGCCCGTCGTGCCTGCCGGAAGCGATCTCCGCTTATCCCTGGGCAACGGCCCCGAACAGCCGTATGCGGCCAAAAAGGCCATGGGTTACAGCGGCAAACGCGCTTTGCGCTATCGCGGCGATGCGGCCGGACGCGTGCACCTGTTCCAGGTCGACATCGGCATCGACAAGGACACGACGCTGTCGTGGATGGTGTTGCCGGAGATCGTCGGAGGCGACACTTCCACCTCCACGGGCGTGTCGCTGGACCTGGTCTTCGAGGACGGACGGCGATTGTCGGAGACGGGCGCGCGGGACCAGCACGGCGCGCCGGTCGGTGCTGCCGGCCAGGCGGAATCGAAGACGCTGTATCCCCAGCAATGGGCGCGCAAGCAGGTCCGCCTGGGCGACGTACCCGCACTGCAGGGGCGGCGTATCAGGGCCATCGAACTGGAACTGAAGCCGGCCTCCGGTGCCGGCGCAAGCGGCTGGATCGACGACATCGCCATCGAGGGGACGGCACGCATCGCGGCGCAGCGCCCGAGCGACTACGTACTGACCACCCGCGGCACGCAGTCGAATAGCACATTCTCGCGCGGCAACAACATTCCCGCGACCGCGATGCCGCACGGATTCAACTTCTGGGTGCCGGTCACGGACGCGGGGACATTGAGCTGGCTCTACCGCTGGAATGAACACAACGGCGCCGACAACCGGCCGCGCCTGCAGGCGTTGTCCATCAGCCACCAGCCCAGTCCGTGGATGGGCGACCGGCAGACCTTCCAGGTGATGCCGTCGGCGACGCGCGGGATTCCCGAGGCCGACCGCGAACGCCGCGCGCTGTCGTTCTCCCACGACAAGGAAATCGCTCGTCCCCACACCTATCGCGTGGACTTCGATAACGGCATCCGTACCGAGATCGCGCCCAGCGAGCGCGCGGCGATCTTCCGCTTCCGGTTCCCGCGCGGAGATGCCAATCTGCTGTTCGACAACGTGGACGGGCGTGGCGGGCTGACGCTGGATGAGAAGACCCAGACCCTGCATGGCCATACCGATACCCGTAGCGGCCTGTCGAACGGCGCGACCCGAATGTTCGTCTATGCGCAGTTCGATCGGCCTTGGGTCGGTAGCGGATCGATCAAGACTGGCCGTCCTACGGGCTACATCAAGTTCGCGCCCGACGACGTTGGCGAAGTGAACATGCGCATCGCCACCTCGCTGATCTCGGTGGAGCAGGCGCGGCGCAACCTGGAGCAGGAAATCGGTGCAGACGGTTTCGAGGCCGTGCGCGAGCGCGCGCAGGCGGCTTGGGATGCGCTGCTCGGACGCGTGAAGGTCGACGGTGCGAGCGATGATCAGTTGACGACCGTCTACTCCAATCTCTATCGATTGTTCCTGTATCCGAACGTCGCGCACGAGAACGTCGGCAGTACCGACCAGCCCGACTGGCGTCACGCCGATCAGAACAGCTGGTCCAAGGACAACATCGGCGGCGATACCCAGCGCACGTCCGCGCTGATCCGGACCGGCAAGATCTACGTCAACAACGGGTTCTGGGATACGTTCCGCACCAGCTGGCCCGCTTATGCGCTCTTCGCGCCTGACCGTGCCGGCGAAATGATCGATGGTTTTCTGCAGCAGTACCGCGACGGCGGATGGGTCGCACGCTGGTCCTCGCCCGGCTATGCAGACCTGATGGTCGGCACCAGTTCCGATGTCGCGTTCACCGACGCTTGGCTCAAAGGCGTGCGCGGCTTCGACGCTAACGAAGCCTACGAAGCGGCATTGCGCAACGCGACGGTGGTACCGCCCGTATCCAACGTCGGTCGCAAGGGCTTGACCCACTCGATGTACCGCGGCTACGCGGATGCCTCCGTGCACGAGGGACTGTCGTGGACGCTGGAAGGTGCCCTCAACGACTTCGGCCTGGCGCAATTGGGTTGGACGCTGGCGGCGGGCGAGGGCGACGCCGCGCGTGCACAACGCTATCGGGAGGAGGCCGAATATTTTCAGACCCGCGCCACGGACTACGTCCACCTTTTCGACCCGGCGACTCGTTTTTTCCGTGGCCGCGATGCTAACGGCGACTGGGCGCAACCGGCAGCGGACTTCGATCCGCGCCTGTGGGGCGGCGACTTCACCGAAGCCAACGCGTGGACGTTCGCCTTCACCGTTCCTCACGATGCTGCGGGACTGGCGACGCTGTTGGGCGGAGAGGAAGTCCTGGCGCAACGGCTCGACGAATTCTTCGCCACTCCGGAGACAGCGGAAAGCCGGTTCGCGGGCACCTACGGCGGCGTCATCCACGAAATGACCGAAGCGCGCGACGTGCGGATGGGCATGTACGCACACAGCAACCAGCCGTCGCACCATATCCCCTGGATGTACGTGGCCGCCGGCCAGCCCTGGAAGGCGCAGCGCATCACGCGCGACGTGGTGCGCCGGCTCTACCTCGGCAGCGAGATAGGCCAGGGTTACCCCGGCGACGAGGACAATGGCGAGATGTCGGCCTGGTATCTGTTTGCGATGATGGGGCTGTATCCGCTGCGGATGGGGGCGCCGGAGTATGTCATCGGCTCGCCTGCCTTCGATCGTGTCGATGTCCAACTCGGGAACGGGCGCACGCTCACCGTCATCGCACACGGCAACGATGCCGACAACGTCTACGTGCAGTCCCTCAAGGTCAACGGTCGCCCGTGGGATCGGGCCTGGCTGAGTCACGAGGACATCGCCGAGGGCGGCGTCCTCGAGTTCGTCATGGGCAGCACGCCATCCACGTGGGGAACCGGCGCGGAGGCGTTGCCTCCGTCCATGACCGCGCGCGGTGATCGTCCTGCGGGCCTGGTGGATCAGTCCGCGAACGCGGAGACCGTCGTGCTGGCCGGACATCCGTCGGCGGCGAACCTGGTTGACGACGATGCCTCCACCTCGCTGCCATTGCCGGCACAGGCGATCGTCAGTTTCCGGTTGCGCACGCCGGCCCGTGTCAGCCACTACACCATCACCAGTGGTGGCGAGCCGCTGGCGGGCTTGGGTTGGACGCTCCAAGGACGCAATGGGAGCGGCACCTGGACGACGCTGGATCGGCGAGGCGCCGAGCACTTCCGATGGACGAGGCAGCTCCGGCCTTTCCGTGTCGACAAGCCTGGCGACTATCGGGAGTATCGATTGCATTTCTCGAACGACGCGTCGATCGATCTTTCGGAACTGGAGTTGCTGCAGTCCGGCGCCTCCACCGGTACGGCGCCTGCCCCGACGGCAGGATCGCGATGAAGGTGGCTGCGCCGCTGTTGCGTGTTGCAGGCCGGTTTTCTGTCCCCATGGTGTGCATCGGCGATACCGCGCCGTGACCCGTCGCGGTGGCCGGATTCTCCGTCGATGCGGGTTTCCGAGCGATGCGACAGCGATTCGCCTCGGTTGTGGACATGCCAGCGGATTCTTGCGGAGTGTTCGGCTCGTGTCCGAGGAGATGCTGCGCGGCAGCATGCATGCCAACAAACACTGTGTTATCTGTTGCGCAGAATTAGAACGATCCAATTACGGAAGATTCCGTTCGTAACCAGAAAAGGTAGTGGGGAGGCCGGGCGGATGCGCGCACTCGATTCCTTCCATCGCATAGTAGTTTTCGAAGCAAATTTGGATCGATACAAATCATTGCATCAACAACCGATTCAATCTTGGGAGAGGGTGATTGAAATGAAACGCACGCCATACGTATGCATCCGCACCTCGTTGTCCGCCGCCATCGCCGTCGCGCTGGCCATCATCTCCGTGCCTGGAAGCGCTTCCGCCCAGGAAACCGATCCAGTGCAGGACGGCTCCACCGCCGCCGCTGCCACGGATCTGGACAAGGTCACCGTCACCGGTTACCGCTACGCGATCGAGAAGAGCCTCGACCAGAAGCGCAATGCCAACGCCATCGTCGAAGTCGTGTCCGCCGAAGACGTGGGCAAGTTTCCCGACAAGAACGTGGCCGACGCGCTGCAGCGCGTGCCGGGCGTGATCGTTACCCGCAGCGGCGGAGAGGGCAAGAACGTCAGCGTCCGCGGCCTGTCCTCGGAACTGACCCTCACCCAACTCAACGGCAACTACATCGCCACGGCCGAGTCCAATGGCGACCCGACCCGTTCGTTCAACTACATGCTGCTGCCGTCGAACATGCTGTCCAGCGCCGAGCTGTTCAAGACGCCGGAAGCGCGCATCGATGAAGGCGGCGTCGGCGGCACCGTGATCCTGCACACTCGCCGGCCGCTGGAAATGGAATCGAACACCGGTTTCGTCTCCGTCGAAGGTACATGGGCCGACACGACCAAGAAGACGGACGGACAGTTCTCGGGCTCGTATTCCTGGCACGACAAGGAAGACCGCTTCGGCGTCTTCGTCGGCTACACCGACCAGAAGCGCACGACGCGCACGGTGGGCGCCAGCACCGAAGGCTGGCAGTGGTACGGCCGCGACGAAGGCGGCACCGCTATCGACGTCAACGGCCAGCCTTCCAACTTCAATTCGAACTGGTGGGGCGGCACGGGCTTCTGGGATCAGAACGGCCAGTACTACACCGGCTTCATGATGCCGACCTCGGTCAATTTCAACGTCAAGGAAGAAGAGCGCGAGCGCAAGGGCGGCCAGCTGACCCTGCAGTTCAAGCCGACCGATGACCTGACACTGACGGCGAACTACTTCCGTTTCGACCTGTCACAGGACTCCCGGACCAACACCCTGAAAGTTCCGGAATGGAACATCGCGCGCTACTACGGTGACGGCAACTGGCGGGGCGGCCGCCTGCTCGACCGCCTGAACTTCGACCGCAGCGGCACCATCGTCACCGGCGCGGACTATAGCCTGCATGCCGGCAAGACGTACTACTGCAGCGAGGCCGAGGCTGCCGCCGCCGGCATGGCACCGGGCGGCTGGGGATCGGATGACTGCACCGTGCCGACTCCTCAGATCACCGGCAGCTACAACATTGAAAAAGCGTTGTCGCAGACCGCCGACTTCTCGGCCGAGTGGCGTGGTGAGTCGGTGGACGTTTCCTTCAAGGGGGGGCGCACGTGGGCCAAGGGCGGCCCGGAACTGCAGTTCGCCGTGCCGCTCAAGCCGCGCCGCCAGAACGCGGACGGCAGCTGGACCAACGGCAACTTCGCCAGTTCGTGGGATCTTACCGGTACACCGACGATGACGTTCTCGCCGGAACTGATGCAGAACCTGCAGAACGGCATACTGCAAGTCGATCTCGGCTCGACCGGTTCGTCCTGGACCCGAAACAGTACCGAGCAGAAGTACGCCCAGATCGACACCACCTGGCATACCGACGGCAATTTCCTGGAGTCGATCCAGTTCGGCATCAAGGGGCGGGACGGCGGCATACACCGCAGCACCGGCAACAGTTACTGGGTGTGTCCAGGCACCGATCCGAGCGACTACGAGAACCGCTACTGGAACGGACGCTGCAACGACGTCGCCACCCAGTTCTCACCGGATTTCCTGTACTCGCTGGGCAACCTGGCCGGCGGCATCCATGCCAGCGCGTACCCGGCGATCAACTACCCGGCTTATATCGCCCATCTGAACAACACTTATGGCGCGATGCAGACGCGGGAGGAAGACAACTTCATCTACAACGTCGACGAGGAAATCTATTCCACCTACATCCAGGCCAACTTCCGCACCGATCGTCTGCGCGGCAATATCGGTGTGCGCGTCGCAAGCACCCGGCAGCATGCCGACTCGACGGACAAAGTCACCTCCTACAATGATTACTTCTACGACGATGCCGCCGGCAACCCACTGGCCTGTCAGCAAGGCGCCACCGCCCCCGTCGGTGCGCCCGCTGATACCTACTGCGGCACCGAAGGGTACTGGAGGCTCTCGGACAGCCAGCAGCGAGCCGAGTCGTACGAGATCAGCGCGCTGGACCGCAGTTATACCGACGTGCTGCCCAGCTTCAACCTGGCCTATGACCTGACCGACAGCCTGGTGCTGCGCGCGGCCGCCTCCAAGGTGATCGCGCGCCCCAGCTACAACGCCATCGCCGCCCCTGGCAGCTTGGAGTACTTCAGCCCGGAATATGTCGCCGACCGCCGCCTGACCGGTGGCGCAGGCCAGCAGGGCTGGTACGGTTCGGGTAGCAACAAGAGGCTGGAACCGTACGAGGCCACCCAGTACGACGTGGGCCTGGAATGGTACTTCCAGCCGGGTTCGGTGGTGGGCGTGGGCCTGTTCCGCAAGGACGTCAGCAACTTCGCGGTGCCGGTGGTCACCGACGTGGAGATGGTCGTCAATGGCGAGACCGTCACGGTGCAGAACTATTCGACCCAGGCCGGTGGTCGCGACGCGGTCTCGCAGGGCGTCGAGCTGTATGCGCAGCATACGCTGGATTTCGGCCTCGGCTTCCAGTTCAACTACACCTACAACGACACCAACGAAGCGGCCATCACGCTCGAGGACGGCACCGCGCTCGGCGAGTCTCCGCTGGTTGGTAGCGCGAAGAACCAGACCAACTTCACGGTGTTCTACGAAGTGGAGAAGCTGTTGCTGCGCGCCTCGTACAACCGTCGCGGTGAAGTGGTGCAGGGTCTGGTGAATGGTCTGAACGTCTACGAAGAGCCGTATTACCAGATCGACCTGAACGCAGCCTACAACTTCACGCCAGCGCTCAGCATCAGCGCATCGGTGCTGAACGTGACCAAGGAAGAGACGCGTGCGCATCTGGGCAATGACACCCAGGACCGCTTCTACACCAACGGTTACGCAGGCCGCGTCGCGTACCTGGGCCTGACCTACAAGTTCTGAGGGTATCTTCGTGTTTCCCCCGCGCCTTCTCTCCCGCCTGGCAACAGGCGGCGTGGGGTCGACGGCCCGGCTACGGCCGGGCCACTTTTCCATTCTTTGCGGCGGCAGGGATGCCGCCACCCAATTCCGGCCTGCGCAGGGATACTGCGCAGGCCGATCGGTGAATTGCGATGACCTGTGAACGCATGAAACGAGAAACGGCCCGGACCATGTCGGGTCTCCTATGCCTGCTCCTGACGCTGGTGGTGCCGGCGACAGAAGCCGCGCCGCGACGGCTGGCCACGGAGGTCAACACCTTCATCGGCAGCAAGGACGACGGCAACACCTTCCCTGGTGCGTCTGCACCGTTCGGCCAGATCCAGGTCAGCCCGATCGGGTCGCACTATTCTGGCTGGCGCTACGACGATCCGCAGATCCGCGGCTTCGGCCACTCCTTCATTTCCGGCGCCGGCTGCTGGGAGCAGGGTGGGCAGGTATCGGTACTCCCCGTCACCGGCCGCATCGGCCCGGGCGGCGACTTCGACACCGCCGATCCCAAGGCCTTCGATCACAAGCGCTACGGTTCGCGCTACCGGCACGAGGGCGAGATCGGCCAGGCCGGCTACTACAAGGTGCGGCTGACCGACTATGGCGGTATCGACGCCGAGACTACCGCGCTGACCCGCGCGGCTGCCGAGCGCTATACCTTTTCCAGTGACGGCGAAGGAACCGTGCTGGTCAACGTGGGACAGGCCAATGAGCGCCACTCGGTTACTGGCAGCGTCATCGACGTGGTCGGCGATCGCGTGGTGGAAGGCAAGCTTGTCACCAAGAGCTTCTGCGGCGGCCACCAGTACACCACTTGGTTCCGCATCGAGTTCGATCGCCCGTTCAAGTCGTTCGGCACCTGGGGCGAGGGCGGCGGCATCGCCGGCGCGCGCCACAGCATGGAGGGCGAGGCCAAGCCCAACGGCGCCTGGCTGAGCTTCGACCTAGGCAAGGGAAAGTCCGTCACCGCGGTTTCGGCGATCTCGCACGTCGATGCCGAAGGCGCGCGCAACAACCTGCGCAGTGAGGGCATGCACCGCGGCCAGCCGCTCGGCTTCGACGCGATGCGCGCGCGTGCGCAGGCGGCGTGGGACCAGGAACTGGCCAGCGTGCGCGTGCATGGCGGCGGCGCCGACGATCGCACGGTGTTCTACACCGCGCTGTACCACGCGCTGCTGCAGCCTCTGACCGGCAGCGACGCGGACGGCCGCTACCGCGGCTACGACGATCGCATCCACCGCGCCGACGGCTGGACCTACTATGAGTACCTCTCACTGTGGGACACCTACCGATCGCAGAACCAACTGATCGCGCTGCTGCGGCCACAGCGCGCCACTGACATCGCGCGCTCGCTGCTGGCGATCCGCGAACAGGGCGGCTGGCTGCCGCGTTGGGGCTACGCCAGCTTCGAGACCAACATCATGACCGGCGACCCGGTGACGCCGTTTCTGGTCGATCTGTGGCGTTTTGGCGCCTTGAAGGGACGCGAAGCGGAGGCGTATGCCGCGTTGCGCGACAACGCCTTCGGCATGCCGCCGCTGAATTCGCGGCACGCGGGCCGTTCCGGCAATCCCCACTACCTGGAACACGGTTTCGTGCAGTACGACCGGGCGTTTCCGTCCAAGGGCATGGACGTGGACCCGCACCATGGCGGCTCGGCGACGCTGGAATACGCGCTGGCCGACTGCTCGCTGTCGCTGATGGCCGGCGCACTGGGCCATGGCAGCGATGCCGATGTACTAAACCGGCGCGGCCGCAACTGGCGCACGCTGTGGGATGCGGACGTCCGTGATGAAGAAGCCGGCTTCAGCGGCTTCCCGCGCCCGCGCACCGAGGACGGCCAGTGGTACGTGCCGGCCAGTGGCCGCTACAGTCCGCGTTCGCACCACGGCTTCCACGAAGGCACGGCTTGGCAATACCAATGGCTGGCGCAGCAGGACGTGCCGGGACTGGTGCAGGCGATGCACGGCCGCGAAGAAGCCGCCCGGCGCCTGGATACATTCTTTGCCTATGACGCGTTGCTGGCCGATCCGGCCGGCGCGGCGCGCAAGGAATGGGTGGTGGGGCCGTACAGTTACTACAACCAGTTCCGCTACAACCCCAACAACGAGCCCGACCTGCATGCGCCATGGATGTACACGCTTGTCGGGCAGCCGTGGAAGACCGCCACCGTACTGCGCGCGGCGCAACACCTGTTCACCAATGCGCCGAACGGCGTCACCGGCAACGACGACTTGGGCACGATGTCGGCTTGGTACCTGTTCAGTACGATCGGCTTGTATCCGGTGGTGCCGGGCACTGGCCAATTCGTGCTGCACGCGCCGCGCTTTGCGCGCGTCGACGTGGAACTGGGCCAAGGCCGCACGCTGCGTATTGACGCGCCGCAGGCTGATGGCGGCAAGCTGCAATACGTCCGCCGTGTGTCATGGCAGGGTCGCGAGCAGTCCGCCGTGTGGCTGGATTGGGAGAGCATCCAACAGGGTGGCCACTTGCGCTTCGACCTGACCGACGCGCCGCCGCAGCAAGGCTGGGGCACGCGGCCGGGCGATTTACCGGCGTCGCCATGCGCGGCCGATGAGGCGACATCGTCATGGGATGGTCAGTGAACCCCGACGCCGCCACGGCTTGCGTGCCGATGCAATGGTTTACGCTGAGGGGCATTATCGGAATGGATCGATCCATATGAACCAGAAGCGTCCCTCCCGCGCGGGCTCTGGAAGCAAATCGAAGCCCACGTCGTCGAGGGGATCCAAGCCAGGGAGCGCGACGGCGAAGAAGACCGCGGAGGACAAGGCGGCCGCCCCGGAGCGCAAGCGGGGAAGCCAACGCATGGTCACCGTCACCGATATCGCCAATGCCATCGGCGTTTCGCGCGCGACGGTGTCGCTGGTGCTGCGGGGTAGTCCCCTGGTGCATACCGACACGCGTTCCCGGGTCGAGGCCGAGCTCAAGCGCCAGCGTTATGTCTACAACCGCGGTGCGGCCAATCTGCGCCGTCGCACATCGTCCAGCGTGGCGCTGGTAATTAACGATCTGTCCAACCCGTTCTTCGCCGAGTTCGCCGCCGGTGTGGACGAGGCGCTGGGCGGGCAGGGTTATGTCACGCTGTTGGGCAGCACCGGCGAATCGCCACAGCGCCAGCAGGCGGTGCTGGCATCGCTGATGGAACACACACCGGCCGGCGTAATCCTGTCACCGGCCGAAGGCAGTGATGCCGCCGAACTGCGCACTGTACTGGACGCGCGCAGCCACGTGCTGCTGTTCAACCGCGAGCTGGCCGGTGCCGATGAGTGGGATTTTTTGGCGCTGGACAATGAGCGCGGCGCCCGCATGGCAGCCGAGCACCTGATCGGCCTGGGCCATCGCCGCATCGCTTTCTTTGGCGGACATGCCGATTCCAGTTCGTGCCGGCAGCGGCGGGCCGGCTACGCGCAGGCAATGGCGGCCGCTGGATTGTCGGTGGAAGCGCAGTGGTTGATCGAGTCGGCACCCAACCGGCTGGAGGCGGCCACGCGAACCGGCGAGCTGTTCGGAGAGGGCGCCAGTCCCACCGCTGCTGTTTGCTACAACGACACGGTGGCGCTGGGGCTGATGCTGGGCCTGATGTCGCGTGGCATCCAGCCGGGTCGGGGGTTTGCCGTCACCGGGTTCGACGATATTCCCGAGGCCGCGATGACGACACCGCCGCTGACTACGCTATCGGTTGACCCACGCGAACGCGGCCGGCAGGCCGCGCGCTTGCTGCTGCAGCGCGTGGCAAACCCCGATGCAGCGCCTGCACGCACGACGGCGCCGGTGCGCCTTTGCGTGCGCGAGAGCAGCGGAGTTCCGCGCGCATGACACTTTGCTTTCTTTCTTTTCCTTCCGCCCCTTGAGGCGCACGACCCCATGCCGATCGCATCATCTCCGTCATTTGTTGCATCTCCAATGTCCGCCCCGGTGGTCGCTCCACGCTTCGCCTTGGCAGTGGTGGCCACCATTTTCTTCCTGCGGGGCTCCCTGACCTGTTTGAACGGCATCCTCATTCTGCGCCTGAAAGCCGTTTTTGAACTGAATTTCGCGCGTGCCATGCTGGTGCAGTTCGCCTTCCTAGGCGCGCATTTCCTGATGTCGTTGCCGGCCGGGCGTCTGGTCACTCACGTGGATCACAAGAAAAGTATCGTGTTCTACGGCCTGTCGGGTTCGTGTCCGGCGCCGGCCATGCAGGCGCAGGGAGCATAGGCCGCGATGTCGAAGATCGTCTGTTTCGGCGAGGCCCTGATCGATCTGCTGGCCCAGCCTCCGGCCGCGGCGGATACGCCGCGCGCATTCCTGCAGTATGCCGGCGGCGCGCCAGCCAACGTGGCCGTAGCTGCCGCGCGACTGGGTGCCGACACGCACTTCGCCGGCATGCTGGGCAACGACATGTTCGGCGACTTCCTGCTGGAGAGTTTTGTTTCCGCCGGCGTAGCGACCGATTGCATTGTGCGCACCGATGAAGCCAAGACCGCCTTGGCCTTCGTCGCGCTGGATGCTCACGGCGAGCGCAGCTTCAGTTTCTACCGACCGCCGGCCGCCGACCTGATGTTCCGCAGCGCGCATTTCCTGCCGGCGTGCTTCGAAGGCACCGGCAGCTTCCACGTCTGTTCTAATAGCCTGACCGAAGCCGGCATTGCCGAAGCCACCCTCGATGGCATGGCGCGCGCGCGCGCGGCAGGCGCGGTGGTCAGCCTGGACCTCAACCTGCGCCCGGCGTTGTGGCCAGCCGATGTCGACCCGACACCGCGCCTATGGCAGGCCTTGTCGGCCGCCGATCTGGTCAAGCTGTCGCAGGAGGAGCTGGACTACTTGGCGCGCCCGCTGGGCGGCGGCGCGGAAGGCGAAGTGATCGTGCGGCGGCGTATTTTCGAAGGTGCGGCGCAGTGGCTGATCGTTACCGACGGCGCGGCGCAAATCAGATGGTTCACGCGGCGATCATCGGGGCAGGTTCCAAGCTTCCGCGTCGATGCGCGCGACACCACGGCAGCCGGCGATGCCTTCGTTGGCGGATTGTTGTTCTGGCTGGGCGAGCGCAGCGGCGATGGGCCAAACTTCAATGCCTTCTGCCAGGCTCAGAACGACATTGAGGAAGCTATCCGTTTTGGCGCCGCTGTCGGCGCGCTGGCGGTAACGCGCAAGGGTGCGTTCGCGGCCATGCCGTCTTTAACAGAAGTCCACCAACTTCTGCAGCAGCATGAAAATGTCGTCTGATTCGTTCGGAGTTCCGAAATGATGAGGTGCGTGGACGGAAACGAGTGATTTTGCCCACATAAACGAAATTGCAAAAAAATTGTCCAACGAAATCTAGTCAGAAGACAGTTTCATTGACATTGCCGTGACCTAACAAATCTCACAGGTTTACTGCCAGACACAAGTTTTCGTGTGTTTGACGCCATTAATCGCCCAATCTTAAGTATTAAGAAGGATCGGCAGACGTAAGTGGGCGACTTTGTTGGAGCTCAAACGCCAACAAATCATCTCAAAGTCGTGAAGTGCCAACGCTCGCCGCACATCCTGACGATGTGCCAAAAAATTGGCTCTTGCTAGACGAGGCACCCGCGTCGCTCTATGCGGGTAGCTTCCGACTAGGAAACGCTGTGCATTCTGACCTGGCTCTCCTCCTGACCCTGGCTTGCAAGTGCTTTGTGTCCACCCGGCCACGCCAGCGAGCGGTGTAGCTGAGCGACAATCCGAAAGCGCCAATGTCCGCTTCTGGCCGCAGATTCAAATGATCGATGAACACACTGAAGGCTGCGCAGGCAGTAGGGAGTGTTGCAGATGAAGCGCAGGAAAAGGATCTAACACACTGGCAAACAGAAGGCATTGATGGGGATCGCTGGCAGCGGGGCGAGTCCCTGCATTTATCGCTTCCCTGTTTAATCGCTACCACAGCTTCGTTTGGAGCATCTTCGCTGAGCACGGTGGCATCCGCCCTCCGATGAAGCGGCGATCCATGAGGGTGCTGAGTCTGGCCGAACGCGAGTAGATTTCCCGAGGACTGACAGCGGGCAGGTCTACTTCTGCGATCCGTACCATCCTTGGCAGCGCGACACGGACCAGAACATCAACGGCTTGCCGCGCTAGTACTTCGCCAAGGGCTTTAACCTGGCATATGTCTCGCAGACTAAACTGGATGCCTTGGCGCGCCAGCTAAACGAGAGGCCACGCAAGACGCTAGGCTACGCAACACCGGCATTAGCGGTATCGACAAACTGTTGCGTTGATCGGTTGAATCCAAGACCGAAAGTGGACATTAACCCCTAGCTTTGCCCGCCATCGGTCGGACAGCTGCTATGCCCACGAATCCTGGCCTCCAGAAAGCTCAGCTCTTACGCAGGAGGATCATCTTTTCCTGCGTCATGTCGCGCATGGTGTAGGGAATGCCGCCGGTGCTGTATCCCGATTCCCTGCGCCCTGCGAAAGGCATCCAGTCGGTGCGAAAGGCGGTGGGGTCGTTGATCATCACCGCGGACGCATCGAGATGGTTGGCCGCGCGCATGGCAACGTCGATATCCTGCGCGAAGACGCTGGCCTGGAAGGCGGTAGGCAGGGCGTTGGCGCGCGCGATCGCGTCGTCGAGATCACCATAGCGATAGACCGCGACCACCGGCCCGAAAATCTCCTGCACGGATACCCGTGCGTGGACAGCGGGATCGAGCAGTACCGTCGGTTGCAGTGTCGTCTCCGAGAGACGTGTCCCGCCGGCGGCGAGCTTGGCGCCGCCCTTGACCGCTTCCTCGATCCATTCCGCGACCCGGTCGGCCTCGCGTGGCAGGATCAGTGGGCCGACCTCGGTGTCCTTCAGTGTGGGGTCGCCGGTACGCAGTCTATCGACGCGAGCGATGAGCCTGTGCGTGAAGTCGTCGGCGATGTCGTTGTGGACGTAGATGCGCTGCGTCGATACGCAGACCTGGCCAGCATGGTAGTACCCGCCCTTCACGATCGGTTCGATGATCTTGTCGAGATCGGCGCTGCGATCGACGATGGCTGGCGCGACGCCTCCATGCTCCAACGCCGAGCGCGCCCCGTGGGTGAGCTTGGCATGCAGGGACCAGCCGACCCTGGCCGAGCCGATGAAACTCAGGAAGGCGACGCGCTTGTCGGTCGCCAGCTTTTCGGCCAGTTCGTTGCCTTCCGGCACGAAGCTCTGGCACCAGGGCTCGGGCAAGCCGGCCTCATGGACCATTGCAACGAATTCGAGGCAGGAGAGCGGCGTCGTGCTCGCGGGTTTGATGATGACCGGGCAGCCGACCGCGATGGCAGGTGCGACCTGGTGGACGATCAGGTTCAGCGGATGATTGAACGCCGAGATCGCCGCCACGATGCCGATGGGTTCTTTGGTGGTAAACGCCCAGCGGTTCTCCGCGGCTGCCGACAGGCCCATCGGGATTTCCCGGCCGGCAAAGTTCCGCAGTTCGTCGGCGGCATTGTGGACGCCATCGATGGCGCGGTTGGTCTCCACGATAGCGTCAGGGAGCGGCTTGCCCCCCTCACGCGCGATCTGCATGGCGAGGTGATCGCGCCTGCCTTCCATCAGGACGGCCAGCCTGCGCAGGATGGCAATGCGTTGATGCGGCTTGAGCCAGCCGTCACGATCCTTGAAAACGCGTTCGGCGGCTTGCAGCTTGCGCTCCAGTGCCCTGGCATCGTCGGTTTCTATTTCTGCGATCGGTGCACGATCGAAGGCCTGCACGACTTTCAGCATGGTGGGTTTCCTCGCACTTTGGCTACTTGAGGGAGGAGCGGGGCGACCGATGTCCTCACGCGCACTCCAGGCCAGGCGCCCGATTGCGCAACTCGTCGACCAGCACGCGGGTGTTCTCGGAATAATCGATCGGCACATCCACCAGATGGACGCCGCCGCCGGCGAAGGCGGCTTCCAGCGTCGGCACGAGGTCTTCGACCGCGGTCACCCGGGATCCCTTCGCACCATAGGCCTGGGCGTAACGCACGAAGTCAGGATTGCCGAAGCGCATGCCGAAATCCGCGAAGCCATCGACCGCCTGCTTCCAGCGGATCATGCCGTAGGCACCATCATTCAGGATGACCACGACCAGGTTGAGCCCCAGTCGCACGGCCGTTTCCATCTCCTGCGAATTCATCATGAAGCCGCCGTCGCCGCAGACCGCCATGACGCGGCGTTGCGGATGAAGCATCGCCGCCATCATCGCCGAAGGCAGGCCCGCGCCCATCGTGGCGAGCGCGTTGTCGAGCAGCAGCGTGTTGGCCACATGCGTACGGTAGTTGCGAGCGAACCAGATCTTGTACATGCCATTGTCGAGGCAGACGATGCCGTCCTCCGGCATGACCCTGCGAACATCGTGGACGAGGCGCTGGGGCGTGACCGGGAAGCGATCCTCTTCGGCGCGGTCGTTGAGGCGGGCCAAGATCTTCTGGCGCAGTGCGATCATTCCTTCATCGGGAGACAGCCGGCCGTCGAGCCGCTCGGCGAGCACCTCGACAGAGATCCTGATATCGCCGATTACCTCGATGTCCGGGTGGTAGACCTGCTCGACCGTGGCGGATTGGTAGCCGACATGGATGACTTGCGGTCCGCCGCTGTTCTTCATCAGGAAAGGCGGCTTCTCGACCGTGTCATGGCCAATGGCGACGATCAGGTCGGCGCGTGCGACGGCCTCGTGGACATAGTCGCCCTCCGAGAGCGCGGCGGTCCCCATGTAGAGGTTGGAGCCGCCGGTGACGGCACCTTTGCCCATCTGCGTATTGAAGAAGGGCAGTCGCGTACGCGTCACGAACGTCGACAGCGCCTCGGTCAACCACGGCCGGCTCCCGGCTGCGCCGATCATCACCAGGGGCCGTTTGGCGGCGAGGATCGCTTCCACCGCCCGGTCGAGCGCGCCAGGATGGGCGAGGGGATGCTCGAGCGGGTGGACCGGAATGACAGATGCGTTCTCGACCTCCTCGGCCGCGATGTCCTCCGGCAGTTCGAGGTGCACCGGACCCGGCCGCTCATCCATCGCCACGCGAAAAGCGTCCCTCACCGTCGCAGGGATGGCCGCCGCGCTGACGATCTGGCGCGTCATCTTGGTCAGTGGCTTCATCGAAGCGACGATATCGACGATCTGGAAGCGGGCCTGCTTGGCGCTCATCACGGCCTTCTGGCCGGTAATGAGGATCATCGGCATGGCACCGAGATGCGCGTAGGCCGCGCCGGTCGAGAAATTCAGCGCTCCCGGACCCAGGGTGGCGAGGCAGACGCCGGGCCTGCCCGTGAGCCGCCCATGCGTCGCAGCCATGAACGCGGCAGCTTGTTCATGGCGTGTCAGGACAAGTTCGATTCGCGAAGTCCGAAGCGACTCCAGGAAGTCGAGGTTTTCCTCGCCCGGCACACCAAAAATACGGTCTACGCCCTCGTTCTCAAGCGCTTCGACCAACAAGGCAGAGCCCTTGCGCATGGTTCGGATCCTCATGGCAGTGAATCGGACAGAACTGGACGAATGTCGTGCGTGGGCAAGTCTAGCAAGTGACGCCGAACTGCGCGGTGCTTGGCGCGAGCCGGCAAACGTGTCAGCGATGATCCATGATCCGAGCAGCAGCGCGAGAGATGGGCAGGAGTGCTGATCCATGCCTCGGCCAAGATCTTTTCAGGAAACATCACCGCGGCTATTTTCGAACTGGACCGCCAGATGCGCAGTGATACGCTGCCGCAGCACGGTTTTGCATTGTTCGCAGGCGAACACATCATCATCGCCACGCCGTGGCCGCGCGTGGTCACCGTCCGCGAATCCGACGCATGGTTATCACCTCCACCGCTGGCAGCGGCACGGCACGCTTGCGAGCGTAGCGAGCGATGGCGGCGGGGCCGCGCGTCCCGGCTCTGTGCTCATCGCCGCGTCACCGGCATTTGCGGGCAAGTAGCGCGCGTCAACACTTCGAGAACGGAATGTTCTCCCAGCCATTCGGCAGCCGACGGAATTGCTGGCCATTGATGCAGCGGAGGTTTTTTGCGTCCCGCTCGGCTTGTAATTTTGCCGGCGCTCTTGCTCTAGTAGTGCGGTTTCTCGCGTTCCATGGCGCCCCCAGCATTGAGGGGCGCATGATACCGGGGTGTAGGGGCAGCGCCCCTACGGTGACCGCCTCATCCTGCAGCCTGGCCAAAGTGGCGTTCCTGCCAGTCGGCCAGATCCACGACGACGACTTTCACTGGCGTCGCTCCTTGCCGACGCCACCTGAATCCCACGACCCTCGACCCTTCGATCATCGACCTCAGACCGACGACCATCTGCCGAACCGCCTTGCGTTGCCGGTTCCGGGCACGCAGCTGGTCCCGCAGGTCGTACGAATCCCCGCCGGTGATACCAGGTCACGGCCGGCCAGACGCCAGCCGGCCCACGGTCCGGACAGTTCGACGTGGTTGCGCAGCACTTGGTCGGCGCGCTGTTCGGCACACCAGTTCGGACACGACTGGCCTTCTGGCCAGCAAGGCGGGCGGCGGTCTAGGGACATGCGAAGGCTTCCATGTGGTCGCGGGAACGGGAGCCTTGCAGCTTGGACGTCAGCCAGAGGCGAAGGAGCCAGCCCCACCATCTGATTTCGCATAATGTATATTATGTTCGCACCGGCACGTTTCCTTCGCAGGCTGGCGGCCATCTTTCGTGGTCCCTCCGCCAAGGACTGCCCGGGATGCGTAATCGAACTCTGACCGGCCGCTGGGCCGGCTTTGAAATCCGCAACGACCACATCATCACGCCCGAAGGCCGCGCGTTCGGTCCTGATGATCTGCGGTGGCTGTCGTTGACCGTCGCCCTGGCGCACGAATGGAAACGGATGATGGCCGAAACCCGGCCTCGAGGTCGGGGTCGGCCGAAAGCGTTGGAACGTAAGGTGCCCGGCGTGACCTATCTGCGCGATGCCGTTCGGCAGCAGTACGAGAAGCGGGTTCTGCAGGAGATGGATACGAGTCGGTGCGGGGCCGGCGAAGGATCATCACTGCAACCGGCGCACAGGCGTCTAGGCCGCGTGTGAGGCGTTGTCCGTAGGGGCGCTGCCCCTACACCCCGGTCACTTGCAGGCGCGATAGACGTTCTCGTCAAGCTGACGGAGTAGGTCGAAGTTACGTTTCAGACCCACCCGCCTCAACGTCGCATCACGCTCATCCTTGGCGATTTGGCAGCCGCTTCGCTTTGGCGTGGAAATCTCGCGAGAAACCCAGCGCGGGCCGGATGAAGGTGCGTTGCTTTCTTCCAACTCGCGGCGGTACTGGGCGATACGGCGCTGATTAGCCGTGGATGGTTGCTGGGCCTCATAGCGATATTCTTTTTCCGATGCTGCACCATCGCATGGATGGCTTTGAAACACCGGGCCGCCACGGGCATCACGACACTTGTAAACCGCCTGCGCGGATGCAGGAACAGCCAGAACCGCGACCAGCAGGAAGCAGGCAACACGCATAACGACCCCCGTCAGAGCGTCGTCGGCAAAACCGGGTTCTCCGGGAAGGATTGGGCCGAATTGGTCCCAATGCCGATGACAGTGCCAGTAACAGTACCAGCAGACGAAGAGCGCGCGGTGTCGGGAGTTTCCCGACGCTGTTGCACCCTACCCCCGCGCCCACCGTATTGATGCGCGATGTTGAACGGTAGCGGGTTTTCCAGCAGCAACTCGCACTCCAAGCGGCTCATATCGATCTGAAACCCATCGGTGTTGAAGCAACGGCAGGAGCGGTCGGATTTCAGGCAGCCGGAAAGCGTTGGCGTGGGTGCGGTAGCCAGCGACGCATAACCACCCACACGGGTTGCAAAGATGATTCCGAGGGTTCAGCAGGCGCGGCCGCCGGCAAGCCGGCCCGGCCTTGCGCCTGCTGCTGCTCATCCTTCGGTTTGGCCTGAATCTTGGGTTCGAGAAACATCGCCCAGAGGCCCCAGCAGCACAGTATGGCGACGATGAGCATCGACAGCGCCGACCAGACTTTCCGAGGCACTTTGAACTTGTGCGCCGACGTGTGCAACGAAGAGGACTTGTACCGCTTGTAAAGGTCTTTGGGATAGGTCCAGATTTCCTCCTCCGCTTTCTCGCGTTCGCGCTCATCGTAGGGATCAACCTGTACGCGCTCCAGGTCAACACACCAGCCGCAGCCAAGCCCATCGACCGGTTCATGTGCGTATGCGAGCCGATGAGGGCGCGCACGTTGTGGTGCACCTTGTTCGGATACTGCGTCAGGAAGTAGATATCGAAGCCACGATGGCGGTGCGTGGACAGCAGCTTGTCAAGATGCTGCGGGTACGTATCGGCATAGGCCATCGCGATGCGGGTGCCGTACGACACGGTATACACACTCAACCGTTCGTATCCGAACATACGTCGGATCGCGTCGATATCGGTGACCATGTTCGGCGTGGCGAACACATCGCGCAGGGACGCCGGCATGGCCGACAGGCACGTGCCGACCAGGTCCGTGCGCTCTTCCAGTTCGGCCGATGCATCCAGATCTTTGGCGATCAGCGACAACACGCCTGCGCCCAGTTCTGGGCAGGGCAGCGGTGTTACCAGCGCTGTTCCGCGTGCGTCGTAAAGGATCAGGTCGTGCCGCTGAAGCAGCGGACGGGACAGCCAATCGGCTACATCGACCACGCCGCGGCCGCCCGGGCCGCCGTTGAGGAACACCACCGGCGCGGCCTTGCTGGTCGCATCGCTACGAGTGATGCGGATCGCCGGCACCCGGATCGGTTCGCTGACGCCCGGTTCCACCGCCACTGCCGTGCCACAGTTCATGCGCGCGGGTCGAACCAGCCCTTCTCCCGGAAGGGGCAGTCATCCATGTCGAGACGATATTCGGTTGTCGTCGACGCGGCGCACAAGGCCGGCATTCATGCCAACAGGCATAGAAGAATCAAGAAGCGCATGGGTATCCCTCTCCTGCCCTTGGTTGTTCCAGGTTCGAACGCCAGTCGGGTCACGCTATGGCTCGACGCTGTGCCGTATTGGCAGCACGGCCGCCGATCTGGCTCACGTCCGGATCTCAGGTAATCTCAGGCTTGGCCACAGGGCGTCGGGAGAACAGCGTTCTGACGGCATACATTAGTTGTCCTAGCAGGCTCGCCGCGCCCCACAGAGGCAGTATCAGCATCGCGAGGCTCGGACGCGCGTAGGTCTCCTTCCACATCTCGCGCACGGGTGGATAACTGAAATCGGAGATCTTGTGAAGCGGCGATCGCCAGCAATAGGCAAGCGTCGCACCCGCGCCGGATTCCAGCGGCTGCACGCCGTGCCACCAGCTCGGCGGAATATAGAGCGCGTCACCGGTCTCGACATCGGCCACGAAGGGTTGCAGGGTGTCGGTCAGGTCCCCGAAACTATCGGGTCGGTCCAGATACTGGTCGTCGAGAAATATCCGCTTGAGCTTGGTGTAGGTGCCGTCGTTGGTTGGCAGCATGCCGACGCGCTTGCGCCCCGATATCTGGCACATCAGCGTTTCATCGACGGTGTGGGTATGCCAGCCCGAGCCGGCGCCCTTGTACATGAAGGTCCGTGCGCGCGGATAGAACAGCGGCGCCCGCACTCCCGTCAGGAAGGGCACTCCCAAGATATCCTCCTTGAGGTCGGTGAACTTGCTGTTCTGCGCATCGACCCGGAACGGCAGGAAGATGACTTCCTTCGCATCGGAATGAAGGATGTCCAGGGCATCGGAGAACTTCTCCGGAATCGCATTAGCCTTCATGGTCGCATCGCTGGAATAGTTCAGGTGCCGATACAGGTTGACCTTGTTGTCGCCCACCCGGTCCTTCAGGTATTGCTTGTCGGGCCACTTCTGCACGGCCGGCCAGTGGCGGATCGCGCCCTTGATCAATACGGGCTTGTTCCGGTTGACATAGTAGCGCCGGAAATCGGCTTCGCAGAGGTCTTCCGCGTGCACGACGGCAACCGTCCTGGCGTCCTTCATGCCCGGAATGTTCGAAAGAATTCGCTCATCGATCACTGCTGATCTCCTTTTTGTTCGAACGACGACAGGTTATGCAGGGATAAGCCGGTGATGGCTCCTGCTGCTTCCCACCACGGGTTTTTCGTACCGAGACTCATGCCCAGGTTCTCAGCGGCAGCATTCCCCACGCCACCAACACGACGCACCACTGGAGTACCGCAAGCAGCATCCAGGTGTCGGGGCTGCGCCAGTGATCGCCTCTGGATTGGCTGCGCACGCGCCAGAGGCCCCAGATGGCTGCGATCGGCAATGCCGCTGTAGCCGCGGCAAGCGACCCGGTCGCGAGGGTCAGGTCGCCCAGACGCTGCCAGGTCCGGCCGACCAGGAATCCGGCAATCGGCACGCTCAGCAGCGCCACCAATTCCGGCGCGAGCGGATCGGCGGCGATCGTTCTCCAGCGGTTCACCGCGCGCCACAAGCCGACCGTCAGCACGTACAGCATCCCGGCCAGCCCCAGCAGCATGTTGGCCCACAGCGCGACCATCGCGACGGGGCTGGTTTGCCGGTAGTTCCGCAATCCGGTGCTCACGGCACGCCCGGTGGTTTCGTCGCCCAACAGGATGTGCGAGGCGGCCACGTGCTCGGTGCCGATGAAGCGTCGGCCGCCGACGGGCTCCAGCCTGACCCCCTCGGCAAAGAACGGGCGCAGCACCAGGCTCCCGTCGCGTTCGGTCAGCCACAACTGATTGAAGATCACGTCCAGGTATTCGAACGCGGGAACCTTGGCCGGAACCCGGCGATACAGCCCGGCCCAGGCTTCGGTGTCCGCCGTCTTCTCGGCGATCGGCATTGCACGGGTCAGCCGGGGGATCTCCAACTGCTCGATCATCAGGCCGTAGAAGGCTTCGTAATCGGCAGTTTCGCTGTCCATGTTGAGGACGATGAAGAACGCCTTGTCGTGTTCCGGATACAGGCACATGAGCGCGCGGAACCCGATGGTTTCGCCGGAGTGGCACAACCCGACCACGCCGTGCCGGTCGCGCGTCCACATTCCGAGCGAATAACCCTTGTCCAGGCCCGCTTTGGCAGCGCGGGTGTGCCGGGGGACGCCCATCTCGCGAAGCAGGTACGCGTCGACGAAAACGGCGCCGTCAACCATGCCATCGTCCAGCAGGAACGCGGCGAACCGGCCCATGTCTCCAGCCGTGGTGACGAACTGCCCCGCCGGGCGCAGATACATCGGCAGCGTGGGTTGCGGCACGCCGCCATCGACATGGCCCATCACCATCGCCGACGCACCGCCCTGCTCCCCCTGGGTGACATGGCCGAAGGTGCTGGCATTCATTCCCAACGGTTGCAGGACATTGGCCTGAAGATGGGCCTCGTAGCTCTCGCCCGTGATGCGCTCGATCGCCATCGCCATCAGCGTGTAGCCGATGTTGGAATAGGAGAACTCGCTGCCAGGCACGGTGCGCACGGCGAACCGGAGCGGCTGCCTGCCGAGCCCCTGCGCCAGCGGCGTGTCCGCACGCGCGTTGCTGCTGAACAGGTGCCGGAACGTAGCGTCCTCCAGGCCGGCGGTGTGATCGAGCAGATGGCGCAGGCGGACTGGATGTTCCTTCGCCCACGGATTGTCCCAGCCCACCTCGGGGAGGATCTCCTGCACGGGCGTTCCCAGGTCGACGCGCTGCTGGGTGACCAGGCGCAACACGCCGACGGTCAGCACCGGCTTGGCGATCGACCCGACCTGGAACCGATCATCCGGCATGACGCGCTCTGCCAGCCCCGCCTGCCGCAGCCCGGCCGCACCGATCGTGTCGGCGTCGCCGGGCCGGTGAAGCATCCATGCGGCTCCAACCATTCCCCGTTCGGCGAGCAGCTTGCCGACCATCGCTTCGGTATCGTCCACGGCCGCGGCAACGCCTTGCAGGCACAGCGCGCTGGCCAGAAAGCACCCCAGCAACGCGGCAATCGACTGCCTGCGCCAGCCTGCTGAAAATCTCCTGCTCACTCCACTGAACTCCATGTCTGATCTACTCCTATTGGGAAGGCGCCGGCAGGTCCGACCCCAGTGCCGCCGCCTCGCTCTGCTGCCGCAACACGCGAAAATGCACGCTGCGCGAAGCGATGGCCGTCAGTGCCACCATCGTGGTTCCGGCCAGTATGAACACCATGCGCATGCCGACGCTGTTGGGGACATTCAACAGGTTAGCCACCGGTTCGAGCAGGCGACCATTGCGCATCAATGGCTCGAACACGAACTCCGACAGCTGCGGCGAAACGAGCACGGCAGCGATCAGTGCTACTCCCGCGACGAACGCGCGCGAGGCGAACACGCGGCCCTGGATATCCACTGGCGTGATCATCTGCATCAGGGTTTGCGCCGACACCAGCGTGAACGGCGCCGAGAAGGCGAAGATGAAAGCCAGCACGGCCAGGATCGCGTAGTGGCTGCTCAGCCCGCACAGGGCGATGCTAATACCCGAGACGACCGATGCGATCAGCAGCGTGCGAACCCTTTCCCCGCGCGACGAGAACGCCGCCGCCAGAATCGCGCCGGCCAAGCCGCCGATGCCGGCGATCGTCACCAGCCAGCCCAGCACGCCAGGAGACTGGTACGCCAGGATCATCGGTCGGAACAACACCAACACCACCCCGTTGAGAAAGCTCACAGCGCCCAGGAACACGATCAGCACCAGCAAGGTCCGGTTGTTCAGGATGTAGCGCATGCCGATCGTCTGCTGCTCCACCAGGCCCGCAAACCTGAAGGCCGCCTTGGCCGGAGCGGTGGTGATCGGCTTGTCCATGAATCTGGCGAAAGCCAGACTGGTCGCGGCTGCGAGGTAGGTGCCGATGTTGAGCAGGATCACCGCCTTCAGGCCAAGCGTCTCCAGCGCGTACACCGAGATCAGCGGCACGATCGCGGCGCTGCCATTGATGCCCAGCTGGACATACGCGTTGGCTTTGCCATATGCGGTGCGAGGCACCAGCAACGGGATCGATGAGGCATACGCGATCTGGTGTACCGAACCGAACAGCGCGATGAGCGGCGAAAACAACAGGATGCTGGTCGGGGTTAGCTTGCCCGCCGAAATAAGGGCGTAGAACAACAGCGACGCGGCGACCAATCCCATCTCGGCCAACAGCATCACGTTCTTGCGGCTGTAGCGGTCGACCAGCACCCCAGCCAGGGGCGCGAAGACGATCGCCGGCACCAATTGCGCGGCGATCACCGCACCGAACTGGATGACCGAGCCGGTTTCCTGGTAGATCCATATGCTGATGGCAAACGCCGCCATCTGCGAACCGAACACCGATACGGTTTGGCCGCGCCAGACGGTCATGAAGTGCGGATATCCCAGCACGTCGCTCTCGCGGCGTACCGGCTTG
>Ga0160451_100340_pt1 | contig 31610 bp, 21 predicted proteins | sample HID1975M_E1MG_FD_108270 | JGI IMG/M metagenome (GOLD analysis project Ga0160451, IMG submission 108270) | Enriched soil microbial communities from UW Madison campus, WI, USA - HID1975M_E1 MG | ecosystem: Environmental > Terrestrial > Soil > Unclassified | place: USA: Madison, Wisconsin... | reverse complement strand
GTTCCCGGGATTGCGGCAGATGGCGCTGTTCTCGGTGGTCGGCCTGTCGGCGGCGTTCCTGACCGTGATCTGCTGGTTCCCGTGGCTGGACGGCGGCACGCTGCGCGCCACGCGTTTTTCGCAATGGCTCGGCGGCACGCTGCGGCACTGGCCGCGGGCGCGGCGCGACCTGCGCTGGGGCATCGCCGGCGCGGTGCTGGCGGTGGTGGTGGCCGGCGGCCTCTGGCAGTTGCGCAGCGACGACGATCTGCGCAGCCTGCAGTCCTCGCCGCAGGCGCTGATCGATCAGCAGATCGCAGTCGGCCGGTTGCTCGGCATGCCCAGCCCGGCGCAGTTCTTCCTGGTGCGCGGCGACGATGCCGAACAGACCCTGCAGCATGAGGAAGCATTGACCGAGCGCCTGCGCGCCTTGACCGGCGAAGGACGCATCGGCGGCTATCGCGCGGTCACCGACTGGCTGCCGTCGCAGCAGCGCCAGCGCGAAGGCGCCGAGCTGAGCGCGAAAGTCGAGGACGCCGTGCTGGCGCAGGTGGGGCAGGCGATGGGCGAGCGGCTGCGGCGCCCGGCGTTTTCCGACACCGATCTCGATATCGGCACGTTCCTGCGATCGCCGGCGTCGCAGCCGGTGCGGCCGTTGTGGCTGGGCAAGCTCGGCAACGGCAGCGCGTCGGTGGTGCTGGTCGACGATCTTTCCCGCGCCGATGCGCTGGCCTTGCTGGAACGGCAATCCGAAGGCCTGCCCGGCGTGCGTTGGGTCGATCGCACCGCAGATTTCTCGCACCTGCTGCGGCACTACCGGGTGATGATGTCCTCGCTGCTGCTGGCCGGCGTGGCGGTGATCTTCGCCGCGTTGTACTGGCGCTACCGCGCGCAGGCCTGGCGCGTGCTGCTGCCGACCGTGCTGGCCGGCGTGCTGACCGTGGCGCTGCTGGGCTGGCTGGGCCAGCCGTTGCAGTTGTTCAACGTGCTTGCGCTGATGCTGCTGCTGGGCATGGGCATCGACTACGGCATCTTCCTGAGCGAGCACCGCGGCGATCCCGCCGCCTGGCTGGCGGTGTGCGTCGGCGCGGCCAGCACGTGGCTGTCGTTCGGCCTGCTGTCGCTGTCGGCCACGCCGGCGCTGCGCGCCTTCGGCCTGACCTTGCTGCTCGGCATCGGACTGGTGTGGCTGATTTCGCCGCTGTTCCGACCCGCCGCTCCCCTCGAACTCCCGGACCACCCCGCACGATGAGAACCGAAAGAACCGAAATACTGATCATCGGCGCCGGCCCGGCCGGCTCGGTGGCCGCGGCGCTGCTGCGCCAGCAGGGCAGGCAGGTGCTGATGATTGAACGCGAGCAGTTCCCGCGCTTTTCGATCGGCGAGAGCCTGCTGCCGCAGAGCATGGAGTACATCGAGGCCGCCGGCCTGCTGCGCGACGTGGTCGAGGCCGGTTTCCAGTACAAGAACGGCGCGGCGTTCGTGCGCGGCGAACGCACCACGCAGTTCGACTTCCGCGACAAGTTCTCGCCGGGCTGGGGCACGACCTACCAGGTGCAGCGCGCCGATTTCGATCACGTGCTGGCCAGGGGCGCCGAACGGCTGGGTGCGCAGGTGCGTTACCGCCATGAGGTGCTGTCGGCCGAACCGGGCCAGACGCCGCGCGTGACCGTGCGTGCGCCGGATGGCGAGGAGTACGCCATCGAAGCCGATTTCATGCTCGACGCCAGCGGGTTCGGCCGCTTGCTGCCGCGCCTGCTGGAGCTGGAATCGCCGTCCAACTTCCCGGTGCGCGGCGCGATCTTCACCCATGTGCGCGATCACATCCCGGCCGATGCCGGGTTCGACCGCAACAAGATCCTGATCACCACGCACCCGCAGCACGTCGACGTCTGGTACTGGACGATCCCGTTCTCCAATGGCTGCTGCTCGCTGGGCGTGGTGGCCGAGCGCGAATTCCTCGATCGCTACACCGGCAGCGACCTGGAACGGCTGCAGGCCATCGTCGGCGAGGATCCCAACCTGCGACGCCTGCTCGCCGATGCCAAGTGGGGCGTGATGCCGGTGCGCCAGATCACCGGCTACTCGGCCAATGTCGCTTCGCTGTGGGGACCGGGCTACGCGTTGCTGGGCAACGCCGGCGAGTTCCTCGATCCGGTGTTCTCCTCCGGCGTGACCATCGCCTTCAAGTCGGCGCAGCTGGCCAGCGAGTGCCTCGCGCGCCGCTACGCTGGCCACGACGTCGACTGGGAAAAAGAGTTCGCCGTGCCGCTGCGCGCCGGCGTGCAGACGTTCCGCCGCTTCGTCGAGGCGTGGTACGCCGGCGGTTTCCAGAAGATCATCTTCCACGAGCGCCAGCAGCCGGACATCCGCCGCATGATCTGCTCGATCCTGGCCGGCTACGCGTGGGACACGAAGAATCCGTACGTCGCCGACACCGGCCGCCGCCTCAGGGTGCTGGAGGAACTGTGCGCCGCCTGATCTTCGCCGTCGCAATGCTGGCGACGATGCTGGCCGGCTGCGCGCATCGTCCGCCGGCGCCGAAGCAGGCGTTGCCGACGCTGCAGCTGTCGCCGGCCTCGCTGGGGCGCACGCTGTCGGTGCAGCAGCGGCTGCATTTCGCCGTCGGCGGCCAGCAGCGCGAACTCGACGCATTGCTGGAAGTCGATCCGGACGAACTGCGGCTGCTGGTGCAGGCGCTCGGCCAGACCGGCGTGCGGTTGCAGTGGGATGGCCGCACGCTGACGCAGCATCGCGCGCCGTGGCTGCCGGCGGCGGTGCGCGGCGAACGCGTGCTCGACGATCTGCAGTTCGCGCTGTGGCCGGTCGATGCGATCGCGGCGACATTGCCGGCCGGCTGGACCGTGAGCGAACGCCAGAACGTGCGCGAGCTCGTCCACGGCGGCACCGCCTGGCTCGTCGCCACGCAGCTGACGCCGCAGCGGCTGCGGCTGGAGAACCTCGCCGAAGGCTACCGGCTGGAAGTGGAAACGACCGCCGAGGCGTCGCCTTGATTCCGATCCATCTCAACGAACTGGGCATCGTCTGCGCGCTCGGCTCCGGCCGGGCGGCGGTGGCGCGGGCGTTGTTCCGCGACGATGCGCCGGGCGGCCTGTGCGTCAGCGACGAGTGGACATCGGGTCGGCCGCTGCCGGTCGGACAGGTGCCCACGCCGCTGCCGGATCTGTCCGACTGCCCGCTGCCGCTGCAGGGACGCAACAACGCGCTGCTGCGCATCGCCTACCGCCAGATCGCCGATGCCGTCGCGCTTGCCGTGCAGCGTCATGGGCCGACGCGGGTGGCGGTGGTGCTCGGCACCAGCACCTCGGGCATCGGCGAAACCGAGAACGCATTGCCGCAGTGGAAGCGCGACGGCCAGTGGCCGCCGCAGTTCCATTACCGTCAGCAGGAAATCGGCACGCCATCGGCCTTCATCGCGCGCGAGGCCGGCGTGTGCGGGCCGGCGTGGACGATTTCGACCGCCTGTTCGTCCAGCGCCAAGGCGTTGGCCTCGGCGGCGCGGCTGCTGCGCGCCGGCATCGTCGATGCAGTGATCGCCGGCGGCGCCGATTCGCTGTGCCGCTTCACCCTGCAGGGATTCAGCGCGCTGGAATCGGTATCGGCGGCGCGCTGCAATCCGTTCTCGCGCCATCGCGACGGCATCAACATCGGCGAGGGCGCGGCGCTGTTCCTGATGACGCGCGAGCCGGGACCGGTGCGGCTGGCCGGCTGGGCCGAGACATCGGACGCGCACCACATCTCCGCGCCGGAGCCGCAGGGCCGCGGCGCCATCGACGCCATCGACCAAGCACTGTCGCGCGCCGGCATCGAGGCGCGCGAAATCGACTACGTCAACCTGCACGGCACGGCCACGCCGCAGAACGATGCGATGGAAAGCCGCGCGGTCGCCGCCACGCTGGGGAGCGAGGTGCCGGTCAGTTCGACCAAGCCGCTGACCGGCCATACCCTCGGCGCGGCCGGCGCCATCGAGGCGGCCCTGTGCTGGCTGGCGATGGCCGACAATCCCGGGCAGCGCCTGCCGCCGCACTGGTGGGACGGCGTTCCGGACGAAAATCTCCCGCCACTGCATTTCGTCGCGCCCGGCCAGCGCGCGGCGCGGCCGCTGCGCCACGCGCTGAGCCAGTCGTTCGCGTTCGGCGGCAGCAATGCGGTGCTGGTGTTCGGAGCCAGCGCATGAGCGGGCATCCGCGCTACGACATCGAACGCGTCGTCCCGCATCGCGGCACGCTGCTGCTGATCGACGAGGTCATCGCGTGGGACGAGGAAACCATCGCCGTCGGCCTGCGCGTGCCCGCCGAAGGTCCGTTCAGCGATGAACACGGCGTGCCGGCGTGGGTCGGCGTGGAGTACATGGCCCAGGCCATCGCCGCGTGGGCCGGTTGCCGTGCGCGGGCGGGCGGCGGAGCGCCGAAAATCGGCTTCCTGCTCGGCACGCGGCGCTACACCTGCGTGGAAACGCATTTCCGCCCCGGCGCGCAGCTGCGGGTGGAAGCCCGTTGCGAGCTGCTGGGCGACAATGGGCTGGGGATGTTCGCGTGCCGGATCCTGGAGGATGGACGCGAACTGGCAATCGCCAACGTATCGGTGTTCGAACCGGCCGATCCGATGGCTTATCTGGAGAGCAGCGAAGCATGACGGGAGTGGAGCAGGGGACCGTGCTCGTGACCGGCGCCAGCCGCGGCATCGGCCGCGCGGTGGCGTTGCGGCTGGCGCAGGACGGATACGACGTGGTCGTGCATTGCCGCAGCCGCGTTGACGAGGCACAGGCGGTGGCCGAGGCCATCCGCGCCGAAGGGCGGCAGTCGCGCGTGCTGGCGTTCGACATCGCCGATCGCGCCGCCTGCGCGCAGGCGCTGGAAGCCGACATCGGCGAGCACGGCGCCTACTACGGCGTGGTCTGCAACGCCGGCATCGCCCGCGACAACGCCTTCCCGGCGATGAGCGGCGAGGACTGGGACGCGGTGGTGCACACCAACCTGGACGCGTTCTACAACGTGCTCAATCCGCTGGTGATGCCGCTGGTGCGACGCCGCAAGCCGGGACGCATCGTCACGCTGTCATCGGTGTCCGGGCTGGTCGGCAACCGTGGCCAGACCAACTACAGCGCGGCCAAGGCCGGCATCATCGGCGCGAGCAAGGCGCTGGCGCTGGAACTGGCCAGCCGCGACATCACCGTCAACTGCGTCGCACCGGGCCTGATCGATACCGACATGGTCAGCGGCGAGATCGTCGACGAAGCGCTGAAGCTGGTGCCGATGCGGCGCATGGGCCGGCCAGAGGAGGTCGCTGCCGTCGTGTCGTTCCTGCTGTCGCCGCAGGCCGGCTACGTGACCCGCCAGGTGATTTCGGTCAACGGAGGCCTGATCGGATGAGCCACGCCCTCAAGCGCGTCGTCGTCACCGGCGGCGGCGCCATCAGCCCGATCGGCAACGACTGGAACAGCGTGCACCTGCGCCTGCGCGAATGCCGCAACGCCGTGCGCCGAATGTCCGACTGGGATATCTACGAAGGCCTGAACACCAAGCTGGCCGCACCGGCCGAGGATTTCCAGCTGCCGGCGCATTACAACCGCAAGACCACGCGCAGCATGGGCCGGGTGGCGCTGATGTCGGTGCGCGCGACCGAAATGGCGCTGGAGGAGGCCGGGCTGCTGGGCGACCCGGTGCTGAAGAGCGGGCGGGTCGGCGTGTCGTACGGATCGTCGGCCGGCAGCCATGAAGCGGTCGGCGATTTCGGCCGCATGCTGAACATGCACAGCACCGACGGCATCAGCGCGACGACCTATCTGAAGATGATGAGCCACACCGCGCCGGTCAACATCGGCGTGTTCTTCGGCTTGACCGGACGCGTGATCACCACGTCCAGCGCGTGCACGTCCGGCAGCCAGGGCATCGGCTATGCATACGAGGCCATCCGCAGCGGCCGCCAGATCGCGATGGTCGCCGGCGGTGCCGAGCAGCTCGACGCCACCGCCTCGGCGGTGTTCGATACGCTGTTCGCCACCAGCGTGCGCAACGACAGTCCGGAAGCCACGCCACGCCCGTTCGACGCCAACCGGGACGGCCTGGTGCTGGGCGAGGGCGCCTGCACGCTGATCCTGGAGGAACTCGAACACGCACAGTCGCGCGGCGCGACCATCCTGGCCGAACTGATCGGCTACGGCACCAACAGCGATGGCCAGCACGTCACCCAGCCCAGCGCCGAGACGATGGCGCAGGCGATGCGGCTGGCGCTGGAAGAGGCCGGCTTGTCGCCCGACGCGATCGGCTACGTCAACGCGCACGGCACCGCCACCGATCACGGCGACATCGCCGAGACCGCCGCCACGCACGAGGTGTTCGGCCCGCGCATGCCGATCAGTTCGCTCAAGAGCTACGTCGGCCACACGCTCGGCGCCTGCGGCGCCTTCGAGGCATGGGCGGCCATCGGCATGATGCGCGAGGGCTGGTTCGCGCCGACGCTCAACCTGGAGACACCGGATCCGCGCTGCGCGCCGCTGGACTACATCACCGGCGAGGGCAGGGAACTGCGCACCGATTGCATCATGAGCAACAACTTCGCCTTCGGCGGGATCAACACGTCGTTGATCTTCCGGCGCTGGCAGGATTGAATCGACATACTCAGACCAAGGAGCAAGCCCGCATGAACCGCATTTCCGTTCTCGCCGCCACCGTCCTGATGGCTGCCGCATTCCAGGCCCATGCGGCCGACAAGCGCCTGGAACTGCCGCTGCAGGAACTCGTCAACTCGCAGCAGGCCAGGGACGCCGGCATCGACGGCAGCGTGCGTTTCTATCTGGCCGGCCAGCCGCACCCGGCGGTCAGCGCGCGCCTCGGCGAAGACGTGTCGAACAAGAAGACCAACGGCGTGGGCAAGTCGGATGTCGAGTCGTGCCGCTGGGTCACGCTATCGGTGCTGAAGGCGTTCCAGGACACCGCCAAGTCCATGGGCGCCAACGCGGTGATCGACATCACCAGCTACTTCAAGAAGAATGAATTCCGCAGCGCGACCAACTACGAATGCCATGCGGGCAAGATCATGTCCGGGGTCGCGTTGAAGGGCACCTACGCCAAGGTCGGCAAGTAACCCTTCGCGACAATCGCGCAGTCCGCAGCCGCCATGCATGACGATGAGCCAAGCCACCCGGCTCATCGTCGGTGCGGCGATTGTCGGTCTTTCAAGGGCATGGACGAGGCGACCGTGGGCGCACCTGCGCAGCCGTGCCCGGATATTCCGGGACCGCCGCAATCCCGACGGCAAGAACGCGATCGATGCTGTTTCCCATCGGCAAGGAACAAGGCGTGAGCAAAGAGGATGCGGCCATCATCGTGGCCGATGTCGGCGGGACGTATGCACGGGTCGCCTGGGCAAGCCCGCGCGCCGGCCATGCGCCTTCCATCGTCGGTTTTCGCCGCTACGCCTGTGCCGAACATGCCGGGCTGGCGGATATTCTGCGCGACTATCGCCAGGAACTGATGGTCACGATCGGCGAAGCACCAACCGTGGCGGTGGTGGCGATCGCCGGGTTGCTCGACGGCGATCGCCTGCTCAATGCCAATCTGCCATGGCCGGTGTCGGTCGAACGGACGCGCGCGGAAGCCGGGCTGGACGCGTTGCAACTTGTAAACGACTTCCAGGCGCTGGCCTACGCGATCGGCCACGCCGATCCGGCGACGATGCGCTGCCTGACCGGCCAGGCGATTCATGCCGCGCACTGGCCGGCGCTGGTGCTCGGTCCCGGCACCGGGCTCGGCGCGGCGCTGCGGCTGGATTCCGAACGCCAACCGGTACTGCCCAGCGAGGTCGGCAACGCCGCGCTGGCGGCCGGCACCGCGCTGGAAATGGACATCGTGCGCCTGCTCGCGGCCCGGCAGGGCCATGTCGGCAACGAACGGATCCTGTCCGGTCCCGGGCTGGTCAATCTCTACCGCTGCCTGTGCGAACTGCGCGGCGTCGCGGCGCGCTGGTCCACGCCTGCCGAAATACTCGACGCCGCCGCAAACGATGACGCAATGGCCATCGAAAGCGTGCAGGTCTTCTGCGGCTGGCTGGGCAGCCTGGTCGGCGACCTGGCCATCACCTTCGGCGCGCGCACCGTCTACCTGGCCGGCGGCATCACCGCGCATCTGTCGCGCTGGCTCGATGACGGCCACTTCCTGAAGCGCTACCTCGACAAGGGCGCACTTTCGCCCACGCTGCAGCGCATTCCGGTGTGGTGCGTCGAGCACGGCCAGTTGGGCGTGATGGGCGCGGCGGCATGGCATGGCGACGGCGTGCGCGCGCATTGAATCGCTTCGGATCCATTTTGCGCAGCCTGCGACGACCCTCCCTGTAGCGTCGAGCTTGCCCGGCGGTTTTCGTCATGACCGTGTCTTCGCATCAGACGATCTGACTCCGTCGCACGAATCACGGTGGTTACTTCTGCACTTGCATGCCTCCGGTCATGCTTGGCATCGCATGCAGGCTGTTTCTTCATCGTCTTGAGTGACGCATTGTTCTCTGGCTTATCGCATGTTGGAGAAAAAAAGCACAACGTGCCTGCACGATGGATCCCGCAAGACTGAACGCGCGAAACGTACGCATGCGTAGGTAATGAAGCCTACGCATGCGTACGGAAAATCCTGTTGTGGAAGATCGATGTTGCACGGTCATAGCATGACAAAATGGGCGTTTTCCTCTGCCCGGAACTACGATGAGCCTGCCTTCCTCGTTCGATCGTGAGCAACTGTTGCAATGCGCACGCGGCGAACTGTTCGGCCCCGGCAACGCACGTTTGCCCGCGCCACCGATGCTGATGTTCGATCGCATCACCCATGTCACCACCGAAGGCGGCCAATACGGCAAGGGCGTCATCCACGCAGAACTCGACATCCGTCCGGACCTGTGGTTTTTCGCCTGCCACTTCGAAGGCGATCCGGTGATGCCGGGCTGCCTGGGCCTGGACGCGATGTGGCAACTCGCCGGTTTCTACCTGCCGTGGTTGGGCGAGCGCGGCCGCGGTCGCGCGCTCGGCGTGGGCGAGGTCAAGTTCACCGGACAGATCCTGCCGGAGGCGAAGCTGGTGAGCTACGAAATCGATATCCGCCGCGTCATCCGCGGCAAGCTCAACATGGTGCTGGCCGATGGCCGCACGTCGGTGGATGGGCGCGAGATCTACACCGCCAAGGATCTGCGCGTGGGCCTGTTCGCTTCGACCGAGGGTTTCTGAAGATGCGCCGCGTCGTCGTCACCGGAATGGGGATCGTGTCGTGCCTGGGCAACGATCTCGACAGTGTTTCGTCCGCATTGCGCGAGGGCAGGGCAGGCATCCGCCATGTGCCGCAATACGCCGAGATGGGATTGCGCAGCCAGGTCGCCGGCGTGCCCGTCATCGATCTGGAAGCGGAAATCGACCGCAAGCAGCGCCGCTTCATGGGCGATGCGGCCGCATACGCGCATGTCGCCATGCGCGAGGCCATCGCCGATGCGGGTCTGACAGCGGAGCAGGTCAGCCATGTGCGCACCGGTGTGGTCGCCGGCTCCGGCGGCGGCTCGCCGGAATGGCAGATCGAGACCGCCGATCTGATGCGCGCGCGCGGCGTGCGCAAGGTCGGCCCCTACATGGTGCCCAAGACGATGGCCTCGACGGTATCCGCATCGCTGGCGACGTCGTATGCGATCAAGGGCGTGAGTTATTCGCTTTCGGCCGCATGCGCAACCTCGGCGCACTGCATCGGCGCCGGCGCCGATCTCATTCGCGCCGGCCGGCAGGACATCATCCTGGCCGGCGGCGGCGAGGAAGTGCATTGGGGCATGACCTGCCAGTTCGACGCGATGGGCGCGCTGTCGACCCATTACAACGAAACGCCGGCATCGGCTTCGCGTCCTTACGATGCGAATCGCGACGGCTTCGTCATCGCTGGCGGCGGCGGCATGCTGGTGCTGGAAGAACTGGAGCACGCAAAAGCGCGCGGCGCACGTATCCATGCCGAACTGATCGGCTACGGCGCCACTTCCGACGGCGCTGAAATGGTCGCGCCGTCCGGCGAAGGCGCGGTGCGTTGCATGCGGCAGGCGCTGGAAGGCATCGACGCACGCATCGACTACCTCAACACCCATGCCACCTCGACGCCGCTGGGCGACGTGGTCGAACTGGAGGCGGTGCGCGACGTGTTCGGCGATGCGGTTCCGCCCATTTCCTCGACCAAGGCGCTGTCCGGCCATTCGCTGGGCGCGGCCAGTGTGCACGAAGCGATCTACTGCCTGTTGATGATGCGCGATGGCTTCATCGCCGGCTCGGCCAACATCGGTCAACTCGACGAACGCGCCGCTGCCTATCCCATCGTGCAGGCCAGTCGCGACGCGCGTTTGGATACGGTGATGTCCAACAGCTTCGGCTTCGGCGGCAACAATGCCGCACTGGTGTTCGCACGGGTGTAGCGATATCGCCGCTTTCTTCCCAAGTGGGTTGAGGGAGGCGAGGGACGAGGGTCAATTTTCATTCGACCCGATATCTTCCTTGCGCTATATCACCAACGATGACAATGCTGTCGGTTCGCTGGCGCAGCGAGTGCTGGTGTCGATGCCGTGCCGGACGCGACTGGTTGACCAGCAGCCCTATGGCGTCTTGGTTTCCCGTCGGGCTGAGTGCAGCGTCGTTGCGTGCCGTTTACCAGGCGCTAGTTCGCGAATTGGTGCGTCAGTTTGGGCTTGGAATGGATGATACGGGAGAGAAGGAACAGCCGAGCCGCGTGTTCAACAAACAGCTCAATAGCCACCGATTCGCCATCAATGTGATCCTGGCGCAGTGGACACAAACTCCGCTTCCGAGCCCCACATGGTCCACACGCACCGCGCTAATTGTCCGGGTCTGCGGCTGGGGAGAGCGCTATCCACGCGATCTACGTCCTGGCCAAGTGCTGTTCCCTAGCCCACGCATGATCGGACTCGACCGAGAGCACTTCGGAGACCTATTGCCGTCGCCGATATACAGCCAAATCGTACATCCGTGTGGATTTATTCATCATGCATTGTTCACACTTTCGGAGGCACGACAGCTGGAGTTGGATAGTGTAAACAGCGATACAGACTGGCTCGCGCAGCTCACGCGGACTGGGCGATTCGCGGCATTCGACGCGCGCCGCGGCGTGCTCAGGCAGAGCAAGTTCGTAGCGCCCGCATCTCGGCTGAGCCCGGAAGATTGCGCTGGGCACAAGGTATACTTATCCAGTTGGGCAGTTCGCCCGAAGCAACCTGGCGTCGTTTTTCTGCCACACAACTTGAAATTGTTTGAGGTCTTGTCACCAGAAGCCATCTGCCGGCGGCGAGCCATTCTCCGGCACGTTAAGAAACGTTGGTAGCGATCGATTAGAACTAAACCAGCTTGTCCACAAAGTAAGGGAGTTCCCAGGGTGTGAGGATATCCGGAGCGGGCATGCCGAGCGCATAGATGCTCGAGAGAATGGCCGCGCTCACTTCCTGTATCCAAGTGACGTATTGTCGCAGTTGATGCGCTTGGACGAGCGCCAGTGGAACTGGTCCGGCGGTCATCTAAGCGAAGACTGGCAGCGCGACCTTTACAGTGTTGCCCGCATTGACCAGCCCACCTCGAAGTCCAATTCGGGCCGGGATCAGTGCGTCGACTAGGCAGGGTGGGAAGGTTAAGGATTAGGGACCATTATCAGGGGTAGGGAAGGGCATGCCAGCCCTGCAAGCGCTCGTCTAGGTGTCCTCTCCCGGGGCTTGGTTCCGTAGCCTGTCCGCTACTAGTGTGCGAGTCCGCTACTAGTGTGCGAGCTGCGTCCGCTGCTGACTCGGTCGGCCGTAGATCTGCGGCTTCAAGGTCCTTCTTCGCTTGGGCCGCATAGGTCTCCAAGAACATGGCCGTGTGGTAGCGATACTTCTTGACCTCGCTGGGCAGGGAAATCCCCGAGCTGTTTGGCGACGAGGAGCGCGTAGTTCAGTTGGGCCGCCGTAGGCTCCTTAATATCCCAATCGAGGCTGTCTTTTAGCAGCGTCTCGACTTGGCTCTCCAGACGCTTGACGAAGGTGTCACGCACCCGCCGATCCTTGATCCGTTCGTACTGGATCGCGAGTGCCTCCTCTAGGCGCTGCGATACAATTATCAACTCGAGCGTCATTTTCCACGGCAGGATTCACAAGATAGAGAGCCATGTTGCGTAGCCGATAGAAGGGTAGATGGGGCGGCTAGGGTCGATCCTACATGAATTTCATGTAATCGGTTCCTGTGCAATAGGTTCTGTGGTCGCCCTCCCTCGGCGCGACCATGGCCACCAAGACGATCTACTTAGCGGTACCGGGACCTAGTCCAGCGACTCCGCGGCCTCCGGGAGGAGATGGGGGGTCACTCAAACGGCATTTGCCGATCGGCTTGGTTGGCGGCAGCAGCGGCTTTCGGCCATCGAGGCTGGCGCGCGTCGACTCGATGTCATGGAGTTTCTCCATCTGACATCTTGCCTCGGCATCTCCCCCGAGGAGGCGTTTGGGATGGCGATCAAGGCTTACGAGCTTGCCCACGAAGACTAGGACGAGTAGAAGGAAGTAGGTAGGCATTCTCGGTCGAGCGGGCAGGGGTTCGCCTCCATGCCTTCGCTGGGTCCTGGCCTACAGTGAAAGTGGGCGAACACCAACTAGGCCTCCAGTCGTCCGACCACGCATTATTGATGGGGCAGTGAGGTGGGCCGCTGGGCGCCGCCCGTTGCCCGGGTGACGGGTACGCTACTTGCTTCACGGGCCGCCCGATCGCACCCGCTCGCAGTAGGCCTAGAAATTGTTGCCGTCGGCCACCAGCACGCGATCATGGTCGCCGATGTGTTCTACGAGAACGTCGAAGTCGACGGCAAAAGCACAGGTCCTGGCCTTCACTCTGCGCGATGGCGAGCCCATGCTCATTGCCTGCCTGTGGTCGCAGTGGACGGATCCGAAGAGCCAGCTACTCGACCTGCTGTAGTTCGCCGCCATCACGGACGAGCCTGAGCCCGAGTGGCCGCCGCCGGCCATGACCAAACGATCAACAATATACGGCCCGAGCACATCGATGCTTAGCTCAATCCCTGTGGGGATGAGGCGGCAATGCAGGCCATCTTGGACGACAGGCGACATCCGTACTACGAGCACCGAGAGGCCGCCTAGGACGCGGCATCATGGGCTCGGCTCCTAGCCGCTAGGCCGGTCGGGGCTGCACCTGTGGCAAGCATCAGGAGTGCTGGGATTAGGGACCGTTATCGATGGTTGGGAATAGTAGCTTCCCACCGGGAACGGACACTGGGTCCGATCTCCACCGACTTTCCCTCGCGGAAACGCATCCGCCGAACTTTAGCCGATCAACGACATCGGGGCACCTTTTCAGTCATCACTACTGGTGAAATAAGCAGCAGGCAGGTACGAGTATCCGGGGCAGTTTTACGTGGGTATCAGTCTCGCAAGTTGGTCAAATTTGGATCGGTGGAAACACTCTCTCCCATTACGTGGGAAAGGATCTCGGGCATACAATCGGGTGCATCATGGAACAGCCGTTCTAAGACAGCGCCGGCAGCCAGCAGATCGCGACGGCAGGCTTCGATCATGGGTGACGGGCCGCTGAAGTACACATCATAGGGGGACAGGTCGGCCAGATCCTCGACCACGGCCTGGAGTACAAGTGCCTGGCGCCAGCCTACCGGATTGCCCTGCTCTTCTGAGAGCACCGGGACATAGCGGAAGTGGGTGTGTCGATGTGCCCAAGCGAGCAGCAGGCCATGCTGATAGAGATCGGCGGCATATCGCCCCCCCCAGTAGAGCGTCATAGGGCGGCGGCAACCGGAGTGCAGGAAATGCTCCAGAAGTGCCTTGATAGGGGCAAACCCCGTGCCTCCGGCAATGAACAGCAGCGGACGCGTGGAGTGCTCGCGCGGAACCAGCGTGCCCAGTGGCCCCTCGATGAGCAGCGGGTGCCCCGGTGCCAGTTCGTCGAACACTTGGCGGGTGAAGTCGCCTCCTGCAATCCGGCGGATGTGGAGTTCGATCAGGCTTCCTTCATGGGGGGCATTGGCGATCGAGAAGGCGCGGCGCTGACCTTTGGCAAGCAGCACGTTCAGGTACTGCCCGGGTAGCCGGTGCAAGGCTGCTCCATTCTGGGGCGCCAACCTGACTCGCATGATGTCGGGCGTGAACAGCGTTTTGTCGGCTACGGTCACCGAGAGTTCCTGCCGGGTGATCGCGGCCGGCATCGCCACTTCTTGCACCGCTAGGGTTACGTCGCTGGCCGGGACTGCCTTGCACACCAAGAAAGGGGTGGGTCCGTGCCCGCCGACGGCAGCGCGGGCCTTCTGGCAACGCATTTCCCCGGAGATCAGCTGCACCATGCATCGGCCGCATTCGGCGGAACTGCACGAATGCGCCAGCGCCAGGCCGGCGCGCCGGGCCGCGGAGAGAATCGTCTCGCCCTCGCCAACGGAAAACTGCCTGCCACTGGGTAGCAACGTGATGATGTGGGACACCGGTTCTTCCTTGTCGAAGTACAACGACGCGATGAAAGGGCACATGCCGGGTGTGACTTCCTCACAACGATTCGCCGCTGCCGTCATCCGGGGGCTGCGTATGGGTGAAGGCCGGTTTGGGCAGGCGAAGCTCCGCGATACAGCCCGTGCGGTCGCTGCGATTGCGCAATCGGAGCCTCCCCCCATGCGACTCGGCGATCTGGCGCGAGAGCACCAATCCGATCCCGTTGCCGTTCTTCTTGGTCGAATAGAACGGCACGAACAGATTGGCCTCGTTGGTCACTCCGATGCCTTCGTCTTGGATCTCCAGCTGCCAGAAGTTTCGCTCCTGCCGGCAGCGCACCAGGATCACGCCGCTGTCTATCATCGCTTCGCGCGCGTTCTTCATCAGGTTGACCAAGGCCATGTCCAGTTGAACCGGGTCACAGTACGCCAGTACCGGTGTCTGCGGCAGGTCGAGCATGACGCGCGTATCTGGAACCAGGGCGGACAGCTTGGACAGCAGCGGCCCGATGTCGGTGAGGATCTTGTTGGGCGGCGGCAGCCGCGCCAACTTGGCGTAGCGACGGACGAAGTGGTAGAGGTGCTGGGAGCGCTGCGCGACCAGTTCCAGCGCGGTATTCACTTCATGACGCAGGACATTGTCCAGCGGTACGGAGTCGAGCAGCGACTGCACCGTGACGCTCAGCGACGAAATCGGAGTGATCGAATTGTTGACTTCGTGGCTGAGCACCTGTATCAGCCGCTTCCATACATTCAGTTCCTCTGCGCGCAATGTCGCCTGCAGGTCGACGATGAAAAGAAGCTGAAAGGGCCAACCGTCCTCCAGATGCTGGCCGCGCTGGAGCCGCCACTTGCCGCTTGCGCCCGGAAAATCGTATTCGAAAGCCTCCATTGACGCGCCATCTTCGGACAGGAGGAAGTCCAACCCCAGTTCCTGGCTCGACTTCCCGAGCGCATCGCGTTTCTCCAGGGCCAACAGCCGCAGGGCCATGGTGTTGGCGAGTTTCAACTTGAGGGACTTGTCGAAGGCGAAGATGGCGACATCGACTTCGGCAAGCACCTTGTTCAACAGGTGACGGGTTTCCTGCATCTCCATTCGCTGAAACTGCAGGGACTTGGAAGTCGCGTTGATGCTCGTGACCAGGGCACCCAGCGCACCAGGATTCCGGGAGTGGGATCCCCGTAACGTATACTCGCCGCGACGAACCGCATCGGCCAAGTTGATTAAGGTCAGCAAATGGAACCGAACCCGGCTTCGAACGATGGCGGCACAGGCGACCAAGATGGACGTCAGCAGCAGCAGCAGCAGCCACTTGGGGTAGGGCGAGAGGGGAAGATGATGTAATGCCACCGCCATGCCTATCAGTGAGGGCAGACCGCCAGCCAGTACCAGCAGGCTCAATCGATTCTCGAAAGCCGCTGGCATCAGAATCAGAATCCGTGTTTTTCCAGGCGCCGATAGAAGGCCGAGCGAGAGATGCCCAAGGTCTTTGCCGCGGCCGCGACGCCACCGGCGTGCTTGCGAAGCGCGATCTGCAGCAGCTGCTTTTCGGCATCCTCCAAGGTGAGGTCCTCCCATTTCTGGGGCGTCGAGGCCGTTGCAGCGCCGGATGGATGCAGGCCCAGATCGGTGATATCGATGTGCTGCCCACGGGCCAGCAGCGTGGCGCGCTCGATGACATGATCCAACTCGCGCACATTTCCGGGCCAGGCGTAATCGTGCAGCGCCGCCTGCGCCCTCTCGGTAAATCCCGAGACGCTGCGCCCGTACTTCGATGCGTAACGCCTCAGCGATGCATCGGCCAAGCGCGGGATTTCCACCTTGCGTTCGCGCAGGGGCGGCAGGCGGATCTCGATGCCGATCAGGCGATATAGCAGATCCTGGCGAAAGCTGCCTTCCGCGATCAGGGTCGGCAAGTCGGCGTTGGTGGCGCTGATGATGCGGACATCGGCGAAGCGGGTCTGGCTGGAGCCGAGTTTCTCGAACTGCCCGGTCTCCAGCACGTGCAGCAGCTTGGCCTGCTGGGAAACCGGCAGGTTTCCGATCTCGTCCATGAACAGGGTGCCGCCCTCCGCCAGTTCGAAGCGGCCGATGCGATCCGTGCGCGCATCGGTGAAGGCGCCCTTGATGTGCCCGTAGAGCTCGCTCTCGAACAATCCGTCGGGAATCGTGCTCATGTTGACGGTGACGAACGACTTGTTGCATCGCAGGGAGCGTGCGTGGATCCGTGCGGCCAACTGGCTCTTACCGGTACCGTTCTCGCCGGTGATCAGGATATTGATGTTGGCCTCGGCGATCTGGTTAACCACCTCCATGATCTGTTCCATCGCCGGAGACGCCACGATCCAGTTGCTCTCCGTCCGCTCCTTCCTGAGCATCGTGTTCTCCTCTCGGAGGCGGGCGGTCATCTTGCGGCCCCGATGCAGCTCGATCAAATTGTTGACAATGTTGATAAGGCGGGCATTCTTCCAAGGCTTCTCGATGAAATCGCTTGCACCGTTGCGCATGGCCTCCACGGCGATCTCGATGCTTCCCCAGCCGGTCATCACCACAATGGGCAGATCCGGATCGATGGCCCGGATCTGGGGAAGCAACGCGAGCCCTTCCACACCCGACGTGGTGTCGCGCTGGAAATTGAGATCGATCAGCAGCAAGGAATAGAGCTGGCTGTTGAGTGCGGCAATGATCTCCTCGGGTGAGCTGGCCGCTTCCGTGGAATAACCTTCCTTTTTCAGCAGCAGGCGCAATGCCATCTGAATGGTTTCGTCGTCGTCAGCGACGAGGATGGGTCTACTGCGCATATCCTTTATCCCATGGAGCCGGGCAGCACGAGACGCCCGCTTGGCCCGGCTTTGGCGTGAGGATCGCTGCTACACGAAACCCACCGCGCGACACTATTCGTAGTGTAGCGCCACATTTGGCGATATTCGAACTGCGCGCAGGGCGGGAATCAGCGTTGCCACACCCACGATCGTCGTCAGCAGTACGACCACCATCATGAACAACACCGGCGCTTCGCCGCTGAAATTGTAGAGCACGGTCGAAAGCAGCTTCACCAGCACGGCTCCCATTAGCAGCCCGAGACCGCAGCCGATCAGCAGCTGCTTGCCGCTTTCCCTGAACAACATGATGAGAATGTGACGTTCGTCGGCGCCCAAGGCGCGCCGCACGCCAATTTCCTGGGTACGCAGCTGTACCGACCGCGCAGTGACGGCGTAAATACCACTGCCCGCCAACAACAGCCCCAGAAACGCGAAAGCCAGGAACAGGCCGCTGACGAAGCGCATGCCGTTGTTGTTGCGGGCGATGAGCGACGTCAGGATTTCCACGCCCCAGACCGGCACTTCCACATCGGCGCGGGACACGGCATCCACCAGAAGGTCCGAAGACGTCCTGGCAGGCGACCTTACCGCGATGATCAGCTCGCGATCGGCGCGCTGGCTGAGTGGCAGGTACATCACCGGTTTCTGCCGGTTCTCCTCGAACGGCTGGCCGTGAAGCACCTGCTCGCTGACGCCCACCACGGTCACCCAAGGGCTCTGCGGTGTCTGGGGATCGAGCTTGACCCGCTTACCCAGCGCCGATTCGTCGGGCCAGAACTGCCGCGCCATGCTCTCGTTTACCACGGCAATGGGCAGGCTGGTGGCGGTATCGGACGTATGCACATCACGCCCCTCCAGCAGCCGGATGTTCAAGGCGTCGAAATAACCGGGGAGGACGGAGCCGGCCAGTACCCTGGGGAACTGTTTGTCGGCGGCATCCATGTTCTCGGCCAGGGCCGGGGAACGCGGGCCTGACAGCCCGGGCAGCAGGGTGGTGACGGTGGCCGCTTCGGTCTGCAGGTCCAGGTTGGACGCCAACTCGCGCTGGACTGCCTCGGCGAACCGCACGATGGTATCGTCCGCCTCCCTGTAGGCGGACTGATTGAGCGTTGTACGGCCTAGCAGTACGCCCTGCGTCTGCGCACCGTAGTCGGCATTGACGCTGAGCTGGACGCTGCGCACCAGCACTCCGGAGGTGATCAGCAATGCGGCGCACAACAGGATTTCCAGTCCGACCAGCGAACGGGTGAAGCGCGCGACGCGCCGTCCCAGCGCGCCACGGGTGCCATCGCGCAGGAATCCGGTCAGGTCGCCGCCGCTGGCCCGCCAAGCCGGCAGCACGCCGACGGCCAAACCAACGCCCAGGACCAGCACCCCAGCAAACAGCAGGGTTTCCCAGGTGATGCTGAGGTTCCACCAGAACGGAATGTCCTCGCCGAATCCCTCGATGTAGGTGCGCGACCACTCCATCGCCCATGCGGAGCACAGCAGTCCCATCACGCCGCCAGCCAGGGCGAGCGACATCGATTCCAACAGCATCTGCCGGATCAGGCGATGTCGGGGCGCACCCAGCGCGGCGCGGATAGCCAACTCCTTCTGCCGCTCTCCGGCACGGGCGATCAGCAGGTTGATAACGTTGACGCAGACCAGCAGCAGGATGAACGCCGTGGCGCCCCCCATGACCGCGATCAGGCTCATCGAATTGGCCATCTGGGCCTGCGTGAACGGCCAGACCTTGACGCTGTGGCCCTGGTTGGTTTCCGGATGCGCCTGCGCCAGGCGGTCGGCGTGGCGGGCTAGGTCGAGGTTGGCCTGGGCGACGGAAACCCCCGGCTTCAACAGGCCGTAGATCTGCACCAGCGGCTTCTCGCCGGGTTGGGCCACGCCGGCATGGGCGAATGGCAGCCACACCCCAGTGTTGAGCGGAAAGCGGAAGCCTTCGGGCATGACGCCGATGATCGTCACCGGCGAGTCGTTGATTCTGGCCACGCGGCCGATGATGTCCGGGTCGCCCGCATAGAACTGCTGCCAGATATGATGCGAAACAATCGCCACCGGAATGGCCCCGGGCAGTTCGTCGTGCGGGCCGAAAGCGCGGCCGAGCTGCGGGTTCACCCCGGTCAGCGCGAACATGCCCGGACCGGTGTAGCTGCCGAACACGCGCTGCGCGGTACCGTCTTCGGACAGGATGGTGTCCTCGTCGTGTCCGGGAAAGAAGAGGTCGAAACTCTGCTGGTTCTCGGCCAGGTCCCGATAATCATGTAGCGAGATCCGGCCTCCCTCGTGCTCGACCCCGTTGATCACGGCATCGATGCTGACGATGCGGTTGCTGTTGGGGAAGGGCAGGTTGCCGTAGGCCAGCATCTTGACCAGTACGTACATGTACACGGCCAACCCGAAGCCGATCGCGAACACCAGTGCCGTCAACAGCGATAGGCCCGGCGACTTGACCAGCAATCGCAATACGTAGAGCCATTCGCGAATCAACGCCGTCATCTCACGCCGCCTTCGCGTGCTGGTGCACGTCATCTACGATATGGCCGTCGAACAAGGTAATGCGGCGCGAAGCGGTCTCCGCCAGCGTCGGATCGTGGGTCACCATGCAGACCGTTGCGCCCTCCCGATGCAGCGTGCGCAGCGTATCCATGACCACGTCTGCATTGGCCGAGTCAAGGTTGCCCGTGGGCTCGTCCGCCAGCAGCAGCGAGGGACTTGCCGCCAGGGCACGCGCGATGGCCACGCGCTGTTGCTGTCCGCCCGAGAGCTGGGAAGGATAGTGGCGCGCGCGATGTTCCATATCGAGCTTGGCCAGCGCATTGTGCGCCCGACGGCGGCACTCGGCCTGGTTGAGCCCCGCTCGGTAGGTCAGCGGAAGCTCGACATTCTCGATGATGGTCAGGTCCGAAATCAGGTTGAACGCCTGAAAGATGAAACCGATCTCGATATTACGGATACGGGCCCGATCGGCACCGGACAATTCATGCGCCTTGCGTCCGTTGAGAATGTATTCGCCCTTGGTCGGGGTGTCCAGCAGCCCGAGCAGCGCAAGCAGCGTCGATTTGCCGCAGCCGGATGGCCCGCAGATGGAAATGAAATCGCCTGGCATTATGGCCAGATTGACATTGGACAATGCCTTGGTTTCCAACTCCTCCGTAAAAAAGATCTTCTCGATACCCTGCAGCTTGATGATTGGTTCCTGCATGCCATTTCTCCGTCAGTTGCCAAGCGCAACGCGCGTGGGATCGCCCCAAGTAGAAGTGTCGCTGGTAATGATCCTGTCCCCGATGGACAGGCCCTTGATAACTGCGATGTGGCTGGCCGAACTGCGACCGAATTCCACCATCACCCGCTCAGCGGTATTGTTGTCGGTCAGGCGGTACACATAGGCGGTCTGGCCCGGGCGTGCGAAAGTGGGGCGGCGCACGTAGAGTGTGGAAGGAATTCTGGCCACGGCGATGACGCCGTCAATGCTCAGGTCGGGGCGCAAACCTTCCGGCGTCTTGTCCACTAATTCCACGTCGACCTTCACGATGCCTTGGGTGACGGCCGGATCGATGCGGGTGACCTTGCCCTCTACTACGCCGTTGCGTGTGTCGATCTGCGCACTTTGGTCTAGGATGAGTTCGCGTGCCTGCTGCTCAGGGATGTGTAGTTCCGCATACAGCGAGCCGATGTCGGTGATACGCGCTAGGGTCTGTCCCACGGCCACCTGCTCGCCATTGGTGAGCGGAGATTCCTGGACGACCCCGCCGATTGGTGCTCGCACCAGCAGGGCGTCGATCTGCTGTTCGGCGCGGGCCAGTTGCTCCCGGACCTGCCTGACCTGCGCCTCCTTGGCGGCAAGGTCGGCCCGGGATTTCAACTGGAAGCTCTTCAGACGCCGCTCCTCCAGTGCGAGTGTCTGCTCGAGTTGCCTCGCGTTGCGCTCTGTCCTTCGGTGTTCGATTTCGGAAATCAGCTGACCATGCTCCTTGATCAGCATGGCTTCGCGCTCATACTGCAGGCTCTGGTCCTGAAAGTCGGTTTCCGTCTTGAGCAGAGCGACCTTCAAATCGAGTTGCGAACTCTGCAACGTCTGCTCCAACGAGCTGTATTCAGCCTCCAGGGAGACGATTTCCCATTTGAGCACATCCGCCGACTGGTGGAGGGATAGGTTGGAGAGGGTGATCATCGTATCGCCGCTCGCCAGGACGGCGCCGGCCCTCGCATGCACTTGCTCCACACGACCTTCAACCTGGGAGCTCAGCGTGCTTTCAATCTTGGGCCGCAACAGGCCATTGCCGCGCACGTCCACGCTCAGCGGACCTTGCTCGACGGAACTGACTACCAGCGTGCTGCGCGACACCTTGTACGCTGCGCTACGCAGGGGCATCAACACCAGACCGGCAGCTAGCATGACTGCGGCGGCAACGTAGGCTGCGATAGCTCGTTTGCTTCGCCAATACCCATTGGGACGCACTGCGCGAGGCTGATCCACAACTGGTACTCCGAAACTGACTTGCCTGAGTTAAAGCACGAATCATGCCAGCGTCGGTAGGCTACAAATAGCCATTTGGATGGGCGTGCGCCGCTTTTGTCAGCTTTGATCGTCGTGCAATTGTGGCATGCCCGTCCCATATTCGAACATCGGCGGCGGCTTCATGGGCAATACTTTTCGTCGGACCTGATTAAGCGCCAAGTGAGCGCCAAGTAAGCATAGACTGGGGCTGCGACACGCCGTTTTAGCCGAATAGCGATAGGGGCTCTTGAAGAGTCCGGACGCATGGTAGGTTCGGTCCAGCACGGGCTTCACGTTGCCGAGCACGATCTTCAGCCATCGCGCGTGTTCGGCCTCGGTGGCGGCCTAATCGCTGGCCTCGAGCACAATATGCGCATGTCGCTTTCGCTCATCGCCTGTATCAGCCCCAGCGCGGCGAGGTTGGTCTTGCCTTGGCTGAGCGGGTACAAGGCGAGGAAACAAGTGGTCAGCGGCAGTCTGGTGTTATCGAATACCGTGTCAGTGCGAAGCGAGCACTGGTGCCGGCACGTCGAGCATCGCCATTGCGATTACCCGACCCTTTGTGGACGGGAGAAGTCGAGTCCGTGAGCCGCGTCGTGATCGTGTCGGGGGTGGCGTGTGTTCCGAATGTGGAACATGTCTTGCGAACTGGATTCCGATATTGGGAAGGATTAGACATGCTCATGCCCGCAAGCACATGTTTCTCGAGATGGCACGCTCCTTGCATGTATACGAAATGGGAATGTTCGGGAATGCCGGCGCAGAGTTCGCCGGAGCCAGCTCACGGGAGATTGGAGAGTCATGCATCAGGACGAAATCCAGACGAGCGCCTATCGGGTCGTCGTGAACCACGAAGAGCAGTACTCCATCTGGCCCAATGACCGCGAGAACGCGCTGGGTTGGAACGATACAGGGATCGAGGGCACCAAGGAGGAATGTCTTGCCTATATCAAAGACACTTGGACCGACCTGCGTCCATTGAGCTTGCGCAGAAAAATGGCAAGCCTTACCGCTTGAAGCAAAACCCTTTCCCGCCTTGGGCTTCAAAGGGGTTTGACCACATTGCCGTCGTGTCGAAGGAGCGAGTCTTTGAACGGTTCACCATGGATTGTTGCCCATAATTCCGTAAGTGACCCCCGATTGCGTCTTTTCTGCTTCCCCTATGCCGGCGGCGGCGCCTCGGTCTACAGGAAATGGCCATCGTCGCTGCCGGCGGACGTGCAACTGCTTGCGGCACAGTTGCCCGGGCGCGAAGCCAGGTTCGTCGAGCCCCCATTGCGGGATATCCAGTCAGTCCTGGGCCACTTGGTGGCCGCCATCGAGCCGATACTGGACCGGCCCTTCGTCTTTTTCGGGCACAGCCTTGGCGCATTGATCGCCTACGAACTGGCGAAGCTGCTGCGCTCTCTCGGATTGCGCATGCCGGAGCATCTTTTCCTCTCCGGCCGCCGCGCGCCCAGCATCCCGATCGGCCGTCGTTCGTTTCATGACCTTCCCGATGACGAGTTGATCCAAGAAATTAGGGCGCTCAGCGGCACCTCGGAGGGGGTGCTGGAGAACGGCGAGTTGATGAAGCTGGTGCTGCCCACCCTGCGCGCCGACTTCGCGATCCATGACACGTACCGGTATCGCGAGGAGGCTGCTCTGGATGTTCCTTTCAGCATCTTCGGCGGCCTGGACGACATTGCGACCAGTCGGGAAAACCTCTTCGCTTGGCAGACCATGACAAACAGGGGAGCGCAGTTGATCCTGTTTCAGGGCGGCCACTTCTTCATCGACGAAGCCCGGGACGAAGTGCTGGCGGCCGTCGAACGGACGCTTGCGAGCGACGAGATCTCGCGAGCCAGCCGCTTTCGCTGTCTCCGCGACGGTCACGTCGCCACGCAGAGCCAGTTTCGCTCAGTGCCGGCCCGATAACGCGGACTCCGCGCCGCCGCTCCGAGACGGTCGGAGCGAGTTCGGCCAGCAGGAGGGCGAGTCCGGACCCGTCAGCGCGCGACGGTGGTCGTTTCTGGCCCACACGACCCTAGAGGGTCACGTGGGTGCCGTAGCGGTGAAGGTAATAAGTGCCGGTGTCCAGCTCAATGGATTGTGGAGCACCAGAAATGTCCGAAGTACACGCAGGGAACGCAGGTAGGGAACCGGGATTCGGCGCCGCCGGAGGTGCGCCGTGCGACTTCACCGACATCGTGCGCGGGCGCGCCGCAATGCACCCGACCAAAGTCGCTTTCACTTTCCTCAAAGACGGCGAGACACCGACAGGTACCCTCACCTACGGCGAACTTGACCGCAAGGCACGGGCGATCGCCTGCTCGCTGACGGCGGTGTCCTCGCCGGGCGACCGCGCCTTGCTGCTGTTCCAGAATGGGCTGGATTTCATTGGAGCATTCATCGGTTGCCTCTATGCCGGCATCGTCGCGGTGCCGGTGTATCCGCCGCAATCGCGCAAACAGTACTGGCTTCGCCTGGAATCGTTGACCGACGACTGCTCGGCGCGTTTCGTTCTGGGGACCGCCGAGTACCTTGCCGATCTCGATCGGCACACCGATTCGTTGCCAACCCTGGGTGCCTGCGCCAGGGTGGCGGTGGATCTGCTGGACCACGAAAATGGGCTCGACGAAGGTTTCCAGTGCCGCCCGCACCCCTTGGCATTTCTTCAATACACCTCGGGCTCGACCTCGCTGCCGAAAGGCGTGATGGTCACGCACGAAAACCTGCTGCATAACCAGCGGATGATGCGCGACGCGTTCGGGCATCACGACGGCAGCGTCTTCGTTTCCTGGTTGCCGCTTTTCCACGATATGGGGCTCATTGGCAACATGCTGCAGTCGATCCATGTCGGCGCGAGTTGCTACATCATGACGCCGGCCGCGTTTCTGCAGAAACCGATGCGTTGGCTGCAGGCGATTTCCGACTATCGCGCCAGCTCGAGCTTTGCACCCAATTTCGCCTACGACCTGTGCGCCGCGCGTGGCACTGCGGAGGAGCTGGCGCGCTTGGACCTCAGTCACTGGAGCATGGCCCTCAACGGTGCCGAGCCCATCCGGCCGGAGACGCTGGAGCGGTTCGCGGCCAAGTACGCGCATTGCGGCTTCGACCAGCGCGCGTTCTATCCCGGCTATGGCTTGGCCGAAGCCACCTTGTTCGTCTCGGGGGGAGGCAGGCTGAGCGGACCGAAGTACTTCGATGCCGATGCCAGGCTGCTCGACCGGACGAATCTGGTGCGCCTGTCGGACGACAAGGCGACAACCCGCCGGCTGGTCAGCTGCGGCCGGGCCTGGCACGACACCACACTGGTGATCGCCGAACCGACCACATTCTCGCGCTGCGCGGATGGCGTCATCGGCGAGATATGGATTCGCAACGACAGTGTCGCTTCCGGCTACTGGGGACGGGAGGAAGCGACCGAAAGCAGTTTTCGCGCGATTTTGAACGACCCTTCTGGCAATGGCGCGCACTACCTGCGTACGGGCGATCTTGGCTTCCTGCATGAGGGCCAACTGTTCGTCACCGGCCGCCTCAAGGAGCTGATCATCCTGCGCGGCGCGAACTATTACCCGCAGGACATCGAGCACGCCGTGCAGGACGCGGTGCCCTGCCTCAAGCAGGGTGCCGGTGCGGCTTTCTCGGTCGAACTCGACGGCGAAGAGCAACTGGTCGTCGTCCAAGAAGTCGATCGTACCCACCTGCAGAAACTCGACGCGCAGGCCGTGCTCCAGCAAGCCCGGCAGGCCGTCCTGCTGTCGCTGGGCGTGCTGCCGCATGCGGTCTTGCTGATACGCCCTGCGACGCTGGCCAAGACCTCCAGCGGCAAGATCCAGCGCCATGCCGCCCGCACGCAGTTCCTGGATGGGACCTTGGACGTGGTTGCTTCACGACAGTGGCCGATCGTCGCGGACGACGCGGACGCGTTCGCGCTGCGACCTGACGAGCAGGCTCAGGGCGGGCGCGATGGCGCGACCTGGACGGCGTTGCTGCGGTCGATGGTCGCGCGTCACCTCCGGTCGCATGTGGATGCGGTGCCGGACAGCGCTACCGCGGTGGAGCTTGGCCTGGATTCCCTTGCCATGGCCGGAATCCAGCACTCCGTGAAGTCGCTGGGCGGGCCGGAGCTGCCATTGTCGCGCTTTTTCGACGACGGTTCGTTGGCGCGGCTGGGAGATTTTCTCGCCACCCGCGACGTGTACGAAGACCGCGACGACAAAACCGGTCACCGGTTCGAACCGCACGACGATGCCGGCGCCGGATGGGCATTGAGCGACAACCAGAAGCAGCTATGGCTGCTGCGCGCCGTCGCACCGGACAGTGCGGCTTATCACGTCCCGGTCTGTCTGAAGGGCGCGTTCCAAGTCGATGCGCTGCAACCGACACTGGACGAATTGTTCGCCCGCCACGGCATCCTGCGGACGGCCTATTCCGGGGACGACGCGGGGGCACGGCAGCGACACACCGCATCACGGCCCATCTTATCCATCGTGGACGCAACCGGGGAAACCGACATTGCGGTGCGTGCGCTGATGCAGGCCGAGTGCCGGATTGCGCACGATCTGGCTGCCGGCGAATCCTGCCGAGTCGTCCTCTACCACCGCGACGGGGGGGGTCATCATCTGCTGTTCGTCTTCCACCACATCGCGGTGGACCTGGTATCGATACAGCGGCTGATCACCGAATTCGGCCAGCTGTACGTGGCGACGGCCAGTGGTTCGCCATTGCCAGCGCCCGCGTCCGGCTTCTGCCATCGCCGCTTCATCGGCGCACAGGCCCGCTTCAGCGCGAGCGCAGCGGGAGCACGAGGCAGGGCGTTCTGGCGCGCCAGGCTGGATCGGGACCTGCCGGTGCTGCAATTGCCGATGGATCGCGCTAGGCCAAAGCTGCAGAGCTTTCGCGGAAACTCGCTGGACTTCTCCCTCGGCGACAGCTTGAGCGAGCGTCTGCGCCTTGCATCGCAACGCCTGGGCGTCACCGCCAGCACCTTGCTGCTGGCTGCGTTCCAGGTGTTTTTGTCGCGCCTGTCCGGCCAGTCCGAAGTGGTTGTCGGCGTACCGATGAGCGGGCGCCATCTCGATGGCTTCCAGCACACCGTCGGGTTCTTTGTCGAGCCGGCCGTGTTGCATGCGGTATTGCCGGCGAAAATGCCTTTCGACGAGTTCGCGCGCTGCGTCCAAGCCGACCTCGCCGCCGCGTTCGACCATCCGGGCGGCGTATCGGCCGGGTTGATGGAGCGCTCCGGCAGGCAATCCGATCGCAGCGTGCCGCCGGTGTTCCAAGCTCTGTACACCTACTACCCGGCGTCGCCGTCCGGGTTCCTTCCGTTCCATGGCACCGCGGCCGAAGTGCCCGTCATGCTCGGGCCGCTGCCGGTTGCCATGTGCCCGCTTCCCAGTCCGGGCTCGCAGGTGGACATTTCCCTGTTGGTGGCCGACGACGGCAATGGCTACCAGGTGCGTTTCGAGTTCAACAGTGATCTGTTCGAGCTCTCGTCGGTACGGCGCTTTTCCGAGCGCTTCCGCGTGCTCCTGGGTTCGGTGGTGGAGGATCCCACGGCAGCGATCGGGCGCATCCCGCTGCTGCCCCCCGAGGAGCGTCAGCTGTCGCTCAGCACTTGGAACAGCACGGACGTCGACTTTGGTGAAAGTCGCTTTATCCACGAAATCATCGATGCCCGTGCGGTGGCTCATCCGGATGAGATCGCCGTGCGTTTCGAAGGTCAGGCGCTGAGCTATGCGGAGCTCAAACGCCGCTCGGATGAAATGGCCGGTTTTCTGGCCGCTCGGGGCGTTGGCGTGGATGCGTGCGTAGGCGTATTCCTGCATCGCTCGCTGGAGTTGATGGTGGCCCTGCTGGGCGTGCTGAAGGCGGGCGGTGCGTATGTCCCGGTCGACCCCGATTACCCGGCCGACCGCATACGTCACATCGTTTCGGCCGCAGGGTTGTCCACCCTTCTGACCTCCACCGATCTGCGCGATGCGGTCTTCGCCCTCGGAATGGAGGCGGTCTGCATCGACCAGCCCGATCTGAACGCGACCTCCGTTGTATGGCGCGCGCCGGTGGTCGCCGGCAGCAATCTGGCCTACGTGATCTACACGTCGGGTTCCACGGGACAGCCCAAGGGCGTGATGAATACCCACGAGGCCATTGCCAACCGCCTGCTTTGGATGCAGGACGCCTACCAGTTGCAACCGGGCGAACGGGTGCTGCAGAAGACGCCTTTCAGCTTCGATGTTTCGGTGTGGGAGTTCTTCTGGCCGCTGATGGCCGGTGCGGTGGTGGTGTTCGCACGCCCCGGCGGGCATCGGGATGCCGACTATCTCAATGAAGTGATGCGTGATGAACGCATCACCACCTTGCACTTCGTTCCCTCGATGCTGCAGGCGTTCCTAGAGACCGAGGGTTTGCACTTGCCGGACCTGCGTCAGGTGTTCTGCAGTGGCGAGGAGCTTCCGTCGGCGCTGGTCAGCCGGTTCTTCGAACGATTCCCGGGTGTGCGACTGCACAACCTATATGGCCCCACCGAAGCGGCGGTGGATGTCAGCCAGTGGGCTTGCTCGGCGGACGATACTAACTCCCGGATCCCGATCGGCCATCCGATCGCCAACACGCGGTTGTACGTGCTGGACCGGGATTTCCAACCGGTGCCGGTGGGCGTGCCGGGGGAGTTGTACATCGGGGGGAGCGGCCTGGCGCGCGGCTACCTGGGGCGTGCGGACCTCACGGCGGAGCGGTTCGTGCCCGATCCGTGGAGCGGCCAGGCGGGTGCACGGCTGTACTGCACCGGCGACATCGCCCGTTTCCGTGCCGACGGGGCGATCGAGTATCTGGGGCGGATCGACGACCAGGTGAAGCTGCGCGGTTTCCGGATCGAGCTGGGTGAGGTCGAGGCGGCGCTGCGGCAGCAGCCGGGGGTGCAGGAGGCGGTGGTGGTGGTGCGCGGGGACGGAGCGGCGAAGGCGCTGCTGGCCTATGTCACCGGCGACGGGCTGGACGCGGCTGTCCTGAGGACGGGGCTGGAGAGCCGGCTGCCGGGCTACATGGTGCCGTCGGCGTTGAAGGTGCTGGACGGCTTGCCGCTGACGGCCAACGGCAAGGTGGACCGGCAGGCGCTGCCGGCGATCGAGGTGGAGCGCGGGGAGCAGGCGCAGCTTGGGCCGCAGACACCGCGCGAGCGGGCGGTGGCGGCGGCGTGGTGCGAGGTGCTGGGGCTGGCGTCGGTGGGGATCGGCGAGAACTTCTTCGATCTGGGCGGTCACTCGCTGCTGGCCGCGCGGCTGGTGGCGAAGCTGCGCGGCAACGACGGGCTGGCGCTGCGGGTACGCGACGTGTTCGAGGCGCCGACGGTAGCCGCCCAGGCGCAGCGTGCGCAGTGGCTGGGCGAAGTCGAACCGGCATTGCTGCCGGTGGTCCGCGGGCAGGACGAGCCCTTGTCGTTCGCCCAGCAGCGGCTGTGGTTCCTGACCCAGTTGGAGGGGGCCAGTGCGACCTACAACATGCCGCATGCGGTGCGCCTGCGCGGCGCGCTCGACGCGGCGGCACTGCGGGCGAGCGTGAGCGGGATGGTGACGCGGCATGAGGTGCTGCGCACGGTATATGGCTACCGCGACGGTCAGCCGCGGCAGCAGGTACGCCCGGCCGACGCCTTCACGATGGTCCAGGAGGACTGGAGCGACCGTGAGCCGGCCACGCGCGAGGCCGCCCTGGTCGAGCGGGTGCGCGGCGATGCCGCCCGCACCTTCGATCTGGAGTCGGACCTGCCGATCCGGGTGACGCTGCTGCGGCTGGGCGAGCAGGAGCACGTCTTGTTGCTGTGCCTGCACCACATCGCCGGCGATGGCCGGTCGGTGGAGGTGCTGTGGCGCGAACTGGAGCAGGGCTACCGGGCGGCGATGTCGGGCGAGCCGGCTCCGGCGACTCCGGCGGTGCAATACGTGGACTATGCTCACTGGCAACGCCAGTGGCTGGCCGCGCCGGGCCAGGGGGCGCAGCTGGACTACTGGCGCGAGCGCCTGGAGGGCATGCCGCCGCTGCTGGAGCTGCCGACGGACCGGCCGCGCCCGGCGGTGATGCGCTACGACGGCGCCAGCATAGCGGTGTCGGTGCCGGCCGAACTGGTACCGGTGGTCCGGCAGGTGAGCCAGGCCGAGCAGGCCAGCATCTTCATGACGCTGCTGGCGGTGTTCCAGGTGGTGCTGGCGCGATACAGCAGCCAGGACGATATCGCGGTCGGCAGCCCGGTGGCCAACCGGTCCCGCGACGAGCTGGACGGACTGATCGGCTTCTTCGCCAACACCTTGGTGCTGCGCAGCCGGGTGCGCTCGACGCAGACGTTCCGGAGCCTGCTGCGCGAGGTGCGCGAGACCACGCTGGCGGCGTACGAGCATCAGGACGTGCCGTTCGAGCAGCTGGTGGAAGCGCTGCAGCCGGGGCGGAGCCTGAGCCACAGCCCGCTGTTCCAGGTGATGTTCAACCTGCAGCACGACGGCGCGGAGACGATCCAGCTGCCGGGCGTGGAGGCGCAGGTGCTGGACGAAGGGTCCATGGTGGCCAAGTTCGACCTGACCCTGACCCTGCAGGACCGGGCCGGGCGGCTTGACGGCACGCTGGAGTACAACGTCGACCTGTTCGATGCGGCCAGCATCCAACGCCTGTGGCAGCACTACGTGACGGTGTTGCGGCAGGTGCTGGTTGGGCAGGACCGGGCGCTGGGACGTCTGGAGCTGCTGAGCGAGCCGGAGCGCGAACAACAGGCGGCCTGGAACCGGACCGAGGCGTGGTATCCGCCGCAGGCCTGCCTGCACACGATGTTCGAGGCGCAGGCCGAAGCGGCACCGGATGCGGTGGCGGTGGTCTGCGAGGGGGCCGAGCTGCGGTACGGCGAGCTCAATGCCCGCGCGAACCGGCTGGCGCATGTGCTGCGGGCCGAGGGCGTGGCAGCGGAAGTGACGGTGGGCGTATGCCTGCCGCGGTCGCCGGAGCTGCTGGTATCGCTGCTGGCGATCCTAAAGGCCGGTGGCGCCTATGTACCCCTAGACCCGCAGTACCCGCAGGCGAGGCTGGAGCACATTGCTACGCAGGCGTCGATGCGCGTGGCGGTCGGCAGCGGCGAAGGCGCGCTGGCCGGACTCGGCCTGCGCTGGATATCGCCGCAGGCGGGACATTCGCAGGACAGCGGCAACCTGCCGCTGCCTGGTTCGCCCGACCAGCTGGCGTATGTGATGTTCACGTCCGGCTCGACCGGACTGCCCAAGGGCATCCTGACCCCCCATCGCGCCATCGTCCGCCTGTTGATCGGCACGGACTACGCAAAGCTGGATGCGACCCGTCGCATCCTGCACGCCGCGCCGCTGGCATTCGATGCATCCACCTTCGAAATCTGGGGCGCATTGCTGCACGGGGGCACCTGCGTGTTGTATCCGCAGGGCCCCGTGCCTGAAAGCGTTGAGCTGGGGCTCTTCATCCGACGCCATCGCGTCAATACTGCCTGGCTGACCTCCTCGTTGTTCAATCAGCTCGTCGACGACGATGTGCACTGCTTGGATGGCCTGCAGCAGCTGCTGGTCGGCGGCGACGTGGTCAGTGCCGAGCATGTCAGGCGCGTGTACGAGGCGATGCCCGGCATCGGGATGGTCAACGGCTACGGGCCGACCGAGAGCACAACCTTCGCAGCGTGCTATTGGATTCCGCGTACCGAAGTTGCGGGGGAATGCACCTCGATCCCGATCGGCCATCCGATCGCCAACACGCGGTTGTACGTGCTGGACCGGGATTTCCAACCGGTGCCGGTGGGCGTGCCGGGGGAGTTGTACATCGGGGGG
>Ga0160451_100333_pt1 | contig 32388 bp, 32 predicted proteins | sample HID1975M_E1MG_FD_108270 | JGI IMG/M metagenome (GOLD analysis project Ga0160451, IMG submission 108270) | Enriched soil microbial communities from UW Madison campus, WI, USA - HID1975M_E1 MG | ecosystem: Environmental > Terrestrial > Soil > Unclassified | place: USA: Madison, Wisconsin... | reverse complement strand
GCGTTGCCGTCGACCACGGCGCGGTATTCCAGCGTCGCGGTGGCGCCGATCATGCGCTTGGCCGCGGCGGTGTCCTGCACGCCCGGCAGCTGCACCACGACGCGATCGTTGCCCTGGCGCTGGATGATCGGCTCGGAAACGCCCAGTTCGTTGACGCGGTTGCGCAGCGTGGTGATGTTCTGCTCGATGGCGCCGGCGGCGATCTGCGCCAGTTCGCTCTCCGGCACGCGCAGCGTGATCTGCTGGCCGGACACGTCCTGGGTCAGGGTCGGCTGCGCGGTGACCAGCAGCGAGCGCGCCTTGGCGATCGCGTCGGCGCTGTTGGACGCGCTCAGCGTGGCGACGATGCTGTGGTCGCGGCGGCGTTCGACCGACTGGTAGCCGATGCGGTTGTCGCGCAGCGTGACCCGCACTTCCTCGGCATAGCTTTCCATGCGCTTTTCCAGCGCGGCCGGCTGGTCGACCTGCAGCACGAAATGCACGCCGCCCTGCAGATCCAGGCCCAGCACCATCGGGCGCGCGCCCAGGTTGTCCAGCCAGTCCGGCACCGTCGAGGCGAGGTTCAGCGCGACGGTGTAGTTCTCGCCCAGGTCGCCGCGCAGCGCGTCGGCCGCGCGGGTCTGCGCCTCCAGATCGTTCAGGCGCACCATCAGGCTGTCGCCTTCCAGCGCCACGCCCTTGACCTGCACGTCCTGCTGCTGCAGGTCGGCCGCCACGCGGGCGCGCAACGCATCGTCCAGCGCCGCGCCGCGGTTGGCGGTGATCTGGACGGAAGGATCCTTCTGGTAGATGTTGGGCAGCGCGTACAGCGCGCTGACCGCCAGGATGATCAGGATGAGGACGTATTTCCAGCGCGGGAATTCGAGCATTGCGGCAACCCGCGCAGACCCGCCAGGGGCCTGCGCTCAGCAGTGTGGAAAGGGAATGTCAGGCCGACTTGAGCGTGCCTTTCGGCAGCACGTTGCCTACCGCGGCCTTCTGCACGCGCACGCGCACGCCATCGGCCACTTCGACGGTGACGAAGTTGTCGCCGATGTCGGTGATGGTGCCGGCGATGCCGCCGGAAGTGATGATCTCGTCGCCGCGGGCCAGCTTGTCCAGCAGCGACTTGTGTTCCTTGGCGCGCTTCATCTGCGGGCGGATCATCAGGAAATACATGATGGCGATCAGGGCGATCGGCATCACCAGCATGCCCAGGCCGCCGCCGGCCGGGGCGGGAGCCGCCTGCGCGAACACGGGCACGGTCAGGAAATCGAGAAGATTCATGGACTTGTTCCATCTCTAGCGAAAACAGCCGGGAATTATGCCATGCGGCCCCCGGTCCCGTCCGGCCGGCCCGGGGCGTCCTGCGGAGCCGCCGGCAGGGGGCAGTGACCGACGGACCGGCGGGATGGTTCCCGGCAACGCGACCGGCCGCGGCGGGCAGCCGCGCCGCCAGGGCCTAGAATGCCGCCATGCAGACCCATGTTTTCCCGCTCGACGGCCCCTATATCGAACTCCACCAGTTGCTCAAGCTGCTCGGCGTGGCCGACAGCGGCGGCGCCGGCAAGGCGCTGGTCGCCAGCGGCGCGGTGTCGGTGGACGGCGCGCAGGAACTGCGCAAGAGCGCCAAGATCCGCGCCGGCCAGATCGTCACCCTGGCCGGCATCCGCATCGACGTCACCGCGCCGGATTGAACCGCCGGCCCCGCGACCCCGACTTCCGTTACCTCCCGCGCACCGGCTTTGATTCCATAATGCGCACGGGCACACGCGGGGGGGCGGCATGCTGGCTTGGGCTATAGCGGGATCGCTGGCGATCGTGGCCGGATGGGCGGTGGTGGCCTACAACCGGCTGGTGCGGCTGCGCAACCAGGTCCGCACGGGCTGGGCCGACGTCGATGTGCAATTGCAGCGCCGGCACGATCTGGTGCCCGCACTGGTCGGCGCGGTGCAGGGCTATGCCCGCCATGAGCAGGCGCTGCTGGAAACGGTGACCGAACTACGCGGCCGCGCATTGGGGTTGTCCTCGCCGGCGCAGCTGGAGCAGGTCGAGTCGGCGCTGGAACAGGCGCTGGCGCGCGTGTTCGCGCTGCAGGAGGCCTATCCGATCTGAAGGCCAGCGACGGCTTCCTGCGGCTGCAGCGCGATCTGGTCGACACCGAGGAACAGCTGCAGTATGCGCGCCGCTTCTACAACGGCGCGGTGCGCGACTTCAACACCGCCCTCGAGCGGGTGCCGGATCTGCTGATCGCGCGGCTGGGCGGTTTCGCGCCGGCGGCGTTCTTCCAGGCCGGCGAGGCGCAACGCGCGCCGGTCGCGGTGGAACTTGCGTGACGGCGCTTCGGCACGCCTTCGCGCTGCTGTTGCTGGCCTGGTGCGCATCGGCCGCGCTGCCGGGATGGGCGCAGGAGCGCATCCTGTCCTACGACAGCCGCGTGGATCTGCATGCCGACGGCAGCATGGACGTGACCGAGCGCATCGCCGTGCGCGCCGAGGGCCAGCAGATCCGGCGCGGGATCTATCGCGAGTTCCCGACCCGCTATCTCGACCGCCACGGCAACCGCGTGATCGTCGACTTCCGCATCGTCGGCGTGTCGCGCGACGGCGAGCCCATCGACTGGTTCAGCGAAAGCGAGCGCAACGGCGTGGTGGTCTATACCGGCAACGACGACTTCCTGCCGGTGCCGGCCGATTACACCTACACGCTGCGCTACCGCACCAACCGGCAGGTCGGCTTTTTCGAACGCAACGACGAGCTGTACTGGAACGCCATCGGCCATGGCTGGAAGTTCGCCATCGAACAGGCGACGGTGGAGATCCACCTGCCGGCGCCGGTGCCGCCGTCGCAACTGGCAGCCGACGCCTACACCGGCGCGTATGGCGCGCGCAGGCAGGACTATTCCTTCAGCTTTCCCGCGCCCGGCGTCGCGCGCTGGCGGCTGACCCGTCCGCTGCCGCCCGGCCATGGCATGACGGCCGTGCTGACTTTTCCCAAGGGCCTGATCGCCGAACCCACGCGCCAGCAGCGGATGCGCTGGCTGCTCAACGACAACCGCGGCATCCTGGTGGCCGTGGCCGGCCTGCTGGCGTTGCTGGGCTACTGTTTCTGGCGCTGGCGCCGGGTCGGGCGCGATCCGCGTGGCGGGCCTGTCATCGCGCGCTACGAACCGCCGGCGGGATTCTCGCCGGCCGGGCTGCGCTTCATGCAACGCATGTATTGCGATACGCGCTGCCTGACCGCCGATCTGCTGGCGCTGGCGGTGTCGGGCAACGTGCGCATCCACCGCAACAAGGGCATGCTCAAGGACGAGTGGGTGCTGGAGAAGACCCATGCGCCCGGGGTACTGCCCGAACCGGGCGAGCAGAAATTGCTGATGTCCAAGCTGTTCGAAGGCGCCGACGACGCGCGCCTGGTGCTGGGTAGCGACAGCGCGGCACGCATGTCCAGCGCGCAGCAGGCGCATGCGCGCGCGCTGGAGAAGCATTTCATTCCGGCCTATTTCAACCGCCATGGCGGCAGCGTCGCGGTGGCCGCCGCCATCGCCTGCGGCAGCCTGCTGGCGGCGTTCCTGATCAGCGGCGGCGGCGGCATCCCGATCATGGCCGGCATCGCGGTGCTGATGCTGGTGGCGGTGCTCGCGTTCGCATGGCTGGTACGCGCGCCGACCGCCGCCGGTCGCCGCCTGCTGGACGAAATAGAGGGCCTGCGCCTTTACCTGAGCGTGGCCGAGCGCGACGAACTGCGCCGGCTGGCCGGTCCGGAACCGGTCCCGGCGCTGGACGCCAAGCGCTACGAACAACTGCTGCCCTACGCGGTCGCGCTGGACGTGGAAGACGCCTGGACGCGCAAGTTCACCGCCGCGGTCGGCACTGCGGCCGCCGCCGCCGCCAGCGCCGGCATCGGCTGGTACCGCGGCGGCGCCATCAACGATCTGGGTAGCTTCAGCAAGACGGTCGGCAGCAGCCTGACCTCGCAGATTTCGGCATCGACGCACGCGCCGGGCAGCCAGTCGGGTGCGGGCGGCGGCGGATTTTCAGGCGGCGGTGGGGGCGGTGGAGGCGGCGGCGGTCGTTGATCCGCCCATCTCCCGCTGCGCGCGGCCATCTGCCGATAGAAACTACGGGGAATACCTGCCGGGATTGATGCGGTGTCGCGGCCGCCGTGCCATCGCGATCAGGGCGCGGGCTGGCCGCCGCGTCCGGCCGGCACGCTCTCGACCGGCACCGGCGGGCCGAACGCGAGGCGCGCGTTGAATTCGGCCAGCGGGCTGTCGTGGGGGCAGCGCTCGTCGGGGAACCCGAAACGCTCGCGCAGCGCCAGTCCGCAGTCCTGCAGTTCTTCCAGCACCACCGCCCCGCGCGCGCATTGCGCATCGAACGCCAGCTGGAAATCGTCCTTGCGCCGCACGAAGTTCTCGCCGCACTTGCGCGTAAGCTGGATGCGATCCAGATCGTCCTGCACCGCATTGGCGCCCTGCAGGCCGTATTCCTGCAACTCGGCGTCGGTGAGCAGGCGCAGCTTGCGGTTGGGCACGGTCATCATCAGGTCGGCCACCGTGACCGCCGCGCCGTTGCGCTCCAGGTAGTCCTTCAGCTGCGTATAGACCTCGCGCAGTTCCTGGCTCAATTCGCGGCGCGAGGTGGCCGAGGAATTGATCCGCATCATCCGGTGGATGCCGACCCGGCCGGTGATCATGCGGTTGTCGCCGGCCGCCAGGATCAGCAGGCAGGAACTGTGGCAGATGGCGTTGTCGCGCACCCACAGCGTCCACTGGGTCGCGCCGATGATGTCGCCGGCGCGGATGGCGTCCTCGACCTGTCCGCCGCTGGAGTCGATGTCCAGCACGCGGCTGGGAATCTCCATGCGCTGGGCGACCGCCGACACGCGCTCCATCAGCGCGGTGAACTCGGCATTGATCTTGCCGGTGTAGCGCAGCCGCAGCACGCCTTTCTCGCGGCACGGCTTGATGCGATCGGCCAGGGTCAGGAATTCCAGGCTGTCGAGCGGCTGGCCATCGCCCTGCTCGGCGTAGTCCACCTCGCAACTGACATGCGCCACGCCCGGGGTGAGCTTGAACACCGGCCAATCGGTGGTCTTGGACAGATCCAGCTTGCGCGGCGCCGGTTCGGCACGGCCGCTGCTGATGGCGCCGTTGTCGTCGCTGTTGGCGGTTTCCACCTTGGGCGCCGATGCCGGCGCGGGCGCGGCCGGCGCCGACGGGCGGCAGGCCGCCAGCAGCAGGCACAACGCCGGCACCAGCCAGATTGCGGAACGGACCATGGTGCGTGCGGAAACCGTGGGGTTGGAGGCCGTCCAGTTTACGGGCAGCGCGCCGGCCGGGGCGGAATCGGCGATGAACTGCGCCGCCGTCGCAATCTTTTCTGCACCTGCCGGTTACCGGCGGCCGGTTACCTTCGGCGGCGGCGACGCGATGCCGGCAAACGCGATCCGACCCGTGACAGGCTCACTTGCCTGAACAGTACAACGGGTTCCTGTCGAATTCCGCCTGGCTCCCTCGTCGTAACAGTGAAGGCGCGTTCCCCGCGTCACTCAACCGAGCCAGGAGATTGTCATGCCTTATATCGATGGTTTCGTCATCGCCGTCCCCACCGCCCACAAGCAGAAGTTCATCGACCACGCCAACAGCGGCGATTCGGTGTTCATGGATCATGGCGCCACCCGCATCCTGGAATGCTGGGGCGACGATGTACCGGACGGCAAACTCACCGATTTCCGCCGCGCCGTGCAGGCCAAGGACGACGAGACGGTGGTGTTCTCGTGGATCGAATGGCCGGACAAGGGCACGCGCGACGCGGCAATGGACAAGGTGATGAAGGATCCGCGCCTGAGTCCGGAAAACAATCCGATGCCGTTCGATGGCAAGCGGATGATCTTCGGCGGCTTTGCGCCGGTGGTGGAACTGGGCAATTAGTTGCCCGCTAAAAGTATGCGGAGGCCGCAGCGGCGGCCTCCGTTCCGTTTACAGCAGGCCCCACCAGATTTTCAGCAGTCCGAGCACCCCGGCCGCCCAGATCAGCGAACGCAGGTAGGGAATGCCGGCGGCGTAGACGGCCACATAGGCCACGCGCGCCCACAGGTAAATCTGGGCACCGAGCGCGGTGCCGGCATCGGTACGATCGGCTAGCACCACCGCCAGCACGGCGGCGGCGAAGAAAGGAAAGGTTTCCAGGAAGTTGCGCAGCGCGCGGTCCAGCCGGCCGGCGACGCCGCCGAGCGATGACGTTTCGCGATCGCGATTACTCGCGTTCCAGGCCAGTCCGCGTTGCGCGGTCGCCGCGCCGGCCGCCAGGAAAATCTGCACCAGCCCGAGCAGGATCGCCCAGGCCAGCATGCGCAGTTCGAAGGGTAAGCCGTCCATCGCGATCTCCTGGCCTCATGCGTCCCGGCTGTCGGCGTCGGCATCGAAATCCGCCGCCCATGCCAGCGCCGTTTGCTGCTCGCCCGGCGCGAAGGCGCGTACTTCGGTATGTGGCATGAAACGGCCCGCCGCCTCGCTGATCTGGGCAAGCCAGGGTTGATCGGTCACCACCGCCGCACGCGCGAAACGCGAATACTCGCCGAGTTTCTCGAACGCGTATTTGAAGTCCTTGCCTACCGCCTCGAGACTCATGCCGGTCATGGCCTGCATGTCGGCATAGACGGCGATGCGCCGATAGGCCTGCAGCCTGGCTTCGATCTGGGCGATGCAGGCATCGTAGTCCGCGCCGTCGAGCTTGCCGGCAAAGCGGAAGGCGGCCAGATACGGCGGCGCTTCGATCTGTTCGATCACATCGTTCTCCCGGCCTGGCAATACCCACACGCTACGCCGCCGGCCGTCACCGACACGTCAAGCCACCCTCGCCTGCCGTCACGGCGGATTGATGCGGTCAGGCCGATGCTGGCATGGCGATCGCCGTCGCGATCGGCCTGGAGAATCACCATGCAGCACACACCGTTCCCTACCCCCGGTCCTGGCGAGAGCCCGCATCCCGCGCACGATCCGATTCCCGACCAGCCCATCGATCCGGTTCCGGATCGTCCGATCGATCCGATGCCCGATCGCCCGCAGGATCCTGTCGAACTGCCAGACGATTCCTCCCGTTGAGACGAATCGGGTGCGATAGAGGGCGATAGCGGACGATAGAGGCTTACCCCTCGCCGTCAATCCGACAACGCGTGCGATCGCAGCGGCCTATCGCCTGCGTTGGAACGCGCTGCAAGCCCAACGCGGTGGTTGGGCGTGGCATCGATTTCGATGTTCATCGGCTGCATCGCACTTCCCATCGATGTATTTCACTAATCGGCGCGAACGTTGGATGGCTCCGCGGCGATATCCGGCACCGCCGCGGTGCCCGGGCCATAACGCAGCGTCAGCACCGTGCCCAGCGTCATCGCGACGACGGCGAACAGCGGTCCGCCCATCGCACCGACATGATCCACCAGCAATCCGCCACCGATGGCGCCGGTCGCGATGGCGATCTGGAAGGCCGCGACCAGCAGGCCGCCGGCGCCCTCGGCCTGGTCGGGGGCGGCGCGCACGATCCAGATCTGGAAACCGACCGGGAACGCGCCGAAGGCGAAGCCCCATAGCACCACCGCAATGGCGGTGACGGTGGACGAGTGTCCGGCCAGCAGCAGGCTGGCGGCCAGGAGGGCGATCAACGTGCCGCCGAAGGCGATGGCGTGGCGCTCGCTGCGCCCGGCGATGTAGCCGCCGACGAAGTTGCCGAAGAAACCGCCGATGCCATAGCCCAGCAGGACCGCCGATACGGCGCCCACCGACAGCCCGGCGATGTTTTCCATCAATGAACGGATATAGGTGAAGCCGGCGAAGTGTCCCGAGATCACCAGCAGCACGGCCAGCAGGGCCATGCGCACGGCCGGGCGCGTCAGCAACTGGCCGAGCACGCGCAGATCGGGATTGGCTTTCGGGGGCAGCGCCGGCAGCGAGAACAGTTGCGCCAGCAAGGTGGCGATACTGACCGCGCCCGCCGCCACGAACGCGCTGCGCCATCCCCACCATTCGCCCATCCATGCGCCTATCGGCGCGGCGCAGACGGTCGCCACCGACACGCCGGTCAGGATGATCGACATCGCCCGCGCGAAGCGATCCTCGGGCACCAGGCGCATCGCCAGCGCCGCCGACATCGACCAGAAGCCGCCCAGCGCGATGCCCAGCATCACGCGGGCGACGAGCAGGATCGGCAGGCTGTGCGACATGGCCGCCAGGCCATTGGACAGCACCAGCAGCGAGGTCAGCGCGAGCATCACGTACTTGCGATCGATGCGGCGCGTGAGCAGCGGGATCGACGGTGCGGCGATCGCGGCGATCAATGCGGTGGCGGTGACCGTCTGGCCGGCGGCGCCCTCGCTCACGCCCAGGTCGGCGGCCATCGCGGTCAGCAGGCTGGCGGGCAGGAATTCGGCGGTGACCAGGCCGAACACGCCCAGCGCCAGCGAGGCGACGGCGGCCCAGCGCGGTGCGGCGGCGGTATCGGCGGGAAGCGGCAGATCGGGGCATCCGGAGCAGGCGGAGGAAGGCACGTGGACGGCGCTCGATGGAATCGGACGGGCAGTTTGGCGTTATCCTCCCGGCGTTCCCATCGCATAAATGCCGAGATGCTTGTCCATTTGTCCGAACCGCTACCGACACCCGGCCCCGGGCCGGCCGGCGCGGGCGACATGCTCACCCAGGTCCTGCTCGGGCTGCGGCTGGAAGGCGTCGAGTACGGTCGCTGCCTGATGCAGGCACCCTGGTCGGTCGCCTTCCCCGCCCGGCGCGAAGCCAGCTTCCACTTCGTCGCCCAGGGCGGTTGCTGGCTGCGCACGCCGTTGTCGTCGTCGGAATGGATGCGGCTGGAAGCGGGAGACGCGGTGTTGCTGCCGCATGGCAGCTTTCATGTCCTGGCCAGCGCGCCCGAGGTGCCGACCGTGGACATCGACCGGCTGGCGCGCGTGCCGGTTTCCGAGGACCTGTATCTGGTGCGCAGCGACGCCAGCGGCGGCGATGCCGATCCGTCCGCCGTCGTGTTCTGCGGCGCCATGCGCTTCAACCTGGATCCGTTGCATCCACTGCTGGCGATGATGCCGGAGGTGATGGACGCCGGCGCGCTGGTCCAGCGCGATCCGACCGTGCCCGGCCTGCTGGAGGCGATGGAGCGCGAAGTGGCGCTGGATCGTATCGGCGCCTGCGGCATCCTCGCACGGCTGGCGGACGTGCTCGCCGCCAGCATCATCCGCGCGTGGGTGGAATGCGGTTGCAGCGATGCGACCGGCTGGATCGCCGCGGTGCGGTGCCCGCGCATCGGCAAGGTCATGGCCGCCATCCATGCCGAGCCGGAACGCGACTGGCGCGTCCCGGTCTTGGCCGGAATGATGGGCGCGTCGCGCTCGACGTTCGCCGAGGCTTTCACCCGTACCGTCGGCGAGACGCCCGCCCGTTACGTGGCCAAGGTGAAAATGTTCCAGGCCCGCCAGTGGATCGCGCGCGACGGGATGCGTATCGCCGTCGCCGCGCATCGGCTGGGTTACGACTCCGAAGCCTCGTTCAGCCGCGCGTTCAAGCGCGTCATCGGCCAGCTGCCCAGCGCGGTGCGCCATGAACGTGCGCGCAGCCGCATGGCCGACGCGCCGGCGTGACCGCTGCAAGGCGGGCTGGCTGTCGCGACGTTCTGGCAGCGCGCGTATGCGCGCGCAATCCACGCCTCACCGCGTCCAGTCCACCCAGGCGCCCGGCGCCAGCGGTTGCAGGTCGATGGATTTTTCGCGCGCGGCCTTGCGCAATTGGCCGATGGGATCTTCGACTTCCACGTATTTCTCCATGCCGGAGATGCCGTAGTGGATAGGAATCACGCGGCGCGCGCCGAGGATGGTCGCCGCCGCTACGGCCTGCTCCGGCGTCAGCACGCCAGGCTGGCCGCTGACCGGCTCGCGGAAGCCGAAACGCGCGCCGTTGATCGGCAGGAAGGCGGCGTCGAACGGGCCGAACTGCTGGCCGATGCGCCACCAGTGGCCATGCCACTGCGTGTCCCCGCCATGGAAGATGCGCCGGCCACCGGCCGACACCACCCACGATACCTGCGGGTCGCCGTAGCCATCGGAAGCGGGCACCGGCGTGACGGTGAACTCGCCGAGCAGTTGCGGCTCCCACAACGCGACCGGCCGGACCCGCGCGCCCGCGGGAGCCGGCAACGCGTTGGTCCCGGCCGGATGCACCAGCGCGCCGCCATGGGCCAGCGCATCGGCCACGGCCTGGGCGTCGTAGTGATCGCCGTGCGCATGCGTGACCAGCACGTAGGTATCGCCGACCGGATCGCGCACCGGGACCAGCGTGTCGGCGAGCGCGGCGCCCCAGACTTTCTGATCGATCAACGGATCGATGAACAGCGTCGACTGCGGCAACTGCAGGCGGATGCCCGCCCACGCCAGCCGCTGGATGCGCAACTCATCCTTACCTGGAACGGCGAGCGTGCGCGCCATCGGCAGCAGCGTCGAGCCTGCCAGCGCGATGCTGCCGGCCAGGAATTGCCTGCGCCCGATGCGGCTACCCGACGGCGGTCGTTCGACGGTACTCATGCGTGCACCGTCCGCGACGCGACATGCGTATCGAGCGAGAACACGGACTGCGCGACGATGACTTCCAGGTTGCGCTGGTGCCATTCGCGCTCGAACGCGGCCGGTTCGACCTGCGGCGCCAGGCAGGTGTCGATGGCGATCGCGGCGATGCGATCGTCGGCCTCCTGCGCTGCCGCATCGCTGCGGATCCGGACCACGGTTTCCTTCAACCGGTCCAGGTAATGGATCGCGTTGTCGAGCACCGCCGCGGTGAACGAACCCATGTGCCCGCCGACGACCGTGCCCCGGCCGAACTGCCGCATCCGCCCGATCGCGGTGCGGATCTGCGCCGGATCCGCCTTCGACAGGTAGACGATATTGCCCACGATATTGTCGCCGGCGCAGACCAGGTCGGCGGTGGGCACGTCCACGCTGACATGGTCCATGGTCTTGCCCGGGTTGTGCAGGAAGCGCAGTTCGTGCCGCCCCCAGCGGATCCTCATCGCGCCGTCGAACACCACCTGCGGTTCGCGGTAGAACGCATCGATCCGCCGGTTCTGCGACAGGAAGGTATGGCGGTAGTCGCGGTGCGCGATCGTCAGCGCCTCCGGGAACAGCGGCAGGCCGGCGATGTGATCGCTCATGAAGTGGGTCGCCGCGACGACGCGCACCGTCTTGCCCATGTCCGCGCACAGGACGCGGCGCAGTTCCTGCGCATCGTCCCCGCTGCCGAGCGAGTCGACCAGCAGCGCATCGTCGCCGTCGAGGAAGGCGGTGGCGACCGACTCGTAGTCCTCGCCGATGAACATCAGCACATCGGCATGCAGCGCTTGGAATCTCATGATGATGGTCCGTCTTTCGAGGGACGCATCATTGCCAGCGCCGGCGGCAGCGACAAACGAGATGTTTTCGCGCCCGCGTTAGAAAAAATAACTTGATAGGATGCGCCCCCGGCACCCGCACGCCCGAGGCGATCGTGAAGCCCCGCCACCCTGCTCCGCTCAACGCCCTGCGGGCCTTCGAAGCGGCCGCGCGATCCCTCAGCTTCCAGACGGCGGCCACGCAGTTGTTCGTCACCCCGGCGGCGGTCAGCCACCAGGTCAAGCGCCTGGAGGCCTACCTCGGCGTGAAACTGTTCCGCCGCGGCCACCGCGCGGTCGAGCTGACCGCCGAGGGCGAGGCGCTGGCGGCATCGCTGGGCGAGCTATTCGGACGGCTCGACCTGGCGCTGGACCGGGCCACCGCGCCCGCCGCCGCGCACCTGCGCGTCAGCACCATGGAGTCCTTCGCGGCGAAATGGCTCGCGCCGCGGCTGCACCGCTTCCATCGCGACTGCCCGGATCTCAAGCTGCGCATCGAGACCGGCAACGAGCACGCCGACTTCGTCCGCGACGGCATCGACGTCGCCATCCGCTACGGACCCGGCGACTACACCGGCGTGGCCACCGAGCGGCTCATGGATGCGCCGGCATTCCCCGTTTGCGCGCCGTCGCTGCCCGGCGACGGGCACAAGCCGCTGGCGGTCGCCGACGACCTGCGGCAGCACACGCTGCTGCATGACGAAAGCGCGGCCGGGCGCCCCGGCGTGCCGGACTGGCCCGCGTGGCTGCAAGCCGCCGGCGCGACGCGGGTGGACGCGGCCCATGGCCCGGTCTTCGCCAGCATCTACCTGGCCCAGGAGGCCGCCGCCGCCGGGCATGGCGTCGCGTTGGGCCTTGCCCCGCTGGTCGAGGAGGATCTGCAGCGCGGACGCCTGATCAGGCCATTCGACCTTGCCGTCACCAACGCCCATGCCTTCTGGATCGTCCGCCGGCAGGGCGCCGGTGCCGACCCGGCTGTCGAAGCCTTTTGCGAATGGCTGCGGAAGGAAGCTTCCGGCGGCGTGGCCGTTCCCTCTGCAGCGCAGTAAGGCAAGCCTCGTCGGGCGGCCGTGTTCGGCCGCGGCCGGCGCCCACGGCATGGCTATCGCCGAGCCGCAGCGGATGGTCGCGGCTGCATTGGTGACGCAGTTCCCGTAGACTGGATGAGAATAATTCCCATCCGAGTTTCCCATGCTTTTACGACGTTTCCTGGCGCCGCTGCTGGTCTGCGCCGCGATGGTTTCTGCCGCTGCGGTCGCCTCCGAGCAATCGGTGGCTACCACCTGGCGGCTGCTGGACTACATCGCCGTGGACTATCGCGAGGCCGTCGAGGACGGCGCGATCGTCAACCAGATGGAATACGACGAGATGGTGGAGTTCTCCGCCACCGCGGCCGCCTCGATCGATGCGCTGCCTGCCACCGCGGGATCGTCGGAGTTGCAGGCGCGCGCCGGCGAACTCCAGCGTTCGATCCAGGCCAAGGCGCCGCCGGAGCAGGTCGCCGTCCAGGCCCGATCGCTCGCCGCCCTGCTGGTCCAGCATCACCCGATTCCGCTGGCGCCGACCGCGCCGCCCCAGTACGAAAAGGGCAAGGCGCTGTACGCGCAGCTGTGCGCCCACTGCCACGGAACCACCGGAGCCGGCGATGGACCGGCCAGCGCAGGCCTGGATCCGCCGCCGATCGACTTCACCGATCAGGCGCGCGCCAACGAACGTAGCGTCTTCGCGTTGTACCAGGTGATCGATCAAGGACTGGAAGGCACCTCGATGCTCAGCTACGCCGGCCTGCCGGTCGAGGATCGCTGGGCGCTGGCCACCTACGTCGGCGCCATCGCCTATCCGGAATCGCGCGTCCAGGCGGGCCGCGAACTGCTGGAAAACGATGCCGCCCTGCGGGCCCGCCTGGACATGGAGCGGTACATCGGCACCACGCCGGCCGCGCTGGCGCACGAACTGGGCCAGGACGACGCGGAAGCGCTCGTCGCCTATCTGCGGCGGCATCCGGATGCCGCGCATGTCCCGGATGCGGAAACCTCGCTGGGAACGGCCCGCGGCCTGCTGAAGCAGTCCATGGCCGCTTACCGCGCCGGAGACGCGAAGCAGGCGAAGGACCTGGCGCTGGCGGCGTACCTGGATGGATTCGAGCCCGTCGAACCGCTGCTCGCCGCGCGCGACAACCCGTTGATGGTGAAGATCGAAGCGGCGATGGCGCGCGTGCGCACGGGCATCGCGGGCAACATCGGCGCCGATGCCCTGCAGGTCCAGGTCGATGCGCTCGACGGCCTGTTCACCGAGGCCGAATCGGTCCTGTCGCAGCGCCAGGCCTCGTCGGTTTCCAGCTTCGTCGCCGCCTTCACCATCCTGCTGCGCGAAGGCCTGGAAGCGTTGTTGATCGTGGTGGCGATGATCGCGCTGCTGCGCAAGGCCGAGCGTACCGAGATGCTGCCGTGGGTGCATGCCGGTTGGTTGTCGGCATTGCTGGCCGGCGTGATCACCTGGGGCCTGGCGACCTGGGTCATCACCATCAGCGGCGCCAGCCGCGAACTCACCGAAGGATTCGGCTCGCTGCTGGCGGCCGTGGTGCTGGTATGGGTCGGCATCTGGATGCACGGCAAGAGCCACGCCGATGCCTGGCAGCGCTACGTGCGCGAGAAGCTCGGGCATGCCTTGAGCAGGAAATCCGGCATCTTCCTGCTGGGGCTGGTGTTCATCGTGGTCTATCGCGAGGTCTTCGAGACCATCCTGTTCTTCGCCGCCATCTGGAACCAGGGCAGCCAAGGCAGCGTGATCGCCGGCGGCGCCGCCGCCGCGCTCGTGCTGGTGGCCGTGGGCTGGGCGATGATGCGCTACAGCCGCCGCCTGCCGATCGGCCAGTTCTTCCGCTACAGCTCCTGGCTGATCGCGGTACTGGCGGTGGTGCTGGCGGGCAAGGCGGTATCGGCGCTGCAGGAGGCCGGCTACCTGCCGATCACCTGGTTCGACGGCGGCCTGCGGGTGGAAATGCTGGGCATCTATCCGACGCTGCAGGGCGTGGCCGCGCAGATCGGCATCGCCTTGCTGCTGGCGCTCGGCTTCTTCCTGTCCGGTCGTTCGGCGCGTCCCTCCCGCGCGGATCCGTGAACTCGCTGGACCCTGTGCGCGCCGCGCTCGAGCGGCACCAGATCGGCGTCTATCTCGGGGCGGTGGTACTGGGATTCGCCGTCGCGCTTGCGGTGCCGGGGACCGGGCGGTGGGAGGCGGCCATCACGCCGGCGCTGGGGTTGATGCTGTTCGTGACCTTCCTGCAGGTGCCGCTGGCGAGGCTGCGCGATGCACTGAAGAGCACGCGCTTCATCGGCGCGTTGCTGGTGTCCAACTTCCTGGCGATACCGCTGCTGGCGGCGGCGATGCTGCCGCTGCTGCCGGCGGACCCGCTGGTCCGCATCGCCGTGCTGTTCGTGCTGCTGTGCCCCTGCATCGACTACGTGGTGACCTTTTCCCACCTGGGGAAAGCCGATGCCTCGCTGTTGCTGGCCGCCACGCCGGTCCTGCTGATCGTGCAGATGCTGCTGCTCCCGCTGTATCTGGGAGCACTGCTGGGATCGGAATCGGCCGCGCTGGTGAAAGCGGCCCCGTTCCTGCATGCATTCGCTTGGCTCATCGTCGTGCCGATGCTGCTGGCGGCGGGCATGCAGGCGGCCGCGGCGCGCTGGCCCGGAGCGGCCGTCGTCATCGACGGGGCCGGACTGCTACCGGTACCGGCCACGGCGCTGGTGCTGCTGATCGTCATCGCCGCGGTCACGCCGCAGCTGGGACTGGCGTTGAAGGCCGCCACGGCGGCATTGCCGTTCTACGTCGCATTCGCGATCGTCGCGCCCGCACTGGGCCTGCTCATCGGACGCGGCTTCGGCCTGCAAGCGCCGGCCAGGCGCGCCGTGGCGTTCTCATCGGCCACGCGCAATTCGCTGGTCATCCTGCCGCTGGCGTTGTCGGTGCCGGACGCGCTGCCGGTGATACCTGCCGTCATCGTGACCCAGACCCTAGTGGAACTGATGGCCATGCTGATCTACATCCCGTTGCTGCCGAGGGTGTCGGCGCGCTGACCAGCCCGGCGAATCGGCCTGAAACACACAGACCGATGCCTGCGGCACGACGACCCGGATGCGCGCCGTTTGCATGCGCGTATCGGCGAGAAGGCCTCAACCCATCGGCAGCTTCAGCCCCTGCTCCCTGGCGCACTGCTGCGCTATCTCGTACCCCGCATCCGCGTGCCGCATCACGCCCGTGCCGGGATCGTTCCACAGCACCCGCGCGAGGCGCTTGTCGGCCTCGGCCGAACCATCGCATACGATCACCACGCCGGAGTGCTGGGAATAGCCCATGCCGACGCCGCCGCCGTGGTGCAGCGACACCCACGTCGCGCCGCCGGCGACGTTGAGCATCGCGTTGAGCAGCGGCCAGTCGCTGACCGCGTCGCTGCCGTCCTTCATCGCCTCGGTCTCGCGGTTGGGCGAGGCGACGCTGCCGCTGTCGAGGTGATCGCGGCCGATCACCACCGGCGCCTTCAGCTCGCCGTTGCGCACCATTTCGTTGAACGCCAGGCCCAGCTTGTGGCGCACGCCCAAGCCGACCCAGCAGATGCGCGCCGGCAGGCCCTGGAAGCTGATGCGCTCGCGCGCCATGTCCAGCCAGCGGTGCAGATGCGCGTCGTCGGGGATCAGTTCCTTGACCTTGGCATCGGTCTTGTAGATGTCCTCCGGGTCGCCGCTCAGCGCGACCCAGCGGAACGGGCCGATGCCGCGGCAGAACAGCGGACGCACGTAGGCCGGCACGAACCCGGGGAAGTCGAACGCGTTCTGCAATCCCTCGTCGAACGCCATCTGGCGGATGTTGTTGCCGTAGTCGACGGTGGGAACGCCCTGCGCGTGGAAGGCCAGCATCGCTTCCACATGCACGCGCATCGACGCCTTGGCCGCATCGCGCACGCCGTCCGGATCGGTCTTCTGCGCGGCCAGCCATTGCTCCACCGTCCAGCCGATCGGCAGGTAGCCGTGCACGGGATCGTGCGCGGATGTCTGGTCGGTCACGCAGTCCGGGCGCACGCCGCGCCGGACCAGTTCCGGCAACACCTCGGCCGCGTTGCCGAGCAGCACGATGGACTTGGCCTGGCCGGCCTGCGTGTACTTGTCGATGCGCGCCAGTGCGTCGTCGATATCGCTGGCCTGCTCGTCGACGTAGCGCGTGCGCAGTCGGAAATCGATGCGGCTCTGCTGGCATTCGATATTGAGCGAACACGCGCCGGCCAGCGAGGCGGCCAGCGGTTGCGCGCCGCCCATGCCGCCGAGGCCCGCGGTGAGGATCCATCTGCCGCTCAGGTTGCCGCCGTAGTGCTGGCGGCCCATCTCGACGAAGGTCTCGTAGGTGCCCTGCACGATGCCCTGGCTGCCGATGTAGATCCACGACCCGGCGGTCATCTGGCCGTACATCATCAAACCCTTCCTGTCGAGTTCGTTGAAGTGCTCCCAGGTCGCCCAGTGCGGCACCAGGTTGGAGTTGGCGATCAATACGCGCGGCGCATCGGCATGGGTCGGAAAAATGCCGACCGGCTTGCCCGATTGCACCAGCAGCGTTTCGTCGTCTTCCAGTACGCGCAGCGAGGCGAGGATGGCGTCGTAGCTTTCCCAATCGCGCGCGGCGCGGCCGATGCCGCCGTAGACCACCAGATCGGTCGGGCTCTCGGCGACTTCGGCATCCAGGTTGTTCTGGAGCATGCGGTAAGCGGCTTCGGACAGCCAGGATTTGCAGGACAGCGCGGCGCCGCGCGGCGCGGCGATGCGGCGGGACGGATCGTGGCGGGTGGTCATGGCGTCTTTCCGGAAAATATCGTCGATTATAGAAGCCGTGGCCGGCGCGCGGCGGTCCGGCATCACCGCGAAACCGGCTGACGCGGCGCACAACGCGACGGCGAGGCGATGCGTTACGGTGCGCGGATGAAAAAGCCGCTCGCCATCGCCGTGTTGTGCGCCGCCTCTTCGACGGCGTGCACCGCCGACGTTTCCACCGCAACCGCGCCTGCGTCTTCGCCCGGTAATGATGCGCGAATTCTCGTCTTCACCCGCACCGCCGGCTTTCGCCATGACGCCATTCCGCAGGCGGTTTCGCTGCTGGAGCGGTTGGCCACGCGCGAATCGTTGCGCAGCGAGCATACCGAGGACGCCACGGTATTTACGCCGGAGCGGCTGGCGCGCTACCGCGCCGTGGTGTTCGCCAGCACTACCGGCGATGTGCTGGATGGATCGCAGCAACGCGCGCTTGAGGATTACATCCGTGGCGGCGGCGGTTTCGTCGGCGTGCACGCGGCGGCCGATACCGAATACGACTGGCCCTGGTATGGCGGGCTGGTCGGCGCGTGGTTCCACAGCCATCCGCCTGGACTGCAGACCACGCAGGTGTCGTTCGAGGATCGCCCGGCGCCGTCATGGACGGTCACCGACGAAATCTACAACTATCGCGACAACCCACGCGAACGTGTGCGCGTGCTCGCCACGGTGGACGAGCGCGACTACGACGGCGGCACGATGGGCGCCGATCATCCGATCGCGTGGTGCCATGCCTACGATGGCGGACGCAGCTGGTATACCGGCCTGGGACACGATGCGGCGATCTACGGCGACCCGGTATTCCAGGCGCATCTGGCGCGTGGCCTGCGCTATGCGGCCGGGTTGGATGAGGACTGCTGAGGTCGCGCCGGGCTAGGCGACCACTTCGCCATCGCCGCGCCGGAATTAAAATCCGGTGAAGGATTTCGCGCCGGCCGGATGCTAGAAAAGCGCCCACCATCCCGACAGGAGCGCACCATGGAAACCCAGGAACTGCATCGCGGCCGGCTGATCGATCACATCCAGCTGGTCGTACGCGATCTGGCCGCCAGCCGTGAATTCTATAAGGCCGTCTTCGACGTCCTCGACATCCCGCTGAGCGGCGAAGGCGACGATTACTTCTGGGCCGACGAGCTGTTCATTTCCACCGCCGACAGCGAAGCCGCGCAAGGCGATCTGACCGGCCGCCATCATCTGGCGTTCCAGGCCAGGGACAAGGCGATGGTGGAAGCCTTCCACAAGGCCGCGCTCGCCCACGGCGGCAAGGACAACGGCGCGCCCGGCAAGCGGCCGTACCATCCCGGCTATTACGCGGCTTTCGCACTGGACCCGGACGGCAACAACATCGAGGCGGTGTACCACGGCGAAGCCGAACGCAGCGCCGCGTCGATCAAGATCACTTTCGCCGGGTGATGGCGCATCTTTGAATGGCCGCGCTAACGATAGCGCGGCCGCGATCTCAATCCGTAGATCTGGCGGAGCGGCGAGAGCCGCCGCGGCTCATGACACGGCGCTGTCTTCCCTCGGCACATGCGGAAGTTCCCGATGCGCATGCGTGGCGGCGATGGCCGCCTGTCCGGCGGCGACGGAAATCTGGTTGAGGCCGCTGACCACGTCGCCTATCGCGTACAAGCCGGGCACGCTGGTCATCTGGTAGCGATCCACCACCAGTTCGCCGGTGTCCGACAACGTCGCGCCGACCTGCACCGCCAGATCGGCGCCGATGTCGCAGCCGAGGAACGGATAGATCGAATCGAATGCGTGCGTCTCCCCGTCGGGCGTTTGGTAGCGACAGCGCTCACCGTCGAACGACAGTTCGCCGTCCGCCGGCAGCCAGTCCATGCCGCCCGCCTCGGCTGCTTCCCGGCTATCGGCGGCGGGCGTATCGGTCGGCAGCAGCAGCACGCGATGGGAATACGTGCGCAGGAACCTGCCATGGCCGACGATTCCTTCCGATGGTCCGTAGACGCCGATGCATCGGTCGGTGACCTCGTAGGCATCGCAGATCGAGCACAGCCGCAGCGCTCCGCAGGCGATGGCCTCGTTTGCCCACGGTACGTCGGGCAGCCGATCCACCACGCCGGTGGCGAGGAACACCATCCGCGCGCGCCAGCGCTGGCCATCGTCGGTGCCGACCTCGAACGCTCCGGCATCGCGGGCCAGGCGGGTCGCCGTCATCGGCACGGACACCGCGCCGAATTCGTCCGCCTGCCGCCGCATCCTTTCGAGCAGGGCGCGGCCGGATACGCCGTGCGGAAATCCGGGACAGTTGTTGCTTTCGGGTATCCAGCTGGCGCGGCTGTGGCCGGCATCCAGGATCACGCAGGATCGATGCGTCCGCCGCAGATAGATCGCCGCGGTCAGCCCGGCCGGCCCGCCGCCGACGATCACCACGTCCAGCAATGCATCGTCCCGGGGAGCGGATTGCGGATCCGGATCGCGTTCCCGGGTCATGCCGTCGCTCCCTTCGGTGCCTTGACCTCGACCCAGGTCGGCGCATGATCGCTGGGTTTTTCCAGCCCGCGCACCCAGCGGTCGACGCCGGCGGTTTTCAGCGATTTGGCCAGCACCGGATTGAGCAGCAGATGATCGATGCGCAGGCCGCGATCGCGCTGGTAGTGCTGGCGGAAATAATCCCAGAACGTGTAGATGCGCTCGTCGCCATGGATCTTGCGCAGGCTGTCGGTCCAGCCTTGCGCCAGCAGCTTCACGTAGGCGGCGCGGCTTTCCGGCTGCAGCAGCGCGTCCTTGCGCCAGGACTTGGGATCGTAGATGTCCTCGTCGGTGGGCACGACGTTGAAATCGCCTATCAGGGCGACTGGATGCGGCTGCTTGACCAAACCGGCTGCATGCTTGATGAGCCGCTCGAACCACTTGAGCTTGTAGTCGAACTTCGGACCGGGCTGCGGATTGCCGTTGGGCAGGTACAGGCAACCGACGATCACGCCATGCGCGACCGCTTCGATGTAGCGGCTCTGGTCGTCGCCGGGATCGCCGGGCAGGCCGCGGCGGCTTTCGATCGGATCCTGATCGCGCGCCAGCAGCGCCACGCCGTTCCAGGAACGCTGACCATGCCAGATCGCGCCGTAGCCGGCGCGGTGGATGGCTTCCAGCGGGAAGGATTCGTGGACCGCCTTCAGCTCCTGCAAGCCGACGATGTCGGGCTGTTCGCGCTCCAGGTACGCGAGCAGATGCGCCAGCCGCGTGCCGATGCCGTTGACGTTGAAAGTCGCGATCTTGAGCGTGCGCGATGGCATCGGCGTCGGTACGTTCCAGCTGACGGCTTGGGCAATGCCCGGGCCCGCGATTGTGCGCAACGTCCCCGGGGAGGCGGCGTGAAGCCGGAGGCGGCGCGCACGGCGTCACCGCATCCGCGATGCCGCGGTTCGCAGCCGTTATCGCACCGGGAGCGTTTCGCCAGTAGCCAGCGGCCGCACATGCTGCAACAGGCTGACCAGCGTCTTGCCGGGCTCCTCCCACGGCGCCATGTGCGCCGATCGCTCGAACCAGACGCCGTGCTTGTAGGGCGCCTGCACCTTTTCCAGCCACTCGGCGGTCGGCGCGGACGGCGTGGTGTAGTCGTGGCGCCCCATCAGCATCACCACCGGAATGGGGAACGTGCGCACCGGCTTGAAGTCCACTTCGAGGTATTCGTCCAGCAACCGCCCCAGCGTGAACACGCTGCCCTCGTTGATGGCGCAACGATCGCGGTCGGTATAGTCCGACGACAGCCGCGATGCGCGGAAGTAGTACGTGGAATCCTCGCGGAACGCGGTCAGGCCACCGTAGAACTGCGGCCACTTCCTGGCGATGACGATGCGCTCGCGCGTGATCGGCTGGTCGCCCGGATACGGCGCGATCGACTCCATCTCGCGAATGGCTTCCGCGTTGCCGTGCGCCCTGGCCTGCGCCAGACCGTAATCGAAGCTGATGCGCTCGTTGTCGCGCACATTGATGACCTGGCCGATGCCGACGTAGGCATGGAACAAGTCCGGGCGCTTGAGCGCGGCGTGCATGCCGACCACGGTGCCCCAGCTGTGCGCCATCAGGATGATTTTCTCCACGCCGTAGCGCGCGCGGAGGTGTTCGGCTACCTCGATCGCGTCATCGACATAGCGCGCGATGCGGATGCTGTCGCCGATGGTGTCGGGATCGACTTCGTTGTAGGTCTTGCCGGCGCCGCGCTGGTCCCAGTTCGCCACGGTGAAGTATTCCTCCAGCGGTCGCTGGAACTGCCACAGGCTGGGCGTATTGGGTGCGGCCGGACCGCCGTGGACGAACAGCAAGACGGGATTGGCCTTGTCCTGGCCGCGCACGTTGATCCACTGATCGATGCCGCCGATGCGCGTCTTGTAGGACGCCTGGATGCCGTCGGGCGCGACGATGCGGTTCAGGTCGCGGACGATCTCGCGGGCGCCTTCGTACGCGGCGGTATCGGGACACGGCTGCGCCAACGCTTGTGGCGCGGCGGCGATAATCAGCAACCAGGCGAACAGCAGTCTTTTCATGAGTCGTCCTCCTGAACGATGCGGTGTCGGTGCGTATTGTCGGTCCCGATCGCTTCGTTCGTCAGTGCCGGACGTCGTGTTGCGGAAGATGCCTGCAGGCGCAGGGCTGGCATGGCACTCCTCGGTGCCTGTGCGCACGAATCGAGAGTCGAGATCGGGATGTTCCATCGCCTTTGCTCGTCATTCCTGCGAAAGCTGAAAGTGCTTTCAATGGCCGCATGGCGGGCCATCCATTTGGATCTCGCCTCGCTGGCAACAGGATCCCCAGCTTTCGGTGAGATGACGGCCGGTGCTGGTGATACGGCGGTTAACCACGCGTATAAACCGCAAAGCCGCGCCGGACGGCAGCACAGGCAAAAAAATCCCCGCCATGCGGATGCGATGGCGGGGACGTTGGTTGCGCCAGTTGGCGGCAGGCTCAGCGGATTGACGGATCCAGCGTGCGCAGGGCCTGGGCCAGATCGGTATGGCCGGTGCGCTCGATATCCTCGCGCGAATACACGCGTCCGGCCTGCGCGCAGGTGCGCTTGCCATCGCGCTTGACGATGCGCGTGCCGGTTTCGCGCGGACAGTTCAGATCGCTCAGGCGCCTGACGTCGCCTTCGGGCAATGCCGACGGTGCAGGAGCCGCTTCGGCAGCAGGGGCCGGCGCAGCGGACGGTGCCGCAACCGCGGGAGTAGGAGGCTGCGCGGACGCGGCGAACGCCAGGCCCAGCAGCGGGACGATCAGCAGACGTTTCATCGGGCTTCCTCCACTAACAGGCAGGGGATCACGTTACTCCTGCTATCGCATAGATGGCGCACCGGCGGCCCCGGCGTTCAGGACGGCGTCATGCCGGCGGGCAGTCCGTCCTGCGTCCCTTGCGGTATTCGGCGACCGCCGCCGCATCGGCCTCCACCGGGCGGATGCCGTCGTCGAACACCACATGCCACTGCCCGTCGTCGCCGCGCTGCCAGACCGATCCGAACCGGCCCAGCCGCATCGCGCCGGTCTTCGGATCCTCGTAGAGCGCCGGACCGCTGGAATAGGCGATGCGGCCATCGCCACCGACGGTCACCGCCTCCGGATACCAGTCCAGCCGCACCGCGCTGCCGTCGATGATGCCGGCCCATTCGCGCACGATGGCCTCGCGCCCCGACGTCGGCCGCTGGCCGACGCCGAAAGACGCCTGCGGATGCAGATGCGCGGCGAAGGCGGCCGCATCGTGATCTGCCACCGACTGCGCGAAACCCAGTGCTCGCGCCCATACTTGGCAGCGCGCCGACGCCGCCTGTGGTTCGTCCGCCGGCGCCGGACCCGCCGCGCTTCCCAGCGCCGCCCCCAGCAGCCACACGCCGATACCGATGCCGACCGATGCTGTCATGCGGATTGCCCCGGACTCTGCCAAGCTTGCCGCGATTCGACCCCACTCCCCTTGCCCATGCATCTGCCGTTCGTCAGGGGCGCATGGCTGGCCGCGCTGCTCGCGCTGGCCGGCTGCGCCTCTCCCCCGCCCGCGCCCGACAAACCGTCGCCGACGCTGCTGTTGATCTCGATCGACGGCCTGCGTGCCGACGCGATCGGCAAAGGCGATACCCCGCATCTGGATCGCCTGGTGGCCGACGGCGTGCGCGCCGAGTGGATGAATCCGTCCTATCCGGTGCTGACTTTTCCCAACCATTTCACCCTGGTCACCGGCCTGCGTCCGGATCGCCACGGCATCGTCCACAACACCGTGCTCGACAAGGCCTTGGGCCGGTTCCGCGTGGCCGACCTGGAGGCCGGCGCCGATGCGCGCTGGTGGCAGGGCGAGCCTATCTGGAACAGCGCCGAGAAGGCCGGACTGCGCACCGCCATCTGGGCCTGGCCCGGCAACATGGCGCCCATCGGCGGGCGCAGGCCCAGCCGCAGGGTCGGCTATTCGCCGCAGGTCAGCCCGTCCGCGCGCGCGGACGAAGTGGCAGGCTGGCTGACCGCTCCGCCGGCGGCGCGGCCACGGCTGGCGGCGCTGTACTTCGAGAACGTCGACACGGTCGGGCACGACCACGGCCCGGACGCGCCGCAGACCAGGGCCATGGTGCGCGAAGTGGACGCGGCCATCGGCCGGATCCTGCAGGCGCTGGAAGCGGGTGGATTGCGCGCCGGCACCGACGTGATCGTCGTCTCCGATCACGGCATGGCCGACGTGCGGCCGCAGCAATACCTGGCCTTGGAGGACATGGCGCCGTCCGCGCAGGCCGAGGCGGTGACCACGGGCCAGGTGATCGGCTTCAATCCCCGCGCGGGCCGCGAGGCCGCCGCCGCGCGGCGCCTGCTGGGCCGTCACGCGCATTACGAATGCTGGCGCAAGCAGGACCTGCCCGCGCGCTGGCGCTATGGCGCGCATCCGCGCGTGCCGGCCCTCGTCTGCCAGATGGACGAGGGCTGGAACGCCTTGTCCGCCGAAACGCTGCGACGCACGCCGGCGCAGCAGCGCAACCGCGGCTCGCACGGCTACGATCCGGCGCTGCCGTCGATGCGCGCGGTGTTCATCGCGCAGGGGCCGTCGTTCCGCCGCGGCGTCACCGTGCCGGCGTTCGACAACGTCGATCTGTATCCGCTGATGGCGCGGCTGCTCGGCGTGCCGGCCGCGCCCAACGACGGCGATCCGCGCACGCTGCTGCCGATCCTGAAGGACACCGCCGCACCGGATCATTGATGTCCGAAAACGGTGAGTCGGCCCGCGATGCCGGTGCTAGCCTGCCGGCATGTCGTCTTCCCTCGCTCACGATGCGCTGGACACCGCGATCTGCGAACAGGCGCGGCTGAGCCGCGACGCGCGCTTCGATGGCCTGTTCTTCACCGCCGTCACCAGCACCGGCATCTATTGCCGGCCGGTGTGCCCGGCGCCCGCGCCCAAGCTGTCCAACATCGCCTACTACCGCAATGCCGCCGCTGCCGAGGCCGCGGGCTTCCGGCCTTGCCTGCGCTGCCGGCCCGAGCTTTCGCCGGCCGACGGCAGCTGGCGGCGCGGCGATGCGGCGGTGGCGCGCGCGCTGAAGCTGATCGACACCGGCGCGCTGTCCGAACTTTCGCTGGCGCAACTGGCCGACAAGGTCGGCCTCGGCGAGCGCCAGTTGCGCCGCCTGTTCGCCGAGCGGCTGGGCGCGTCCCCGGTCGGTGTGCACGGTACGCGCCGGCTGCTGTTCGCCAAGCAGTTGCTGACCGAGACCACGCTGCCGATCACGCAGGTGGCGCTGGCCGCCGGCTTCGGAAGCCTGACCCGCTTCAACACCACCTTCCGCGACGAATACCGGATGGCGCCGCGCGACCTGCGCAAGCGCGACGCGGTCGCCGCCAGCCAGACGCTGGCGCTGCGGCTGAACTACCGGCCGCCGTACGATTTCGACGCGATGCTGGATTTCCTGCGCGGGCGCGCGCTGCCCGGCGTGGAAAGCGTCGACGACACCCATTACGCGCGCGTCATCAGCACCGCCGCCGCGCCGGGCTGGCTGCGCATCGGCCGCTGGCCCGGCGAAGGCCGCAGCGGCGAGCACGCGCTGAAACTGGAACTGCACGGCGCCGCGCCGGGCGATCTGCTGGCCATCGTCCATCGGCTGCGCCGCATGTTCGATCTGGATGCCGATCCGCAGGCGATCGCGCAGGCGCTGTCGGACGATGCGCGGTTGCGTCCGCTGCTGGCGCGGCGGCCGGGATTGCGATTGCCGAGCGGCTGGGACGGCTTAGAAATCGCGGTGCGCGCCATCGTCGGCCAGCAGGTCAGCGTGGCCGCCGCGCGCACGCTGGCCGCGCGGCTGGCGCAGCGCTTCGGCACCGCGCTGCCGGCGCCGTTCGCACCCGGGCTGGCGCATCTGTTCCCGACGCCGGACGCGCTGGCCGACGCCGACCTGGCCGCCATCGGCCTGACCCGCGCCCGCGCGGCGACGGTGCGCGGCGTCGCCCGCGCGCTGCTGGATGGCCAGGTGGATTTCCGCGCCGAGCGCACGCTGGAGGATTTCGTCGCGCGCTGGGTCGCGCTGCCCGGCATCGGACCGTGGACGGCGCATTACATCGCGCTGCGCGCCACCGGCCATCCCGATGCGTTTCCCGCCGACGATCTGGTATTGCAGAAAGCGGTACCCGCCGATGGCACCCGCCTGACCGCTCGGGCGCTGACCGCGCGCGCGGAAGCCTGGCGTCCGTGGCGCGCCTACGCGGTCATCCAGTTGTGGCGCGATAGCATGCCGCCCTCCACCGCTGTCGGAACAACCACGACCCGACCCTAAACAAATCCCTTCTTCGGCTGGCCGGAGAAGGCGTCCGAAGGGCGGATGAGGGCGCTTGTTGCATGCGTCAGAAATCGTTTCCCCCGCAACCCGCGACATCCATCGCCAGCGGAAACATCGGCATCGCTCATCGGGCGTAGTGCACGACATGACAATCCCGGCGCTGCGGCAACGCCATCTTCCATTCCAGCAGTCGCCGGGCAACATCGCCGGTTCCAGCAAGCCAAGAGGCCATCCATGATTTTCCACCAATCCATCGACAGCCCCGTCGGCACGCTGCTGATCGCCGCCGACGACGCCGGCCTGCGGCTGATCGAATTCCCTTCGCCGCGCCATCCGATGGCGCAGCCGGCGCAATGGCGGCACGACGATCATCCGGTGCTGCGGCAGACGCGAGCGCAGCTGGACGAATACTTCGCCGGCACGCGCCAACGGTTCGACCTGCCGCTGGCGCCGCAAGGCACCGAGTTCCAGCGGCAGATCTGGCACGCGCTGGCGACCATTCCCTACGGCGCCACGCTGAGCTACCTGCAGCTGGCCCAGCGCATCGGCCGGCCGAGCGCCGCCCGCGCGGTCGGCGCCGCCAACGGCCGCAACCCGCTGCCGATCGTGCTGCCCTGCCACCGCGTCATCGGCGCCGACGGCAGCCTGACCGGTTTCGGCGGCGGCCTGCCGACCAAGCATTACCTGCTCAAGCTGGAAGGCGCATTGCCGGCGGACGATCTGTTCGGTTGATCGCATGCGCCGGCAGGGCGCCGGCTTTACTCCGCCAGCAATCGCACCAGCGTCCGGCGATAGCGCGCGGCGATGGCTTCACGATCGCGATGGCGCCCATCGACGACGCAGTCGCGTCCATCGACCGCCACCCGCTTGACCAGCGGCCGGTTGCCGCTGAACACCCAGCGATCGATCAGATCATCGGCTTCCGCTCCTGCCAGCAGCGGCGACTGCCCATCCAGCAAGACCGCATCCTTCACCGCCACGGCATGGCCGGTCGCGCGCGCCGCGCTGTCCACTGCGCCCTGTAGCAAGGTGCGTCCCACGCTGGACGAATCCGGCGACACCGCAATATTGCGATGGCGGGTGAACAGGCGCTGCCCGTATTCGAGCCAGCGCAACTCTTCCACCGGCGATACCGAGATGTGCGAATCCGAACCGATGCCCCACGCGCCGCCGGCATCGAGATAATCGCGCAGCGGGAACAGTCCATCGCCGAGGTTGGCCTCGGTGGTCGGGCAGATGGCCACGGTCGCGCCGCTGCGCGCGATGCCGACCGTCTCGTCCGTCGCCAGATGGGTCGCATGGACCAGCGTCCAGCGCGCATCGACCTCGGCGTTGTCCAGCAACCAACGCACCGGCCGCGCGCCACGCAGCGCCAGGCATTCCTCTACCTCGCCGGTCTGTTCGGCGATGTGGATATGCAATGGCGCATCGGCCGGCAACGCCGCCAGCGTCTGTCGCAGCGCCTCGGGCGGCACCGCGCGCAGGCTGTGGAACGCACAACCCACGCGCAGCGAGGCATCCTGCAACGCGTGCAGCGACTCGAACAGCCGCAGATAGCCTTCGACATCGTGGCCGAAGCGCCGCTGCCGTTCGGACAATGCGCGGCCATCGAATCCGCCGGTCATGTACAGCACGGGCAGCAGCGTCAACCGGATGCCGGTATCGCGCGCAGCCGCGATCAGCGTCTTCGACATCGCCGCCGGATCCGCATACGGCGCGCCGTCGGGCTGGTGATGCACGTAGTGGAATTCGCACACCGTGGTGTAACCGGCTTCCAGCATCTCGGCGTAGAGCTGCGCGGCGACTGCGTAAAGGCTTTCGGGATCCATCCGCGCGGCGAAGCGGTACATCGTTTCGCGCCAGGTCCAGAAGCTGTCCTTCGGATCGGTCTGTCGCTCCGCCAGGCCGGCCATCGCGCGCTGGAACGCATGCGAATGCAGATTGGCGATGCCGGGCACGCGCCAGTCGCCGTTTTCGCTGGCGACAGGGATGGCGGGTGATGGGAAAGAAGCGGTCATGGCATCGGAACCGGTGGACGGATGCGTTAGGCTAACCGCAGACCGTCCGGCAACCTATCCATGCCGCATGCCGCGTCGGCATGGCGACAGCACGCAGGGCGATGACGGCAGGAGACCAAGCAAGTGAGCGAACGTTTCGATGGCCTGATCGTCGGTGCCGATCTGGTCACGCTGGCGCAGGACGAAGGCTACGGCCTGATCGCCGATGGCGCGCTGGGCTGGCGCGATGGCGTATTGCGCTACGTCGGCGCGGCCGAAGCGCTGCCCGCGCCCGCCGGCGAACTGGCCGACGAGGTCATCGACGCGGCCGGCGCGTGCCTCACGCCGGGCCTGATCGACTGCCACACGCATACCGTCTTCGCCGGCGATCGCGCCGGCGAGTTCGAACAGCGCCTGCAGGGCGTCAGCTACGAGGAGATCGCGCGCAGCGGCGGCGGCATCGTCTCCACCGTGCACGCCACCCGCGCCGCCAGCGAGGACGAGCTGCTGGCGCAATCGCTGCCGCGCGCCATCGCGCTGCGCGCCGATGGCGTGACCACGCTGGAGATCAAGTCCGGTTACGGCCTGGATCTGGACAACGAACGCAAGATGCTGCGCGTGGCGCGGCGCATCGGCCAGACACTCGGCATCGCCGTGCGCACGACCTTCCTCGGCGCGCATGCGCTGCCGCCGGAATATTCTCGCCGCGCCGACGACTACATCGACGCGGTCTGCCGGTGGCTGCCGCAGCTGCATGCCGAAGGGCTGGTCGATGCGGTCGACGCGTTCTGCGAGCGCATCGGTTTCGACGCGACGCAGACGCGGCGGGTGTTCGACGCCGCGCGCGCGCTCGGCCTGCCGGTCAAGCTGCACGCCGATCAGCTCAGCGACGGCGGCGGCGCGGCGCTGGCGGCGGATTTCCGCGGCCTGTCGGCCGATCACGTCGAACACACGTCCGGGGACGGCGTGCGTGCGATGGCGGCCGCCGGCACGGTGGCGGTGCTGCTGCCGGGCGCCTTCCACGTGCTGCGCGAGACCAAGCTGCCGCCGCTGGACGCGTTCCGCGCGCACGGCGTGCCGATGGCGGTGGCGACCGACTGCAACCCGGGCACCTCGCCGCTGCAATCGCTGCGGCTGGCGATGTCGCTGGCCTGCACGCACTTCCGCCTGACCCCGGAGGAGGCGCTGCGCGGCGCCACCGTCCATGCCGCGCGCGCGCTGGGCTTGTCCGATCGCGGCCGGCTGCAGGTCGGCCTGCGCGCGGATTTCGCGTTGTGGGACATTGCCCGTCCGGCCGAACTGGCCTACTGGCTCGGCGGCCAGCCGTTGCTCGCCAGCTACGCGAGCGGCATGCGAGTCGCCTGACCAAACGCGATACGGCTCTTCCAGAACGACGAAACCCGGCGCAAGGCCGGGTCTCGTATCGGGAGCCCAGGGCTCCAATCGCAGCAAAGCTTACGCCTTGGCGACAGCCTTCTTGGCCACGGCCTTCTTGACCGGCGCCTTGACGACGGCTTTCTTGGCGGTAGCGGTAGCGGCGACCGTGGCCTTGGCCACGACGTGCTTGCGCGCATTGCCGTAGCTGCTGTTGTAGCGCTTGCCCTTGGCGGTCTTGCGATCACCCTTGCCCATGGTTGTTCTCCTGAATTGACGAAATCTGCGGCGCCGGCAGCCGGTGGCAGGCCGCGCGCAAGGTCGGCAAGACTACCACAGCGGCCCGGATCCCGGCCGTGGCGCAGCGCTCAGTGCGCGCAGCTGGCGTCGTGGATATGCCAGTGATTCAGGCGCAGGTTGATGACGTGGGCGATGGCCACCAGCGTGCCGCCCAGCGTCATCACCACCGCGTGCGGCACCGTCGACTCGTGCAGCGGCACGTACAGCACCCCGGCCCACAGCGCCGCCAGGCCGGCCAGCAGCATCAGCAGCGCGCGGAACGTGCGGTGCCGGCGGTAGCCCCACAGCAGGCTGACCAGCCCCAGCACGGTCACGAACATCACGAAACCGTATTCGAACCCGTCGCCCAGCCAGATCGAAAGTCCCAGCGACGGGATCAGCGCCAGCAGCAGCGGCGTGATCGCGCAGTGCACCGCGCAGATCAGCGAGCCGGTGGCGGCGAAGCGATCCAGCAGATCGCGCAGCGGGTTGTTCATGGCCATCGGTATGACTTTCGGGAGGGTGACAGTCCGTTGTTGATATACTATAACATAATAAATCCCCGACCGTCGTAAGGTGCCCATGTCCCGCTCGTCTCCCGCCCGGCATCGCCTGGCCATCGCCCTGATCCTGGCCATGGCCTCCCCTTCCGTCCTTGCGCAGCACGCCAGCACGCCCCAGACGCGCGATCTAGACACGGTCGTCGTGACCGCCTCGCCGTTGCGCGGCGATGCCGAATCCGTGGCCACGCCGGTCGACGTGCTGGCCGGCGAAGCGCTGGACCGGCAGAAGGCCGGCACGCTGGGCGAAACCGTCTCGCGCCTGCCCGGCGTGCAGACGACCTCGTTCGGCACCGGCGTCGGCCGTCCGATCATCCGCGGGCAGGAAGGCCCGCGCGTGCAGGTACTATCCGGCGGGCTGACCTCGCTGGACGCTTCCACCGTCAGCGCCGATCACGCCGTGGCCATCGAGCCGTTCCTGGCCGACCAGATCGAAGTGCTGAAGGGACCGGCGACGCTGCTGTTCGGCAGCGGCGCGATCGGCGGCGCGGTCAACGTCGTCGATGGCCGCCTGCACGACGTGCTGCCCGATTCGCCGCTCAGCGGCCGCGCCGAACTCAGCGGCAACACCGTCAGCGACGAGCGCACCGGCATGTTCCGGCTCGACGGCGTCAACGGCGACTGGGTGCTGCACGTCGACGGCCTGATCCGCGACACCGACGACTACGACATCCCCGGCTATGCGCAGGTCGTCCACGACGACGAAGATCACGAAGTAGCCGAACAGCCGCACGGCACGCTGCCCAACAGCGCGCTGAAGACGCGCGCCGGCGCGGTCGGCGCGACGTGGCTGGGCGAGAAGGCGTACTTCGGCCTGGCGGCCAGCACCTACCGCAGCAACTACGGCATCCCCGGCGGCGCGCACGTCCACCACGACGACGATCACGATCATGACGACGAAGATCACGACGAGGAACATGACGAAGACGATGTCCGCATCGATCTGGTGCAGAACCGTCTCGATCTGAAGACTGGCCTCTACAGCCCGGTGTCGTTCCTGCAGGCATTGAACCTGCGCGCGGCCTGGACCGATTACGAACACGTGGAACTGGAAGGCGGCCTGCCGGCGACGCGCTTCACCAACCAGGGCTACGATGCGCGCCTGGAAGCGGTGCAGGTGGAGCGCAACGGCTGGCGCGGCGCGTTCGGCCTGCAGCTGGGCAATACCGATTTCGACGCCATCGGCGAGGAGGCATTCGTGCCGTCGGTGAGCACCCGCAGCGCCGGCCTGTTCGTGCTGCAGCAAAAGGATTTCGGTCCGATCAAGCTGGAAACCGGCGCGCGCCACGATCGCGTCGAACTGGATTCCCGCGACGGCGTGTCGCGGGACTTCAGCGCGACCAACCTGTCGGCCGCGGCCATCTGGCGGCTGGGTCCGCAGTTCGACCTGCGGCTGGGCGCGGATCGTTCCGAACGCGCGCCGACCAACGAGGAATTGTTCGCCAACGGCGTGCACGTGGCCACCCAGTCCATCGAAATCGGCGATGCCGGCCTGGATACCGAAAAGAGCCTGCGCGGCGAGATAGGGCTGCACTGGCACAGCGACCTCGTCGATGTGAGCCTGGCGATCTACCAGACAAAGTTCGACGACTTCATCTACCTGGCCGATACCGGCGTGGAAGAAGGCTATCCGGTACGGCTGTGGACGCAGAACGACGCCATCTTCCGTGGCGCCGAAGCCGAGGCCAAGTTCCATCTGGCCGACAACACCAGCGGCGCATGGGAATTGCGGCTGTTCGGCGACTATGTCCGCGCGAAGCTGGACGGAGACGGCACGCGCGAGGTGCATTTCGACGTGCCGCACGGCGACCACAGCCACCACTACGTCGCCGACCTCGCCGGTTCCGGCAACCTGCCGCGCATCGCGCCGATGCGCGCCGGCGCCGACCTGGACTGGTCGCTGGGCGGCTGGCGCGCCTCGCTGGGCGCGGTGCACTACGCCACGCAGGACGACGTGGCGCAGAACGAGGAGGCCAGCCCCGGCTATACGCTGGTCGATGCGCACCTGGCCTATCGCTGGGAACGCCCGGCATGCAGCTGGGAACTGTTCCTGGACGGGCGCAACCTGACCGATCGCGAAGCCCGCCCGCACACCTCGCTGCTGCGCGACTACGCGCCGCTGCCGGGCCGCGGCGTGGCGTTCGGCATCCGCGCCTACTTCTGACGCG